>CAACXB010000525.1_pt1 | contig 20933 bp, 24 predicted proteins | sample 2275821 | NCBI WGS metagenome assembly CAACXB01 (sample SAMEA5312479, study PRJEB27640) | indoor metagenome | biome: indoor environment; feature: uncontrolled; material: tiles wood | place: Germany | collected 2014-07-07
CCGGCTTCGACTGTTTTTCCAACATCGACCGAGACTTTCCGGTCGCCGCTGTTCGTGACGATGATTGGCGTGAGTAACGATGGAACAAGTGGCCGGATTTGTTCTAGATCAACATTTAATAATGGTGATCCCGGTTCGACCCTATCGCCGGCTTTGGCGAGTGCTTCGAATCCTTTTCCTTCAAGCGAGACGGTATCGATTCCGATATGAATTAAAATTTCGTCTCCATTATCAGCAAGGATGCCAATCGCGTGTTTCGTCGGGAAGAACGTCGTGATTTCACCGGATACAGGAGAAACGACATATCCTTCTGTCGGCTCAATCGCATAACCGTCACCCATCATCCGTCCAGAGAAAACCTGATCCGGTACGTCATCAAGTGAACGAATCACACCGCTCAGTGGCGAAACATATCCTTCAACCGGTACATAGGCTCCATCTTTACCGGCTAAGTCAGAGCGGTCATCCGTCCGCGCTTCCGCTCCTGTTGGCACTTGTGGAATCGGATCAGCTTCCGGCTTAGCCGGCGGTTGATAGTTCGGGTCGTTCATAATTTCTGCCATTTCGGTCTTGATGCCATCCGACTTCGGACCAAAGATTGCCTGGACGTTATCCCCTACTTCGAGGACACCGGCAGCACCGAGTTGTTTCAAGCGCTCTTTGTTGACCCCTGATTTATCATTGACGGTAATCCGGAGTCGTGTGATACAAGCGTCCAAGTGTTTGATATTCGCGGGTCCACCAAACGCTTGGAGAATTTCATACGGCAATTCACCGGCTGTCGCACCGGCTGTTGCTGCACCTTCCTGAATCGCTTCGCGTCCAGGAATCTTCAAATCAAATTTCTTGATGACGAAACGGAAACCAAAGTAATAAATGACCGCGAAGACGAGACCTACCGGAATGACGAGCCACCAGGAAGTCCGGTTTGGTAAAATACCGAACAACGTATAGTCAATCAATCCTCCGGAGAAGGTCATCCCGATCTTGACGTTTAAGATGTCCATGATCATGAACGACAATCCGGCAAACAAAGCATGGACTGCAAACAATAACGGTGCAACGAATACGAACGAAAACTCAACAGGTTCAGTGATCCCTGTCAGGAAAGAAGTCAGGGCAGCCGAGAAATATAACCCTTCAACTGCTTTTCGGCGATCTTTCGCAACCGTATGATACATCGCAAGACAGGCAGCAGGAAGTCCAAACATCATGAACGGATATTTTCCCGTCATATACGTTCCGGCTGTAAATGGAACACCATCTTTTAACTGGGCGAAGAAGATCCGCTGATCCCCGTTGACGAGATTACCGGCTTTATCGGTGTATTCACCGAACTGGAACCAGAAACTTGAATACCAAATATGGTGGAGACCAAACGGAATGAGGGAACGTTCGACTAATCCAAAAATGAAGGCAGATAACGTTTCGTTTGATTCGATGATGGTTTTCGAGAACGTGTTGATTCCTGTCCCGATTGGTGGCCAAATATAAGACAGTGCAAAACCAGCGACTAAACTGAATAGCGCTGTAGCAATTGGTACAAATCGTTTACCGGCAAAGAATCCAAGGAAATCCGGAAGTTTAATCTTAAAGAATTTATTATAGCTGTACGCCGCAATCAATCCGGCGATGATCCCTCCGAATACCCCCATTTGCAGGGTCGGTATCCCTAACACGGTGGCATACGATAAATCACTCGACTTTTGTGCTTCTGCAATCTTTTCAGGTGTAATCTGTAAAAATGAGCTGATAACTTTGTTCATGATCAAAAATCCGACAATCGCAGCTAACCCGGCGACCCCTTCACCATTCGCAAGGCCAATCGCAACCCCGACGGCAAACAGTAATCCTAAATTGGCAAAGATGATGTCCCCTGCATCTTGCATGACCCGCCAAATGACCACTAGTGCATCATTTTCGAGAAACGGAAGATACTGCGTCAGGTTCGGGTTTTGAAACGCCGTACCAAACGCCAGGAGCAACCCCGCTGCCGGTAGGATTGCGACCGGTAACATCAGCGCTTTACCGATCCGTTGCAATACACCGAACACGTTTTTCCACATCAGTGATTTCCCTCCTTTTTTTGACCAAACTACTTACTTCATACCCTTAATGTTTCTTCCGCAAAACTATTTCCTTCATGTTTCTTTCCACAAAAAAAGAGCCTTCCCAAATCGGGAAAGCTCTTTTACTCATTAGACTGATTTTTCTTGTTTACGTGATGCGATGACAGCTTGAATTTCAGATTTAATGTTATCTGATTTCGGTCCGTAGATCGCTTGAACGTTGTTACCAACTTCAAGAACTCCTGCAGCACCTAATTTTTTCAATTCATTTTTGTCAACTTTTGATTTATCAAGGACTTCAACACGAAGACGTGTGATACATGCGTCCAGGTGTTTAATGTTTGATTCAGAACCAAGTGCATCAAGAATACCTGCTGCGAGTTCAGAACCTTGTGCCATTGATGTCTCTTGAACTTCGTCTTCACGACCCGGTGTTTTCAAGTTGAACTTGCGGATTGCGAAACGGAATCCGACGTAGTAAACAACTGCAAGAACAAGACCGACGACGATGACGAGCCACCACTGCGTGCGTCCTGGAAGGACACCGAAGAGAAGGAAGTCAATCAATCCACCTGAGAATGTCATACCGATTTTAACGTTCAAGAGTTGCATTGTCATGAACGAAAGACCTGCGAAGACTGCGTGAACTGCGAACAAGATTGGAGCAACGAATAAGAATGCGAATTCGATTGGCTCTGTGATACCTGTCAAGAATGCTGTAAGTGCTGCTGATCCAAGAAGACCACCAACGATTGCGCGACGCTCTGGGCGTGCTTCATGGTACATAGCAAGTGCTGCTGCCGGAAGACCGAACATCATGAACGGGAATTTACCAGTCATGAATGTACCAGCTGTCAAGGCAACGTTATCTTTTAACTGAGCGAAGAAGATCGCTTGGTCACCGTGAACAACTGTACCGGCTTTGTTCGTGTATGAACCGAACTCGAACCAGAATGGTGCGTAGAAGATGTGGTGAAGACCAAATGGAATCAATGAACGTTCAATGAGACCAAAGACGAATGCTGCAAGTGTTGGGTTTTTCTCCATCATGAAGTGGGAGAATGTGTTCAACCCGTCTTGAGCGAACGGCCAAACGAAAACAAGTACAAGACCTGCAAATAATGAAACAACTGCTGTAACGATTGGAACAAAACGTTTTCCTGCGAAGAATCCGAGGAATTGCGGCAATTCGAGATTATGATACTTCCCGTATGCCCAGGCTGCGATTAAACCGATGATGATACCACCGAAAACACCTGTTTGAAGTGTCGGGATACCGAGTACGTTTGCGTATCCTTGTCCGTTAGCAACCATTTCTGGTGTAACGCCGAGCCAAACGCTCATTGTTTTGTTCATGATCAGGAATCCGACGATGGCAGCAAGTCCGGCAGCGCCGTCTCCTGCTAATCCGATCGCGACACCGACCGCGAATAAGAGTGCTAAGTTACCGAAGATGATATCCCCGGCTGCTTCCATCAATTTTGCAACCTTGATGATTGCATCATTTTTTAAGAACTCGAGTTTTGACGTCAAGTTCGGATTTTGCATCGCGTTACCGAATCCAAGTAAGATCCCGGCAGCAGGCAAAATCGCAACAGGAAGCATCAACGCTTTACCGACACGTTGAAGAACAGCAAAAATCTGTTTGAACATGTGTGTTTCCTCCTTTTGATGTACGAGCTAAGAATAAGGAATAATACCAATGACAGGTCGAAAAAAGTCAGACATCTGACCGATTTTTACAGAAAAAAATCAGGCACAAGCGGATTGTAGACAAAATACACTTATCCCGTAAAAATAGAAACGGAAATAAATCATCTTGCCCGACATCCCACTCATGCCTGATCGTATCAGTAACACGTAGTCCGTGCGGTCATTTACCTAAATCGTACTGCACTAAGCGTTGCAGATGCATCGTAAGATACGTCGCTTCGCCGCGCGGTACCGCTTTCTTCAACTGACGTTCCATGATGGACATCAGCTCCCAAGCAGTATCATAGCACAGCGGATATTCTTCGCGCAATAGCTTTTCTACTTTTTCTGGCGCCTCTAGGTACTCCCCATTGGAAACCCTTTCAATCGCCGATCGTAAGTGCCGGATTAAACGCTTGTAATCCAGTGATTTCCGGTCGATTTTAATCTGTAACCGTTGTTCGATATGACTCGCAATTAATCCAACCAATTGATGGTGCCGGTTGACTTCGAGTACATCTTTGAAGTTCGTCGCCGAATGAATATGAAGGGCAATAAATCCGGTTTCAGCCGGCGGTAAATAAAAATTCATCTCGGCGCTGATGAATTCAACGATTTCTTCAGCTAAAGCATACTCTTCCGGATACAAGGCTTCGGTTTCAGCAAGAAACGGATTCGTCACTTCCATCCCTTGTTCAAGTCGCTTGAATGTAAACGTCAAGTGATCCGTCAAACCGATGTGAATATGTTCATCCACCCGTTTTCCGAATCGCGTTTCAATCATTGAAACGATTTCATTCATCAAGGCGATGAAGTTTTCATCCAAATGTCCGACAAGTGCTTTGTACTGCGCCTGTTCGTCTTTATCCTTTAACGTATACACTTTTTCTAATTTATCAAGATCCGTTAGTTGATCGCCTGGCTTCCGACCGAAGCCAATCCCTTTTGCGAGGATAATGACTTCCTGGTTGGCACCAGTCGAACAAATGACGACATTATTATTCAAGACTTTGATAACGTGGTACATTTGTTTATCCATTCGCTCTCAACCCTATCTGCTCTTACACATTTTTTAAAAGACACTGTTTTCATTATAACGTGTTTTCACATACTAAAAAAGCCTACTCACTCAAGTAGACTTTAAAACATTTGGTAACCGCTCTTACGCAGGAAGCGAATCGACATCCCGGCGATGATGATTCCGGCAAGACCGGCTACGAACATCGTGATGTCTGCCGTCTGCAGACCCATGATACGTTCCCCAAGTTTCGGAATCGCTTCACGCGCACTCGTGAAATAATCCAGTGTCGACTGGTTATCAATCATCATGATGATGATGATCGGATACAGGACAAGCATGATCCACGTACTGCGTAATAACATGTTTAAGATAAAACCGATACTAAAGAACATGACGAGATAAAGAACGCTCCCGATCACGGCTTGAATGATATGCATAATGTTCCCCCTTTAAATCTCTTTTAGTATAACCGACAAAAAAGGCAAATGCACGAGTGTACATTTGCCTAAAACGTGAACTTAGAATTTACCTTTTTTGATGGCAAGACCAATCTTTTTAAGCTCAAGGAAATGTTTGTTGTCGATGACTTTTTTCATGAATGATGCATTGCGGCCGTAAATCTTCTTACCGAAGACCATTCCGATTCCATCTTTATGACCAAGTGAAGCGACAGTTCCTTTGTTTTCATATGTGAATGTCGATGTTTGACGTCCACCGATGAGTGCTGCAATGTTTTCAGCCACTTTGTGTGCCTGTTGTGTCGCGATTTGTGCTGTCGGCGGGTACGGACGGTTTGAAGCCGGATCCATAACAGCTGAACAGTCACCAATCATGAAGACATTTTCATGTCCGGGAACACGGAGATCTTCTGCAACGACTACACGGTTACGCATCGCTTCGAAACCAGATGCTGCAACAACAGGGTTTCCGCTGACGCCACCTGTCCAGATGATTGTGTTCGCTTCGATTGTTTCTGTCGTATCACCTTGAAGTGGTCCGAATGTCACGCTACCCGGTCCACATTCCTTGATGCCGTTACCGAGTTTAAACTCGATGCCTTGGCGCTCAAGCCATTTGTGTGCGTAGTTAACGAGATCGGCATCAAATCCAGGAAGGACTGTTGGAGCCGCTTCGATATTGACGACACGAACAAGTTCGCGTGGGATGTCATACTGTTTGCACAGTTCAGGGATCCGGTTGACGAGCTCACCCATGAACTCGATTCCTGTAAACCCGGCACCACCGACGACGATCGTCAAGAGTGAACGGTTTGTTGAACCCGTCGTTTTGTACTCTGCGAATGAGTAGTCGATGTGTTCTTTGATTTTCCGGACACTGTTCAATGAACTGATTGTTAGAGCATTCTCTTTCAACCCTTTGATGCCGAATGTTTCAGGAACTCCACCGAGTGCCACGACGACATAATCGTAAGGGACTGTCCCGCCATCCACAAGCTTCACTGTATTGTTTGCTGTATCGACTTTTTCGACGATTCCTTTAACAAGCTTAACGCGTGAAGGATTGATGACATCATTGATATAGATACGTGCTTGTTCAGCAGACATCGTACCTGCTGCTGGTTCGTGTAACCACGTTGTTTGATAATGATAATCGTGTTTGTTGATTAATGTAATGTTCGCTTGGTCGACGCCAAGTTTTTTCTGAAGGTTGACTGCTGTGATCAATCCACCGTAGCCGGCTCCGAGAATAACAATATTTGGTGTGTTCATGTTCTAATACCCCTTACGCATAATAGTTTTGTTGTGATTTTCTTCACATTCAATTGCAGATAAATGCTCAAAAACTTTGTTCAAATAATGTTCACACGTCTATACGTTTATTGAACCATTTTCTATCATAGATTGCAAAGGGAAATTATGCAAACCCAAAAAAATGTTAGATGTCCCGTACTTGCAACATGGAACCCCTCTTCCTATATAATAGAGGTATCCAACTTTAGGAGGGACTCAGATGCACCAACCATATGATGTAACGATTATCGGCGGCGGTCCGGTCGGACTGTTCACCGCGTTTTACTCAGGCATGCGTCAAATGAAGACGAAAGTCATCGAAAGTCTGCCGCAACTCGGCGGACAACTTGCGACGCTCTATCCTGAAAAATATATATACGATATTGCCGGCTTCCCGAAAGTCAAAGCTCAGGACTTAGTCGACCGCCTGCTTGAACAAGCAAATGAATTCGATCCGACTTACGTTCTCGGCGAAACCGTCCTTGCTTATGAACGACTTGATGACGGACTGATCCGTCTCGTCACGAACAAAGGTGAACACTATACGAGAACCGTCATTCTGACAGCCGGAAACGGTTCGTTTGCTGCCCGCCCGCTCGGTGTCGCCGATGCCGAACGGTTCGAAGAAAGCAACTTACACTATTTCGTCAACGAGATGGACCGCTTTAAGGACCGTCAAGTCGTCTTGCTCGGCGGCGGCGATTCTGCCGTCGACTGGTCACTGATGCTTGAGCCGATTGCAAAATCAGTTACCCTCGTCCACCGACGTGATAAGTTCCGTGCCCATGAACATACGGTCGAATTGTTGCATAACTCGTCCGTCAATGTCATGACACCGTATACACTCGAATCGGTTACCGGTGAAGACAGCATCGAAACGTTGACATTCAAACACGCCGAGACGGATGAAGTCATTGTCGTCGGTGCCGATGATGTCGTCTGCAACTTCGGTTTCGTCTCATCACTCGGTCCGCTCAAGGAGTGGGAAGTCGAATTCGAACGGAACTCGATCCGTGTCAACTCGAAGATGGAAACAGCGATTCCCGGTGTTTTCGCCTGCGGCGATATCGCGACCTATGACGGTCGTGTCAAATTGATCGCGACCGGTTTCGGTGAAGCGCCGATTGCCGTCAACCAAGCGAAGTTGCTTGTCGATCCATCGGCACGTCATCCGCAGCACTCGACAAGTCTGTTTGAAAAAGTTAAAAATCATTAAGGTATAACCAACAACAGCGCCACCTCGATTTCAGGATCGAAGGGACGCTGTTTTTTTTGACTCAACTGTCGGATGATGATTCAAATAGAATCCGATACGTATACTCGACCAGTTGTTTCCCGCCCCGCGCGATTGATTGTTCGGAAACGAGTCGTCCGCCGAAACGTTCGTAAAAGTGACGGGACGGGTTATCTGCCAGCACACTTACAATACAGGACGGGAAGCCTTTCCGTCCGAGATCTTCCAACACGTGATCAAACAACCGTTTACCGGTTCCTTGCCCCTGATGGCTTTTCAAAAGATAGAGCGCGTACAGTTCTCCTTCCGTCGCATCATTTCCCCTGTTTGGTCCACCGTTCGCAAAACCGACGATTTCGTTTGTCTGATCAAGCGCGACGAAAACCGGACCTTCGGCAAGGCTTTTCCGCCAACCCGGTTCCCGCTTCTCCGCAGATAACTGATCGAGATACGGATCCGGCATGATCGTCCGGTACGTTTCCCGCCAGGATACGACATGAATCCGGGCAATCGCAGCAGCGTCTTCAAGCACCGCTGCACGAATCAAAACAGGCATCCTCATAACGGAATGATGAAGCGACGTGTCTTTCGTCCATTGCGAACAGTCGGGTCGATTTCCTGACCACCGTTCGCTACGATGACACGGTACGATGCGACATTGTCGACACCACACGTCAGCAATACTTGATCGAGTCCCTGCTGTCGTGCTTCCTCGAGTGCGAGCCGAAGCCCTGTCGTCGCATATCCTTTCTTGCGCTCGGACGGTCGGATGCCGTATCCGATATGCCCGCCGTACAACTTCAAATTCTCCGTCAAGTCATGTCGGAAGTTCAACGCACCGACAATCCGTTGTCCGTCGACCATCCAGTACGTTGAATGCGTAACACGTCCCGGGCTCACTTTCGATTCCTCCGCTTCTTGTTCAGAGAAATAGGCTGCGAGCGGTTCATACGTATCTCCGACAACTTCCGGTACGATTGTTTCTCCCGATTCTCGCCAGTCTTCTAAAAAGGCACGGTATTCTTTTTCCCATGCGACCGTTGGTTTCATTAATTGCATCATTTGTGGTTACGGACCTCCTCTTCAATCAGTCGATCGAGCCAGTCGTCGACATGTTGGAAGATATAACCGGCCTGCTTGGCTGCTGTCGTGTCCATATAGAAGTCATGTGCCGGTGCAAGCGGTGACGGCTCTTCGCCTGTCGTCTCAAAACGCGATGTCGTTCCTGCCACGTGATCAATTTTATCCATCAAATCTTGAATCGACAACACGCCGTCACTCGCGGCATTTATCGGTCCGGTCATTGTCGAACGGCCGCACCATTCAAGGAAAGCTGCCGCTTCATAACTTGAGATGTACCCCACCTTCGCATACAAGTTTTCAGCAACGATCGGCTGATCGGCCAAAGCGCGTTTGACATGAAAGACAAGCCGTTCCGTGTAATCATCCGGTCCGAGGACAACCGGGAAACGGACGGCAATGACGGGGAAAGTCGCCCGTTGGAAGAAATAACTTTCCGCCTGACGCTTTCCTTCGCCGTAATCATGTTCTTTTTCGAGGTCGTATTTCCCGGGAAACGGATTATAGGACCGTTCGGAAACATTCGTCCCGCCCTGCTCATAGACCGACATCGTCGACGTCAGAATGTAACGACCGACTTTCCCCTCGAATGCATCAACAGCAAGCTTCGCCTGATACGGATTAAAGCAGATATTGTCATAGATGATATCCCAGTTTTGACTTCCAAGATCCTTCATTGTACTGCTTGATGTCCGGTCCCCTTTAAAAAATGTCAAGCCCTTCGCGACAGGCGGCGTATGTTCCCCACGCGTGACAATCGTCACATCATCCCCCGATTCCGCGAGCCGTAATGCCAACCGTCGACCAAAGTAGCGTGTTCCACCGAAAATCAGTACCTTTCGCATCGATAGTCCTCCCTCGTCATAGCGTGCTAACGTTCTTGTTAATTCTTCTCCACGTGCCTTAAAAAGTCCTGTCGCTTTGCGCTGAAAACAAAAAAAACGCAGACGGCATCGTCTGCGATAAAAGTTTTTTGATTAGCAACCACCGGGTGTCCCGGCATTTGTAGCCGTCCGGAACGACGTCCCGCAACCGCATGTCGCGATCGCATTCGGATTCGTAATCGTGAATCCGCCGCCGAGCATCGATTGTTTATAGTCTACTTCCAGTCCCTTGACGACCGGATAATCTTTTTGATCAACGATGACTTTAACCCCGTGTTGCTCAAAAGTTAAGTCCGTTTCTTTTTCACTGTCAAAGCCCATGCCGTAGGAGAGACCACTGCATCCGCCACCTTGAACGAGCATGCGCAGATTTTGTTCATCGTCCGGCGCCTGCAACATCATCTCTTTGACTTGGAGTGCGGCCGCTTCTGTTAAATGAATCATGTCATCACCTTCCCTTTTTTATTAGTATACGCAATTTTAAGGGGAATCGAAACCTAGTTGCTTGAAACAATCTTGAATTCGTTGTATAAAGGAGTTGTATCAAAAAAAATTAAATCGTTCCATCTTCAGGGCAGGGTGAAATTCCCGACCGGCGGTAAACAGGCGATTCGTCTGAAGCCCGCGAGCGAATAGGGCGCTATTTGCTGATTCTGTGTGACTCAGGAGCCGACAGTATAGTCTGGATGGGAGAAGATGGCGGCATGTTTCTTTCTTGAACCGGTTTTTGCAAAAATCGGTCAGGCTTAGTTTACTGCGGACTTCTCCCCTATCGAACACTTCGATGGGGGTTTATTTTGGACGCAGACATGCCAATACTTCATCGAGAGGAACGAGCAAAAGGAGATTATACTCGTATGAAACGCACACAAAAAATGGTCACATTATCCATGTTAGGTTCAATTTCGTTTGTTCTTATGCTACTGAATTTCCCGCTTCCTTTTTTACCGAACTACTTGAAGATCGACTTCAGTGACGTTCCTGCTTTGATTGCTGCCATCATGTTCTCACCGGTAGCCGGCGTCATCGTCGAAGCACTCAAAAACGTCCTGTACTACATCTTCCGCGGAAGTGGTGTTCCGGTCGGTGAACTTGCCAACTTCGCAGCTGGCGTTGCTTTCATTCTTCCGGTCAGTTGGTTCTACCATAAAAAGAAATCTACAAAAGGTCTTGCAACCGGTCTTGTCGCTGGTACAATCACGATGGCACTCGGTCTTGCAATCCTCAACTATATCTTGATTCTTCCAGCGTACGCTTGGTTCTTCGGTATGGACTACATGCTTGACCCTGCCGTCAAGTGGACGACGATCACGGCTGGTATTCTGCCGTTTAACATCATCAAGGCGATGTTCATCTCAGCACTCTTCATTCCGCTGTTCCTGAAACTGAAGCCATGGATGACGCGCCGTCAACAAACTGTCTAAGTCCGAAGCTGCGCCCGCTGACAGACACGAATCCCCGGTCTCATCTGAGACACGGGGATTTTTTTAAAGTTCATTCTCTTCGATTTTCTGATAAATCTTTTCAAGCAGTTCTTCCGGCGTCTCGCCGACAACGGTTTCCCCGTCAACCAGACAGAAATGATCGAGGGAGCAGATGCCGCAATAACCAAGACAACCATATTCGACAACATCGACATTCGGGTCCCGTTCGAGTTGTTGCATGACGACCTGGGTCCCTGTCGCTAAGTTACTGATACAAAATTCAATAATCGGATTCACTTTTTTTCCTCCTTCAGGCAGGAATTATCTTTCCTCATGTCGTATTATACAAGGTCAGACTGATTTAGGGGAACTAAGGGGGATTTTAAGTTATGAAGCAACTAGTTGTTTTAGGTGGCGGATATGGCGGTATGCGGATCTGTGAACGATTCAAGGATGAGGACGTGGCTGTGACGCTCGTCGATCGTTTACCATATCACGCGTTAAAAACAGAATACTATGCACTTGCTGCCGGAACATTATCGGACCGGGATGTCCGGATTGCGTTTCCGGAAGGAGAACATCTCTCATATAAGTATGGACATGTCATCAAGATTTCACCCGAGACGAACTCCGTCCATCTGCAAGACGGTACGGAACTTTTTTATGATGATTTAGTCATCGCGTTAGGGTGTGAAGATAAATACCATAACATACCGGGCGCACAAGAGTTTACGTACAGCATCCAGACACTTGAAGAGTCGCGCAAAACACAACAAGCGATTTGCGGACTTTCTCCCGGTGCGGTTGTCTCAATCGTCGGAGCCGGTCTATCCGGAGTCGAACTTGCCAGTGAACTGCACGAAAGCCGGAAAGATTTAAAAATCCGCTTATTTGACCGCGGACCGTCTGTCTTGTCGTTCCTTTCGGATAAGGTCTCGACCTACGTCCAGGAGTGGTTCGAGGAGCATGATGTCGAGGTCATCAATAACTCCAACGTCACATTCGTCACGGCAGATGATGTTCAAAACGGTGATGATGCCTATCCATCGAATTTGACGATTTGGACGGCCGGGACACAACCGGTCAAAGTCGTCCGTGATCTCGGTTTTGAAGCCGACAGCGGCGGACGGATCAAGCTGACGGAACACCACCATGTGCCGGAACATGAAAATGTGTTTGTCATCGGGGATTGCGCCAGCCTGCCGTACGCACCAAGCGGTCAGCTCGCCGAACATCAAGCCGATCAAGTCGTCGATGTCCTGCAGGCGAAATGGGCTGGAAAGAAGTTACCGAAACTGCCGGAGATCAAGTTACGTGGGATGCTCGGGTCACTCGGAAAATCAGATGGTTTCGGAATCGTCATGGGGAAACAAGCCTTGACAGGAAAAGTTCCGCGTCTTCTGAAGTCCGGTGTCCTTTGGAAACACAAAAAGATTAAATAAGAAAAACGGCGCCGGTCATTTCGGCGCCGTTTTTTCGATTCTTTGATCAATCGCTTGGGTGATTTTCTTCAGTTGAACGTATCCTTCATCAACCATTTCACCATCGAGCAGGACGAGCGGATAAAAATAGACATCGTCCTTTAAGGCTGTCACCCACTCATCTTCAAACGGTTCATCTTCAAAATCGACGTATTCAAATGTTAATGTCGTCCCGTATTTTCGTCCGAGAACGGCTTGCAGCCAGCTGTACGTCTCTTCGGAACTCGGTGCTCCGACACAGCTCGGACAAGTCTTCGCAGCCCCGTATACCTTGATTTCCATCCCATATCCCCCTTTTCTTTCTACACTTCTTTTTCAGTATACAAGTTTTCCAGATTGAGAACATTTTTCAACCCTGTTACAATGATTCTATAAGAAAGGATGTGTTTACGCATGGAAATGTTTGATCAAGTAAACGAAGTACTCGAAAAATTGCGTCCGTTCCTTCTTCGTGACGGAGGAGACGTTGAACTCGTAGATGTAGAAGATGGTATCGTCAAACTCCGTTTGATGGGTGCTTGCGGCAGCTGCCCAAGTTCAACAATCACACTGAAGGCTGGTATCGAACGTGCCCTGCTTGAAGAAGTAGCCGGCGTCGTTGAAGTCGAACAAGTTTTCTAATCAGTAAAATCCCCACTGACATCCGTCAATGGGGATTTTTTTGTTTAGAGAATCCATTCCGCCAGCGTATCGACCATATAGGTCGGTTGCGCGTCTTGTCCTTGAATGAAGACCGGTGTATGGACGCCAGAATTGACATGCATCGTCCGGATGCCACCATTGATGCCGAACAAGATGTCCGTATGGTAGTTGTCCCCGACCATGATGAGGTCTTCTTTCGCAAGTCCAATCATTTCTGCTGCGATATTGACCATGACCGGTTCCGGTTTCCCGATATAAAACGGTTCTTTTTCTGTCGTCACGCGTAAAACGGATGTTAATGCGCCGTTCCCCGGTAAGAATCCGCGTTCTGTCGGAATCGCGATATCTCCGTTCGTCGAGATGAAACGGGCTCCGCTCCGAATCGCGAGGGCTCCGACCGCTAACTTCTCATACGTAATCTGACGGTCAAGACCGATGACGACATAGTCGGCATGCTGGTCTGCGACGACCTGTAAGCCTTGACGCTCAAGAGCATCAATCAGCCCGCCTTCTCCGATTGCATAGACCTTCGCACCCGGATCGAGTTCTGCGATGTAGCGACCTGTCGCCATCGCACTTGTTAAGACGTGTTCCGCGTTCGAGTGGACACCCATGCCGCGTAATTTTTCCGCGACCGCTTCTGCCGTCATCGAAGCATTGTTCGTCACGAACAGATACGGTACGCCTTCTTCCTGCAACCGGTTCACGAAATCGACTGCTTCTTTGACCGGTTCTGTCCCGTTATACATCGTACCGTCTAAATCAAATAAATATCCTTGTGCTTTCATCCTGGCTCACTCCTCATTTGGTAAAAATGCAGAGACGGGTCCGAGTTCTGTCTCTAAATAATGTCGGACGGCGTCCGGAAAACGACGCAATTGCGTTTCTTCCTCAAAAAGAACAGTCCGGATCTCTGCCGTACTCGATGTCGTAAATTCACGGACGATTCGTGTCCGCAATGCAACGATCCGTTTTAAGCTCGTCGCAAGTGACGCATCGATGACCCGTTCATCTTCTAAAATCATGACGATATCTTCATAACTTCCCGGATCACGCATGATGAAACCATCAATCATACTGTTCCCGATATCGATGATACTTTCAATCACTAAAAACCCGATCCGTTCCCACGCAAGTGAAACTGTCAAAGCATCCCCCGTTAACTCTTTGCTTTGACGCAATGCCGTTTCAAAACAAACAACGGTTTGTTCAATCTTTTCACGATTTACAAAATACACCTTACATTCCCCCTCACATCCTTCATTTTAGCTCTATCGGCGAAACATGAAAAGCAGAAAGGCTGTTTGCATCACATTGTCCAATGTGTTATCCTCAATTTAGATTTTTACGAAAATAGTATGTCACATTAAGTGACTTGGAGGTTATTCATAGATGGAACGCGAATTAGCACTAGAAATCGTCCGAGCAACAGAAGCAGCTGCACTGGCATCCGCCAAATGGATTGGCCGGGGGAAAAAGAACGAAGCCGATGATGCGGCAACAACGGCCATGCGCGAAGTCTTAAACACAGTCAACATGGCAGGAACGGTCGTCATCGGTGAAGGAGAACTCGACGAAGCACCGATGTTATTCATCGGCGAAAAAGTCGGGACGTCAAACGGACCAATCGTCGATATCGCAGTCGATCCACTCGAAGGGACGAACATCGTTGCCAAAGGTCTCGGTAATGCGATGGTCGTCATCGCGGTCGCCGATCAAGGTGCCTTGTTACACGCACCGGATATGTATATGGATAAACTGACCGTCGGACCGAACTTAAAAGGCCATGTCTCACTTGACGATCCGCTTGAATTCATCATTCAAAAAGCAGCGGAACTGAATCAGAAACGGATTGAAGACGTCACCGTCATCATGCAGGACCGTCCACGCCATGACCACTTCCGGGAAGCCGCGATGCGTGTCGGTGCCCGTGTCCGTCTGTTTGAAGACGGCGATGTGTCAGCAGGAATCGCTCCGCTTTCGCCATCGACAGGAATCGATATCTTCATCGGAACCGGTGGGGCACCGGAAGGCGTCATCACGGCAGCGGCCGTCAAGGCGATGGGGGGCGACATGCAGGCCCGTCTGCACCCGATGAATGAGGAAGAAACGGCACGTGTCATCCGGATGGGTCTTGCCGATCCGCTGCAATTGTTGACACTCGATGACCTGATTAAAAGTGACGACTGCATCTTTGCTGCAACCGGCGTCACAACCGGCGAAATGCTCGACGGAGTCCGTTTCTTGACCGATGATATCGTTGAGACGACATCACTCGTCATGCGCTCAAAAACACGGACAATCCGGAAAGTCATCGCAGAACACAGCCTTTCACGTAAACCGTACTTGCAAAAGGTTCCCCAAACCCTTTAATCTAAGCAGAGATGAAGGAAATGAGGGAACTGACAGATGATGCAAGAACGTGATTTTTTATATGATGACGTCGAACAGACGAAAACCCGATTCGTTTGCTGGATCGGAGAGACGAGCCGGTTTGATTTAGCGATCACCCATTCCGAACATTTTTTCGGAAAGATTTTAGTGTTGAATCTCTTATCGAACCGGTTTGCCATCATCGGTACGGATGACTTTGATGAACCCGGCTATATCGCTCATGCCTTTGATTTAGAGGATGAAGCGGCGGATGAACTTGAAGGATACTTACGCGACTATATCGGTCTGTAAGCAAAAGAACAGCCAATTCCCGAGGGAGTTGGCTGTTTTTTACTGTTACAGTAACCGGTCGTTCCGCTCATTGAGTGTGTTAGGACCGCTAAAGACGTTGGTATTATCTGATTCATCGTGGGCTTTACGTTCAGAATGTTGATCCGCTTCGTCGCCGACGAGTAAGACGAATTGTCCCTCTTCCGCTGCTTTGTTGGCACGGTTGACATCATCTTTCGTCAAGCCGCTTGCTTCGAGAACATCACTGTGTGAAGAACCGGCACTGTCTTTTTTAAAGATCCCTTTGATCTCCTGCCACAGATTCATGTGTTCTTCTTGCGACAGACGTGTTGATGTTTGATGATTATTCAAATCTGCCAATTCCTCGATTTGTTCCAAATCATATCGATCATGGGCAATGACTTTTAAATCCGTTGATACAACACCTGCGACACGTAAATCATGAACAGCACTGACGACTTCTGGTACTGAATGGTAGATTCCGACGATTCTCATGGATAGTTCCCCCTATAGGTGCGTGATACTATACTATTAGCCGAAATCACCCATTCAGAAACGTCTTTTCAGATGTCATTTTGATTACTGCTCTTCTTCCGTCTCTTCTTTCGCCGCCGAAAACTTCCGTTTCAGTTTTAACGTATTCGCTGAAGATCCGTCGAAGCGAGGTGGTGCTTCTTCTCCTTCTACGAATTCCATCCGTTTGACGATAAAATAGGCACAGCCGAAATTGCAGTATTCGTACAAATAATCCGCCACATGGGAGATTTTTGTATCGAACGTTGCTTTTTCATGGTTATCTTCATAGAAACCACGGAGCCGCAATTGTCCGTGTCCCCAGTCTCCGACGATGTAGTCATATTTTTCGAGCACATCGCTAAAGCGGCCGATGAAGGCTTCTTCGTGGAATCCTTCCCGTTTTTCTTCGACGATTTCATATCTTTCACGATTGACTTGTATCATTTTTCCACCCCCTGCTTCTTTTATCTTACCATAATCATGATTGAAAACGAATCGTCAGACAGCAGAAAACCGTCCTCGCAGATGGCGCGGACGGTCTGTCAGTATCAATCAATCGGTAGAGCAGCTTTATTTTTTTTCGCAGCATTGACCTGTTCGTCGGCGTGATAAGACGAACGGACAAGCGGACCGGCTTCACAATGCGAGAACCCTTTTCCGAGCGCAATCTGCTTGAGTTCGGCAAACTCTTGCGGCGTGTAGTACTTGATGACATCCAAGTGCTTTTTCGTCGGTTGGAGATATTGACCAATCGTCATGATGTCGACATCATTCGCCCGTAAGTCATCCATCGTCTGTAAGATTTCTTCCCATGTCTCACCAAGACCTAACATCAGACTCGATTTCGTCGGAATTTCAGGAGCCAGTTCTTTTGAACGGCGCAGGAATTCAAGTGTCCGATCGTATGTTGCTTTCGCCCGGACGGTCGGTGTCAGACGACGAACTGTCTCAATGTTATGGTTCATGATGTCCGGCTTGGCTTCGATCAGCGTCTGCAACGCTTCGAAGTTCCCACCCATGTCGGACGGTAAGACTTCAATTGATGTTTCCGGGTTCATGCGACGGACTTCCCGTACCGTCTCTGCATATACCCCTGCCCCGAAATCATTTAAGTCATCACGCGCAACTGCTGTGATGACGGCATGCTTCAGATTCATCAGACGAACGGATTCCGCAACGCGTTTCGGTTCTTCTAAGTCAAGTTCATTTGGACGTCCTGTCGTCACGGCACAAAAACGGCATGCACGTGTACAGATGCTTCCAAGAATCATGAATGTCGCCGTCCGGCGCACAGCCCAACACTCGTGAATGTTCGGACATTTTGCTTCCTCACATACCGTGTGAAGCTTTTTTTCACGCATCATACTTTTGAGTTCTGTGTAAGTCTCATTCGTGTTCAGCTTGATTTTCAGCCATTCTGGTTTACGTTGTATCTCTCTGCGTCCCATGAATCGGTTTCCCCCTTTATCCGTAAAAAACTGACCTGATTTCTGTTACAGTATAACAAATATTCAGTGTTTGCGGATGGGTAATTCACCAAATTCTGACTTCTCCGATAGGCGATCAAAGAGCAGATCCCGTAACAATTCCGGCATGAAATATTCTTTCGGCATTTCTTTAATTTTTGGAAATAAAGGACCAAATGTAAACATATCCGGAAGGACCACGGTGTAATGTTTTGCCTCATCCAGATGTTGACGGTTTCCGGCATAATGCATCTTGCCCATCAGCTTCCCGCGGAAACCGAGTCCGCGGACTTTTAATTGTTCAAAGCGGTTCGTATCGACTTCGGTGATGAATTGTTTTAATTCAACCCCCGTCATCGTCACTTTACACGGATTGATCGGATGCGGACAAAGCCGGTGTAAATCGTAAGACGAGACCGGTCCCGGGGACAATGAACCAAGAAGCATACCGGCCGGCACACAGGCAAGATCCGCCTGACACCAGTCCCGCATCGTATCGGCAAGCAGCTGTGTAAACGGTGATGGATTAAACCAGTCATTCGCTAGACCTGATGTCCGGCCAATCGGTTGTTTCATCTGACGTTCTGCTAAATACTGTTCTTTATCGAGTAAGACCGTTGTCGCCTCGTCTGCCGGATACGCTTCAAGCGCATGCAGGACCGCTTCTTTTTCGCCTGTATCCGTGTTTAAGTAGATTTCCCCTGCGTACTGACCATACTTTCCAGCCTGGGCAATCAACACACCGTTTTTGACGACCCCGTCATCGAGGACGTGATGCGTATGCGCTCCGATGATCAAATCAAGCTCCGGGAACCGTTCCGCCAGCTCTTCGTCCTGATAAAAACCGAGATGACTGAGACAGATCAGTACATCGACCTGATCCCGCAAGGCTTCGATTTCGCGGGCAGCTGCTTCAAGTGGATTTTCAATCGACCAACCGAGTAAATCGTACAATTCATAATACGGCGCCGTCAGTCCAAAAATACCGACTTTCCCAGTCGGTAATTCCTGAATCATCCCGGCTTTGGCGAATGGGGCCGACAAGTTCGAGACTAGAACCGGGAACGTCGCATCGCTGTATAGTTCCGCCAGCCATTCATGCGGAAATGTGATGCCTTCATTGTTTCCGATTGTGACTGCTGTAGGGTCAAGTTCGTTTAACAGGTGCGTATTGATTTTTCCTTGTGTCGCTTCCGTTGCTGGTGCAACCCGGTCGGCATGGTCCCCCAAGTCAAAGACGAGGGAGTCATATGTCCGGTGTTCTTTCATAAACGACATATAGCGAGGCCACATATCAAAGTGTGAATGCAGATCGTTATAATGAATGACGTGTAACTTCACGCATAAGCCTCCTCCAGGTATTAAAACAGTGAAATTTGCCGGGGCGCGAGAGATTCATAATCGAGACCTAAAATCTCGATGAGACGTTTCGCATTGGGTACGGCATCTCCTGCTGAGTTGTTATTAAAGAAAACATACACGTCTTTTGCCTGTTCGGCAAGTGAACGGATATGTAGGGCCAACTCTTGTAATTCTTCTTCTGAATAGCGGTATAGACACCGGACCTTCCGCCAGTCCTCGCTGCTTTGTCCGGGCTTCTTCAGCCATCCGGCGACATTCCGGCCGTGCAGCCGGACAAATGCCGTCTCCTGTGTGACGACCGGAACGAACGGCACCGATCCGTCTTCCGTCTGCGGCTCATCACAAATCGTATGAATGAACTGATGCTCGGCTAAGAACCGGAGTGTCCGTTCCTGATAGGCTTCCGAATACCAGGACGGATTACGAAACTCAATCGCGACGGGCAGTCCGGCAAGCGATTTCCGGATCGTCTGAAGATATTCAAGATGCACTTTACTGACGTCGAACCAGGGTGGAAGCTGGACGAGAATCGCCGCAATCTTTCCACTCTGCCGCATCGGTTCAATCGAAGCGAGATACTGTTCAAAGATCGGACCGAGTGGATCCTTGTTTTCCCGGTCATGACCGCTCATCGCCCGGTGGACCTTGACGATGAATCGAAAGTCGTCGGGTGTTTCCGCGACCCATTTTTGATAATTCCGTTCCGGTTGAATCGCATAATACGTCGAATCGACCTCGACTGCTGGAAAGTGGCCCGCATAGGCGGCAAGCTTTTCCTTCCGGTCCTGTGGTGTCGGATAGAGGCTGTCGTGATCGCCCCAACCGGTCACGCCGACATAAATCATCCTGCTCCCTCCTCATCTGTGTGCGTTGCATATTTTTTATCATAGCATAGCGGAATCGGGAATTTCTTCTTCAAAGCTCGTCTTGGAAAAGACACAGGTTTTCCATATAAAAAACAAGCAGATCCTTCCCACTCCTGCAAAAATCAGGGGGATGGACTGCCTATTTCATCAGCCTTCTCACCTTTTGAATCAATCATTCTGGATCCGTTCATACGTTAAGGCGATACAGCCGGAAGCAAATGTCTGCTGATCAACGAGCCGTAAGGACAACGGTTGCTCAAACAACGGAAACATCCGCTTGCCACCTCCGAGTAGGACGGGATAGATGACGATATGGTAGCGGTCGATCAAGTCCAGACGGACGGCTTCTGCCGCGAGCGTCGCTCCGCCGATTGCAATCTGTTTGCCGGGCGCCTGCTTCAATGCCGCGAGTTCCTCAGCGAGCGACCGGTTCGCAAGACGGGCATTCCCCTCAACGGCCGTCAACGTTTGCGAGAAGACGACTTTTTCAAGTGCCTGCCATGTTCTCGCATACTCGACGATGATCGGTTCATCTTCCTGATCGGCCGTTTCCCAGTATTGCATCATCTCATACAGAAGACGGCCGTAGACATGGGTATCAAATGCTTTTTCATAGTCATTGAAATACTGATGCAGTTCCGCGTCCGGTGACGCAAACGCGATGCTGCCCGACGCATCCTCGATGTAGCCGTCGAGCGAGACTTGAAAAGAATAGATGAGTTTACGCATGATGACGCCCTCCTTTTTCAATCCTTTACCC
>CAACXB010000028.1_pt1 | contig 20887 bp, 18 predicted proteins | sample 2275821 | NCBI WGS metagenome assembly CAACXB01 (sample SAMEA5312479, study PRJEB27640) | indoor metagenome | biome: indoor environment; feature: uncontrolled; material: tiles wood | place: Germany | collected 2014-07-07
GCTGTATGCGGTAAGACCGGTGCCATCAGTTGTAACAATGTGACGACGGTATCATACATGACTGTTTGAACGGCACGACGCGCCGGTGCATCTTCTTTTTCGATGTACAAGATATCTTTCGTGTAATCGAGATAGAACGAAGACAAGTCAAGGACACAGAAGTTATGCAACAATTGATACACCGCCATAAAGTCATACGCGTCATACGCCGCTTTTACTTTGCCAACGAGTTGATCCAGTTTCGTCCGCATGAAGCGATCCGATTCCGGTAAGTCAGCAAAGGCAACACGATGCGTCGTATGATCGAACTGATCCAGGTTTCCAAGCAAGAACCGGACCGTATTCCGGATTTTCCGGTATGATTCCGAAACTTGTTTGAAGTTATCCATTGAAGCCCGGACGTCCGATTGATAGTCGACAGAAGCGACCCAAAGACGAAGGATTTCTGCTCCGAATTGTTGCATGATTTGGATCGGGGCAATCGTATTTCCGATTGATTTCGACATCTTCCGCCCTTGACCGTCAAGGACGAATCCATGACTGACGACAGCTTTGTAAGGTGCTTTCCCTGTCGTTGCAACAGCTGTCGAAAGAGACGAGTTGAACCATCCACGGTACTGGTCAGAACCTTCTAAATACAAGTCAGCCGGACGTTCGAGTTCCGGACGTGTAGCAAGAACACCGGCATGAGATGATCCGGAATCGAACCAGACATCCATGATGTCCGTTTCTTTTTTGAAGATTCCGTTCGGGCTTGCCGGATGGGTAAATCCTTCCGGTAACAAATCAACGGCTTCCCGCTCATACCAGACGTTTGATCCGTGTGCCGCAAACAGGTTCGCGATATGATCGATTGTTTCCGGTGTGACGATTTCCGTACCGTCTTCAGCATAGAAGATCGGCAATGGGACACCCCACGCGCGTTGACGGGAAATGACCCAGTCTCCACGGTCTTTGAACATGTTGTGAAGACGTGTTTCGCCCCACTCCGGTACCCACTGGACTTCTTTGATTTCGTCGAGGATTTCAGCCCGGAAATCTTTGATTGAAGCGAACCACTGGGGTGTGGCACGGAAGATAACCGGTTTTTTCGTCCGCCAGTCATGCGGATACGAGTGTTTGATGAATGACAGTTTTAATAAAGCACCGGCTTCTTCTAACGCCACACCGATTTCTTTGTTGGCATCTTCATAGAATAATCCTTCAAAACCAGGAGCTTCTGCTGTCATGACACCTTTATCGTCAACCGGACAAAGCACATCCAGACCGTAAGCTTGACCGATTCTGAAGTCATCTTCCCCGTGTCCAGGTGCTGTATGAACAACACCCGTCGCTTCTGCCGTGACGTGATCGCCGAGCATGACAAGTGATTCCCGGTCATAGAGCGGGTGTTTCGCTTTGATGTACTCAAAGTCTGTCCCGTTAAAGACACGACCAACCGTAGCATTTTCCCAGCCGAGTGCTTCGATCACTTCCGGTACGAGGGTCTCGGCTACGATATAGCCTTTTCCTTCGTGTTCGATGCGTGCATATGTCAACTCACCGCTGACTGAGATTCCGAGGTTTGCCGGAATTGTCCAAGGTGTTGTTGTCCAGATGACGAAATGATCTGTCGGCTCCAAGATATTTTTTCCGTCCATGACTTGGAACGCCACGTAGATGGCAGCAGAACGTTTATCCTGGTATTCGATCTCGGCTTCTGCAAGAGCAGATTCCGATGACGGCGACCAGTACACCGGTTTTTTCCCTTTATAGATGTAACCTTTATTGGCCATATCGCCGAACAAACGAATTTGTGCTGCTTCGAATTCCGGTTGCAACGTGATGTATGGATTGTCATAGTCACCGAGAACACCAAGACGCTTGAATTGTTCACGTTGATGATCGACCTGTTCGAGCGCATACTTCGCACACAGCTCACGGAATTCCGCGACCGACATCGATTTACGGTCGACACCTGCTTTTTGAAGAGCCGTCTCGATTGGAAGTCCGTGTGTGTCCCAACCCGGTACGTACGGAGAACGGAATCCGTTCATTGATTTATAACGGACGACGATGTCTTTTAAGACTTTGTTCAATCCGTGTCCCATATGGATATCCCCGTTTGCATAGGGAGGACCGTCGTGCAGGATGAATGTCGGTTTTCCGGCATTTTTTTCTTGAACTGCTTCATAGAGATTCATCTCGTTCCAGCGTGCCTGCATATCTGGTTCACGTTTCGGTAAGTTTCCCCGCATTAGAAATTCCGTTTTCATCATCAATAACGTATCTTTGTATTCCATTTGGCATTCCCTCACTTGTCTATATTTTACGTACAAAAAAAGCCAAGCTCATCCCCTGATAGGGACGAGCTTGGCTTGAACTCGCGGTACCACCCTACTAGCAATCCTGACAAACAGATTACCACTTAAGAGCCCGATAACGGAGGCGAAACGGCGGAACTTAATGAATATGTTCAGTCCCACACTCAAAGGGGATATCTTTTTTCATTCACTGATCGGGCTCGCACCAGTCCCCGATTCGCTGACAGTATCCTGATAAAAGACGTGTCCTTCTCATTGATTTAGCTTATATGACATCGTCGTCATTATACGCAACTGCCGGAATCTCGTCAAGCGCACCCCGGGTCGAAATATCGAATGCATCCCAGTCATGGCTCGTCAACAATTCCATCTGTGCGTCAATCAACACTTTGAATCGATTCCGGTACAATTCGATTTTTTTACGCATCTGTTCGACTTCGAAATCAGTCCGCTGTGCTCGACGTTGTGCTGCATCTTGCAATTGCTCGGCTTCCCGTTCCGCTTGTTTGACGATTAAGCTCGCTTCTTTCGTCGCATTGGCTTTGACTTCTTCTGCCGCTTCTTGTGCCACGATGATGGATTTGTTTAATGTTTCTTCCATCGAGCTGAAGTAATCGACACGCGACTGCATATTTTGAATGACTTCTTGCTGTTGACGGTTTTCCCGGAGCAACAATTCAAAATCTTTGATGACTTGATCAAGAAATTCATTGACCTCATCTTCGTCATAGCCGCGAAACTTACGTGTAAATTCCTTATTGTGAATATCAAGTGGCGTCAATGGCATGATGAAATCCTCCCTCAGCTTGTTGGTTATCCTTTTAGCAGGCCGTATTGCAATTTAATCCGATCCCGTTTCGTCGAGCCGAGTACGGCGATTAACTTGACACGTCCCGTTCCGCGAAGGGACAGTAAGTCGCCTTCCTCTAACAAAAAACTTGGATCTTCGACGATTTTATAATTCACTTTGCTTTCACCTTGTTTAATCAGGCTTTGCGCTTTTTGTCTTGAAAAACCAAGGATTTCACTGACAACCGTATCAAAACGAAGCGAACTGACGAATCCCAGTTCTTCTTGCCATTCTTGATCCTTAATCTTCAACTGTTCTTCTGAATCCACGAGCGACAACCGAATCTTCGTTTTTCCCGCACGATCGACATTTGCTTCGATATAAGAAGCCACTTCTTTCGCAACGGCAAATTGGACGACTTGATCTTGGATGACCACGTCACCGAATTTCCCTCGCTTTAATCCGACATTCAGCAATGTGCCTGTCACCTGGCGATGCGAGAGCTCCACGAATTTGGTGGGATAATGGATACGATAAATGGCAATATCAAAATCGTTGGCATCAAGCTCATAATAATCAGGGGCAATCAGCGCACGCTGTCGTTCGGCGCCTTCAAAACCGCCCTCAAAAAAGAGGGCACATTTTGTTCCGACGAGTTCTCGGGTAATTTGTTGTTCACGCGGATCCAGAAAATCTGTCACTTTAAACGTATAGGTCGCTTCGACATGGTCGATCCAATTCAAGACGAGATCGACGAACTCCCGCTCATGTCCGCGATAATGATCATAGACACTCATTACAGGAAGATTGCTCGAATACCCGACTGTGCGAGATTAAGCACAAGAAAGGCAACAATAGGTGAAATGTCAAGCATACCTCCGATGGGCGGGATAATCCGTCGGAACGGCGCGAGGAAAGGTTCAACTAACATAGCGAGAACTTGACCGAATCGTGATTCACGTGCGTTTGGGAACCACGATAATAAAATATAGGCAATCATGACGTAGCTGTAGTATTGAAGTAACGTGCTGAGTGTACGACCGATTGCGTACATGACTTGCGAATCCATGCTTACCACCCCTTATGGTTGATATCATCTTCACCGAGCAGATTTGAAATACTTCCGGCCAGCTCGACGTTGTTCGGAACACAGAGGAGTGTATTTTGACTGATTGTCGTAATCGTTCCATCAAGGGCAAACACGACACCTGACAAGAAATTGATCATTTGGCGTGATTGATCTTTAGACATCCGCTGCATGTTAACGATGACAGCACGATTTTGGCGAAGATGTTCGCCAATTTCCTGTGCTTCGTTAAACACACGCGGTTCACTGAGAATGACTTGTGATTTTGTCTTTTTTGTATGAATGGGTACGATGTTCGATTGTCTCACAGGGTCCTCCTTTTGAGTAACACTCGGGGTAGATTCCTCGTAGTACTCGTCGTATTCTTGCTGTGATGCACCTCTACCTTTATTTATTGTAGCATCATTTTCATATTCGAGTTCATCTAAATCGTCTGTGTTACCGAGAAATAGATTTTGCATTTTTGATTTGAATCCCATATCGATTCTCCTTTCGCATATCTAGACAATTTATGATTGGACTAACGTCGTTCCGATTCGGACGTATGTCGCACCTTCTTCAATGGCAATCTGATAATCTGATGACATACCCATTGATAACTCCGTGCATGGTGCGTGCGGTAGATGGCGGGAAGCCACTTCATCCCGCAACACACGCAGCGAATGAAAGACTGAACGCAGTACTTGCTCGTCCTCCGTCAATGGGGCCATCGTCATCAACCCGATGACGCGGACCATCGGATATTGTCCGACTTCATGCAAAAATGAATGGACATCTTCCGGATCAATTCCTTGCTTTGATTCTTCCCCGGAGACGTTGACTTGAACAAAACAATCGACGGGTCGTTTCGCACGTTTGTTGATTTCTTCCGCCAAATGCAGCCTGTCCAAGGAATGCAACACATCAATCCGATCAATGATTTGCCGGACTTTACGAGTCTGTAACGTTCCAATGAAATGCCACTCACAAGCCTCACGTCCTAAGACCGTTTGTTTGTCGGTCAACCCTTCCGGACGATTCTCACCAAGTGCCGTTATCCCTGAAGCGAGTAGCTCGGCTGCCACTTCACTTGACACTGATTTCGTCACGCCGATCAATTGTACCTGCTTTTTTTGCTCAGTCTTTTCATACGCCTGTTTCATGTTTTGTCGGACATGTTGTACATTTTCAGAAATTGACATCGAGAGACTCCTTTACAATCAAACTGGCAAACCGTCCACCATGATCTCCGTGACGATAGGAGAAATAGTCTTCTGCCTGACAGTTCGTACAGATTCCTGTATCGAGCACATCGCCGACACCACTGCGTTCGGCTAACATAGCATTTGTTTTTTGAAGCGATAACATGGCTTTCCCGTCTTCTTTCTTGATGTAAGGAGATTCTTCAAGACCAAGTTGATCTACAGCTTCAAGGACCGGTCCATCGACTTCATAACAACATTCACGAATCGAGGGTCCGATGACCATCTGAATAGAAGACCGTTCGGCACCGGCTTGTTCCATCTTTGTAAGAGTTGCTTCGACGATGTTAGCGACCGTTCCGCGCCAACCGGCGTGAACATTTGCAATGATACCGGTCCGCGGATCACAGAACAGGAGCGGTACACAGTCAGCAAACAGCATCATCAATAAAACGTTTGAGTCCGTTGTCACCAGTCCGTCTGTACCCTTGATTGCCGTTTCGTAATCAGAAGCTCCACGACCGGACTCGAGTGTCGTTACTTGTTCCACGTGATTGCCGTGCACTTGTTCAGCCCAAACAGAGTTTTCTAAAGCTAAATCCAGTTGTCGGACGATGACTTCACGATTTTTGATGACCCCTTCCGGATCATCCTTGACGTGCAGTCCTAAGTTGCCCTTGCCATGAGGGGCTGAAAATTTTGTCGTAAACGCTGCGCGAACAGTACCTGTCGGCGTATCCCATTTTATCCATTGACCAAACATTTCATCCCATCCTTTTTTAAAAAAAGAGGTGTCGCTTACGCGACACCTCTTGATCTAGCAGTCGTGTCTTTGGAATATCGGATTAACGATTATTCCGGCGAAGGAAAGAAGGAATATCCATCGTCTCTTCAACATCTGACCCTTTTGCTGATTCTTGGTTCGAGCTACTAGGTGTCTCTTCGACTTGCGGTTTAGGTTCTTCAGCTACCGGTGATGGTGCCGCTTGCTTTTTCTTAAGCAAGTTTTTCATCATCTCTTGTGCTGATGGGATTTCAAAATCGAGTGGTTCGTTTTCGAATTCAGTTGCGATGACCGTAACAATGATTTCGTCTTCCAAGTTGTCGTTGATGACTGATCCGAAGATTAAGTTAACTTCTTCATCCGCAGCGCTTTGAACGATTTGAGCCGCTTCCGTTACTTCATAAAGGCTCAAGTTCGCACTACCGGTAATGTTCATCAGGACGCCTTTTGCCCCTTCAATCGATGTTTCAAGCAATGGACTTGAAATCGCTTTTTTCGCAGCTTCCGTTGCACGGTGTTCGCCGGTTGCGACACCAACACCCATCAATGCTGAACCTTTTTCCGTCATGATCGTTTTAACATCCGCGAAATCCAGGTTGATGAGACCAGGAACGGCGATTAAGTCCGTAATCCCTTGTACCCCTTGACGAAGAACGTTATCGGCTTCTTTAAAGGCTTCAAGCATCGGTGTGTTACGATCGACGATTTCAAGCAATTTATCGTTCGGGATGACGATGAGTGTATCGACTTTTTCTTTAAAGTTCTGAACACCTGAAACAGCATGTTGCATCCGTTTACGGCCTTCGAACATAAAAGGTTTTGTGACGACACCTACTGTTAATGCGCCGATTTCTTTAGAAATTTCTGCGATGACCGGTGCAGCACCTGTTCCGGTACCTCCACCCATTCCTGCCGTTACGAAAACCATATCGGCACCAGATAAAATTTCTGTCAACTGTTCGCGGCTTTCTTCGGCAGCTTTTTTACCGATTTCCGGATTTGCTCCGGCACCAAGACCACGTGTCAGTTTTGCTCCGAGTTGAAGTTTTACATCTGCCTGTGACATGTTTAATGCTTGTGCATCCGTGTTGACAGCGATGAATTCTACGCCTTGGACACCATGTTCGATCATTCGGTTGACAGCGTTAGATCCACCGCCACCTACTCCGATGACTTTGATTTTAGCTACTTGGTCCATCATTTCATCAAAATGCAACATAAAAGGGGCCCCCTATTTTTTTACTGATAATTTTTTATTTAGCCGAAAAATTTCTCAAAGAAACTGCTGAATGACTTTCGCTCTTTTGGAGGCTGTTCCTTCTGTGGTCGCTCTTCGCGTACTGAAGGTTGGGAAGGGTGTGCAAGTAACTCCTCTTGCTCACGGCCTTGTGCGGCTACTCCCTTTTCGTCCGCACGGTCAAATCCTGACTTCGAAACGGCACTGCGTGATAAAACATATCGTAACATCCCAGCAGCGACAGCATACTTCGGATGACGAATCCCCAAGCTGGCTGGTTGATACACATTCACGCTTTGTTTAAAGATTCGCTTACCGAGCTGGTCAATTCCTGGTAGGGAAGAACTGCCACCACAAAGAATGATTCCACTGTTCATTTGTGTATACCCAGCCTGTGTCATTCGTTTCTGAATCATCTCAAAAATCTCTTCCAGACGGGCTTCAAGGACAAAGCCAATCTCCGTCTGTGGTTCGAAACGGTGTTCCCCGTTGATTGTCACGTACGAGACTTTCTCTTCCGGGTCACCTAACGCTTCTAATGCGACGCCGTATTCTTCTTTGGCTAGTTTCGCATCCTGGTATTTACAATTCATTTTATACGTCAAATCGCGTGTCAGGTGATCTCCACCGTACGCAAGTGTCGTTGTGTAAACTAAATCGTTTTTTTCATAAATTGAAAGAGTGGTCGTTTCATGTCCGATATCAACGATCCCGACACCCAGCTCCAACTCATCAATCGAGGCTGCGATTCGTGAGACGGCTAAACTTTCCAGCACATACCCCGCAAGTTCCAACCCAGCCCGTTCGATGGAACGTTTGATGCTATGTAGAATCGTCTTCGCTCCGATAATCAGCTTCCCTGTCACTTCTAGACGATAACCAATCATTCCACGTGGATCTGTGATCTCCGTCTGCTGATCGACAGTAAACGTTTTAGGTAACACATCGACAACGCTCAATTCGTTTGGAATCCGCATCACCATTGCTGAGTGAAGGACATCCTTCACGTCGTCATCCGTGATTTCGTTATCTTCCCCTTTGATTGATGTCATCCCTTGGCAATCTTTGACTTGGATGTGCTCACCGGAAATTGCTACATATACTTCACCAATTGGTTCGCCGAGTGTGCGCTCCACTTCTGCAACCGCTTGTTTAATGGCATTTACTGTTTGATCGATGTCGACGATGACACCTCGCTTGACGCCTGCAGATGGTGCAGACCCTTCCGCTAAGACATTCAGTGTTCCACCTAGAAGTTCACCGACGATGAGTTTCACTTCCGATGTCCCAATATCTAGTGCGGCAATCGTACCTTTCGTTTCCATGGGAGTGACACCTCCACTTTCATAATACTAATCCTATCGTCCCTGTTTATATTTACAGGAATCGAGACAATCTTCTTCTCGTTTAAGTCTACACTATAAAAAACCTCACGAAAAGAAGTTATTGTCTAACTTACCCATCTAATAGATTACGATTTGATGACGATGTGTCCGCTTTCCTACTAATGAAAACAAACGTTTGTCAAACCCATCTAATCCATGATGTTATTTTCTAATTTTTACCTTTATATGGTTTGAAATAGATTCCTCCATCAATGGTGATTGTTCCAGTCTTTCCTTTTGGCAAAGCGGAAATCACCTTGACATATTCATTCAACGAGTTAGAAAAAGCCGATGTACTCAATAAGACGGTATTTCCGTCTGTCATGAATAACTTCAATCCCCCCTTGTCCGTCTGATCATTGGCTACGATTTCCGAAATCCGGCTCCGGACTTTCGGCTCGATTTTGACGAGTTCCTTTGTCAGACGTTCCAGGGACTGATCCGTAAATCCTGTTAGAATCGGTGCATCAAACAATTCTTCCTTCGACTTTCCGGGAAGAATCGTCCCATCCGCTAAGACAATCCGGGCACCCGGTTTATCTTTGGCATACGCAATCTCTTTTTCTTCGACGACGTCAACTTCGTAATGATGTAAAAACGTTTTTTTCATCGTCGCTTCACGAATACCCGGGACATCTTCAATCCGTTCCAACACGGCTTCTTCCGACACATTGAAGGCATGTGTCTCCTTCACCTTAATACGTGATGCTTGAATGATGTCTTCCTTCTTGACGTTCACGGTGCCGGTGACGTCAAACGTCGCGACACGCGAAAAACTCGATTGAAGATAGAAGACGACACCAATCAATAGACCGATCAGGATGAGGACATAGATTAAACGCCGGTTCGCCTTTTTCCGACGCTGCTCACGGACATATGGAATTTTATCTTCTAAGCTGCGGACAGTCGTATCCATCTTCGGCTGTCTTGCCGGTTGTTGTTCCTTCACGTAAGCCTCTCCCTCCATTATGTTTAATTTCAGTACCTTATCGGTCTATTCCTGCAATGCTTTAGTTTTTTTGCTGAATCAACCGTAATAATTCATCGACCAAATCACTTGCCGCATTTGGCATGCCGAGTGCGAGCGATGCTTTAGACATGCCGACTTGATCGGCAATAGCCTTCGTACAGGCCTCGAACAATCGTTCCCCCGTCAATTCGGATTCCCGGATCAAAAGACTCGCTCCTGTCTCGACGAGTGAAGAAGCATTTACTTCCTGATGATTTTCCGTCACGTACGGACTTGGAATTAAGATACTCGGTAAACCGAGCGTCGTCAATTCGGCTAACGTACTTGCCCCGGAACGCGAGATGACCAGCTGGCTTGCTTTTAAAATCAACGGCAAATCGTAAATGAACGGTCGCAATTGAATCCGGTCCGGTAATGTTCCTACTTGTGTCTGGATGTCTTCATAGTGGACCTGGCCTGTGACGAACAACAATGACCAGTCAGTTGCTGTCAACATGGGAATCATCTCGACGACCGCTTTATTGATGGCCGGTGCTCCTCGGCTGCCGCCGTAAACGACAATCAGAGGCCGATCTTGTTCAAAACCGTATTTTTGTTTTTCTTCGATTGGATCAATTTGCAACATCGCAACTTCTGAGGCCCGGGGATTTCCGATTAGAATCGTTTTCCCTTCGTTTTTCCCGAAATGATGACCAGACCCTTTAAAGGACAATGCCACCCGGTCGACATAACGCGCCAAGAATTTATTGGTGATTCCAGGTAAGCTGTTTTGTTCATGGACCAGCGTCTTATACCCCATCTTCGCTGCTGTATAGAGGACAGGACCGCAAACAAAACCACCTGTTCCGACAACAATATCCGGTTGAAAATCACGCAGAAGCTTTCGGACTCGGACCACACTTTTCAAAAAGCGGACACCGGTCTTGACGTTCTCAAACGACAAGGAACGGCGTAGTCCTGAAATTTCAATTGATTCGAACGGAATGCCTGCCCGGCGGACAATGTCCGCCTCGAGTCCATTCTCAGTACCGATATATAACACTTCACATGCCATACGACGCTCAACTTCTCGGATCATGGCCAGTGCCGGATAGATATGCCCGCCTGTTCCGCCACCTGAAACTACGATTCTCATTTCGCCGTCCCCCCTACTTTTTGAACGGAACGGATGAAATGTTCGCCACGCTCTTCATATGTCTTATATTGATCCCAACTTGCAGATGCCGGAGATAATAAAATGATATCACCGGGCTTCGAAACATCAAATGCTGTGATAACGGCTTCTTCCATCTCACGTGTTACCGTAGAGGCGATCTGTTGATCGTCAGCTAGATCAGCGAAGCGTTGACCTGTCTCACCGAGTCCGATGACATGTTTGACATGGGTCATCGCACTTTTTAACGGTGTCAAATCTGCACCGCGTTCGAGTCCACCACAGATCCAGATGATAGACGAGTGAAAACCGGACAGGGCCGCTTCCGTCGCCACGTTGTTCGTGGCTTTTGAGTCATTGTAGACTTTTCGTCCGGCAAATTCTCCGATGTATTCTGTCCGGTGCGCGACTCCACCAAATGTCCGCAAAACCTCTTGAATCGCCGTTAAGGCAATCCCAAAAGGTTCAATCAATGTCAAGGCGGCCAGGACATTCTCGAGATTGTGTCCACCGCCAAGCGCCAGTTCACTGACCGGAAGAATTTTTGTCTGACCGACGAAGATCATACCGTTTTCGACATGTGCATAGGCCGGTTGACGACGTGAAAACGTCAATCGTTCCGCTGCCGCTGTTTCGCTCAAGCGCATGACTTCCTCATCGTCTGCATTGACGACAAGTCGTCCAGCTTCATTCATGTTTGAAAAGATCCGTGCTTTTGCTGCCGCGTAAGACGTTACATCTCCGTGATAATCAAGATGAGCCGGCGACAAGTTTAAGAAGGCTGCACTGACTGGTTGGAATGATTCGATTCCCATCAATTGAAAACTGGATAACTCGATGACGATGACATCATCTGCAGCCGTCTGCTGGGCAACTTCAACTGCCGGGAAACCAATGTTTCCAGCTAAATGAACGCGTCTTGACCCCTGTTTCAATAATTCATGGACCAGTGTCGTCGTCGTCGTCTTACCGTTTGATCCGGTAATCGCGACCCAATCTGCTTTCGTTGAACGGTAAGCCAGTTCAACTTCTGTCCAAATCGGGATGCCACGCTCGATTGCCCTCTGTAATAACGGAATCTGATACGGAATGCCTGGATTTTTTACGATTAATTCTGTTCCATCCAGTAAGGATAGCGGATGACTTCCGAAAACCGTTTCGACCTCCAAAGATTCAAGCGTTTGTACGTCGGCTTCCGAAGGAGTCCCTCCATCATTCACCGTCACGACAGCTCCTGCCTTAACAAGATAGGTCGCTGCTGCAATTCCGCTTTTCGCAGTCCCAAGGACCAATACTTTTTTCTTCTCCAGTTCAGAACTCTTCATCATTAAATCGCTCACTTTCTTGACCACGAATTTCGATTACACGAACAGATAGGCGATTAACGCCACGATTAAGCTAATCGAAGCAAATGTTCCAACGATTCGCCATTCACTCCAACCGACCATTTCGAAATGGTGATGAATCGGACTCATCTTAAAGATACGTTTTCCTGTCGTCTTGAAGGAAATAACCTGCAGGATGACCGATAATGTCTCAACAACGAATACAATTCCAATCAATACTAACAATAATTCCAGTTTCAATAAGATCGATAAACCAGCAAGGGCTGCTCCTAAAGCAAGTGAGCCGGTATCACCCATGAAGATTTTAGCCGGGTAGACATTAAACACGAGGAACCCGATCAATGCACCGACAGCTGAAAAAGCAAATAAGGCAACACCTGGCTCATCGGCTATGAACCATCCGTAGAGGCCAAAGAACAGGAACGTCGGAATAGCCGTAAAGGATACGAGTCCGTCCAGTCCGTCCGTCAGATTGACGGCATTCGAGAATCCGACGAGCCAGAATAACGCGACTAATGGATACAGGATACCGAAATCAATCGACCAGGTCGTAAATGGAATCGACAGATACGTTGCCTGACTCGAAAATCCACCGCTCAACCAGACAAACAACAGACCAACAACAATTTGTCCAACTAATTTTTGCTTCGAGTTCAAACCAAGATTACGTTTTTTGACGACCTTGATGTAATCATCGATGAAACCGATTGCCCCGTAGGCAAGCGTTAAGAACAGCAACGACAGATGACTCCGATCCAAGTCTCCCATCAATAAGAGAACAATCAGGCTGCCGATCATAGCCAGCAAAATGACGATTCCACCCATCGTCGGCGTCCCTGATTTCACTTGGTGCCAATCCGGACCTTCTTCCCGAATCTCTTGACCAAATTTAAGGCTGTGTAAAAAAGGAATCGCTTTTGGCATCACGAGTACGACAACCAAAAACGCAATAATTAAACTGATGAATAATGTAATCATTACAAACACCTACTTTTAAGGATTAAGTTTCATTTAAATATGTGAAGATTTGTTCCAGTGCGAGTCCACGCGAAGCTTTCAGCAAAACAACGGTTTGCTTGCCGAGCAACGGTTGGAGCAGACGGGCTGCATCTTCGACCGTGTCCGCAAATTGGACTTGGACGGTCGGATCAACAATTCCATCCGCGATATAACGCCCTTTCCCCCCTACAAGGATAGCATGGGATACAGGAAGTGCAATCTTCTTCCCGACAGAGGCATGCAACAGGCGTTCCTGTTGACCGAGTTCATACATATCGCCGAGAACGACGACTTTATTCGTAAATCCATCGAGCGTTGCAACCGTCTCGATTGCTGCATTCATCGAAGTCGGGCTGGCATTATATGCATCATTGATGATGGCAGTTTGACCATACATTAATCGTTCCATCCGCATCGGTGTCAATTGTACCTCGTTCAATCCTGCCTGAATCACTTCGTCCGTAAGACCAAGTGCTCGAGCTGTCGCAATCGCGTACGCTGCATTCCGGATTTGGTGTTTGCCAAGGACCGGTAAGTTGAACATCGCACCATCAAATTTGAATGTCGTCCCGACGAACGTCGCTTCCGCCTGTTCGATGATGTACGTATTGGTCGCATGATACCCAATGCGTTCAGCCGGCACTTCTCCCAACAACGGTTCATCTCCATCGACGAAGAGATGGCCATTCGGTTTTAAACCAGATCGAATCTCTAGTTTAGCTCGGGCGATTCCACTTCGTCCGCCCACCTGTTCGGCATGCGACTCGCCAATGTTCGTCACGAGTGCAATATCCGGTTCGGCAAGATTCGATAAGAGTTCGATATCTCCAAACCCGTTCATTCCCATTTCGAGAACAGCAACTTCCGTCTCGTTCGGCATCATCAAGATCGTCAAAGGCATTCCGATATCTGAATTGAAGTTACCTGCCGTTTTATGTGTCCGAAACGACTGTTTCAGGACACTTTCAATCATATCCTTTGTTGATGTCTTGCCGTTTGATCCAGTAATCGCGATGACTTTTGGTGCCACTTGCTGTAAATACCGTTGTGCGATGACTTGTAACGCGTTTAACGGATCTTCGACTTCAAGAACCGTGATGTCAAGCTCCGGAAGCGGAATGCCTTTTTTCCACAACGTGGCAATCGCGCCTTGAGCAACTGCTCCCTCGATGAACGAATGTCCGTCGACGCGTGCTCCCTGGATTGGGATATACAACCCTTCCGTGAGTGTACTTCTTGAATCCGTCGCAAAATTTCTTAATGACCGTGTATCGGTTTCTTCCAATCCCAACCACTGGGCGATCTGTGCAATTGTTACCATCCCTATTTCCTCCACTCGATTACAGCAAACGAGGACGAACAGAAGTCAACGAATGACTCCGGTCCGTCCTCGTTTCACTGCAGAAATCAGGAGACCGCTGTTTCTTACTCTTTTGGTTCAGCGAGTTCCACCGTCAGCTTTCCATTTTCTTTCACTAGTGTACCAGTTCGTGCCGATTGTTTGGTTACAAAACCTTTACCAATCACGTCTAACTTTAAATCGTAGAGACTGACAAGTTTTTTAACATCCCGTTGTGACCAACCGGTGATATCAGGCATTTTGAACGTCCGTCCTGTTTTAAAGAGGACACGTTCCCCGCTGACGAATTCTTGTCCGCGCGTCGGTATTTGTGAGACGACTTCAACCCCGTCACCCAAAACGACCGGTACGGCCCCCTGTTCCTTCGCCATCTCTTCAGCTTGATTCATACTTTTCCCAATATAACTTGGAATGATTTTAGCTTTGACATCCACCGACTCTTTTTGAGTCGCAGGTTTGATGCTTCGATATTGCAAAGCGGTATTCATGACACTTTTGAAGACCGGACTCATGATACTCGGTCCGGAAACCGAAGACTCATTTTTCGATGGCCGGTCGACAGCGATGTACATGATCAATTCGGGATCATCTTTTGGCGCCATTCCAATAAAGGAATGAATAAACTGTCCTTGGATGTATTTTCCGTTTTCTGAAATCTGTGCCGTCCCTGTTTTTCCGATGACACGATAATCTTTCAGCTTATACATTTGTCCAGTACCGATTTTACTGTTGACGACACCATCCAACGCTTCACGGGTCGCTTTTGCCGCTTCCGCAGAAATCGGTTTTCCGACCACTTCCGTTTTTGCTTTATACGGCGCTTTATCCGTATGGTCCGCTTTTTGGATAATATGCGGTTTGACCATCTCACCGTTTCCGGCAATTGCTGTCGCCCCTTGGAGAATCTGCATCGGCGTCACTGCCGTCGATTGTCCCCATGATGTAATCAACGTATTCAACGGTTTGGACAGATCAGATTGGCTGTTTACTTCACCCGAAATATCTATACCCGTTTTTTGATCAAAATGAAACTTCTTGAAATAGTCTTTATACCGTTCGATTCCAAGCTTTTCAGCTGTCAGGATCGAGAACATGACGTTTGAGGAATGGTAGACCCCTTCAATCATCGGGATTGTTCCCCAACCGACATCATTGTAGTCTTTGATGACAGTTCCCTTATAATTGTAACTCCCTGATTTATACGGTTCGTTCGGACGGAAGACACCTGCATCGATGGCAGCAGCCAACGTAAAGATCTTCATTGTCGATCCGGGTTCAAACCGTGAGGAGACAGCAAAATTCGTAAAATCCGTCATATCGCGTAAATTCGGATTAAACGACGGACGATCCGTCATCGCCAAAATTTCGCCTGTCTTGGCATCCATTACGATTCCTGTCGCATTTTTAGGTTTGTATTCGTTGTACATCTTTTGCATCTGTTTCTCGAGTGCTTGCTGGATCCGATGATCGATGGTCAGATAGAGGTTCGATCCGTCTTTCGGCTCATTTGAAATTTTCGAAGTACCTTGAACCAGTTCTCCGCCGCTGCGATCTTTTTCAAAGACACGGGAACCAAACGATTCACGTAAAGCCTCATCATACTGTTTTTCGATACCCATCTGTCCTTTTAAGACGACCCGTCCGTTATCCTCTGTGATTTTCTGGACGAACCCTAACGTATCGGACAGGAAAATCCCGTTCGGATAATAGCGCTTCGGTTCTTCGATCAATCGAATCCCCGGCAGCTTCAACCGATCAATCTGTTCTTTCTGATCAACCGTCAGATCATTCCCTTTTTTACCGAATTCGATTTGGGAACGGTTTTTATTTTCAATCAGATAGGTTTCCAGTTCTTTAACCGACATGCCGAGAATCGGCGCAAGTCCGGTCGCTGTTTTCTTAAAGTCGACCACTGTCTCATCCGGATCTTTTTCCCCGCCTAACCGGTAGACGGCGACCAAATGATAGGACGGGATGTTAATCGCAATCGGCGAGCCCAGTCGGTCAAAGATTTCTCCACGTTCTGCCGGCAGTGTGGCCTGGGACTCCCAACGTTTTTTTTCCGCGTAGACAAGCATGTCTTCCCCGTGGAATTTCTTTGTCGTCGATAAGTACAAAAAGCGTGAAATGAACACCAAAAAGAGAGCAGCAAATATCAACATGACAATGGCTACTCTCCGTCGGGATTTAGATAGTGGATTCATTTAGGAATCACCTTGATGTTCCCTTTTCGCATATCAAGACCTTGTTCTTTCGCAATCTTGTAAATTCGTTCTGGAGAGCTTAAGTTGGTCACTTCGAGTTGAAGACGTTCATTTTCTTTCTTCATCTCTTGCGTGACTTGATTTTCCTTCGCGAGATCCCGGCTTACATTATACGCTTCGTTATGAGCGCCAATCGTCATACTGCCGAAAAGGACGATTCCGCCAATCATCGCACTGTACAAAAACTTCTCAAATGGATATAGACGATATTTCGGACGAACCGCAACACGACGTGCGATATCTTCCGTCTTACGTGGTTCTTGGATAGGTTGCTGCCGAACGGGTTCCATGGTTTGCATCGGCTTGCGAAGTGGCTCTGCCATTTGAATGCTCCTCTCAACTTTCCTTCATTTTTTCAACGATTCGTAACTTGGCAGAGCGTGATCGACGATTGTCATCGAGTTCATCATCTCCTGCTGTAATCGGTTTTCTTGTCACCAGGCGTAGTTCCGGTTCAAACTCTTTAGGAATCATCGGTAACCCTTGCGGAAGCTCAGGTAACGATGACTTCTCTTTGAACGCTTGCTTACACATACGGTCTTCAAGTGAATGGAAGGTAATGACACATAGGCGTCCACCAACAGCCAATAAATCAATTGCTTGATAGACGGCGCGGTCGAAGACATTCAATTCATCATTTACAGCAATCCGAATCGCTTGGAACGTCCGTTTTGCCGGATGCCCCCCTTTGCGGCGGGCCGGTGCCGGAATCGCATCTTTGATCAATTCGACTAGTTCAAACGTCGTTTCAATCGGTGCGATTTCGCGTGCCTTCTCAATCTTGCGTGCAATCTGTTTGGAGAACTTTTCTTCCCCATATGTAAACAAAATTCGAACAAGGTCGTTATACGGCCACTCATTGACGACTTCATATGCCGATAGCGATGACGTTTGGTCCATACGCATATCGAGTCGGGCATCAAAGTTGTAGCTGAATCCACGTTCGCCTTCGTCTAGTTGTGGAGAAGATACACCGAGATCAAATAAAATCCCGTCCACTTTTGTCACAGATCGTGCTGCTAATTCTTCTTTTAAATGTACGAAATTACTTTTTATTAAAGTAAAGCGACCTTCATACGCCGCGAGACGTTCTGCTGCATGTGCCAGTGCGACATCATCCTGATCAAACGCGTACAGATGTCCTGTCGTTAACTGTTTGACGATCTCTTCACTGTGTCCTGCTCCACCTAACGTACAATCGACATAAATCCCGTCAGGTTTGATATTCAGCCCTTTAATGGACTCCCATTTTAATACTGTTTCATGCTCAAACATGTGCTGCCTCACCTTTCACTGTCCAAACTGGACGTTACTCTTTTTCAATGTATCATATTCTTTCTTGAAAACGTTACGAAAATGAGACAGTTTCCTTGATTTTTTGAACTTTTATGTATCTTTCGTTAAAAAAACAAAAAAACCTGCTGATTTCGCAGGTTTATAGCATGATTTTCAATTGTTCCGCCTCAGTTTGTTCATATTGCATCCGCAAGGTCTGAACTAAATTCAAACCATAGCGATTCAGCCAAGGTAAAATCGAATGAATCCGTTCCTGGGGTGCATGATCGGGTGCCAATTGATATTGGAGTGCCCGATCCGACCGATTCGTTTGTTCATGAAGACGCCGTTTTTGTTCGACGATTGTTTCCAAGGCAAGCTGCAGCTGTTTATTAAGCTTCGTTGCGACAGCAGTCGTCTGCAACTCCTGTTTTTCAATCCGGGTGACTTCTTCGACCAGGACCGCACCTAACATGGTCGAGTCATGCAATTGTCGTTTAATCGCAGTCGCATCGAACGCTGCGAGAGGGACACCTGCCTGAAGCGCTTGTTCAAGGCTCAGACCATGACGCCGAAGCCCTTTCTCTTCCTTCGCCTGCAACATGACGGCCCCCATCCGTGGAATCAACAGCGGCATCGTCCAATCGAAGTGATGGAATAATGGTCGTAGTCTCGTCCAATATGCAATTTCACCCGGTCCTCCGATATAAGCGAGTGTCGGGAATAAGTAATCTTGCATCAACGGACGTGTGACGACGCTGTTTGAAAAACGTTCCGGGCTCGCATACAGCAATGCCAACAGTTCCAGTTCCGTATAGGTCTTCCCTTGTTTCGTCACAAAATCTTGGCCCGGGTATAACAAATCGCGTCCGATATCCTCAACAAAGAGGTGGGCCGCTTCTTCATTTAGAAATGTATCCGGCAATTCGGTGGTTTGTTGGATACCTTTTGATAAGGCTTGGCGGATTTCGGTATTGTCTTGAATCAGCCGTTCGAAAAACGGGATTTCAAGTTGACGGACTGCTTGCGTATCCGCGTCAAAGAAGATGATATCGTGATCGACAAGTTCTCCTAAGAAAGAAGCGAAAAATTCTCCATATGTCGAACTGGATTCGATTAACCGGTCCGACAATGCCAACAATTCTTTTGTATACGGCGTCTCTCGTTCAGTACATAATGCCTGACGTACGATTTCCTTAACGGCTGTCTGATCAAAGGCCAAACGGCTGACAGAGCGCGAAATCGAGTCCGGCGCCTGGACGGCCAGCTTCCGCGTCCGGAAATCATGTGTCGGGACGATCAGATGATTGATTTCATCAAAATCATGGTCTTCGGTTGCCAACCAGAAGATCGGGAAAACCGGGCGACTGATCAGTTCTTCCGTTTGGCGGGCAACCTTTAGACAGGTCAGCAATTTATAAACGGCGTACATCGGACCGCCAAAGATTCCGGTTTGTTGACCGGTAATCACGACTTGCGCCTCACCTGTCCGCAACAGTTCGAGACGGCTCTTCAAGCTGTCGTTCAACCGAGGATTTTGCCGCAACAGTTCGTCGACAAGCGGGTTCAGATGCGGATACTGCCGTTCTTGTAAAAGGCTGCTCCTTGCCCGCATTCCTTCTGTTCCAATATGATCAACGTATTTCGAAAATTCCTGGCGAGAGGCTTTATGCATCAATGAATCTTCGTCATACAAGGCATGAAATGATTGTACCTTCAAACAAAATCCCTTCTTTCTGACAAAATCAATGAATGAACAGTTGTTGAATTCCGATTCCAAACAGCATCAACTGAACTGGAAGAGCAATCAAGATTGTAATCCGCCAACTGTGTCGTATCATTTGTATATAATCCACGTCCACTTTTTTGATGCGTTGCCATAAGGCGTTGACCGCAAAAATCAAGAGTACGGCAATCAATAACCATCCTAAGTAATTTTGACCTGTCAGTGCAATCAACGCGACATGAATCCCATACAATACGATGAATGTACCTAAATCAAGTGCAAACCGAACTGCTTTTCCATGTTGGCGAAAGACAGCAAAAAAAATGATATATAGACTAACCAAGCTGAAGACTGGAAAGATAATAAACCACGTCACATCGAATCCCCTCTTTTTTCCTGAGATTTAATCTGATGAAAATAAAAAGTCAGTAAGGGCGTCGGATTCATCGCGTGTTCCAGGACAAAACCGACAATCGGTTCAATTTCTGTCTGTCTTCCCCGCTCTAGATCTTGAAGCATCGACGAACGATTCAATGCGGTCCGTCTGATGACCTGTGCGATTTCTTCATAACTGATCGGATGCTCTGGAAAGACGTTCCGTAACTCTTCAAAAATACCGTGTGCCTTTTCAGCATAGGGCGCTTCCAACAATTGACCGTTTGTAATCCGGTAATAGGCTGTTAATGGATTGATGACCGCATTCATGAATAATTTCGTTAACATGACCTGCTCGATATTCGGAACATACTCAAACTGTAACGGTGTCGCTTCAAGCATTGGAACAGGTACTCGTCCGTAGCGGATGCGTCCCATCCCGGTATGTTGCACCGCGTATCGTCCCGTTCTCATGGCACCGTGTTCCACGACCCCGAACAAAGCATCCTGGACCTGCTCTGCTTCTTTCACATGCCCCATTCCGTTCTGTAAGAACATGACCGGCATCTTTCCGGTCGTCAGGTAAGGCATCACACTTTTTATATCATACGACTTTGTCGTCACGAACACCAAGTCTTGTGACTCGAATTGA
>CAACXB010000717.1_pt1 | contig 20549 bp, 20 predicted proteins | sample 2275821 | NCBI WGS metagenome assembly CAACXB01 (sample SAMEA5312479, study PRJEB27640) | indoor metagenome | biome: indoor environment; feature: uncontrolled; material: tiles wood | place: Germany | collected 2014-07-07
GAAGGTAAACTGCCGAAGGCAGCAGCGGAAGAAGTCCTCCGTGCCCATGAAGCCGACGTCTATAAAACATTCCAACAATATGCAGCCGGTGACTACGAAGGATCGTACAACACGTTCCGTGAAGGCTACAGCCGCATGTATGATATCTCAAAAGCACTCTCAGTCGCGATCACAACACAAATGCCTGAGAAGTTCGACAACACGAAAGCCGACACAAAAGCAGCTGACCTCCGGTCAACACTCAATAGCCTTGCAGCGGAGCACGTCGCCCTTGCGAACATCAGCATGACAGCAGGCGTCGATCAAGCGAAAGACTACGATGCAGCGAACTGGGCAGAAGACATGCACACAGCTGACTTCAAAGCGGCAATGAAATCCGTCTACGGTCAAGCGGGTGCGGATCAGTTCGAGCAAGTCTGGACAAAAAACCACATCGAAGCGCAAGCGAACCTTGTCACAGCAGCAATCAACGACGACAAGAAAATGATGGGCGACGCACAAGACATGCTCAAAATGTTCTCAAATGACTTCGGTGCATTCCTTGGTGCAGCAACGGAAGAAAACCTTCCGACAAAAGCAGCACAGGAAGCGGTCTCTGGTCATGAAACATACGTCCAAGATACGTTCATGCAGTATGTCGAAGGCGACTACAAAGGATCAGCTGACACATTCCGTGAGTCATATGCTTACATGTACGGTGTCGGTGAAAACCTCGGTGAAGCAATCGTCAAACAATCACCTGAGAAATTCATGGATGGTACACCAGGTTCAATGCCGAACACAGGTAACGGCGGCATGAGCGACAATAATACAGCAGGTACAACTGGTGCGATCGCTCTCTTCGGTCTTGCACTCGGTGCAGCCGGAATCGTCCTCGCACGCAAACGTCAAAACGCATAAGAGTTTACACCTAAACCAAAAACATCCCCTTTAGGAATCATTTCTGAAGGGGATGTTTTTATTCCGTGACGAATTCTTCTTCTTTTTTTAGACGATTTCGCCGTTTTGCGTGCACGACACCTGAAATAATAATTGTCAATAACGCTGCCATAATTACAAGTACCATACCTGGATGTTCACTTAACCATATTCCGAGTTCCGACCATGTGACAGCTTCACCGATTCGGACAATCAAGAACGTCCATAATCCGGTGTACAGCCCTGCCGCAAAGAATGTCATTGCTAAATACCGTGGTAACGGATAACCAAGTAACCCGGCTACGTAATGAATCGGGTGCCGGACACCCGGTAAAAAGAACGACAACCCGATTGCCCATAGTCCACGGCGTTCTAAAATCGATTCAGCCTGCTCCAGGAATTTTGATTTCATCAACCGTTTGACGAGTGGAATTTCACGGAAAAAGCGTGCCAACAGATAGAACCAGGCAAAGGCAATAAAAAAGACAGGCCATGCGGCTAACCAAATCAAAACCGGATGAATTCCTTCCCGGACTCGTAACGCAGCATATCCCATCATCAGGACGTCATCTGACAGCGGCGTAAACATAATCCCGCCGGCTAATCGGAACAATGCCATAACATCTACCATTCTCTCACGTCCTTTTTTTCTCTCTATAAGTAAAGTATGCCCGAATTTTCTTGAGTTGAGCCCTCTTCTTTTCTTTCTTTTTTCTTTTTCTGCTTCTTGCTACAAAAATATTCTTTTACATGCGCAAAGATTCCTACGCCTGCAAAGTCGCTTTTTTCACATCGAATCCGACAGAAAAGCAGGGATATTCCCCCTGATGCGAGAAGGTAGTCAAGGAACCTAACTGCTTAAAAGATAGAGGAGGAATTTCCATGTTACATCGCCGGAAGACCTATACGATCCGCCCGGAACGACTGCAGGAATTTACCGAGTTCTTTCACACGTATCTCTACCCTTTACAAATCAGCCACGGCGCCCGTCTTGTTGGTCGCTGGGTGAATGAAGCAGAAGATGAAGTCATTGCGATTTGGGAATACCGTGATCGCGAACATTACGAACAAGTCGACCGGGACGTCCGTGGCAGTACGTTACGCCGCGAAGCGATGAAAAAACGCGCCCGTCTCGGAAAAAACCTTTATATTAAATCAACGGAAGACTTTTTGACGGCAACCGGCGTCTATGCTCCGCCACGCGCCATCGTCAGTGTCACCGCTTATATTACAAATGAAGACGGCGAAGTCCTGCTCGTCCGAAATCTCCATCGTGGTGACACGTATGAAATGCCGGGTGGACAAGTCGAGAACCACGAATCGATTCTCGATGCTGTTAAACGGGAAGTCAAAGAAGAAACCGGAGCGGACGTCACGATTGAAGGCATTACCGGTATCTATCAAAATATCTCAAGTCACGTCCTTTGTGTCGCTTTCCGTGGTACCTATACCGGCGGCGAGCTCCGTCCGCAAGAAGGCGAGACGGCGGAAGTCGGCTTCTTCGACTTGAACCGGGAGAACATCGACACCTATATCAAACGGGAACACTTCCAGTTGCGGACGCTCGATGCGATGGATCCACATTACTTCCCGCATGCCTTATATAAAGTCCGGCCCTATGAACTGATCAGCCGTTATGACGGCAATGCCCCGTCGGCTTTATCCGGTCAAAATTAAGAAACGTCAAAAAAGCGATTTCGATGACGAAATCGCTTTTTTCTATGGATTCATCAGGCTTGAGCCATTAATCGGGCAGTGATTCCGGCATCATCTGTCACGTAAATCGCGTCTGCTTGTCGCTTCACTTCATACGGTGATTGATTGAGTGCTGCGACTGCCGTTTCGCGCGAAGCCGCGTCCGGATAAATCAGTGTCCAGTAAGTCAGTCCAACGGCATCCTCCGGTGTTTTCGGCGCATCAACGCCTGACCAGACGTTTGTTCCGATATGGTGATGATAGCCGCCGGCAGCCAGGAACAACGCCCGCATCCGGGACGCGTCCGCTGCGACATCAAACCCAAGTGTCTCGACATAAAACTTCCGGGCCGCTTCAAGTGACTTCACATGGAAATGGACATGTCCCATGACGGTATCTTCAGGCATGCCGTACCAGTCTTCCTCTCCCGCCTCGACGAGCATACTTTGCCAGTCGACCGGATCTGTCGTCATTTTGACGTCTCCATTTGCTTCATACGTCCAGGTATCACGCGGACGGTCGGCATAAATCTCAATCCCGTTTCCGTCCGGATCCGATAAATAAAAAGCTTCGCTGACGAGATGATCCCCTTGCCCGAGTTCAATTCCTTGGGCAATCAGATTCCGGATGACAAATCCTAGTTCTTTCCGGTTCGGTAATAAAATTGCGAAATGATACAGCCCCGCCACCGAATTTTTCGGCAGTTGTTTTGCCGTACTGTGCTGCTCCAAAATGACGAGTGGTATTGTCTTTGCACCGAGTGTTGCCGTTTTCTCGTCTTGTGTTAAAACGGTTAGCCCCAGTGCATCCCGGTAAAACGCAATCGATTGTTTCAGATTGGTAATCCGTAAGCTGACCGGTCCCAGTGTAATATTTGGATTGATGTTCATCTTGTTTCCTCCTCATAAGTTCGCTTCGTATCTTCATTATCAGTCAGAAGTGACAGGAACGGAAGTAGGCACAAAGAAGTGGTATAGTATCCTAAACGATACCATGAAGGAGGAACAGCCATGGAAGAGACACCAAGCTGCCGCGTCGAGACGGCACTCGAAATCCTGACCGGGAAATGGAAGCCGTCGATTTTGCTCGAACTGATCACCCACGACACGCTCCGGTTCAGTGAATTGAAACGAAATCTCCCGAATATCACGCAAAAAATGTTAACCGCTCAGCTCCGGGAACTGGAGCTGAACGATATCGTCCACCGGGAAATCTATCAGGTCGTCCCGCCCCGCGTCGAATATTCACTGACGGATTACGGAAAAACACTGATTCCTGTTTTAAATGCCATCAATGCCTGGGGCGAAAAACATGTCGAGCATTTGGCTCAGAAAGACATGCTTCAAGATGTCACTATTTCTAGTACCAGCGATTCATTTTAAATGAATCGCTCTTTTTCATGGAATATTCTCCCTTATTTCACGTATACTGACTGAATAGACTACGTAAGGGAGCGAAACCCATGCATCAACTTCATGCGATTGAACAGCTAGTAACACGTTTTAAACAAGATCCTGCTGTCGAAGCCATTTTTTTGAAAGGTTCATTTGGACGTGGTGAAGAAGATGTCTATTCGGATATCGACCTCTATTGTCTTGTGTCCGAAGAACGGATGGCGAAATTTTTAACCCGTCGACTGACCCATCTGTCCGTCTATCGCCCAATCATCTGGAAAGACGACCTCTTTATTGTCGCCCCGCAACTGATTGTCGTATATGACGATCTTTTGCATGTCGATCTGTTTACGGTGACCCGCGAATCGTTAAACCATTCCGATACGATTCGTGTCTTGTATGATCCGAAAAGACAACTCGATGCGTACGTCGAGACCTCCTCTTTGGCACTCGGGACACAGGAAGCTGCGGATGAAGCGATTGATGCCGTCTGGTTCCTGTTCCAGTATCAAAAAGCAGCCGGACGCGGGAATGCCTTATGGGCAGTCGAGATGTTGCGGAGCGCACTGATCAAATTTGCCAAAGTCCTATTACATCGGTATGTTCCCGACCGGGCACAACTCGGTTTAAAAACGGTTGCTGATTATTTACCGGACGCTCCACGCCTGCGCCTTGAAGCGATTTATGATGTCCTCGTTCCGGCCACCCATCACGAAGCCGCTCGTCTTTACCGGGAATTATTACAGGCTGAATTGCCACACTTGCAACAGATGCTGATCGATCAACCGGACACATTACAGTTGCTCGACCGGTTGCTCGAATCAAAACAAGTTTGTTAGACGCCATAGAAAAAGCCGGTTCCTTGAGCAAGGAAACCGGCTTTTCATGTGCTTACTTCACTTTAATGACAATTTTCCCTTTCGCATGACCTTCTTCTCCATAATCATGCGCTTCTTTGATTTGATCCAAATCGAAAATCCGATCGACGACCGGTTTTAATTCTCCCCGTTCTACGGCTTGCGCGATATGTTGAAGCCGCTCGCCTGTCGGTTGCATGAAGACGTAAGCAACACGGGCATCCGCCTGTTTTGCCTGTTCTTCATCCGGTGGTGTCGAAATGGAAACGAGCATTCCGTTCGGTTTGAGCATCTGGTACAGCTTCGCCTGGTCGTCGCCGCCCATTGTATCAAACACAAAGTCCAGATCGCGGACAGTTTCTGCCGGATCCTGCTGTTTGTAATCGATGACTTCGTCTGCTCCAAGCGCTTTGACCCAGTCGACGTTTTTCGTGCTCGTCGATGTGATGACATGAAGACCGTGTGCTTTCGCAAGCTGGATCGCAACCGTTCCGACACCGCCTGAACCGGCACCGATAAAGATTTTATCTCCCGCTTTCGCATCCATCACTTCAAACATGACCTGCCAGGCCGTGTGGGCGACGAGCGGCAGTGATGCTGCCTCTTCGAACGTCAGGGCCTCCGGTTTCTTGACGACAAGATGGGCATCCACCGCGACATACTCCGCATACGTCCCTTGACGGGCAATATCCGGACGACTGAACACTTCATCGCCGACTTTTAAATCCGTCACGTTTGCCCCCACTTCTTCGATCACACCGGAGACATCCCAACCGATAATCAGCGGCATATCATAGCTGAGCATTTCCTTTAAGTATCCTTCACGCAGTTTCCAATCAACAGGATTGACACTCGCCGCATGAACCGCAATCAAGACATCGTCTGCTCCGACGACCGGACGTTCGAGTTCCCCTACTTTAAATTGTTCCGATCCACCATACTGTTCAATATAAGCTGCTTTCATGTCATTTCCTCCTCTGATTGTTTTACCTTTTAGTTGTTCCCTTTCAAGACTTGCGACAAACGAAAAAAGTGTACCGGCTCTTTCGAATCGGTACACGCCTGTCAGGTATGCGCTGTCTGTTGCAGTGTTAATGCCGTGGCATTTAACGTATGGATTGCCTGCTGTAAATCAACGATTTGTTCGACTTGTGACCGTGTCAGACCGGACAATTGACCACTGCTCGTCAGCAACAGATCCATGAAAGCATCCAGTTGTTCGGTTGCCTGCGCAATGTTCGTCAGACTGTTCGTGATCGTCACGAATTGTTGCTGCGCTCCACTGATTGCCTGAACGGAATCATTGGAATCCGTCGCAATCGTCTGCAAGGCGTCTTGACTTCTTTGCATCCGGGCCTCCTGCTGCCGCAGCAAGCTGGTACTGGCATCAATCGAATTACCGGTCTGCATGACATCACGATCGACCCGTTCGATGATTTGATTGATTTCGGTCGAGGCGGCCGCCGTCTGTGCCGACAAATTACGGATTTCCTGGGCGACGACGGTAAATCCTTTTCCGAACTCTCCGGCGCGTGCCGCCTCAATCGATGCGTTTAAGCTCAATAAGTTCGTTTGCGTCGCGATGGCATTGATGCTGGAGGTAATCGTAACAATTTCTTTAAAACGTCCAGCAAGCTGTCCAAACGCAGTGACGGATTCGTCCATGCTCGCGGTCAGTTCTTGTAATGATTCACCGGCTTCGCTGATGGTCTCGCGGCTTTGTTCAGCCGTCACCTTCGACGAAGAACTGAGGGCAAGTGCCCGGTCGACGGCTGTCGCGACATCCGTCATCAACGCAACGTTATCCGTGTTCATCCGTTTAATCTGCCGGACGGATTGGGCATTTTTCGACGAGTTATCGGCTAACATCTGCATCGCCTGATCAATTTTTTCAAATGACACTTTCGCCGTATCGACGGTTTCACTCATTCCTGCCGTGAACGTCGTGACATCGGTTGCTGTAGCGGCTGATTGCTCAAGCGTCAGCTGTGAGCTTGCTGCGTAATGCTCCGCCTTCTCCTGTTGGCGTTTGACTTCCCGCATGACATTTCGTCCGAAGACAGCAACAAACGTGGCTGCTGAAAAAACCATCAGATAGATGACGAATGCGACAATCATATCAAACAGATTTGAAAACTGAATCGTTCCAAAAACCGTAAAGAGTACCAATTCCAGTAATCCGAGCAAACCTGCCACTACGACTAAATGGGGAATGAGGTAGATGACTGAAATCGTTAAATACAGATAAGCAATCGTCCAGATACTTTGAGTTGGCAAGGTCACAAGGACAAGTGCCAGTACCAGATAGGTCAATATGATTTGAATATATTTTCCGCTGAGCTGATCGCCAAAAAAACGATTTCCCCCCAGCAAGGCGACCGTCAGTAACAGACCTCCGACCAAAAATTGATAAAATACACTCATGGGCACATAGTCCAGTTGAACAAAAATGAAAATCAAAGGATGCGCGATTGTAATTAATGAGGCAATGAGACGAGAGAGAATTTTCGTACTCAGTCTTTCAAGGGGTGAGACCATCTGCAAAACTCCTTCTGTTAGATTCGTACCCTTTCTTATCGTCCAGTTTGAAGAAGACGTGAAGTATTCCCGCTCATTTTCACAACTTGACGCTTGATTTCAGAAAAGCGTATGGTAAATACAAAATGGACAGAAAGGCGGCTTCAGATGTTATATGTATTAGTCGGACTGGCTGGTATCCTCGGTGCTTCCGCCCGTTATGGTCTCAGCCTTTTTATCACTCATTTTGCCGTCGGAACGTTTCCGTGGGCGACATTAAGCATTAATCTGATCGGCTGTTTCGTCTTGGGGTACGCGACGCACTTTCTATTTAAGACGACGTTGCTTCATCAATACGCGATGACGGCGCTCGGAACCGGTTTTGTCGGTTCCTTTACGACATTTTCAACGTTCAGTGTCGAATCCGTTGAACTGTTACGGAGCGGTTTTTACGGTTACGCCCTTCTCTATATCAGCATCAGTTTGTTCGGCGGATTATTGATGTCTTATCTCGGCTACACACTCGGGACAAGACGGTTACGTCTGTTTCAGAAGGAGGACGCTTCATGAATCTTGTTGCTCTTGCGACCGGTGCTTTTTTTGGTGCCATCAGCCGGTTTGCCGTCAGCCAGTGGATGAAAACATTTTGGAAAAAGGATTTTCCACTCGCGACATTCGTCATCAACATCCTCGGTTCTTTTTTACTCGGTCTCGTCATCGGTTCGCATTTGGATTCGACATGGACGTTATTGCTCGGCACGGGTTTTCTCGGTTCCTTTACGACGTTTTCGACGTTTAAGCTCGAGACACTGCAACTCGTTCAGAATCAAAACAGAAAAACGCTGACCCTTTACCTCGGACTCAGTTATCTCCTTGGCATCAGTGCCGCATTTTTAGGAATCATTGTTTCATTAAATATCTAAAAAGAACCAGGACTTGCCCCGGCACACGGGAACAATTCCTGGTTCTTGTTCGTTTTTATTTTTTAGTCATTCAGCCAGAACAAGCCAACGGTTTCTGCACCGGCGTGTGTTCCGATGGCCGGACCAAACGTGCCGTCGAGCACCGTTAGTTCCGGGAATTTTGTTGCGACCTGTGTCCGTAAATCGGCTGCCATCTCAGGTGCCATCGTCGTCGCGACATAAATCCGGTTTTTATAAAACGTATGCTGACGCATCGCTTCTTCGACCTGTTTGATGATTTCGATGTAGGCTTTTTTCAGGGAACGGGCTTTTTTAAACGGAACGATTTTTCCCGATTCATCCGTCGTGATGATCGGTTTAATGCTGAGCAGGTTTGCGAGGAACAAATCACCGGACGAGACACGTCCGCCCCGGCGCATCGTCTCCATGTTCCCGACAATCATATAAAAGTGCGTTTTTTTCGCTAACGCTTGTAAAGCCGCCGTAATCTCTTCGACCGACTTACCTTCCGCTTCCAGTGCCATCCCGTAACGGATGAACTCCTGCTGATTTTCAAACGCCGTATGCGAATCGATGATGTGGACCGGGAAGCTTGCTGCTTCCGCTGCTGAAGCGGAACTTTGGACCGTACTCGACAGACCGTTCGTACAGTGGACCGCAATCGCACAGTCGTATCCTTCTTCTTTTAAGCGTTCATACGTCCCGACGAATTCCCCGAAAATCGGTTGTGACGTTTTGGCGACCAGCTTTTTATCTGCTTCCAGTGCCCGAAACAACCGTTCGACCGTAATCGTATCTTCATTGTAGGCTGTGTCACCAAGCAAGATTTGAATTGGTACGACATTCACACCGATTGCTTCCGCCTCTTCTTTTTTGAAATAGGCCATACTATCGGTCACCCATGCTATTTTAGTCATTTTCCTATGCCTCCGTTAGATTCTTCTCGCTTTATCCTACCACATTCGCTTCGGATGTCAGCAAAAAAACGTTACTGCACTCGACTAAATTGGAACGTCGTCCGTTTTTCATAGACCTCGCCGGCACGTAAAACAACAGACGGAAAATCGGGCTGATTGATGGCGTCCGGCAATCCTTGTGTTTCGAGACAAATTCCGAGATACGGTGTCGCCCGTCGCCCGGCAATCGTAAACTCACCGGCCAAATGGTTTCCGGTATAGACGACGACACCCGGCTGATCGGTTTTCACCTGTAACATCCGACCACTGACCGGTTCCTCCAAGACGATTTCACCGCCTTCTTTTAATAAAAACGGGTGGTCGACACCACTGCCTGCCTGGCGCAACGCTTCGTCACTCGCATGTGTCACTTCATACAACGAGCGGGCTGTCCGGAAATCAAAGACCGTCTCGTTGACGGATAAAATCTCGCCTGTCGGAACGGACTCTGCATTTAACGGGACGTAAAACGGGGCATCCATCCGGAGACGGTGCTGCTCAATCGTCGTTTTCGCATTTCCCGTCAAATTAAAATACGTGTGGTTCGTCGGACTGAACGGTGTCGAGGCCGTCGTCGTCGCGTGGTACGTCAGAATCAAAGCGTCGTCGTCCGTCCAGTCAATCGTCAACCGGACATCGAGTTGACCCGGATAACCGTTTTCTCCGTCCGGGCTCGTCAGGAGCAGATGTAACTGTTCACCGTCGATTTCATAATCAAAAAAACGGTTCGACCAGTTGACGCTTCCTCCGTGAAGGTGATGTTCTCCTTCATTTTGTTCCAGGATGTAGTTCATCCCTTCTAATGCAAACGCACCGTTGGCAATCCGGCCGCCGACCCGGCCGATTGTTGCCCCCAAGTGGTGGGGATCCTCTAAATATTCTTCCATATCATCAAAGGCCAGGACGACGTTCTCGATGGTCCCGTGTTGATCCGGAACACGGATTGCCGTGATTTTCCCGCCCAAATTGAGTAAATCCACACTGTGTCCGTTAAGATTCATCAATGTAAAAGCGATGATCGGCTGCTCGCCGGAAAACCCGACTTCTTTTGTTGTAATCATGCGCTTATCCTCCTGTATCGATCTACTCTTGCTTTCATTTTTACCCAGGATTGGCTAAAAAAAAACAATCGTCCGATTCCGGCAATCAGAATCGAACGATCATTACACTTGGTCGGTCGTAAGAGGCAACATCAGTTTCAGGCGTGTTCCACCGGGGCGTGAATGAATCGTACAACTCGCCTGTTCCCCGTATCTCCGGTGAAGAGCACGTCGTAATAAAAATAAATTACTCGTTTCCGTTTTTTTATCCTGCTCCCAGCGTTTCAGGAATTCAGCCGGTACACCGACCCCATTGTCCGATACTTCAAGCATCCAGTGTGTTTCTTCCTGAAATGCCCGAACATCAATCCGGTGATACGGACCGCTTTCGGGAAACGCATGCCGTAACGCATTATCGACAAGCTGTGTCACGAGCAACGGAAAAACAAAATGCTCTTCAACGGCCGTTTCGATATCCAAATCAATCGTGACCGCAGCCGGTGTCAATGGATGGTGTCGGCGGATTCCTTCCAGCGACAGATACGATTTTAAGGTCAGTAATTCTTCACGCAAAGGATACAGATCAAGTCGTCGTGCGGTCGTAAGAAGCTGTCGCAACGCTCCGAGTTGGTGTTTGACCGGGGTATCCGGATCAGCTGTCTGATGGATTTCATCGACGATGCCGAGGAGATAGTTCGGACTCAGAATCGGTTTGATGCTGGTGTTTGGAAATTGATTCAGTTGCTCTTCTTGGTGAACGACGAGTTCGCGTGCCAGGAGATCCACCAACTGTTCCATCGTCCGCTCCATCGTATCATCGAACAGATGAGCCGGAAACCAACAGACGATGCCCGCTTTCTTGCCCTCGATGAGTAGTGGATGAAACGAGACGATTTGACGCGTCAACTCATCTTCCGACCGGTAAACGACAGCTGTCTCCACCCAGTCCAAAATCGTCTGATGCTGGAATAAATCGGCTGTATCGTGTCCCGTCCGGACATCGGCTAAAATCCCATCCGGTCCAAGTAAAACGACCCGGTTGATTTTCGTTTCTTCCAGGATGGTCGATCCGATTTGCCGGGCGACATCAACCGTCATGCCATTTTTACGTAGCGGACGAATCGCATCCAGTAAACGATAGGAACGTGCGGATTCGCGAACGAACAATTCGTTCTCGAGCCTTAATTGCGTCCGTAAGATGGCGATGAAGACACTGATTCCGACTGCATTCGTAAATAACATCGGGAAGACAGCTTGACGTGTCAACTCCAACACACGCGCCTGGTCCGGTGCCAAAATCAATGCGACTCCAATATCGAGGATGACGGCACTTAAGACGATGCCGATCGGTTGGAGCAGGGAATAGCCGTCTTTCCTGCTCCACTGGCGGCTGTACATCCCACTCAACAATCCGGTTCCGACCGCAATGATCCAGGCTGATTCCGCACCGGATGCACCAAGATAATAGCGGTGAAATCCGACCAGCAAACCGGTCACACCACCGACGAGCGGTCCCCCCAGCAGACCGCTGGTGACGATGATCGTCAATCGGGTGTCGACAATCCATTGCTCCGGTGAAACGGCTAACCCGAGTAACGGATCAATCGTCTTATCAGCCGAAAGACCAATTCCGGCATAGTTCATCAAAATACCCGATACGACAAACACACTCAGTAAAATAAAACGATGACTGCGGCGCGACGACGTTTGAAACAAATGGCGTGATATGCGCCATTGTGACAATAAAAAAGCCAATAAGGCTAACATGCCTAAGCGGCTGAGTAAAAACGGGATTTGCTCGAGCACTGGACGTCTCCCTTCTCAGAAAAAATAATCTTTCCTCTCCTTACTCTTTCCCGCTCCCGCCCCCGTTTCCCTACCAACGTGTTCATTCTTTGCACATTCGTTTTAAACTTCATTTTCCGACTGACGTCTTACCGAAAAAAAAAGCGTCTTTCGTACGAGACGAAAGACACTTCGGATTATTCTGCTCGTTCGAGCGGGTGTAACCACAATTTGATCTGGTTGATTTGATAGTTCTCCATCTCCATTACTTCGACCGAGAAGGATTCCGTATCAATGTGTTCTCCCGGTTGCAGATCGATGTTGTGCATCTGAATCCAACCACCGATCGTATCGACGTCTTCATCGTTCGTAAACGTCAAACCGAATCGGTCTTCGAGATCTTCAAGCAACACGGTACCGGCAACGAGGTATTCATTGTTCGGCAACTCCTGGATTTCTTCGACTTCATCCGTATCAAACTCGTCGCGAATTTCACCGACGATTTCTTCGAGTAAGTCTTCCATCGCGACGATTCCGGCCGTTCCGCCGTATTCGTCGACGACCAATACGATATGCGAGCGTGTTTTCTTCATCTTTCGCAACGTGTCCTGCAGCGACGTGACTTCCGAGACGACCGGTAAATCCTTCACGTAATGTGTAACCGGATGATTGTTTCCGTTGGCGAAGTCCGTCAACATCTCCTTGACGTTGACATAACCAAGAATCCGGTCTTTATCATTTTCTTCCGTCACCGGATAACGGGTAAATGGATTATCCATGAAGATTTCCATCAGCTCGTCTTTTGACAACCGTTCTGAGATCGTCGCCATTCGCATCCGCGGCACCATCAAATCTTTGACGACATGCTCGTCAAACGCAAACACGTTCTGCATCAGTGCGAGTTCCGTCTGATTGATTTCTCCGCTTTGAAAACTTTGTGCCATGATGATTTTCAATTCATCTTCTGAGTGGGCTTGTTCATGACCAGCCGGTTTGACACCGAATAATCCAAGGAAAAAGCGGGCCGAACCATTGAGTAACCAAATGAACGGATACATGATTTTCCCGAAAATGTACAGTGGACGGGCAAACAACAACGTCATCTTTTCCGCGTATTGAATCGCAAGTGTCTTCGGTGCCAGTTCTCCGATGACGACGTGTAGGAACGTCACGGAAACAAAGGCAATCCCGAACGACAATAAGGTCGAGACCGCAGCCGAGACACCGAATTCATCAAACACCGGGTGCAGGATTTTTTCGACGGTCGGTTCACCGAGTGCCCCAAGACCAAGTGCTGTCACCGTGATTCCCAGCTGACAAGCAGACAAGTAATAATCGAGGTCTCCGGCAATCTTTTTCGCCAGGATGGCACTTTTGTTTCCTTCCTGAATCATTTGATCCAGACGGGACATCCGTACCTTAACGACCGCAAACTCTGATCCGACGAAAAACGCGGTCAACACGATCAATAACACCACTAAAAATAAATTGATAAATAATATAGTATCCAAAATCCCCTAAACAGGGGTCACCTCCATTTTATTGTTACAGCTGCGCAATCAGGGAAGCAATCAACGTCAGACGTTGAGACAGTTCGAGACGAATCTCCTGTTTCTCATAGTCGGTCGATTGCAATAAACGCTGTTCGAGCCCATTGACGCTTTCTTGAAGCTGCTGTACTTCCTGATAAATGGCATCACCCGTTTTGACTTCACGCTCGGTGAAGAAAGCAAGAATCTCTTGCAGGGACAGCCGTTGTGTCTTTAAATACTCAATCTTTTGAATATGCTGGACGACATCTTCCGTATACAAACGATAACCAGCCGGTGTCCGCTCTGTTGTTAATAAACCGAGCGATGTATAGTAGTCGATGGTCCGTTTTGATAAGCCGGTGGCCTCCGCGACCTGACCGATTTTAAGCAACGCCTTCCCAAAGATCCTCACCTCCCTCTCATTAAATAATGCTTTTATCATACCACGGTTAAACCGTACACAACAACGTTATGCTTATTAGGCGCCTTTAAAAAACGCCTCCTCTTTCTCAGAGGAGACGTTCCGTTTGCTCAAGCTATTTTTTGAACTTAGTTTGTTACCGCTTCCTTCATCGGTGTTCCGACGATTGACCGTTCGAGCAGTTCGACGACATCATACGTCGCAACCTGCTCGTCGACTTCTTTCGCCTTCGTTCCGTCGCTGAGCATCGTCAGGCAGTACGGACAAGCAGATCCGATGACGGACGGTTGGACCGTCAACAACTGTTCCGTCCGGGCGACGTTCACCCGGGCGCCGACTTTTTCTTCCTGCCACATCATACCGCCGCCGGCTCCGCAACACATACCTTTTTCGCGGTTGCGTTCCGTTTCGACCAGTGTGATGCCCGGAATTTTCTCCAGGATGTAGCGTGGTGCGTCATAAATATCATTGTAACGACCGAGGTAACACGAATCATGATAGACGACCCGTTCACTGACCTCATGGGTTGGTGTAATCCTTTTGTCGTCAATCAACCGCGCGAGCAGCTCGGTATGGTGATAGACTTCAACATCCGGGCTGAGACCAAAGTCAGGATACTCGTTTTTGAATGTATTGTACGCATGCGGATCAATCGTGACGATTTTTTTGACGTCATATTTCTCAAACGATTTGATGTTTGCTTCCGCCAGTTCCTGGAACAGAACTTCGTTTCCGATCCGGCGTGGTGTATCGCCTGAGTTTTTCTCATCGTTTCCGAGAATCGCAAACGAGATGTCCGCTTCATTCAGGATTCGTGCAAACGCCATCGCGATTTTCTGACTGCGGCTGTCGTACGAGCCCATCGCGCCGACCCAGAAGAGGTATTCGAACGTTTCGCCGGCTTTTTTCTTTTCTTTTGCTGTCGGCACGACCAGCTCTTCGCGCGTCTTGCGCCAGTTTTCGCGTTCCTTCCGGTTCATGCCCCATGGATTCCCCTGGCGTTCGATATTCGCCATCGTCCGTTGCATCTCAGGATCCATTTTCCCTTCCATCATCACGAGGTGACGACGGAGATCAATGATTTTATCGACGTGTTCATTCATGACCGGACATTGATCTTCACAGTTCCGGCATGTCGTACACGCCCAAATTTCTTCTTCCGTGATAACGTTGCCGATTAAAGAATCCGGGACGACATCCATCTGTCCGGCTGCGGCAAGTGACGCAATTTGATTGCCTTGTGATCCTTCAAAGGCGAAAGCCGGTGCCCACGGTGACTTTTGCGTGATCGCTGCCGTTTTCATGTTGAGGTGATCACGAAGTTTAACGATCAGGTCCATCGGTGACAGCATTTTTCCTGTTCCGCTGGCCGGGCACATATTCGTACAGCGGCCGCATTCGACACAGGCATATAAATCGACGAGTTGTTTTTGATTAAAATCTTCGATCCGGTTAACCCCGAAACTGAACTCCGCCTCGTCATCTTCTGCTTCTTCCATGACTGACAGATCGATGGGCGTGATCCGTCCGACTTTTGATGTCCGGCCAAGCCAGACATTGGCTGTTCCGGCAATCAGGTGGGCGTGTTTGCCTTGTGGGATATAGACCATGAAGCTGAGTAAGAACAGCAAGTGCGCCCACCAGAAGAAGACAAACAATCCAAAGGCGACTTGTTGCGGCACCCAGCTGAATAGGAAGGCAATCGCCGACGCGACCGGTTCACCGAACGTGGAATGATTTTCATAGACTAAGAAAAATCCGTTTCCGAACAGAACAGCGACCATCAGACCGCCGATGAAAATCAAGGCAAGACCGGCCATGAAGTTCCGTTTCAGACGGACCAATTTTTCAACATAGCGGCGGTAGAATCCCCAAACGACCGCCACCAGAATGACGAGCATAACGATTTCCTGGAAAAATGTAAAAATCGGATACAGTGGACCGAGCGGGATGTGCGGGAAGCGTTGTCCGACTGCGAGCCCCTTCCAGATGAAATCAATCGCTCCAAATTGAACGAGTAAAAATCCGTAAAACATCATGACATGAATCGTCCCGCTTTTCTTGTCCTTCAGCAGTTTCTTTTGCCCAAAGACATTGACGAGAACAGCGTTCAGACGTTCTTTGTTCGTCAGCGTCCATTCCGCTTTTTTCCCCCGGCGAATCGCCTCGTACCGACTCTTGACGAGCGTCACGAATAAATAGCCCGCGTACCCTGCGACAAGCAGGAAGGCGATCCAGTTAATCAGTAAAAATGTCCCCATAAAACAAGCCCCTTTCCCCCTAAAGCCATTATTTGATATGAGTATAGCATATAATGAATGACTATTCATTCATTATTTTACTGTTTTTTCTTCTATCTTAATCATTGACTATACCTTACAAAAAAACCGTTTAAATTGAAAAATAAGTAGGTTAAAATTAAAAAGTTCTAATATATGTATATTTTGTAGGAGGTAATTGGCTTTGAACGGAATTTTACAACATTCAAGCGGCTTAATTAAAGAAGTAAAAGCAGGATTCTCATGGACAACATTCTTTTTTGGATTCTTTCCAGCATTTTTCCGAGGCGATATTAAATGGGGATTGATTCAATTGATTGTCGGTATCGTCACTACACTTTTGACTGCCGGTTTCGGGGGATGGATTGTCAATATCGTCTTTTCTTTCTTATACAATAAAATTTACATCAATGATTTAATCGAAAAAGGCTATCGTCCGATTGACCATTCATTCCAACAAGCATTAAAACAACGTGGAATTCATGCAAAGTTGTTATCTGAAACTCCGACTTCACAATCAGCAGTGTAATACTCTTTCCTGTAACTATCTCTAAAAAATAAGGATGACGGATGCGTCACTCTTCATATTCAAAGAGGACACCGGATTTCAATTCCGGTGTCCTCTTTGAATTATCGAGAATTTATTCGCTTCCCAAGACTCCTCCAGAAAAAAACTATAGGCTTCAATCCGCCTTCAGTATCAACACGATTTTCCCGAGTTTGCCTGTCTCTTTAAAATACGACTGGGCTGCCGCCGCTTTCTCAAGCGGAAACGTCCGATCAATGACCGGTTCGAGTTTACCGTCAGCAATCGCTTCAAGCATCCGTCCGAACTCGTCACGCGTTCCAAGCACTGAGCCGTAAAATGTTAAGTGCTTCAGGTACAGCATCCGAAAATCGAGGTTCGTCTGTTGTCCGCCGGCAGAACCGGAAATACAGAATTTACCACCATTTTTTATAACAGTCATAACCGTTTTGAATAACGCATCCCCGACGACATCGAGTACGGCGTCAACTGGTCCGCTGTTAACAGCTAGGATGTCTTCTGTCAATTGATCGGAACGGTAAGACACGACGTATTTCGCCCCAAGACGCTTCAATTCCTGTTCGATCTTCATGTCGCCGACGACGGCAATCACAGTTGCTCCAAACACCCGCGAGGCGATTTGAACGTTCAACGAGCCGACACCGCCGCTTGCTCCGGTTACGAGGACGGTTTGTCCCGGCTGTAACTGGAGTTGTTCGTTCATATGCCATGCCGTCAAGCCACTGACGGAAAAAACAGCACTTTTGACGTAATCGTCAAGCGGCATGTCGTAACAGAGCGTTGCCGGCCAGACGACATACTCGGCGTATCCCCCGTCATATTCCGATCCGATGAACGCCATATCTTCACTGATATGTTCCGTTCCATCGGCGCCACTTGAAGTAAACGGAAACAGGACTACATCTTGACCAACCCGGGAGGGATCAACACCGCTCCCGACTTCAATGATCCGGCCGCTGATATCGGAACCAGGGACACGGGGAAACTGAACGCCCTCCGGTTTCCAACCCGATTTGTCATCCGTTCCGTAGGCGCCTTCTCGCATCCAAATTTCTGTGTTGTTGATGCCGCATGCTTTCACTTCGACCAGGACTTCCCCAGCGCGCGGTGTCGGGACTGGACGTTCGATGACTTCGAGTTGCTCGACACCGCCGTATCCGTTGACTTGGACAACTTTCATATGTTTTCCTCCATCTCTAAAACAATTTCTCTTTATCCCTTGTCCGCTTTTTAAAAGCTTTAGACTTTATTCTGTGAAATTACCAGACCATATTTTCGTACAGATAATAAGATTTGGATGTCTCATTCAAATAATCCTGCAACGGTTCAAGCACATCACGATTCAGGAGATAGTCCCCAAGCTGTTCGATCGGCACCCACTGACAGGCAACGACTTCTCGGTCAGGATCGTTCAGTGACAGCTCTCCTGTCACCGAACATTCAAAATACGTGACAAGACTATGGGCGTCAAACTGTTCGATGAAGTTTTCTGTGACGTAAGCCAGTTCGAACGTTTCGACGGACAGCCCGGCCTCTTCTTTCATCTCCCGTTGCAATGCTTCTTTTAAAGTTTCACCGTCTTCAATCACACCGCCCGGCAGACTCCAAACCGCTTCCGCTCCATCCGCCTGATTTTTGACCAACAGCAACTGCTGCTCCTGCCTGACAATCGCAGCGACAATCCGGTATAACGTTCTCATGCTGATTCCCCCTGTGTCATGAACATAAAAAAAAGCAGCCCGTTCAAATATCCTTTGAATGGAACTGCTTTGGCACGTACTTATTCTAATCCAAGCGATTGCGGTAATTTAACGGCACGTGCATACGCCGTTTTGTAATCTTTTTTCGCGACAGCCTGTTCGACTTCGCGGAGGGCCGGATGGTTTTCTTCTGAAAACGCCCCTAAAATCGTCAGGTACCGTTCGTAGACCGAATCATCTTCCTTGCGTGCATGAAGCAACGCCGTGTAGAGCATGACCGTATCTTCTCCGTACAAGACCGGTAAATCTTCGTTGATCAATAATAACGAATCAATCGCATCGGAATCGACCTTCGAATTGTATTCCGTCATGACCTGTTCTGCGAGCGCCTCGAGCTGATCGCGCCACTCGTTGTACTTCGGTTCGTCATTCTCTAACCACTCGAACCAATCTTCTTCGAGCATCTGTTCCATCTCTTTTACTGTTTGTTCAAATGCCATGTGTTTCACTCCGTTCCCAAGTTAATTCAATCGTATACAGGCCGACCGGCTGATGGTTCATCATCAGCTCGTACTGGAATTGCATCCGTTGTTCTGTCATTTCGATGGTAGCTGTTTCCGTCTCCATCACCATTTGGCCAAACTGGCTCTCATAACCACTTTTTGTCTTCTGACCTAAAATGAAGACATGATGCATCGAGACCGGACCTTTCCGGTTCAAGGCGACCTGATCGTGCGACCACTTGATGGTCGTATCGATCGGTTGTTCATCTTCTTGCATGAACTTCAGAGCAAACCCGTCTTTTGTTTCAAACAAGGTTCCCTCTGCTTCTAGTTCAACGGACTCCCGCACCGCGTCATCCTGAATCGATGTCACTTGGCGCAGGCGGACCGGGTAACGTACTGGTTTCACTTCTATCACCTCATCGTCTAGCGTACACGATTTTCTTCTGTCCTGCATCTTCTTGATTTCTTTTTTCACGACAGCAAAGGCTGGATTTGGCATCTGCCAAATCCAGCCTTGTTTTAACGTACGCGGTACAGGCGTGCTTCGAAAGGTTGAAGCGTGAGTTCGGTTCCTTCATGATACGTTGTCTCATAGTTCGCAAGCATGATGTTATCCGAATGGAGGATGATGTCGGTGTCGACTTCCGCCACTTCGTCTTTCAGGTTCGTCACAATCAGGAACTGTTCGTTTCCGAGCGTCCGCGTGTAACCATAGACTTTTGTATCTTCCGGAAGAATGAGATCGTATTCTCCGTAAATCAACGTCTCTTCCATCTTCCGGATTTGAATCATCCGTTTATAGAAGTTCAGGATCGAATCCTCATCGGCTTGCTGCGCCGCCACGTTGATGTCGGCAAAGTTCGGATTGACACCGAACCATGGGGATTGTTCCGAAAAACCGCCGTTTTGTTCATTTGTCCACTGCATTGGTGTCCGGGAGTTATCACGCGACGAGTTCCAGATGACTTCCATGATCTCTTCGTGTGTTTTCCCTGATGCCAGTTGCATGTTGTACATGTTTTTCGTCGCGACATCATCGTAGTCGGAGATATCCGGGAACTGGACGTTCGTCATCCCGATTTCTTGTCCTTGATAGATGAACGGTGTTCCTTGCATGAAGAAATACATCATCGCAAGTGACTTCGCGCTTTGTTTCCAGTATTGTCCTTCATCACCCCAAAGGGAGACGGAGCGGACCTTATCGTGGTTTTCAAGATACAGTGCATTCCAGCCTGTTTCTTCAAGTCCTTTTTGCCATTTCGTCAAAACTTGTTTCAGTTTAACAACGTCGACGCCTTTTTCGGCATCTGCCCGCCACAGGTCCATGTGTTCAAACTGGAAGACCATGTTCATCTTGCCGTTTTCTTCTCCGACCCAAAGATCTGCTTCTTCCGGCGTTACACCGTTTGCTTCACCGACTGTCATGATGTCGTATTTTGAGAACGTCTCGTTTTTCAATTCTTCGAGATATTCGTGAAT
>CAACXB010000618.1_pt1 | contig 19236 bp, 17 predicted proteins | sample 2275821 | NCBI WGS metagenome assembly CAACXB01 (sample SAMEA5312479, study PRJEB27640) | indoor metagenome | biome: indoor environment; feature: uncontrolled; material: tiles wood | place: Germany | collected 2014-07-07
AAATCTAGTATTGCTTTTCTGAAAAAATGTCGGTATACTATTAATTGTTCAGTAATTACATGCACCCGTAGCTCAGGGGATAGAGCACTGGTTTCCGGTACCAGGTGTCGGGAGTTCAAATCTCTCCGGGTGTACCATACTTGAATCTTCAGGCAATGCCGTTTACGGTATTGCCTTTTTTCTATACTGATATGTTTAACAGGAACTGTTTCAGGAAAAATATATAAAACCAACAGCGTATCTTTTGACCAATATTGACCAAAGGATTATGATAAGGACAAGTCGAATATGAGCTACATACCAACCATAAGGAGGCAAAGACTATGTTAATTCCAACAGTCATCGAACAAACCAACCGCGGGGAACGTGCTTACGATATCTATTCCCGTTTGCTGAAAGACCGCATCATCCTTCTCGGGAGCGCGATTGACGACAACGTCGCCAACTCAGTCGTTGCCCAGTTACTTTTCCTAGCAGCAGAAGATCCAGATAAAGAAATCTCACTTTACATCAACAGCCCGGGCGGCTCAATCACAGCAGGTATGGCGATTTACGATACGATGAACTTCATCAAACCGCAAGTTTCAACCATCTGTATCGGAATGGCTGCTTCAATGGGTGCATTCTTGCTTCAAGCCGGCGCTAAAGGAAAACGTTTTGCACTTCCAAACGCCGAAATCATGATCCACCAACCACTCGGTGGAACACAAGGTCAAGCATCGGATATTAAAATCCATGCGGAACGTATCATCAAAATGCGTGAACACTTAAACAAAATCATGGCTGAAAACACAGGACAACCACTTGAAGTCATCGAGCGTGATACAGAGCGCGATAACTTCATGTCTGCTCAAGCAGCCGCTGACTACGGTTTAATCGACCGCGTCATGGAACGTGCATAATTTTCACCAGACCGTCTTCGCAACTTGCGAGGACGGTTTTTTCATGTGTACAAAAAAAGACCACTGTCCTTTGCGTCACTCTTCTCAGAACAGACGCGGACAGAGGTCCTATTTTTTAGTCGATCAAATCTGTGATATCAGATACGATATCGTGGTTTTCGCGAATCAATGTGTAGATTCCGTTCGCATGAGGTGAAAGTTCTTCTTCCGCCTGCAATTGTTTCAGGAACAACGATGTCGCAAAAGCGACGAGCGTACTTTTTGGTACACCGATCGTTTTCGCTTTTTTCGTAAGCACTTCATCAAACTTCGCATCAACTGTCAGCGAAATACGTTTTTTCTCATTAGCCATTTCAAAAACTCCTTAATTCGAACATTTAGTTGCATCGACTATATATTATAGTAGACTATTGTTCATCTCGCAAGTTACTCCCTAAAGAGCCCCGGTCATCGACTCGCCGTTTCGGATTTTATCCGCAATTTGATCAATCTTGCGCAATCGATGATTGATCCCGGATTTCGAGATGGAACCACTCTCGACCATCTCACCGAGTTCCTGCAAGGTCACGTCTTGATGTGTCACCCGCAAGATGGCGATTTCTCTTAATTTGTCCGGCAAGACATCAAGTCCGACCGTCCGTTCGAGAAACTTAATGTTCTCGACCTGGCGTAACGCCGCCCCGACGGTTTTGTTGAGGTTCGCCGTCTCACAGTTGACGAGCCGGTTGACCGAATTCCGCATATCTTTTAAAATCCGGACATCCTCAAACCGTAACATCGAATACGTTGCTCCGACGAGCTTAAGAAAATCAGAAATCTTCTCACTTTCCTTGATGTAGAGAATATGTCCTTTTTTCCGTTCAATCGCTTTTGCATTCAAATCAAACTGATTCGTCAGGCTGCGTAAAGCAGCATTATGTTCTTCGTACAGACTGAAGATTTCCAGATGGTACGAAGACGTCGCCGGATTGTTCAACGAGCCTCCGGCTAAAAAGGCACCGCGCAGATAGGCCCGCGCACGCCGTTCGTCGTTGACGATCGAATCACTAATCGAACGGATCATCGTAAACCCTTCCCCTAAAATACCAAGGTCTTGTAAAATCTTATCCGCCTGTTGTTTGACGCGGACGATATAGACATTATTTTTCTTCAGACGCATTTTTTTCCGGACGAGTAAATCCAGATGGACGGCATAGGCGCGTTTGAGCAAGGAATAAATACGGCGGGCAATCGAAGCGTTTTCCGTCGAGATATCCAGTGTCAGTCCACGTCCCAGTCCAAATGAGATTGCTCCATTCATCCGGGCCAAGGCAGCAAGTTCCGCCTTCATTTCATGATCGGTGATCGCGATTTGCGTTAACTCTTTTTTGACTTCTGATGCAAAACTCACGTCAGTTCCTCCTTCCCTTCGAATTGACGCACACGTCGGATGGATAGAACTTTCCGCATGACGAGGCTTGCGACAGCATCCGAGTCATGACGGATGAAGTGATGGTTATAATCCACGATATCGTCCGCGAGTACTTCAATTCCTGCTTCTTCAAAGCTTGATTCATCATAGGTCACGATGTCGGCATGATCCTTTTGATACTTCCGCAGATAACTGACATCAATCGATTCGTTGTTGACGATGATTGTATCAATCACCCCTTTACCGAGGAATCGTTCCAACACATTCAAGTGATCATTTGCCGTAAAGGCTGTCGTCTCACCCGGTTGCGTCATGACGTTACAAATATAGACGACCGGCGCAAGCGATTGACTGATGGCGTCCCGGATTTCCTCAATCAGGACGTTCGGAATGACACTCGTATAGAGACTGCCGGGACCGAGGACGATGACATCAGCATCAAGAATCGCCTGAATCGCTTCCGGAACCGGACGGACATCCTCTTCCTCGAGGAAAATCCGCTCGATGACTTTGCCGACTTTCGGAATCAGGGATTCCCCTTTGACGATCGTTCCGTCTTCAAACTCGGCGCATAACGTAATCGTCCGTTCCGTCGCCGGATAGACTTTCCCTTCGGCATTCAAGAGTTGTCCCATGACACCGATCGCTTCGACGAAGGAGCCGTTACAGAGCTGCGTCGCTGCCGTCAGCATCAAATTACCGAGTGAGTGCCCGTGCAGACCTTCTCCCGTCTCAAAACGGTACTGCATGATCCGGTCCATCAACGTTTCCGATTTCGACAGCGAGACGATGACGTTCCGGATATCGCCCGGCGGTAACATGTTAAACTCCGTCCGCAGGCGGCCCGAGCTTCCGCCGTCATCCGCGACCGTAACGATGGCCGTGATATCAAGCGGATAGTGTTTTAGTCCGCGCAAGAGAGTCGATAGGCCCGTTCCTCCGCCGATAGCGACGACTTTTCGTTCCCATTTCATTATCTCTCCTCCTTCGCGTGGACATAATCCCGGTGATTCGTCACGATATGGTATTGGTTCTTAAACTCTTTACTGATCGCTTCAGCAAACGTAATCGACCGGTGTTTTCCACCGGTACAACCGAGCGCCACGACGAGCTGCGATTTTCCTTCCCGCTCATACTGGGGAATCAGGAATTCGAGCATGTCGACGAGCTTTTTATAAAACAGCTTCGCTTCCGGCCACTGCATAACATAAGACGAGACTTCAAGATCGAGACCGGTCTTCGGTCGGAGTTCCGGAATGTAAAACGGGTTCGGCAGGAAACGTAAGTCAAACACGAGATCTGCGTCGAGCGGCAGACCGTGCTTGAAACCAAACGACATGACATTGACGGTGAACGGAATCCGTTCCCCTTCGGTAAACTCTTTTAAGATCCGTTCCTTTAAGGCGAGCGGTTTAATATCACTCGTATCCATCAGCAACTGGGCTTTATCACGGAATCCTTCAAGCAGCGTCCGTTCCCGCTCGATACCGATCAACGGCGACGCAGTCGGTGCGAGCGGATGCGACCGGCGTGATTCTTTATACCGGCGGACGAGTACATCATTGCGGGCATCAAGATACAACATCCGGATTTGCAGATTCGTTTTTTTCAAATCTTCATAAACGACAAAGAAGCTGTCAATGAAATCACGAGCCCGTGTATCGATGGCAACGGCGATTTTCGGACGCACCTGCCCAATCACTTCAATCAATTGTGGCAATAACGTCGGTGGTAGATTGTCGACACAAAAATAGCCTAAGTCTTCAAAGCTGTTCATTGCGACCGTTTTTCCGGCGCCACTCATTCCTGTAATGATGACCAGTTGCGGTTGATTCTGTTCCATCTCTTCGCCCTCCAGACAACAGTTCCGTGTGTATTTTTTACTCTCGTTTCAGTATAACATAAAAAAAGAGCCAGCTTGATGGAAGAGCTTCCCAACCAAGCTGGATCTTGAATTAGACTTGTGATGATTCCTGTAATTCTTCAAGCAACGCTTCGATATAGTGTTGCGCGTTTTGCGCCGCAATCGAACCGTCGTTTGTTGCTGTGACGACTTGACGAAGTGTTTTTTCACGGACATCGCCGGCTGCAAAAATACCTTTGATGTTCGTTTCCATGCCTTCGTTCGTCACGACATATCCTTGATCGTTTAAGATGCCGAGATCCTGCACATATCCTGTGATCGGGTTCATCCCGATGTAGATGAAGACACCATCAATCGGATACGTCGTCGTTTCCGCTGTTTTCGTATTGATCAATTCCACGCCGCCGACTTTTCCGTTATCTTCGTTGATCTGTTTGACCGTATGGTTCCAGATGAAATCGATTTTCGGATTGTCGAATGCACGTTTTTGAAGAATTTTTTGAGCGCGTAACTCTTCACGACGGTGAACAATCGTGACTTTTTTCGCGAAGCGTGTCAAGTAGACACCTTCTTCGACAGCCGAGTCACCGCCACCGATGACGAACAGTTCTTTTTCTTTAAAGAACGCACCGTCACAGACCGCACAGTAGGAGACACCGCGTCCGCCGAGTTCTTCCTCGCCCGGCACACCGATTTTCTTGTACTGGGCTCCTGAAGCGATAATGATCGCCCGAGCATGGTAATCCTTGTTGTGTGCGTGAACGGTCTTGAATGCCGGACCGTCTTCGATGCTGCGAACGTCTCCGTACGCATACTCTGCACCAAATGCTTTGGAATGGTCGAACATTTTTTGTGAAAGATCCGGTCCAAGAATGCTGTCATAGCCCGGATAGTTTTCGATGTCTTCCGTGTTGGCCATCTGTCCGCCCGGAATACCGCGTTCAATCATCAAAGTCGAAAGGTTCGCACGTGATGCGTAAAGTGCCGCTGTCATGCCGGCAGGACCGGCACCAATAATGATGACGTCATAAATTTTCTGTTCAGTTTCTGTCATGATTCCACCCCATCTGTATTTTCGTTGTAATTTGAGTATAGGTGAGAATCGTACAAACGTCTAACACTTTGCACGGGCCGGGTTCAAAACGCGTTGATAGGAACGGATCGTCGCTGCGGTATCATCAAATGAAACATGAACGAGTGACGCACAGTCTTCAATCAACATGCCGTCGCGGACATCGTGAAACAGATAGATCAAGGCCGCAGCCGACTGTTCGACCGAATCAAACGTCTCACCGCTCAGGAAGAGTCGGGCAAATCGTTCGTAAAAATCACCTTCGAGGCTCATCCGTTCTTCATCCGAAACAAAACGTTCCGCCAAACGGATCGTCATCAAGGCACGTTGAATCCGAGCATTGATCACTTCGTGCTCCCCGTTCATCTCATGAATGATTTGTTCGGTCAGTAATAAAACGTCCGGATGATCCGTCACTTCCGGCATCATCGATAATGCGAGCTTCGCTTCTTCATCGTTCAGCTTGCCGAGTAACAAGGCCGTAAAAATCCGCGAGACATCATCTTCCGTCTTCAAGGCCTGGATCAAGGCGGAGCGGAACTGGAGGTTATGACGGATGTCGTAAGCTTCCCGTTCTTCCCGCATGCCTTGCGCTTCTTCTGATTGAAGGAACGCAGCCGCTTCTTCGATGTGTCCCGTCTTGAATGCTGAAATCGACAACCAGTGGCCAAACAACGGGTCTCCCCGGTAGCCGCGACGTTCAAGTAACTTCAGTTCTTCGTACGCCAAATCGTGGCGACCGATGATCGCAAGCGTTGAAGCGACCTTATAGCGCGTCTCAAGATTCACAGAGCGGACGTGTTCGAGTTTGTTCGACAAACGGTGTGCTTCTTCATCTTGTCCCATCTCATGCAACAACACGAGCGTGTTACAGAGAGCATGCAGGTTTCCCGGATTTCCATCAAGGACTTGTTCGAGTGAAGCAAACGCACGATCATTTTCACCGAGGTAAAACTCGACGATCGCAAGATTGTTATAGGCCGGCCAAAATGTCGGATACTGGGCAATCAACGACTCCAATGTGTCCTGCGCCGCAAAGAGCATCCCTTTATCGATTTGACGTTGTGCTTGAGCATGTAAACGAATCAATTCATCCTCATCGTCATCTTCCATCTCTTGTTCGAGATCGATTAATTCCACGAGCGCGGCCGATGCCTCTGCGTGTTTCCCGTTTGGTGCACTGGATAAATATTCAAGCGCGTACTTTTTCGCCTCTTCATATAAGGAGACATGCGCGTAGTTATTCGCTAAATAAAACAAGGATTCCGTATTTGACTGGTCGAGCGTCCGCACTTGTTTCAAGACATCATTTGCATGATTGATTTCGCCTGTCTCGAATAAAACACGGGCGTAACGTAAAAGGTAACGGATGTCACTCGGCTGAAGTGTTGTCGCTTCGTCGAGGTGATAGACCGCCTCTTCCAGTCGCCCTTCCCGGTGCGCCTTCCGTCCGCGGAAATAAAAAAGCTCCGCTTGGCGCGTTGTAATCGCAAAGGGGTCTGCTTTGTATTCAGTTAATTCCATCATGATTCAAGCCCCCATAGATCTAAATCTGGTTTCGTAGTTGCAGAGACAAGAATAACCTATCTCGGAAACCGTTGCAACAGAAAAAAACGCCGGGGTTTATCCCCAGCGTTTCGCATAAATCGATTCCAGTTCCTTGTAATTCTCCAAGCATTTTTGTACGAAAGCATCCGTCTCCGGGTTTTGTCCATTCAAACGTTCGACTTCCTTGTCATATGCCTGGCGTAAGCTTTCGGCATAGCTCGGAATCTCACCTTCATAGGCATAGACGACACCGGGGGCGACCGTCACTTTTTCGTGCGGGTGTAAGGCAGTACGGACATGGAAGAGCGGGACGTCGACCTGATTCGGATTGTGCAGATCACCTTGAATCGGATGTTTCTCGACGGCCAATACCTCGACGACCAACCCTTGCGGACGTTCGGCAAATAATCTTCCGAAATACTTTCCTGTTTTATACGTAAAGCGGATTTGATTCATCTCGTCCTCTCCTCCTTCTCACATTTTTGTCACATTTCGTGCCGGCGGAGCGGCTGACTCGAGACCCGTTCGCCGGGCAGAATATCCCGGTGGACGACGGAACCTGCTCCGACCATCGCACCGTCCCCGATCGTCACTCCGGGCAGAATCGTCACATTCGCGCCAATCAACACATCGTTCCCGATCGTCACGTTCCCGATCCGGTATTCGGTCGTCAAGTATTCGTGACAAAGAATCGTCGTATTAAATCCGATGATCGTATTGGAGCCGATCGTAATCCGTTCCGGGAACATCGTATCCGGCATGACCATCAGAGCGAGTGCCGTCCGGTCACCGATTTTCATCCGTAAACACGTCCGGTAGAGGCTGTTCTTGAAACGAAGCGACGGTGAGAACCGGCCAATCGTGATAATCGTAAAACACCACATCACTTTGAAGAACGACACCGTCCGGTACATATGCCAAAGCGGGTTCGTTGCCCCGACGTAATACCGGTCAGTCCGCCGTGGCATTTTCGGCCTCGATCCAGTCACTTAACTGTTCCATCGAATCAATGATTAAGTCCGGCTGCAATGCTTCGAGATACGCACGTCCTTTAATGGCCCAGCCGACAGCAACGGTTTTCAGACCGGCATTTTTCCCGCCGTGGATGTCCGTATCATTGTCGCCGACCATGATCGTTTCTTCCCGGGTCGAACCGAGTAACGCCATCGCCTTTTCAAACGGTTCGACAGCCGGTTTCTCTTCCGTCACATCATCTGCTGCAATGATGGCATCAAACAGATGCGTCAATCCAAACAGTTCGATTCCTTTTAACGCGACGCGGCGACTCTTCGACGTGACGATCGCTAATTTATAACCCTGTTCCTTCAATTTTCGTAATCCGACCAGCACCCCCGGATACTCGAGGACAAGCGCATCATGCATCGCGATGTTGTAACTCCGGTAAAAAGCGACCATCTCTTTCCACTGGTCCGCATTCATTTCCGAAAACGACTTTTCCAGTGTCGGTCCGATGAACGGAAGCAGTTCCGCTTCCGTAAACGTCCGGTCCGGATAGTAATAATCGAGCGTGTGGGCAAAACTTTTTAGAATGAGCGGGTTCGTATCAATCAACGTCCCGTCGAGATCAAATAGAATCGTTTGAATCATCGGTTCATTTCGCCTCCCGTTTTGTTCCGTCCAAATAACGGACAGCATTTTTACGAACGAATAGCATGATCAGACCAAAGACAATCAAACAAATCGAGACGATTTGCGCGGTCCGGAGTCCGCCTCCCATCATCAAACTGTCCGTACGTAAACCTTCGATGTAAAAACGGCCAATCGAATACCAAATCAGGTAACCGAGGAACACATAACCGCGGCGCGGGTTGAACTTCATCCGCCAAACGATCAATAAGATGACACCGATTATGTTCCAGATACTTTCATATAAGAACGTCGGAATGTAATAGACACCGTCGATGTACATCTGATTGACGATCCAGTCCGGTAAGTGCAACGTATCCTGCAGGAATGTCCATGTCGTTTCTCCGCCGTGGGCTTCCTGGTTAAAGAAGTTCCCCCAGCGTCCGACCGCTTGTCCGAATAACAGCGACGGCGCCAAAATATCAGCAATTTGCCAAAACGAGATGTTTTTCTTGCGCGTATAAATCAGAACGGTCAAAATCGCACCGATGATCGCACCATGAATCGCAATCCCGCCCTGGCGGATGTTGATGATTTGATCAAGATTCTGACCATAATAATCCCATTCAAACGCGACATAATAAATACGGGCACAGATGATACTGATCGGAATCGACCAAATGACAACGTCGACGGCATACTCTTCGTTAAAGCCGATCCGTTTGGATTCAAAAATCGCAATCATCAGACCGACGACAGCGCCAAGCGCGATGACGATCCCGTACCAGTAAATCGGAATCGGGCCCAGTTCGATGGCTACCCGATCAAACGTCGGTTGGACACTCGCTAATGTTCCCATCAAAGACCACCGTTCCCATCTTCAATCGCTTGCGCGAGACGTCCCGCAAACTCTTCTGCTGTGTTGATGCCCATATTTTTCAGACGGTAGTTCATCGCGGCTACCTCGATAATGACGGCTAAGTTTCGTCCGGGACGAACCGGAATCGTCAAGAACGGGATTTCCGTATCGATGATTTGCAGTGTTTCCTGGTCCAGTCCTACCCGATCGTAGACTTTCGCCTGATCCCAAATTTCCAAATTACAGACGAGGCTGATTTTCTTGTGCGAACGAACGGCACCGGCACCGAATAACGTCATGACATCGATGATGCCGATTCCGCGGATTTCAAGCAGATGCTGAATCAATTTCGGAGCCGTCCCGACGAGGATTCCGTCACCGGTTTGACGAATCTCAACCGAATCATCGGCGACCAAACGATGTCCCCGTTTGACGAGTTCAAGTGCCGTCTCGGATTTCCCGACGCCGCTTGCCCCTTTGATGAAGACACCGACGCCGTATATGTCGACGAGCACGCCGTGCATCGCGGTCGTTGGTGCCAGTTCCGCTTCGAGGAAGTTCGTGATTTGCGATTCGACCGATGTCGTATGTCCCTTCGTCGTCAAAAGCGGGACGTTCGTTTCGTCCGCTGCTTTGACGATCGCTTCCGGCACATCAAAACCACGTGTAATCAAAATTCCCGGTGTTTCATCCGTACAGAGAACATTCGCCCGTTCGAGCTGTTCTTCATACGTCAAGTTGTTGAAAAACGTCAATTCCGTTTTTCCGAGAATCTGGAGACGTTCTGCTGGATAATAGGCATAATACCCGGCGAGGACAAGACCCGGTCGACAAAGATCAGCCGTCAGAATCGGACGGTGTAAGCCCTCTTCTCCGGTGACGATTTTTAAATTGAATTGCTTTACGATTTCAGCTGTTCGCACTTTTGGTTGCACGCTCAATCAGCCCCTTTCACTTGAAGTATTGTACCATATTTTTACGGAAATCAAGGAATTCGATTAGAAGTGGACGATCTTGGGAATGGATTACAGATAACATAAAAAGGAGGGATATTATGATGGACGCTTCAGGCAGTGGCATAGGTTTCATCATCATCATGATTTTATTCGGTATTCTTGCCATCGTCGGCTTTGTTTACCTTATCATCGCACTGATCGACATGTGGAAAGCTTACTCGCGCAATCAGGATCAAACAGCATTACTGTTCTTCATCATCTCGATTATCGGAATCTTTATCAGCGGTTCATTTATCTCGTACATTTTGGCTATCATTTTCTATTGGAACCGCTCACGCCGGAAGAGTTGGATGGGAATCGGATTGATCGTTCTTTCGATTGTCCTCGGCATCATCGGTGTCATCGCATTGCTCTCGTTTGGTTATGACATGAACAATTTCGAAAACATGAATTTTGACGATCCGATGATGGATCAGGATTACGATTATTAATGAGTATCACTTTTTGACTCGGCGACTCCCTATCCTTTGATAGCGGGTCGTCTTTTTTCGGCAAAAAAATCCCTGCCTCCCGATTGATTCAGGGGCAGGGATCACTTTATAGGGTTTGAGGGCTCAAATGAACACCGTGTGTGACTGAAATCGTACCCGTCTTCGTATCGGCAGCGACTTCAATCTTTGGCGTCCGTCCACGACCTGACAGGAAGTGGAGTTTCCGGTTGACGACTTCTTTTTGATCACGAATCAATTCCATCTCATCCAGGTTACAGTTCAATCCGCCAAAGTTCGTTTCCAGTTCACCGTAGACTTCCGCACCATGCGGTAACATCAAGGCGATACTTCCCGCAAGCGATGAGGCCTGAATCTTCGCATCCTGAACCGTCTTCAGTTCACACCGGACGTTTCCGTTCGCCGTCTTCAGCTCAGACCGTTCAAATACACCGGTTGCGATGACTTGACCATTGGCTGTCTTCGCTTTTAACGACTTGATTTCCGATTCTTCGATTTCAATCGAACCGTTGGCTGTTGATGTCTTCACTTCTTCACTGAACAGGTCGCGGACATGAATCCGTCCGTTTGCTGTCATCAGTTGCACCGACGTCGCATCGAGTGACGATAACGTCACTTCCCCGTTTAACGTCTGCAAGATCAATGATTCATAGTGACGGCGCGGAATCTTCAAATGAACCGTCGCCCGAACACGTTTATCTTTTAAACGAATCGATAACGTATTCGCAGAGACAGAGTGCTGAAGTGCTGCTTGCAGTTGCTCCAGTGCCTGTTCTTCGTTAACTTGACGGAGCGGGCGACCGGTAACGGTCAACTCACACTCTTCCAGGTCACCGGGCTCAACGATGGCATTGGCATTAAATAAATCCAAATGAATCGTCTCACCACTGAACGGGAATTGTTTGACGTACGTGACGTTCGGTCCGGATGTTTGGTTGAGTGACAAGTCACTCTCTTTGATCCGGTTGACGAGGCCGTCAAAAGCTGACATGACCTTTGTTGTCAAAGAATCGACCGTATAATGATCGACCCGGTCGTATTGTTCCGGTTCATCCACATATTTATGCTGACTTGCCGACGACGGGTTCTGATCGATTGCTTCAAGCCGTTCGAGTTTGTCGAGCGCTTCGTCAATCGTCAGCTTTCCTTCTTTCACCTGTTCAAGTATCAGTTGGCGCATATCTTGCTTCATCAATATTTCCCTCCTCTGATCTGGTACACGTTAATCGATGTGACTTGCTTATTTACTTCGTTCTACTTTCCTTACTTCCCTTTTTACGATTCCTGAATCAAAAAAGTTTCACGATTCGATTCGGGCAGCGTCTCGTTCAAGAACAGGAGCGAGGTAATGACCTGTATAGGATTCCTTGACTGCTGCGATTTCTTCAGGTGTTCCGGTCGCGACAATCTTCCCGCCACCGTCTCCGCCCTCTGGTCCGAGATCGATCAAATAGTCGGCTGTTTTGATGACATCCAGGTTGTGTTCGATGACGAGCACCGTGTCTCCGTTGTCGACGAGTCGTTGCAAGACTTTCAGCAACCGGGCGATATCGTGGACGTGCAGCCCTGTCGTCGGTTCATCGAGAATATAAATCGTTTTCCCGGTCGACCGTTTATGCAGTTCCGATGCCAGCTTGACCCGTTGTGCTTCTCCGCCGGACAGTTCCGTCGCCGGTTGTCCGAGACGCATGTACGTCAGACCAACGTCGGCAATCGTCTGCAGTTTGCGGCTGATTTTCGGAATCTTTTCAAAGAATTCCAACGCATCTTCGACTGTCATCTCAAGGACATCAGCAATCGTCTTGCCTTTATATTTCACTTCCAGGGTTTCACGGTTGTAGCGTTTCCCGTGACAGATTTCACACGGCACGTAAACATCCGGCAGGAAGTGCATCTCGATCTTGATGATTCCGTCGCCGCGGCAGGCTTCACAACGTCCGCCTTTGATATTGAAACTGAAACGGCCTTTTTTGTAACCGCGGAGTTTTGCTTCATTCGTCGACGCAAAGACATCACGGATATCGTCAAAGACACCGGTGTAGGTTGCCGGATTCGAACGCGGTGTCCGACCGATCGGAGATTGGTCGATATCGATGACTTTATCGATTTGATCGAGTCCGGAAATGCCTTTGTGCGCGCCCGGTTTTTCTTTCGCCCGGTTCATCTCATGGGCAATCGTCTTGTAGAGAATCTCATTGATCAATGTCGATTTTCCGGAACCGGATACTCCGGTCACGGCAACGAACAAACCAAGTGGAATGTCGACATCGACGTTTTTCAAATTGTTTTCCGATGCTTTATGAATCTGTAAGGCCCGACCGTCCGGTTGTTTCCGTTCAGACGGCACCGGAATGAACTTCTTGCCGGAGAGGTATTGTCCCGTCAACGAGTTCGGATCCTGCATCAATTCTTCCGGACGCCCCGCTGCCGTGACGAATCCGCCGTGATCGCCGGCTCCCGGTCCGATATCAATCAGGTAATCCGCCGCCATCATCGTATCTTCATCGTGTTCGACGACGATCAACGTATTCCCGAGATCGCGCATCGTCTTCAATGTATTGATCAGGCGGTCGTTATCGCGTTGGTGGAGTCCGATTGACGGTTCATCGAGGACGTAGAGAACGCCTGTCAAACGCGATCCGATTTGCGTCGCAAGACGAATCCGTTGCGCTTCCCCACCGGATAATGTTCCGGCAGCACGCGAGATCGTCAGATAATCCAAACCAACGTTTTCGAGGAACGACGATCGTTCATGAATTTCGCGGACGATCATCCGTGAAATTGTCTGATCCTTTTCTGATAATTTACTTGGTAACTCTTCAAACCAGACGACTGCTTGTTTGACGGACATCTTCGTTACGTCACCGATGTGGATCCCTGACACTTTGACCGCAAGTGATTCGCGTTTCAAGCGGTGTCCTTTACACGTCGGACAAGCTTTTTTCGCCATATACCCTTCCATCTGTTCACGGATGTAGTCCGATGACGTCTCTTTGAAGCGGCGTTGCAGGTTATTCAAGACGCCTTCAAAAAATAACGATGTATTCCGAACCATCCCGAAGTCATTTTCATAGCGGAACTGAATCTCTTCCTTACTGCTACCATTTAATACAATATCGCGGTGTTCTTCCGACAACTGTTCGAACGGCGTATCCATATCGATGTTGAAGTGACTGCAGACCGCTGCCAACAGCTGCGGATAATACTGTGAACTGGTCGGTTCCCAGGCAATGATTGCCCCTTCGTTGAGCGATTTATCCGGATGCGGCACGACGAGATCGACATCAACTTCCAGTTTCGTTCCGAGACCGTCGCATGACGTACAGGCACCAAACGGTGAGTTGAACGAGAACATCCGTGGTTCAAGTTCACCGATGGAGAAGCCGCAGATCGGGCAGGCATGGTGTTCGCTGAACAACAGTTCGTTCCCATCCATCGTATCTACGATGACGCGGCCGTCGGCAAGACGGAGTGCCGTCTCAAGAGAATCGGCGAGGCGGGCTTCGACGTCCGGACGGACAACGACCCGGTCGACGACGACTTCAATCGAGTGTTTTTTATTTTTCTCGAGTTCGATGTCATCCGTCAAATCAATCGTTTCTCCATCGACACGGACGCGGACGAAACCTTCTTTTTTCAAATCTTCGAAGACTTTGACATGAGCGCCTTTTCGTCCGGAAATGATCGGCGCGAGAATTTGCAGACGGCTGCGTTCCGGCAGTTCCATCACTTGGTCGACCATCTGACTGATCGTCTGGCTCGAAATTTCAATGCCGTGATTCGGACAGATTGGTTTCCCGATCCGTGCATAGAGCAGGCGGAGATAGTCATAGATTTCCGTGACCGTCCCGACCGTCGAACGCGGGTTTTTACTCGTCGTCTTTTGGTCGATTGAAATGGCCGGACTAAGTCCTTCAATCGCATCGACATCCGGTTTGTCCATCTGACCTAAAAACTGACGGGCGTAAGCGGACAGACTTTCGACATAACGCCGTTGTCCTTCCGCATAAATCGTGTCGAACGCGAGCGATGATTTCCCCGATCCTGATAAGCCCGTCAGAACGACGAGCTGATCGCGCGGGATTTCAACATCGATGTTTTGTAAGTTATTGACGCGAGCGCCCTTGATGATGATCTTGTTCTTTTTTTCTGCCAACTTAGGCACCTGCTTTCAATTCTAAGATAAGGTCACGCAATTCTGCTGCCCGTTCAAACTGCATATCTTTCGCCGCTTGACGCATCTCTTGATCGAGTTGTTCGAGCAATGTTTCGCGTTCCGGTTTTTTCAATTTGTTGAACTTCTCGAGTTTTTCGACGGTATCATCATTCTCAATCGTCGTACTGATGACACCCCGGACATCTTTTTGAATCGTTTTCGGCGTAATACCGTGTTCTTTATTAAAGGCGAGCTGAATGTTGCGCCGCCGTTCCGTTTCATCAATGGCCCGCTGCATCGAGTCGGTCATCTTATCGGCAAAGAGAATGACGTGTCCCTCCGAGTTCCTTGCGGCCCGGCCGATCGTCTGAATCAGAGACCGTTCCGACCGCAGGAATCCTTCTTTATCGGCATCGAGAATCGTTACGAGCGAGACTTCCGGAATATCAAGTCCTTCCCGCAACAGGTTAATCCCGACAAGGACATCGTATTTGCCGAGCCGCAGATCGCGGATGATTTCAATCCGTTCGAGGGTCTTGATTTCCGAGTGCATATAGTTGACCTTGACGCCATGTTCTTTCAGGTAGTCCGTCAAGTCTTCCGACATTTTTTTCGTCAGCGTCGTCACGAGAACCCGTTCATTTTTCGCGACACGCTCACGGATGTTATCCATCAAGTAGTCGATTTGTCCCGTGATCGGATGAATCTCGATCGTCGGGTCGACCAGTCCGGTTGGCCGGATGATCTGTTCGACCATCTCTTTTGTATGTTCGATTTCGTAAGGACCCGGTGTCGCCGAGATATAGATCGCTTGGCTGACCTTCTCTTCGAACTCCTCGAACCGGAGAGGTCGGTTATCCTTCGCCGACGGCAGACGGAAACCGTGATCGACGAGGACTTGTTTCCGCGCCTGGTCCCCGTTATACATACCGCGGATTTGCGGCAATGTGACGTGCGACTCATCGGCAACGAGTAAGAAGTCTTTCGGGAAATAGTCGATCAGCGTATACGGTGTCGAGCCCGGTGGCATTAAGTTCAAGTGACGGGAATAGTTTTCAATCCCGGAACAGTAGCCCATTTCACGCATCATCTCGAGATCGTAGTTCGTCCGTTGTTCGAGACGCTGGGCTTCAAGCAACATGCCGTCTTCACGCATCTTCGCGAGTTGCGTTTCGAGCTCAGCCTCAATGTTCGTAATCGCTTTTTGCAGACGGGTATCCCCCGTCACGAAGTGGGATGCCGGGAAAATCGAAATGTGTTCCCGGTCGGCAATGATTTCCCCTGTCAATGGATCCATATCACGGATCCGTTCAATCTCATCTCCGAAAAATTCGATCCGGACACACTGTTCATCGCGGGACGCCGGGAAGATTTCAACAACATCCCCCCGAACACGGAACCGCCCGCGCTGGAAGTCGATATCATTTCGTTCATATTGAATGTCAATCAGACGACGCAACATCTCGTTTCGTCCCATCTCGTTTCCGACACGCAACGACAGCACGTGGTTGTTGTACTCTTCCGGATTACCGAGACCATAGATACACGACACCGACGCGACAATCAGGACGTCTTCCCGTTCGAACAAGGAAGATGTCGCCGAGTGACGCAGCTTGTCAATCTCATCGTTGATCGATGAATCTTTTTCGATGAACGTATCCGTCGACGGCACATAGGCTTCCGGTTGGTAGTAATCATAAAAGCTGACGAAATATTCGACCGCGTTATTTGGGAAGAACTCTTTGAACTCCGAATACAGCTGACCGGCAAGCGTCTTATTGTGTGCCAAGACCAGCGTCGGCTTCTTAATCTCTTTGATGACGTTCGAGACGGTAAAGGTTTTCCCTGTCCCTGTCGCGCCGAGCAACGTCTGATGGCGTTCACCTTTCTTGACGCCTGCAATCAATTTTTTAATCGCTTCCGGCTGATCGCCACCCGGTTCAAATGGTGATACTAACTCAAAATCCATCGTATTCTTCCCCCTCATCCAGTTCACAAAATCTATTTTTATTGTACCACTTTACGAACAAACATTCGACTTTGAAGTGCTCCTCTTAGAAGTTACCCGTTTTTCGCCAAAAGAAAAAGTCCAGCCCGTAGGCTGAACTGTTTTTTGAGCTGGATTTTGATTTTGAATCACTGAAGCGTCCGGATTTTCGTCCGTTTATTACCGGGCTCACTGACGAACAAAATCCCGAGATCGTGATGATCCTGTTCATAAAAGGCCCGCTGTGCGAACCGGACGTCTCCGTTATGGTTCATGACTTCGAGACGCAGGTACGGTTTATGTTTTTGAATCGCTTCATAAAATGATTTCTCCGACTCGACGAACTCCCCGTTGACTTTATAGATTGCTTCACCCGGAACAAGCCCCATCTCGGAAGCCGGTTTCTCCGGTAATGTGCCGAGAATGACGACCCCACGTTTACCGTTCAGGAACAACGGGGTCTGGGACCGGTTAAGTCGTTTCGTCCGCTGATGCAGAATCAGGTGAATAATGAGCAGGGCCGGCAACCCGTAGAACCAGATGTCCTGTCCGGTCAGGAATGCGCCTGCCGCGAGCACGACGGACAACAAGAACGTAATCAGCCGCCCTTGGATCAGGGGACGGATCAGCTGGTCCGGCAACTGGCCGGTAAAGAGGAAACTGAAGCCGATCGGCAGGAACAAGACAATCGGAACGAACTCCGGAAACGACCATTGCGGGATCAATGCTTCGAAACTGCTTCCCGGCACGAAGACGATGAGCGGAATCAGCCACAGTTTGTTGGACGACAGCCCGCCGATGTAACGTCCCCGTTTCGATAAGACGAGCGAAGGCGATAAATTCTTTTTCCCCCGCCAGATCAGCAACAGCAATTCGGCGCCTAACGACAGGGCCGCAAGCAGCATCCAATCGCTGACGCTGACATCACGGAGACCGTCAATCCGGTCACTCGTCATGAACCAGGTGAGACCTGCCAGGATGACAAGCGGTCCGAGCGGTAAATTGAATCGGATGATACCCGTCAACAAAATCAAAAACGTCAACACCATGAAGGCGATCAGAAACTCTGACGAGACCGTCAATGTCAGACTTACACTGATGACGGATAAGACAAGACCAACGACGAAGCCTGGAATAAGCGTTTCGAAGACATCGGTCCGCTTGCTACGCGTGCGTGACCGGAACAGATTCCGTTCGCGTTTGATACGTCGCATACTGAGTAAAAAACTGACTAGAATTGCTAACCACAAGATTGGACTAGCGAAGAGACTAATCACTGTCCAACCGAATCCATCGAGTAATTCCACGCTCATTCAGACCTCTTTCTGTGAGTTATTGTGCCGCGACGTCCAGCGCTTTGATGCGCTGAACATCATTTTTTTCATCTTCCAGTTTCTTCAGGAGACGGGTTTCCATTTCGGACGCCGTCACTTGATCGATTTTACCGGTCACTTCGAGTTTCGCTTCTTTTTGAAGACGCTCGACGGCCTGCTTCATCGTATCGCCATAGTAACCGTCCTGCCCTTTTGGATCGAAGCCGATTGCTTCGAGGACCAGGTGCGCGTTTTCGACGGCTTTGCCGTAATCCCCAGTCGCAAGTGTCTTGTCATCGGTTAGAATCTTCGTCACATTAAAGTAATCTGGCTGCTTGACTTCGACCGTCGGCTTGACCCCCTTTTTATGAATCCAGTTTCCGTCCGGAGTCAGCCATTTGTTCGTCGTCAGCTTCAAATCACTGCCGTCTTTTAAATCATAGGCACTTTGGACGATTCCTTTCCCGAATGACTTCGTTCCGACCACTTCCGCACCGGCGCCTTCTTTGAGACCGGCAGCCAGAATTTCCGAAGCTGAGGCCGATCCGCTGTCTTCGAGGACAACAAGCTTATAAGGTTTCTTCTCGTCCGCTTTCCCGAATTCCTGCGTCCGCTCCCCTTTGTTGTCCTCTACCTGGAAAATCGGTGTCTCTTTCGGAATGAACGGCGCAATCATTTGCGAGACGGCCGTCAGCAGGCCGCCCGGATTTCCCCTGACATCGATGACAAGTCCATCAATGTTTTTCTCCTCGAGCGCTGCGAGTTGTTCCTCGAACTCTTTTGCCGTCGGATCCGAGAATTGTGTCACCTGCAGGACACCAATCGTCTTGCCATTAACTTTTTCCGTCTTCGAATAGACGGTTTCAATCGGAATCGTATCGCGGACGATCGAAATCTTCATCGGATCCTGTCCGCCGCGTTGAATCGTCAAGACGACTTTCGTCCCTTTTTCGCCGCGGATTTTCTTGACCGCTTGATCCGTTTTCTGTCCTTTTGTTGATTTACCGTCGATTTCTAAAATAATATCCCCCGGTTTGATACCGGCTTTTTCAGCGGGCGATCCCTTGATCGG
>CAACXB010000804.1_pt1 | contig 19035 bp, 18 predicted proteins | sample 2275821 | NCBI WGS metagenome assembly CAACXB01 (sample SAMEA5312479, study PRJEB27640) | indoor metagenome | biome: indoor environment; feature: uncontrolled; material: tiles wood | place: Germany | collected 2014-07-07
ATTAATCCACCGACGATTAAAGCCCATAAGAATCCCATTTAAAAACACTCCTTCAATAAAATTTACATACTAATCATTATTTCAATAAATCATTTACGACGTACTGAACGAAGAATCAATGACACGATGAAGATTAAGATGATAGCACCTAAGATAGCTGGAATAATAGCGAAACCAGCGATATCTGGTCCCATTGTACCGAAGATTGCTTGACCGATCATTGCTCCGACAAAACCAGCAACGATGTTACCGATGATACCACCTGGTACGTCTTTTCCGATGATTAGACTAGCTACCCAACCGATTAATCCACCGACGATTAAAGCCCATAAGAATCCCATTTGGAACCCTCCTTTTCTTACTTTAGATTTACCTGTTTTCAGGCAGTTGTAAACACATTGAAAGATAAAAGCATTTAAAATAATCATTTCAACCAGCGAGGTAAAAACGTTAAAATTAAAATGGCTAGACGATTATACCAGTTACCTCTTAGAGAAACTCGTATTTAAAATGCTACTTTCAATTTTTGTAAGTCGTTTTCATATATTGATGTAACGATTACACTTAGAGTAATTACCGTAAAAAGATGTATTCAAACCTTTTCTTAATAAAAAAATGACTCAAACTAGAAAAGTGAGATTGAATTGTCTAGGATGGTTAATGAAGGGAGTCGATGAGAGTGTTGTTAAAAATAAATGAGTTATCAGGAGGATATGGAGCAAAAAAAGTCCTCCATGATATCAATATATCGGTAAACCAAGGAGAACTGGTCGGCTTAATCGGTCTGAACGGTGCCGGAAAATCAACGACGATTAAACATATCCTCGGTTTGTTGCCGGTCAAGTCAGGAGAAATCTTGATCAACGGTGTCAGTTTAGAACAGGATGAACAAACATACCGGAAACAAGTCGCCTACATCCCAGAGCAACCGATGTTGTATGAACAATTGACTTTACGTGAACATTTGCGCTTGATGGCGCAAGGATATGCAGTTGAGGAAAAAAAAGCTCAGGAACGAATCGATCATTATGCAACCCGGCTTCGAATGACTAAACAGTTAGAGTGGTTTCCGAGTGTTTTTTCCAAAGGGATGAAACAAAAAGCAATGATTCTCTGCGCTTTGGTGACGGGCAGTGAGTTGTTGATCGTCGATGAACCGTTCGTCGGACTGGATCCGCTCGCCATTCGTGAATTGTTAACGATTTTCAGTGAATTAAAAGCAGATGGGAAAGGAATCCTGATGTCGACGCATATCCTGGAGACGGCAGAACGTCATTGCAATCGGTTCATCTTACTGCATGAAGGGCGAATCGCTGCAGAAGGAACAACCGGAGAACTTCGAGACCGGTACGATTTGAAGGACGGCTCCCTTGATGATATCTATGTCGCGGCCATCGAGGAGGCCGAACGATGACAAGTTCCGTTTTATGGAGTACACGATACCAGGCTGCTATGGCGGAAATGACAAAATATACCCGGTATATGGCGAACGGCGGGTTGCTGTTTACCGTCTATTTCGTCGTCTTGTACGGCCTTGTCGTGTACGGACGATTTTTAGATCAACTGGATCCGTCATTCCCCGGAAATCTGGTCATGGGAAGTCTGTTCATCTTCTTAGCCTTTTATCGCTCGACACGAACCTTTTTAACCGAAGCGGACCAAGTCTTTTTGCTTCCGAGTCTGCCACATCTTACCGGTTACATGAAGCGGGTTCGAACCTATAATGCTCTATTTGGCATGATCCGGGCAGTCATCCCGTTTCTCGCTGTCGCAGTCTTATACGTTCGGACAGAAGAAACTTCACCGATCGGATTGTTCAGTTTGTTTGCAGCCCTAAGCATGATTGGTGCCGCAGCTAACTTATCGAAACTCGAAGGGGTCGGTCATCGAATAGTCCTCTTATATGCAACCGGTGCCGGCGTTCTCGTCATGCTGGGAATGGGTTCATTCAGCATCGTGGTGACGAGTTTGTTATTGCTGACACTTCATTTGAAAAAACAGGATCAGTTACCGTTGATGGACTGGATTGCACTGGAACAGGAATCACGTGACCGTTTTTACCGCATCGCAAACTGGTTTGTCGATGTCCCACGATTGTCGACGACATATAAGCGCCGACGTCTCCTAAGTCTTTTGGTAGAAAAAATCGGGTTTGACCGTAACCGGACATTTGACTATCTGTACATGAAACAATTCATTCGAAGCACGGACGGGATCGGTTTGATTGTTCGTTTGACCTTAATCGGAGCCGTCTTTATGTGGCTTGGAAAAGACAATGAATGGTTAGTCGTTCTTGCTGTACCAGCCTTCAGCGGACTGACGAGCTTTCAATTGGCTCCGTTTACACGGGCGATCGACTCGCATCTGTTGACCCGCTTACTGCCGTTTGGAGATGCGACGGCTTCAAAACGGAAAGTTCTTCGGATTATGTCGTTTTTACAAGTGTTGATTTTGACATTGATCGGGTATCTGATCAGCGGTTTTCCGACCGTCGTCGCAGGTGCTGTTTTGGCACTCGTTGTTGCTGAATATTACGCCAGAAAAAAATAACTGTAGTATCAAAGAAAAAATCCCCCTCTGCCATTACGGCAAAGGGGGATTTGAGGATACCGCTCAATTGACTTTTTCGGTCGATTCTTCCTGTTCATACTCAGGATGCAACTCTTTGTTGACCGGTGCAGGAAGGTCGTAAGAAGCCTGTCCGTGCTCGGCAACATCGAGTCCACGCAGTTCGTCTTCCCGTGTGATCCGGAGACCGATGGTTACGTCGAGCAACTTGAGGAAGGCATAACTTAAGACACTGACTACGACGACTGCGAAGACGACACCAAGGGCTTGAACCCCAAGTTGTGTAAATCCACCGCCGTAAAACAGTCCGGCTTGTCCAATTCCTGTGATTTCAACCAGTCTCGGCGAAGCGAAGAATCCGGTAGCGAGTGTGCCCCAAATTCCGGCCACACCGTGAACAGAGAAAGCACACAATGGATCATCGACACGACGGGCAAGCAGGATGCTTGTTCCGTACGTGATGACTCCGGCCAGGAAGCCAATGACGACGGCTCCCCATGGCTCGACGAAGGCACAAGCCGCAGTGATGGCAACAAGGGCGGCTAAGACGCCGTTGATGATCGACGGGATATCTGCGACCCGGCGGTGCCAAAAGGAAATGGCGAGCGCACCAAGAGCACCAGCAGCTGTCGCAAGTAATGTCGTCAAGGCGACATAGCTGAAGAATCCGTCAGCGATCGTTAACGTCGAACCGGCATTGAATCCAAACCAACATAACCAAAGAATGAAAGCCCCGACGACGGAGTAGATGACGTTATGACCGAGTAAAGGTGTTTGTTCCGCACCAATCCGTTTTTTCAGGATCAGAGCAGCGACGAGAGCGGCAATCCCACCTTGTAAGTGGACGACGGTCGAACCGGCAAAATCCTGCATTCCGAGAGAACCAAGGAAGCCGCCGGCCCAAACCGAACGGGCGATGATCGGATAGATGATGGCGACGAAGAACGTCCCGAACAACAAGTAGACGGATAGTTTTGCCCGTTCCGCAAAACCACCCCAAGCGATCGCGAGGGATACGGCGACAAATGACAGTTGGAAGAGGAACTTGACATCGATTGTTACATTTGACCAGTCAAGGCTTGAAAACCCTCCTTGAAGGAAGAATCCTTCTGTTCCGATTAAACCTGGACCATCTCCGAACGTCAGTCCGAAGCCGATCGCCCAAAAGGCAAGGGCGGCAACGGAGAAGCTGATTAATTGTTTAACCGCGACATGCCCGGCATTTTTAGCCCGCAACATTCCTGTTTCGAGTAATAAAAATCCAATCTGCATTGTAAAGACGAGTAAGGTAGCGAATAAGACATAAAACGTATCAACCGAAACTAACATTTCTTCTAAATTCATCATCGTTCCTCCTTTATCAATTTAAAGTATGTGTTTACTTTAGACGGAAATCCTTTCCAAGAAACGTCTTGTGTCAGAAAATCTGACATGGTATTTTGAAGGAAAGGAGTGACGAAGATGAATTACCGGGAGAAGAAGGTGATGACGATTGGGATTGTCTGCGAATTAACCGGTTTGTCGGAACGTCAAATTCGTTACTATGAAGAACGGAAATTGATTTTTCCAGAGCGGACGAACGGAAAAACACGAAAGTACTCGTTTACAGACATTGAACGATTGGTAGAAGTTGCGGAAAAGATCGAAGACGGATGGCGGACACACGAAATCCGTGAAAAAGAACGGAAAGTAACGGAACAACAACGTTCAGATTTGATCCGTGGACAGTTGAATGCTGCTTTCGGACTCTATAAGAAACGGTGAACATTTGATGAACGGGTAACAGAACTGTAATTTTGTAAACGATTTATTGGCACACCGTTCTGAATTTCAGATATAATGTTTCTGTGTTCACAAACTTATCGTGCGTTATTTTGGGGCGTTAGAACGAGTATAAAGGGGTAGTTATGATGAAAAAATTTAATGACACATTTTTGCGGGCCATTCGTGGCGAAGAGGTAAGCCATGTACCGGTCTGGTATATGCGACAAGCAGGTCGGTATCAAGCGGAGTATCGTGAAATCAAGAAGACACGGACACTGTTTGAGATTACACATGATCCTGAGTTATGCGCATATGTCACAGAACTACCAGTGAAGCAGTTGGGAGTCGACGCAGCGATTCTCTATAAAGATATTATGACGCCATTGCCTTCGATGGGTGTCGACGTAGAGATTAAAAGCGGCATTGGTCCTGTCATTGCAAATCCGATTCGGACAATGGACGATGTTCAAGCGCTCCAACCATTCAAAAAAGAAGATATTCCCTACATTTTCGAGACGATTAAACTGTTGCGTGAACGTCTCGAAGTTCCGTTAATCGGTTTTTCGGGCGCGCCGTTTACATTGGCCAGCTATATGATCGAGGGTGGTCCGTCAAAAGGCTACCATAAAACGAAAGCATTGATGTATGGTCATCCTGATGTATGGCATGCTTTAATGGAGAAACTCGGAGATATGGTCATCGATTATATCAAAGCACAAGTCGATGCCGGCATCCAGGCATTCCAAATCTTCGATTCGTGGGTTGGTACGACGAGCCGGAATGATTATGTTCTGTATATCAAACCGACGATGGAGCGTATTTTCACGGAATTGAAAGAAACGGGCGTTCCGATGATCATGTTTGGCGTTGGAGCAAGTCATTTGGCGGAAGAGTGGCACGATCTGCCGCTGGATGTCGTCGGACTCGACTGGCGGTTGTCGGTAGATGCAGCACGTGAACGCGGACTGACGAAAACCTTACAGGGAAATCTTGATCCATCTTATCTGCTTGCCCCATGGGAGATTCTCGAAGCAAAAACAAAAGAAATCCTTGATATGGGAATGAAACGTCCCGGTTTCATCTTTAACTTAGGACATGGAATTTTCCCGGAGGTGGATCCGGAAGTCTTAAAACGTCTCACTGCATATATCCATGATTACTCGAAAGAAAAAATGGAGGTAGCGAAATGAAAACATTAGGATTACTCGTCATGGCGTATGGTACGCCGTATAAACCGGAAGACATCGAACGTTATTACACACACATCCGTCGTGGACGCAAACCGTCTCCAGAAGCATTGGCTGAACTGACAGAACGGTATGAAGCAATCGGTGGTGTTTCACCACTGGCGCAAGTCACGATTGATCAAGCGGAAGAATTACACCGCCAATTGTCGGAAAAATATGCGGGTGAAATCGAATTCAAGCTGTATTTGGGTCTGAAGCATATCGAACCATTCGTCGAAGATGCTGTAGAACAAATGGCGAAAGACGGCATCACAGAAGCAGTCACTGTCGTACTTGCACCGCACTACTCGACGTTCAGCATCCGTTCATACAACGGTCGGGCGAAAGAAGTGGCAGATAAACACGGCATTCATTTGGCTTCTGTTGAGTCATGGTACAAAGAAGAAGCGTTCATTGACTGGTGGGGTAAAGAAATCCGGAAAACGTTTGATGCATTACCGGTACCGGAAGAAAAAGCGGTCTTGGTCGTGTCCGCACACAGTTTACCGGAAAAAATCATCGCGAACGGTGATCCGTACCCGGAACAATTAAAAGAGACAGCAGACCTGATTGCGGCACGTGCCGGTGTCAAACATATGATCACAGGCTGGCAATCAGCCGGACAAACGCCAGAACCTTGGCTGGGACCAGATGTACAAGATTTGACGCGTGACGTTTATGAAGCAAAAGGGTATGAAGCATTCGTCTATGTTCCTGTCGGATTCGTTGCCGATCACTTGGAAGTCCTGTTCGATAATGATTATGAGTGTAAAGTCGTCTGTGACGAACTGGGTATTCATTACGCACGTCCGATTATGCCGAATGCAGATCCTGCCTTCATGAGAGCAGTCACCGAGGCTGTTTCGAAACAGGTCGGCAGTTATGTCAAGTAAACGTCTCGTCATCGTCGGCGGTGGTATTACTGGTCTTGCCGCTGCCTATTACGCAGAACGTACTTTTCCCGATTTGAACATCACATTGCTTGAAGCTGGAGAACGTCTTGGTGGGAAGGTCGCGACGTATCGAGAAGATGGTTTTACGATTGAACGTGGACCGGATTCTTACGTCGCCCGAAAACATATTTTGACGGATTTGATTGAAGCAATCGGACTGGGTGAAAAACTGGTCCGAAATAACACGTCCCAAGCATTTATTTTGGATACGGGTGGCCTTCACCCGATTCCTAAGGGTGCGGTCATGGGAATTCCGACGGATCTTGATCTGTTTCGGGAAACGACGTTACTGACAGAACAGGAAAAACAGGAAGTCGCTGACTTGTTGTTGCATCCGTCTGATGAGTTAAGGATTCCGGAACAGGACATTCCGCTCGGAGAGTATTTACGTCCGCGACTCGGGGATGCATTAGTGGAAAAATTGATTGAACCGTTGCTGTCCGGTATCTATGCCGGTAACATCGATCAGATGAGTACGTTTGCGACGTATCCCCAATTCGTCGCGAACGAACAAAAAGCCGGTTCATTGTTTGAAGGGATGCGTTTAATGCGTCCGCTCGATCAATTGCCGCAGACTCCGCAAACAACGATCAAAGCGACGGGACAGTTTTTATCGCTCGAAACAGGACTTGAATCATTGATTGAACGATTGGAAGAGATGCTCGAACGTTCGGAAGTGCGGCTGGAAACGCCATTGCTTGAGATTTCACGTGAAGACGGACGCTACCGGTTGAAAACGGATCATGGTCCGGAGTATGCAGATTACGTACTCTTGACGATTCCGCATCCTCAAGTCGTCAAATTGTTGCCGGATGCCCACTTGCCGGAGCTTGAACAGTTGACGACGCACTCGACGGCGACGATTACGATGATTTTTGATCAACAAGAGTCGTTACCGATTGAAGGAACAGGTTTTGTCGTCAATCGACGGGCACCGTACTCCATCACGGCCTGTACAGCGATCGATCAAAAATGGAATCATTCCGCTCCAAATCATACGGTCCTGCGTGCATTCGTCGGTCGACCGGGCAATGATCATTTGGTTTATGAATCAGATGAAGTTCTGCAACAAGCTGTGTTGCAGGATTTAGAGAAGATTTGTGGACGGGCATTAGAACCGAAACAAGTCATCATCAGCCGGTTGGTAGATGGTCTTCCTGCATATACAGTCGGTCATGCCGATCGAATTCAGCGCGTCCGGGAGGAAGTATTGGCACAATATCCCGGCATTTATCTCGCAGGACTTGCCTATGACGGGGTAGGATTGCCGGATTGTGTAGCCAGTGCAAAAACAATGGTTGAATCAATTGAATTGGAACAATCCCACGCGGATGAATCCGTCAATGAATCATAAAATCTTCTCCAGTGCAGGAAACTCCATCTTTTTTAGGAGTTTCCTGCACTTTTTTGTTTTATTTACTTTGAAAATAAGGAATACCTTATACATTGCAGCGGGAAAAGGTGACAGGTAGAACAAAGGAGGAGATCCAGTGCTTGAAGTGTTGAGTACGATGCTCGTCATATTGGCTTACGGCTTGATTATCATGAATTTATTGGCGGTCGTCACCGTTATTTTTTTGGAACGACGAGACATTGGCGCAACATGGGCATGGGTTCTGATTTTGTATTTTGTTCCGTTGATCGGGTTTCTGATTTATTTATTTTTTGGACGTCTCTTGAAAAAAACAAATTTTTATCACGTCGAACAAACGGAACAACAAGAACAATCACGACGCGTGACGCTTCAATTAACCGAATTGGATAAATTCGAGACACAACAGCGTCATCCTGCTATCGTCCGGTATGACCAACTGATCCGGATGAATTTAGTCTCGAACGATGCGTTGCTTAGTTTTAAAAATGAGGTCGTCATTTTATCGGACGGTGAGCAAAAATTTAATCGGATGATGACCGACATCGTAAATGCGGAACACGAAATTAACATTCAGTACTACATCATTCAAAAGGATTCGCTGGGACAAGCATTGATTGCCGCTTTGACACATAAAGCGAAACAAGGAATCAAAGTCCGGTTGCTCTATGATGCGGTCGGCTCCCGTGATTTGAAACGGTCCGACTTTAAGGAATTGATGAAATACAACGGGGAAGTGTTCGCTTTTTTTCCGACGACAATCGGTTTGATCAACTTCCGTCTCAACAACCGAAACCATCGGAAGTCATGTATCGTCGACGGGAAAATTGGTTATATCGGCGGCTTTAACGTCGGAACGGAGTATTTAGGGATCGACGAAAAATTCGGCTACTGGCGCGACACGCATTTCCGGTTAGAAGGAGAAGTCGTCCATGATCAACTGGACCGGTTCATTTTGGACTGGAATCAGGCCAGTGACAGCTATACGGCAAAAAATGCTTTTTATTATGGCGCCCATTCGATTGAACAGGAGCTGCCGATGCAGATTGTGACGTCGGGTCCGGATTCAAAAACGGAACATCTCAAAAATCTGCTGATTAAAATGATTTCATCCGCGAAAGAATCGATCTATATCCAGTCGCCCTATTTCATTCCGGATACCAGTTATATGGACGCCTGCAAAATGGCGTTACTGGCAGGTGTCGAAATCCGAATTATGATTCCGAACAAGCCGGACCATCCGTTCGTCTACTGGGCGACGACAGCGGCAGCAGGGGAACTAATTGATTATGGAGCAAAAATCTATACGTATGAACCTGGATTTCTCCATGCGAAAACGATTGTCGTCGATCAGGAAATCGCATCCGTCGGAACGACGAATATCGATGCCCGGAGCTTCAGATTGAATTTTGAGATGAACTCGATCGTCTACGATCAGCATGTTGCAGAAGAACTGGCCCGTCTGTTTGAAGCAGACTGTCTCGTCTGTGAGCAACTGACGGCTGAAAAATATGCGAAACGTTCCCGACTCATTAAGTTTAAAGAGAGTATTTCCCGATTGTTGTCTCCGATCCTTTGAGCGGAATCAAAAGGGTCGGAACAGGAATATCATGCTGAAAATGGTATAGTAAAATGGAAAAAGATAAAGGAGAGTGAACGTTTTGGCAAAAGCAATCAAATTATTGATCTCAGACATGGATGGTACGGTGTTATCCAGTAAACAGAAAATAGAACCGGAAACGATTGCAGCCATTGAAGCTGCAAAAGAACAAGGCATTGATTTTGCGATTGCGACAGGACGAAACTACTTAAATGCAAAAGAATTGACGGATCAGGCAGGGATCACATGTCCGATCATCGCGTCGAACGGAGCGCGCGTTTTGACCGTTGACGGGGAAGAACTGAGTGCGACGACGCTGACAACTGAGCAAGCGCAACAAATTTACGGCATCATCAGCCAATACGAAGTATTTTTTGAGATGTTTTGTGACCAAGGTCTCGTCACGGCACAAGGATCAACGATTGACGCCGCCTATGATTCGCTCAAGGAAATGAGTCAGGAAAGCGACCGGGCAAAGGATGTGCTCGACTTTTTCCACAATCGTTATTACGTCAATGAAGATGTCAAGATGATTGATGGATTCCGCTCATTCATTCGTAACCAAGCAGGGCAGGTCTTTAAGTTCATTTCCTTCTCTTTTGATCAGGAGTTGATGAAAAAGATTTGGAAAGAAATCGAACAAAAAGTGGACGGAATTTATGTGACGTCGTCCGGTCATGACAACATTGAAGTCATGGCACTTGGTGCCGATAAAGGAACAGCGGTCAAAACACTGGCAAAGCACCTTGGAGTGTCAATCGAAGAGGTCGCCGTCATCGGGGACAACTTAAATGATGTTCCGATGTTCAAAGTCGCCGGAATGGCGATAGCGATGGGGAATGGTCATGACGACGCAAAAGCGATTGCGCATCAAGTGACGAAAACAAATAATGAAAATGGGGTCGGCTATGCGATTCGTCAGTTGGCTGATCGGGCATGGACGTAACAAGAGAGGGGGAACAGGCATTGTTCAAAGCGTTTAAGGAGTTTGCGTTTCGCGGAAATGTCATTGATTTGGCAGTAGGGGTCATCCTCGGGGCTGCCTTCAGTGGCATCATCAAATCTTTGGTCGACAGTATCTTCATGCCGTTGATCGGCATTATCATCGGTGGAATTGATGTCAAAGGATTGTCCGTCGAGGTCGGAAATGCTATAATGAAAATGGGTTCGTCTATGCGATTCGTCAGTTGGCTGATCGGGCATGGACGTAACAAGAGAGGGGGAACAGGCATTGTTCAAAGCGTTTAAGGAGTTTGCGTTTCGCGGAAATGTCATTGATTTGGCAGTAGGGGTCATCCTCGGGGCTGCCTTCAGTGGCATCATCAAATCTTTGGTCGACAGTATCTTCATGCCGTTGATCGGCATTATCATCGGTGGAATTGATGTCAAAGGATTGTCCGTCGAGGTCGGAAATGCTAATTTGTTATACGGTCAATTCCTGCAAGCGAGCATTGAGTTCATCTTGATTGCATTTGCCTTGTTTTTGTTTGTGAAAGGCATCAATGCTTTTCGTCGGAAAGAGGAGACGACGGAAGAAGTCGCAGCTCCGACGACGGAAGAAAAACTGCTTACGGAAATCCGTGATGCACTGGTCCGTCAAAATGATGAACGCATGACATGATCAACAAAAGACTCATTTTCCACTGGAGCTCGTCCGGTGAAAAATGAGTCTTTTTTAAAGAATCGTTATCAGATGATTTTCGGAACAGACTTGGAGGGACAGTTGCTTATCGATGCCCTTATCAAACTGAATCTCGAGAACGTCGTCCATCAAATGAACAATCGTTCCCTCGCCGAAGGATTTATGACGAATTCGCATGTTCTTCTCGACGGCAAGAAGCGGTCCTGCCGGTGTATCGTTCAAACGCGGAGCATAGCGGGCTTCTTTTTGTGCCTTTTGATCCGGATTGAGAATCTGTCGGATATTTGCGATGAATAAGGATTCTTCGACCGGCTTTGACTTATACCGGTAAGACAAAAGATGAAGATCGTGCCGTGCCCGTGTCATACCGACATAAAACAGGCGGACTGCTTCTTCCATTTCTTCGAGTTGTCCGTCTTTGTAAGATTTGATGTTATCAGACGACGGAAGAACACCGTTGATCAGATCAATCATGAAGACACGATCGAACTCAAGTCCCTTTGCACTGTGGAAAGTCGATAAGGTAACGGCATTTTGATGTTTATTGGACTTCGCTTGACGCATTAATTGTTCGAGATGCAAAATCCGTTCTTTAAAGGCAAGGGACGTCGGAAGATCACTTGCAACATTTTCAATCGTATTGAGCATTTCAAGTAAAAAATCAATGCTGAATCCAAGACTGTCACTCATTTTTTTCAGGTTTTTTTCATAGCCCAGTTCATTACGAATCAGTGCCAATGCGGCAGCAGGACGGGCAGTTTGCATGGCAGCAAAGACCGATTTAATGGTTTTGAGTTGTTTTTTTTGATAAAACTTCATCTCGACATGATGAAGCAACAAATCAAACACGTTTTCTCCGTTCCGTAATTCGTACAGACGCTGTAATTGAACTTTTGAGATATACCCTGCAAATTTCGTATGAATTTGCGCCAAAACATCCACATCGGAAGGGTCGTTTGCCAATTCGATGAAATGTAAGATATCCTTTAAAACCCAATGGCTAAAGAATTTATGGTCGACGTCCTTGATATAAAAAGGAATGCCGGCTAGATCAAGAGCATTCATGATGTTTATCGAGGACGAATTATTACGGTATAAAATCGCTACTTCTTTAAAATTCGTTTCCTCACGTAATTGACGAATGACATACCGCGTTTGGTCTTCGTACGCCGGTAACGTTTCAACGGTGATGGCACGGGACGACGGATTTTCCGTATACATTTTCTTCGGGTAACGGACCTTATTACGCTGAATGAACCGATTGGCGGTCTCGACGATTTCTTTAGAGGAACGATAGTTTTGTTCCATGTACAATACGGTCGCATCGGGATACGTATCTTTAAAGTGGATGATTTTTGATACATCCGCACCGCGCCAGCTGTACAGCGTTTGATCATCGTCGGCGACGACACAAAGGTTATTGTGAGGCAGTGCCAGTTTTTCGACAAGTTGATGCTGAACTAAAGACGTATCCTGACTTTCGTCCGTTAAAATATACTCAAAACGCCGTTGGTACGATCTAAGCAGTGCGGCATCTTCTGACAGAATCGTATTGGCATACGTCAACATGTCATCAAAGTCCATCAGCGGATGGAGGGGATCCCGCAGTTTAAATTGTTCATAAGCTGAGTAAATCTCCGGAAAATGTTTAATGGTCGTTTTTAATGTTTCAACATCCTTCGTTACCAATAACCGATTTTTAACGAAAGAAATCATTCGCAGTAATTCATCCATCTGATCTTCCGTAATGACGCTCCGGTTAATTTCTTGGAAAATCCGGCGAAGAATCATTCGTTTATGCAACGGCTGTTCCGGACGATGTGTTGCCGATTTTTCAACGGCTCCTTCGATAATCGTATACTGAAGGCGACGTGTTGCCGCATAATCACGGACGACTTGAAAGGCAAAACTATGGATCGTCGAAAAGGAAGCCGTCGTCCCGATTAAATGATGAAACCAATCATGAAAACGTTCTGCCATCTCATGAGCAGCGGCTTTGCTGAAAGTTAATCCTAAAATAGACCGGGGATTCACCTTTTTTTCGAGAATCAAATAGGCAATTTTAAAGTTCAATGTTGTGGTTTTTCCTGAACCCGGGGAAGCGAGTAATAGGAGCGGACCTCGATCGTGCTCAATCGCTTGGCGCTGGACAGCATTTAGTTTGGTCCCGGTTTCCATCTCCATGCGTTCAAAAAAGTCTGGGGACATCGGTTTATTCACCTCTTACCTTTGTAAACTCAATTTTCTTTTCTTAGTTTAGCATTTTCAGCCGGACAATTGATTAAGTCTACACAAGAAGTGGAATATAAGTAAAGATAAAATCTTTTACAGGAACGTTCCTGAATCATTGGCTAAAACATCTAGAACATGTAAAATGGAAATAGATGTAAGGGGAGTGTTGGGTCTCCTTGACTAATGGAAGGCGGAAAAAAGTATGTCTCAAGTAAAGCTGTTTATGTATACCAATGAACATTATGAACAATGTGATGCGTTTATTCTTCCGGAAGAACAAATCCAATTTACGACATTTCCGACCGAAGTCGTGTCGGAAGCGGTAAGTAATCCGGACAAGTTTCCGGTCGTCATAAAAAAAGAGATGGAAGTCGTCGGATTTTTCATCCTGCATTTAAATCCACCGAAAACATACCGGACAGATGAACGCAGTGTCCTGTTGCGGGCTTTTTCGATTGATGCAAGACATCAGCAACAAGGCTATGCCAAAGAAGCAATGATGCAATTACCTGCATTCGTGAATGAACATTTTCCAGAAGTAACGGCGATTACGTTAGCGGTCAATAAAAAGAATATCGCGGCAAAATCCTTGTACTTTAAAACAGGTTATGTGGACACGTTACAATCTGTCATGGGTCCGATTGGCGAACAACACATATTAGCCTTTGATCTTCAAAAAGAAACAGCTCCTCAATAAAAAGCACATTCCACAGCTGATCTGTGAGGAATGTGCTTTTTTTGCAGGAATAAAAAAGAATCAACGGCTTACAGGCTGTAAATGGCCAGCTGAGCCGTCGCGTCACCTGTCAGAACGATGCCTTGGCTCGTCGTTTTCGGGAAAATCCGGGCGGAAGCAACGGCTTCCCCGTCATTTAGAAATACTTCGATTGACGAACGATCAACGAACACCCGTAAGGTATGCAATGGTTCGGTCAATACGGTAGAACGAGTCGTACCATATTCGAGTGCTGGCACATCTGCCCCTGATTGTCCGCGATCAATGGTAAATCGATTCGTTTGTTGATCGTATCGCAGAACGGTTTCTTCCTGCTCGCTGACCCGAAGCTTCACTTCCAATTGGTCGGAAGAAAGTTGCAACTGGGACAACTCGAGCTCGAAAATTTCTGCTTGTGCAGGCAGGACTTCACGGACCAACTTCAGTTCCTTTTCGTACAACGTTTTTTTACGGAGTGACGTTAGTTCCTGAACGGGTTTTTGACGCAACTGCTGATTTTCGAGTGTCAGTTCTCGCGGCAACGTCAAACCGTGTGCCCAGTTATAACGGTCGCTTGGATACGAGATGTCAGGTAACCCCATCCAGCCGACAAGAATCCGGCGTCCGTCTGCTGCAAGTGTCGTCTGGGGAGCATAAAAATCAAATCCGAAATCAAGTTCCACAAAATCCTCATGTTGGAAAGCAAGCTCGGGAAGGGCGAGTGGTTGTCCCATCAAATATCCCGACTGGAAGATGTTTTGGTAACGATCTCCTGCGGGAGCAATCCCTTGCGGACTGAACAGTAATAGTCCTTTTCCGTCCAGTTCAAAATAATCAGGACATTCCCACATGTAACCGAATTGATCGTAACGGGTGACGAGTTCGCCCATCAAGGTCCAGCTCTCCGCATCTTCGGATTGATACATTACTGTGCAGCCGGTCAGATCGTCACGTTGAGCCCCGATGATGCAATACCATGTACCGTGATGCTGAAACACTTTAGGGTCCCGGAAATGCTCGGTATAGCCATTTGGAACGGTTGGAATGGCAGGGGGCAGATGCTTGTCAATCCGGCCGTCCGAACGAAGGTGACCAACGATTTGACTCGTGTGTCGCTTCCAATCTGCATCCCGTTTGTTTCCTGTATACATGATATGGATCTGATCATTTTTAATGAAACCACTTCCGGAGTAAGCACCGTGTGAATCAGGATCATCGTTTGGAATAAGGGCTGCTCCCTCATCAAACCAGTGCACTAAATCCTTTGAAGTCATGTGGTACCAGTATTTCAATCCGTGAACGGGGCCGAGCGGGAACCATTGGTAAAAAAGATGATACGTGCCGTTGTGATAAACAAATCCGTTCGGATCGTTCAACAAACCGGTTGGGGGTTGAATGTGGAAAGAAAACCGCCAAGGTGAGTTGCGTACTTCTTCTTTCATGAGTTGATACACTTCCGGTGCAAGATCGGAAAGCGGGCGATAGCGTGCTTCGCGTGTCCACTGATTCATGTTGTCAGCTCCTTGTTGTAAGTAGTTGGGGATTGCTTCTTCTATGCGTTCACATTACGGAGAAGCGGTGATCTTGTCAATGAAGCCTCTTAATGATGGAAGGTCAAGCATCCTTTGCCCCGGTGTTTGGAATCATACAAAGCAAGATCCGCACGGTGAATGACTTGTTCGATCGATTCTTCGGTCGAACGAACGGCGACTCCGATGCTGGCTCCAATAAACAAAGTTTGTTGATTCAGAAGATACGGATACGAAAGCGTGTGGATGATGTCCTTGCCGTACCGGTCGATATCTTCCGTCGAAATCTGTTCGTTGAGGATAATCAGAAACTCATCCCCGCCAAGCCGTGCCGTAATCCCTTCATAGCGTAAGGATTTTTGAAGACGGTCGGCAACTTCGATTAACAATAAATCACCCATCGCATGACCATACTGATCATTGATTGCTTTAAATCCGTCTAAATCAAGATACAGGTAAATCTGATCATGCGTTTTACGAGACAGTTCATCCAGATAATCAGATAAACCATTCCGGTTCGGCAGTCCGGTCAAAGCGTCATGAAGGGCGAGTGACTCGTAGGTCGTTCGTTCTTGCTCGGTATGGGTCAATTTCGTCGTCAGTTCGCGTAACGCGACGGACAGTACTTCTATCTCACGAATCCCGGTATGTGACGGAATCGATTTTGATCGATCGTGTTGCATGGCTTCTGCTGCCTGCGTGATTTTCTTTAAGGGGCGAGTCAACAATCGGGCTACGAACCAACCGATGATGGCTGTCAGCAAAGAAGCAATCAATCCGGCAATCAAGATGTAATTTCTCAGAGTGCTTGCATCTGAAAAGGCAACTTGACTCGGTTGGCGGACGAGAACGGTCCAGCCGAGACCGTCGTAGTTTTTATAGCCTTTACTTTTGGCGACACCGGTTAAGTATTCCTGCCCTTTTTCCCAGTCGGAAATCCGGTATCCTTTTTGATTTCCGGCTAACCAGGCAGACGGTAAGTTTTTCCCGCGCCACTGTTTCGGACCGAGAAGGACCGTCCGGTTTTGTTTACTGACGATGAAGAATTCGACATCTTTAATCTGTGCGGTAGAACTTTGGAAGCTTTGTTCGATTTCCTTGGCCCATTCAAAGCTGAGATGTGCGGCGAGGACGCCACTCATTTTTCCGTTTATAAATAGCGGTGTGCTGATATCGACGAACTGTAACGGTTCGCCGCTCGGGTTGGGAAGTAATTTGGCCAGTAAAACAGCATCATGCACATCTCCGATAAACGGTTTTTTTTGTGCTTCCTGAAAGACAGGACGCGCTTTGATTGATTGACCTTCTAGAATTTTCCCGGTCGATGCAACGACTTGTCCATCAGGATCCATGACGCCAATCCATGAAAAGTCAGGGATTTGTTGTTGCAACTGTTCAAGCGTATTGCGTGTTTCAGCCGGATTTTGTTCGTCACGAATCGTCGGTAACGTCCGTAAGACGTTGACTTCAGCGGTACGGGACCACATATAGTGATCCAGTTTATCGGATAACTGATAGGCAGTGGCAGACAAAGTCGTTCCTACTTCATCCTGTAGACGGTCTGTTGCACGATTGCTGATTAAAAACGTCAAGGAAAGTGTCATGACGAAAAAAAGACCGGCAATCAATAAGGCGAGTAAAACATCAAAACGGATAGAAAATTTCTTCATAATAAACTCCAATTCCATTAATGAGATAAACAGGATTCTTCTCATTATTTTAGCATACGATCATCGCATGATTTCATTTTGATGAAAACTTCGACGGGTTGATTGTGATTGGATATTCCATATCGTTCGAAGCGGAAACCGAGATCTTCCCAAAAGCGACGTCCTGATACATTTTCAGGTAGGACGGCTAGACGAATGACAGGACAATCATGTAAATACCGTTCGTAGAAAAGACGGAAAATCATCGAACCGATGCCCTGGCGATGAAGCCGTTCGGGCATTAAAAACAATCCGATCCAGGTGGAATGATCGGTTAGGTGTTCTGGTAAATAATCGATGAGGGCAAGTATATCTTCCCCGTCAAGACAAAGGAGGCTAATCGTATCGTGATTTAAAAATTCTGCTTCTAATTCATGTTCTGATAAAGAAAGTAATCGACCTTCCAGTTGAACATAGTGCGGGTGTTCAGCATAGATGGATTGAATGGTTGGAAAATCTATTTTTGTCACAGGAACAAATTGAAGTGGCATCAGGGTTCCTACAGTTAAATAGAGTAGTGAACATCTTTTAGTATACGATTTTGAATTGGAAATGGATTACATAATTGTAAGGATAGGAACTTTTTTACGTTGAATCACGTACACTGAAGTAAGAAGAACAGCAAGAGGAGGAAAAAAGATGCTGAAAATTGAACACGTATCAAAACGTTTAGGCAAAGAACAGATTTTAAAGGATGTCAGCTTTGAAGTGTCGCCAGGAGAAGTGTTTGGATTTCTTGGACCAAACGGGGCAGGGAAAACAACGACCATCCGAATCATTACAGGACTAATGGAACAGGATGAGGGGACAGTCACCGTCAATGGTTTTGACGTCGTCCATGAACGCTCAAAAGCATTGACACAAATCGGTGCTATCGTCGAAAATCCGGCATTCTACACCTACATGACGGGCAAGCAAAATCTTGTTCATGCCAAGAATCTGATTCCGGGTCTGACTCAGGTTGACTATGAGGCATTAGCGAAACTCGTTGGTCTTGAAGGAAAACTGTCGAAAAAAGTCGGTGAATATTCACTCGGGATGAAACAACGTCTTGGAATTGCCCGGGCCTTGTTACATAATCCGCGGGTTTTGATTTTGGATGAACCGACGAATGGACTGGATCCGGCCGGGATTGCCGAACTGCGCGAATATCTCCGGGCAATGGCACGCGAACAGGATATTGCGATTTTGATTTCCAGCCATATGTTAGGTGAGATGGAACAAATCAGTGACCGGTATGCGATCATCGACCAAGGGGTCATCAAATCGGTCGAGTCTGTCCGAAATGAGACGGGAGCCAAAATCATGATTCGTGTTCCGGAAAATAATGTACGCGACGTCATTGAAGCATTGCGGGTTGCCAACTATCCGGCCGAACGCTTGAACGATAAAATCGTCATCACGGCACCTGAAACCGAGACACCGGCTATCGCCCGATTAATCGTCCCGATTGCTGATTTACATGAACTGACTGTGAAACGAATGACACTCGAAGAACAATTCTTGCAAGTGACGAAAAAAGAGGGGGATTCACATGCTTTCGCTCATACAAAATGAATGGATGAAATGGTGGACGATGAAAAAATCGAAAATTGTCCTGGCGCTATACGTTCTGATCGCCGTCGGAGTCGTCATTGTCGCGAAAATGAATGATGCTGACCTTACACGCAGTGACTACTATATGCTCATGACGATTATTCTGTTCAATCTGCTTGGTATCATCAC
>CAACXB010000102.1_pt1 | contig 18725 bp, 19 predicted proteins | sample 2275821 | NCBI WGS metagenome assembly CAACXB01 (sample SAMEA5312479, study PRJEB27640) | indoor metagenome | biome: indoor environment; feature: uncontrolled; material: tiles wood | place: Germany | collected 2014-07-07
AAGTCTCAGTTGATCATGTTCCTGAGAGTTGTTGAAACTAGGAAGGTGTAGAATCAGATGCTAGTAAAATATAAAAAGTTGAATGAACGGACCGCGATGGGGTTAATCGCTTTTTCGTGCGAAGTGAAGGATCCGAAGTATTTGCTTGAAACGGTTCAAACCTATGAACAAGACGAGAATCAACAGTTGTATCTCTATAAACAGGATGAAGATTTTATCGGCATCATCGGATTTCAATTAGTGGATGGCCACGCTGAATTGAAACATATCGCCTTGTCGCCATCGTTCCGCGGGGAACGGATGTCGTATATGTTACTGGATGCAGCCGAAAAGATGTTGCGGACAGAAATCACGGGTGCAACGGACGAAACGAGTCGACTTGTTGAGAAATGGAAAAATCAATAAAAACCGGTCCATGTAGTTACGGACCGGTTTTTCATTTTTTCTGCCGCGCGGCAAGTGCCGCTTGTCGTGCCGTGATGACATCCTGCCGGTCCCGCAGGACGTGTTTATGTCGCAAGAACGACAGGTCCTGCAACTGTTCAATCGGCAGACTGTTGATCCGTTGGTCCAAGTCATGTGCGAGGGGTAACGGAATATGCTCGTAGTCCGGCTGCATGAACACTGGTTGTAAGGCAAGCAGACGGGGGACGTCGATTCCTTGGGCGGACAGTGATCCGGCATGCCGTTCGAGTTTTTGGAAAGCTTTCGGGTAGGTCCGCATCGCTCCCTGTACATTGCCGCGGCGATGATGATAGCGGGCGACGGCGAGCTGAATCAAGGCGACGAGGGATTCATCTTGCCGTTGCCCGGCCTGCCACAGCTCTTCAAGTACTTCGTGGCATTCGAAATAGTCATGTTGGACGTTGAATTCAAAGGCAAATTGTTCGATTGGATGCATGGATGGATCTCCTTTCCTTTTAATATAGCATAGTCGAAATCAGGTGATGTATGGTATACTAAGGCGCAAAAAACGTTGATGGGCAGGGAGAATCATGGAATCATACAGTGTAAAGATGGATGCGTTTGAAGGCCCGTTGGATTTGTTGTTGCATTTGATTGGTAAACTGGAGATTGACCTGTATGACATTTCCGTCTCAATCGTGACGGATCAGTATGTGTCCTATATTCGGGCCATGCAACATCTCGAACTGGATGTTGCGAGTGAATACCTTGTCATGGCAGCGACGCTCCTGCAATTAAAAAGTAAACAACTGTTACCTGTCGAACAGACGGATTTCGAAGAAGTTCCGGATTTTGAAGAGGATCCGACACGTGAAGGGTTGATTCAGCAACTGATCGAATATAAAGCATACAAAGAAGCTGCACTTGTCTTAAAGGAAAAGGAAGAAGCGCGGCTCGAACTGTTTTCAAAACAGCCGGAAGACTTGATGACGTATCTGGATGCGGACAATCAGGATTACAGTGGAAACCTGTCTTTTAGTGACTTGTTGCGCGCTTATGAGAAAATGCGTCAACGCGTCGCCTGGAAAGTACGCCGTTCAAAAACCGTCAAACGGGAAGAACGGACACTTGAACAACAGATGGTTCACGTTTCGGAATATGTTTTTGCCAATGAAGGAACGACGTTTTTTGGTTTTTTCACGGAACAACCGACCGTTGAAGAATTGGTCGTCAGCTTTTTGGCCGTACTCGAACTGGTCAAACAACGGGTCGTCGCCTGTGAGCAAATGAACGATGATATCCTGTTGCGTGCCTTAGTGAAGGAGGAGAATCAGATTGGCGTATGAGCGAATCATTGAAAGTTTGTTATTCGTCGTCGGAGACGACGGAATCGATCCGCGTGGTCTGAGTCAAGTCCTTGAAATCAGTGAGGCAGCGGCTCGGGAACAGCTACATGCTCTTCAGACGGCATTTGAAGCGGACGAACGGGTATTGCAAATCGTCGAATCCGGCGGTGTCTTCAAGATGGTCACCCGGAAAGAGATGTCACCGTATGTGCAGGCATATGCCGGTTCTCTTGCAGAGGACAGCCTGTCACGCGCTGCGATGGAGACACTCGTCATCATCGCCTACAAACAGCCGGTTACCCGGGCGGACATTGAAGTCATTCGTGGTGTGAAGACGGAACGTGTCATCCACACGTTAAGTGCAAAAGGATTAATTGATGAAGCCGGACGTGCCAAAGGCGTCGGGCGTGCCAAATTGTATAAGACGACGGATCATTTTTTGGATCACTTCGGACTGAACAGTATCGAAGAATTGCCGCCGCTTGAGTTTGAAGAAACACTTGAAGCGGACGGGGATTTGTTTTTCCGGAATGAACCGTCACTAGAGGAGAGAATAAATTAATGGAACGTCTACAAAAAATTATTGCCCAGGCCGGTGTCGCATCACGACGCAAGGCAGAAGAACTAATCACAGAAGGTCGCGTCAAAGTCAACGGGAAAGTCATCACGGAACTCGGGACGAAAGTCGGCGGACGTGCAGAAGTCGAAGTCGACGGAGTGAAGCTGGAACGGGAAGAACACGTTTACTACATGCTGTATAAACCAACAGGTGTCGTTTCGACGGTAGAAGATGATAAAGGCCGTAAAACGGTCGTCGATCTTGTTCCCCCGGGTCACCGCGTCTTCCCGGTCGGTCGTCTTGACTACAACACAAGCGGATTACTGCTGTTGACGAACGACGGCGAGTTTTCGAATCTCCTGCTCCACCCGAAATACAAAGTACCGAAACGTTACATCGTCAAAATCAAAGGCGTGCCGGACTACTATCATGTCAAAGGTCTTGAAAAAGGTGTCGTCTTGCCGGACGGATTCAAGACCGGTAAAGCACGCGTCGAGATGCGCGATGTCGATAAGAAAAAAAATACCGCGATTTTAGAAATGGTCATCTATGAAGGCCATAACCGTCAAGTCCGTCAAATGGTCGAAACACTCGGCGCAGAAGTCATCAAGTTGAAACGGGAACAGTTTGGTTTCCTGACGCTTGCTGGATTAACATCAGGCGACTGGCGTGAACTTTCGAAAAAAGAAGTCAATCAATTGCGTGAGCTGGCGGATCCGGTTGCTCCCCCTACGAAAAGACGTAAGAACACAAAAAAACGTTAATTTGTAAAGCGAGAAGCTCAGCCTGCGGGTTGAGTTTTCTTTGTTTGTGACAAAACGATTAACGTATTTCACATTCTGTCAACAATTAAGCGATTTCAAGTACAATATGGGTGGAGGCGGTGCAACATGAAAAAAACGAATCAGAACCCGGACGAGCGGCTAGCAGCCGCGAAGCAAAAGAAGAAAAAACGTTCATTTTGGCGGTTAATGATCATGACGATGGTATTATTCGCCGGTGCGGTCGTTATCATGCAGTTTGTCGATCAGGCGACACGGGATAAAGACGGTCGTGTCCTTGCCGGAGATGACGCGCCAGGATTTGCACTTGTCGATTTGTATGGAGAAAAACAACATACGATGGACGAGTACAAAGGCAAAGGACTTTTACTCAATTTTTGGGGGACATTCTGTGAGCCCTGTAAAAAAGAAATGCCGTTGATCAACGACAATTACGACATGATGCAAAAAGAAGGTGTTAATTTTGCGGCAGTAAACGTCGGTGAGACACCGGTCCGAGTATCCAGTTTCATCAAGGAAATCGGAGGAACCGACTATCCGGTCCTGATGGATACGAACAGTGCCGTCGAGAAGGCGTACGGGATCTACAACCTGCCTGTGACCTTCATCATCAACAAAGAAGGTAAGGTCGTTGAAAAGTATGAAGGTGAAATTGACCAAGCGAAGTTAGAGGAAATGATCAAAAAAGCAAACGAGTAACGCATCGAGGGGGAATTTATGATGCAGCAGGAATATAAGCAACTGGATATGCGTTATGAGGAAGCCGAGCTTCGTTCAAAACGAAAAAATCAATCATGGATCGACCGGACATGGACATTCTTTTCATCCGTTAAAGTCGGTTTGTGGTTGATCGGCTTAATCATCATTGCAAGCGGCGTCGGAACCATCTTCCCGCAGGAGATGTACATTCCGCAAGCGATTCCGCCGGAAGAATTTTACGGAAAAGAATACGGGACGGCCGGGGAGATTTATTATGCCCTCGGCTTCCATAATTTGTTTGAATCCTGGTGGTACATCGGCTTAATCACATTATTACTGTTATCCATCATCATCGTATCGATCGACCGTTTCTTCCCGCTGTATCGTGCGTTGAAGAAACAACCGGTCATCCAGTCCGACCGTTTTATGGGCGGTCAGCGATTTGGCGCTGAAGCGACTGGAACGGTCAAACAGATTGATGCCATTGAACCGTTACTGAAGAAAAAAGGCTACAAGGTCCGTCGTCAAGACAGTTCCTTGCTCGCGGAGAAACAACGATTCGGGCGCTGGGGTCCGTATATCAACCATATCGGGCTTGTCCTGTTCTTCGGTGGAGCGATGTTACGCATCGTTCCCGGCATGCACGAAGATGAGCTGATGTGGATCCGTGAAGGCGAAACGTTGCCGGTCGAAGCGACGGACAATAAGTATTATCTCGAGAATAACTCGTTTAACATTGAGTTTTATGATCCGGCAAAAGAACCCGAGAAATTCAGAGAAGCTCTGAAACGGGCCGGTGGAAGTGTTCCGAAAAACTATGACACCCAGATGACGTTGTATAAAAAAACCGGCATGACGGACGACTTTAAACCGAAACTTGAGAAAGTCAAAACCAGTGAAACAGCCGTCAACCAACCGTTCGAGTTCGGTAATTATCAAGTTTTCCAAGAGCAGTATGCAGCGGATCCGGAATTCAAGACGATGTCATTCAACATCGAGAATCAAAAAACGGGTAAAGTCGTCGATACGATTAAAGTCGACTTGCGCAATCCGCAGGAAACTTACAAATTAAAGAACGGTTATGACGTCGAACTGAAAGACTTCTTGCCGGACTTCGTCGTCAAGGATGGAAAACCGACAACGAACTCGTCCCGTCCCGTCAATCCGGCGTTTGTCTTTACGATCAAATCACCGGAACATCCAAAAGGGGAACGGAGTCTGATCGGAATTAAGCTGAATGTCGGCGGCGATGAAAACCAGTATAAGATGGGCTTCGCCGGTACGGAACTGTCGAACATTTCCGGCGTCCGGATTAAAAAAGATCTGACGCTGCCGTTCCTGTTCGCTGGCGGTATGATATTCATGATCGGGTTGCTGCTCGGCATGTACTGGCCGCACCGCAGACTCTGGTTGAAAGAAACAAACGGGCAGATCAACATTGCCGGATTTACGAATAAAAATGCACTTGGACTTCAAAAAGAAGTCAATCTCGCCTTGACTGAAGTGGGACTTCCGCAACTGGAAGACCGGCAGAAGTTGCGGGAAGAGGGGGAATCGAAATGAATCTGCTTAGTTTAAGCGGTAATTTACTGCTTACGTCGTTCATCTTATATCTGATCAGTACCGGTTTCTTTGCCGTCGCAACAAGTGGTAAAAAGGGACCAAGCCGTTCCGGGAAAATTGCTTTCTCACTTGCTCTTTTGGGATTTGTGGCCCAGCTCGGCTACTTCTTCACACGCTGGGCAGGAGCTGGACACGTTCCGGTTTCGAATCTTTATGAGTACACGACATTCTTCGGAATGATGATGGTACTCGGCTTCCTGATCGTCTACGGGATTTATCGCAACAATGTCCTCGGACTTGTGGCGATGCCGGTCGCGTTGCTTGTCATCGCTTACGCGTCGATGTTCCCGGATGAAGTTCAACCGTTGATTCCGGCACTTCAAAGTGTCTGGTTGAAAATCCACGTGACGACGGCAGCACTCGGAGAAGGGATTCTTGCAGTCAGCTTCGCAACCGGATTGCTGTATCTGATCCATGCGACAGACTTCAACAAAGAATCGAAAACACGGACATGGCTTGAAGTTGTCATGTTTTCACTCGCATGTGTCGTCGGTTATATCATCGTCGGTTTATTGTTCAATGCACTCGGAACGAACTCGACGATCGAGTATGTCGCGAAAAACGGTGCGACGATGCAACATGACTACACGATGCCAGTTTTGACTGGTCCTGAAAACGGAAAGATCATTTCCGGTTCTGGTGCTGTCGTTGAATTACCGAATTTCCTCAATGCCAATAAAGTCAATACGGTCTTATGGTCATTGATCGGCGGTTTAGTCTTATATATTCTGCTTCGCTTCGTCATTTTACGGAAACGTTTGGCGGAGAGCCTGAAACCGATCGCCCGTAAGATTGATCTCGAGACAGCAGATGAAATCAGCTACCGTGCGATTGCGATTGGTTTGCCGGTCTTCATTCTCGGTGGATTGATCTTCGCGATGATTTGGGCACAGATGGCTTGGAGCCGTTATTGGGGTTGGGACCCGAAAGAAGTATGGGCCTTGATCACGATGCTGTTCTATGTCTTCTACCTGCACATGCGGATCCAGCGCGGCTGGATTGGTAAAAAATCAGCGTGGTTGTGTGTCGGCGGATTTGCCGTCATCATGTTCAACCTCGTTTTCGTCAACTTGGTCGTTGCAGGTCTTCACTCTTACGCGTAAGTAACGAAATCAATTACTGGAATCATCAGTCAAGGATGGACGGTGGAAGGAAACTTCCGCTGTCCATCCTTTTTTAGGCGAGACGATTGATTTCCACGGTCAGAGACGCTATTTCTTTTGTTTCATAGTATACTAGAAGAGTAGTAGGATAGAGTGAGACAGATTAGTTTATGGGAGGAATCAACTGATGTCAGAAGAAGCGCGTATTTTAGTCGTCGATGACGAAGAACGGATTCGACGTTTATTAAAAATGTATCTCGAACGTGAGAACTTTACGATTGAAGAAGCCGACAATGGAGAAACGGCTCTCGAGATGGCACTTGAAACGGAATATGATGTGATTCTACTTGATTTGATGATGCCGAAGCTCGATGGCATGCAGGTCTGTGAAGAACTGCGGAAAACGAAAGCGACACCAATCGTCATGCTGACGGCAAAAGGCGAAGAGACGAACCGGGTCCACGGTTTTGAAATGGGTGCGGACGATTATATCGTCAAACCATTCAGTCCCCGCGAAGTCGTCTTACGTGTCAAGGCAATCCTGCGCCGGGCAAGCGCAACGAAGTTCCTGCATACGGATGCGAAAACAAAAGATGTCATCGTCTTCCCGCACTTGACGATTGATAATGATGCCCACCGTGTCACAGTCGAATCGCAGGAAGTCAATTTGACACCAAAAGAATATGAATTGCTGTATTTCCTGGCGAAGCAGACGGACAAAGTCTTTTCGCGGGAACAGTTATTAAAAGAAGTCTGGAACTATGAGTTTTTCGGCGACTTACGGACCGTTGACACACATGTCAAACGACTGCGTGAAAAACTGAACCGTCTGTCACCAAATGCAGCCCAAATGATTACGACGGTTTGGGGTGTCGGCTACAAGTTCGAGAATAATCCCGCCTGACGATGAAATGGTTACAGAGCGTCGTCATTAAATTGTGGGGAACGATTTTATTACTCGTTTCCGTCGTCTTGATTGCCTTGACGATTTTATTACTCGAATTTTTCAACTCGTTCCATATCGAACAGGAACGGGGCCATTTGGCAAAACTCGGGCAACAGGTCGAAACGGTCTTCCAGGCCCACAGCGGTCTCGAAGAAGGATCTGCGACCGCGATCGAGATTACCGATATTTACGGGGCGACCTTGATTGCGACGACGAAGGATAATACGGTCGAAACGAATATCTCGGAAACAAAAGCAAAGCGGATCATCAAGGAACTCGAACGTCAGAACTGGAAAGCCGTTGACGGTGAAGAAGGGGAGACCGCGATCGGGAACTACGAGACGTTTAACGGAAAAGCAGCTCTTGCTTACCGTGCTCCGTTCATCACGGAAAGCGGAAGCGGGACGATGTATCTGATCGAACAGTTGACGAACATCGAACAGGCCAATGAAGGAGCGCGTCAAATCATTCAGCTTTGTGTCCTGCTGGCCATCATCGGAACGACCGTCTTTGCCTTCTTCCTGTCGACCCGGATTACGGCTCCGCTCCGAACGATTCGTCAAGCGGTCGTCGAGGCCGGTGAAGGAAAGTTTGATCAGAGTCTGACCCAGCGCTCGCGCGACGAAATTGGAGATTTGGCGCTTGCGTTTAATGAGATGAGCAGTCAGCTCAATCAGTACGTCACGGATCTTGATAAGGAACGTCATTTGTTATCGTCCATCTTAAGGTGTATGGCGGACGGTGTCTTGACCTTCTCGGAATCAGGTGAGTTACTGGCTACTAATCCGCCGGCCGAAGCGTTCCTGGCAGGTGGACCGGTTCCGGATGAGTTGATTGAGTTGTTCCAGACGGTCATGCGCAAAGAAAAAGAAATGACGGTTTCCTTTGAACGGGAAGGCCGCTTTTATATCATCATCGTCAGTCCGTTGCTTGAGCAGGAAGAACAAATCGGAGCAGTTGCTGTCCTGCGTGATATGACGGAAGCGCAGCAACTCGAGAAGATGCGTGCCGACTTCGTCGCAAACGTCAGCCACGAACTGCGGACACCGCTTGTCATGCTGCAAGGTTATTCGGAAGCGATTGTCGACGGTATGACCGAAAGTGATGAAGCGACAAAAGAGTTTGCGTCCATCATATACGATGAGTCGCAACGGTTGTCCCGCCTCGTCAATGATTTGCTCGATCTGGCACGGATGGAAGCCGGATATCAGGAAAAACGGGTTGAACCGATTGATGCCGTTCCGTTCGCGAACCGGATGATCAAGAAGTTTAAGCAGATGGGACTTGAAAAGCGGGTATCGTTTGAAGTGACCGGTCCCGACGTGCAGTTTGAAGCTGATCCGGATCAAATGGATCAGGTGATGACAAATCTGCTTGGAAATGCGTTACGGTATACGGAAGATGGACAAATCAAGATTGAAATCACAGAAGATAGGGAAACTATATCTTTATCTGTAATTGATTCAGGGGACGGTATTCCGGAAGAGGATGTCCCGTTTGTCTTTGACCGTTTTTACAAGGCGGACAAAGCCCGGACACGCGGCAAGACAGGGACCGGAATCGGTCTCGCGATTGTTGCAAACGTCGTCCGGTCGCACGATGGAGAAGTCCAGGTCGAAAGTGAACTGGGCAAAGGATCCGTTTTCCGAATTCAATTACCAAAAAAACAAAGGAAGCGAACTTTATGATTCGCTTCCTTTCGCTATAGGAGTGAGTCGTTTGAAAATCTATACTAAATCAGGTGATGAGGGAGATACGTCACTCGTCGGTGGACGTGTCAAAAAAAATGATGTGCGGATTACGCTGATGGGCGAACTGGACGAACTGAACAGTTTTGTCGGACTGGCCCGGACAAAAGCGACATCAATCGAAGTCAAAGAACAATTGACGGTCATCCAGCATGTCCTGTTCGATTGCGGGAGTGACTTGATGTACGTCGAACCGAAAGCATCCCGTCTGAGCACGACTGCGACGGAAGATCTCGAAAGCTGGATTGACAGTCTGACGGAATTGTCGCCGCCGCTCGATAAATTCATCTTACCGGGAGGCACGGAAGCAGCGGCTTGCCTGCACGTTGCCCGTACGGTCTGCCGGCGTGTCGAACGGGCGATGATAGATGTCGAACAGGCACATCATTTGTTACCGTTCATCAACCGTCTAAGCGATTTCTTCTTTACAGCGGCCCGTTATGAAAATGCGGTCAATGAAAAAGCGGACATCGAATATTTACGCAGTGCCCATGTGTTTAAACGAAAGGATGGAGAAGCATGAGTCAGTCATTTCAAACGTGGAACAAACAAGGAACGACCTTTCATCTCGTTCCAACCGATAAATTCAAGACGACGACGGTCCTCGTGACGTTTTCAGCACCACTCGAAGAGAAGACACTGACGAGCCGCGCCTTATTGCCCTACATCATGGAAAAGTCGACAGCTGCCTATCCTTCGATGAAGGCATTACGTGAGCCGCTCGAAACATTATATGACGCAGGTCTGTATGCCGATGCTTCGAAATTCGGGGAAGAACACGTCATCTCGTTCCAGCTCGATGTCGTCCGCGGTGACCTTGTACGTCATGAGACGCTGCTTGAAGAAGCGCTCGATTTACTGGAGCAGATGATTTTTTATCCGGACTTGACAGAGGGTGGATTCCGGGAACAGTTCGTCAAACAAGAAAAACGGTTGCATGCTCTCCGGATCAGCTCGTTATACGATGATAAGATGCGTTTTGCCCAGCAGCGTTTGCTCGAGCTGATGGCACCGGGAGAAGCGGTTTCATTATCTTCACTTGGTACACTTGAAGCACTCGAACAAATCACGCCGGTTTCCTTACGTGATACATACCGCTCGATGGTCGAACAGGACCGGATTGATGTATTTGTCGTCGGTCATGTCACGCAAGATGAGATGGAAGATGCCTTATCATTCTTACCTTCCCATGATCAAAAGGCGAGTCACTACATTCCGGCTCAAAAACAGGTGGCAGGTGTCAAACGTTCGTCAGAGACGCAACCGATCAAACAAGGTAAATTGCATTTAGGATATCGTGTCAGTGTCGATCCGACGTCCGTCGATTCGATTCGGATGCAAATCGTGAACGGCCTATTCGGAGGATTCCCGCATTCGAAGCTGTTCATGAATGTCCGTGAAAAAGAAAGTCTCGCCTATTACGCGGCATCCCGTTATGCCGCACTGAACAGTGCATTGTATGTCTATGCCGGCGTAGAGACGAAACAGGCGGAACGGGCCGAGACGATTATCGGCGAACAACTGAAGGATCTCAAGGCAGGGCAGTTCACGGATCAGGAACTGACGCAGACGAAGGCGATGTTAATCAATGCCCGTCGGCAAATTCTGGATCAGCCGGGACAATTAATCGGCTGGTTGAATGGATCAAAGATGCGCGGACTGACGCTTGAAGATGAGATTCATCTCATCGAGACGGCAACACGTGAGGATGTCGTCCGTTTAGCGGCAACGATCGAGCTTGAGGCAGTTTATCTATTGCGAGGTGAAGAATAATGGAACAGTTGACGTATCACGATACAGACGAAACAGTATTTTTTGAACAGCTCGATAACGGACTTGCTGTCTATTTACTTCAGAAAAAAGGCTACGAAAAGACGTATGCGACGTTTACGACGCGTTACGGATCAATCGATAACCGCTTTAAAAAGGATGGACAGTGGGTCAATGTTCCGGACGGTATCGCGCATTTTCTCGAGCACAAGATGTTTGAGTCGGAGCAAGGGGATGTTTTCCAAGAATTCGGACGCCTCGGTGCATCGGCAAACGCCTTTACATCGTTCTCGCGGACTGCGTATCTGTTCTCGGCGACATCGTTGATTGAACAAAATCTTGAAACGCTGATTGATTTCGTCCAGGATCCGTATTTCACGGAAGAGAGTGTCGAAAAAGAAAAAGGCATCATCACTCAGGAAATTCAGATGTATCAGGATAATCCGGGATGGCGCTTATTCTTCGGTCTGATCGAATCGATGTATGCGAAACATCCGGTCCGGATCGATATCGCCGGGACACCGGAATCAATCGATCAGATTACAGCGGATGATCTTTATACGTGTTACCGGACGTTCTATCATCCGTCCAATATGGTGCTGTTCGTCGTCGGTAATATCGATCCTGCCGAGACGCTTGCCTTGATCAAAGCGAACCAGGCGAAAAAAGATTATACGGATCGTCCGGCGATCGAACGCGATTACGGCGTCGAACCAGACAATGTCTTCCGTAAACGATTTGAACTTGAGCTGGACGTCAAGACACCAAAAGTCTTGATCGGTTATAAAGACAGTTCACTCGGCGGACAGGAACAATTGCGTCGTGAACTGACAAGCGAACTGTTGTTACACCTGTTATTTGACCAGACGTCATCCACATATCTCGAGTTGTACGAAGACGGTTTGATCGACGATACGTTCAGCTTTGATTATTCGAGTGAAGAAGAATTTGCCTTCGCGACATTCGGAATGGAGACGGAAGATCCGGACCGTTTCATCACAGCCTATGAAAAACTGTTGGCTGTCCGTCCCGACTTTGAAGAAACAGAAGTCGTCCGGAAGCGGAACATGATGCAAGGGAAGTTCCTCCGTTCGTTGAACTCACCGGAATTCATCGCAAATCAATTCTCACGTCATGCTCTTGCCGGAACGAATCTGTTTACGTTACCGACTTTGATTGCATCGATTACAAAAGAAGAAATCGAAGCCCGGTTCGATGAATTGTTCGCGCTTGAAAATCGTGCGATTTCCATCGTTAAACCGTATGCTTGACCGATGCGGATTTTAATTACGGGGGCAAGCGGAGCAATTGGTCGGGCGACAGTCTTCCGCTTAGCGGCGGAAGGGCATGAACTCGTCCTCCACACCCACCAAAAACAACATGAGCTCGAACAGATGGTGAAGCAGTTGCCTGTGACGGCGGAGATCGTCACAGGCGATCTGTCTGACCGGAGGAACTTGACGGCATTTTGTGAGAAATTACCGTCCGTTGAAGGATTCGTTCACATTGCCGGAACGAGTTTCAGTGGTCTGCTCGTTGATCAGTCCCGTTCCTCGATCGAGGCGATGATGACGTTGCATGTCGAATCCCTGATTCGGATTGCCCAGACTTTGACGAGCCGAAAAGCTTTTTCAGCATCACTTTCGATCGTCGTCGTCAGCAGTGTATTAGGTGAATTCGGTGCCGCCGGTGAAGTCGTCTATTCGACCTGTAAGGCGGCACAACTCGGTTTCGTCAAGTCATACAGTAAGGAGCTCGGTGCGATGAATGGACGGGTGAATGCCGTTACGCCGGGCTGGATCGAGACCCCGATGAATGCCGTCTTTTCCGCAGAAGACCGGGACCTGGCACTCGCTGAAATACCTGCCGGTCGCTTTGGACGGGTCGAGGAAGTGGCATCCGCCATAACGTATTTAATGGGACAAGATTCGGCGTATATGAATGGTGCCGTTCTCAAAATTGACGGAGGTTGGATGTAATCCGGTGAAATTTGCTTAGGGGAATGCTTTTCATTTTTCAAAAAATCATTTAACATGAGGGATGGATAATCGATTTGAAGAGGAGGCAGGGCGCGTGAGTGAATTCGAACAGTGGTATCTGGAGTACGAACTGAACGTCAATCGTCCTGGTATATTAGGGGACATCGCGTCACTCATGGGGATGCTACATATTTCGATTGTCACGATTAACGGTGTCGATCACCAGCGTCGGGGCATGTTGCTTCAAACCAAGCAACCGGATCAAATCCCGCGACTCGCAGCCATCCTGAAGACGATGACGACGATTGACGTGATCAAACTTCGTAAACCGAAACTCCGGGACCGGATTGCGATTCGCCATGGTCGTTACATCGACCACAGCAGCGGCGAAATCAAGACGTTCCGTTTTGTCCGGGAAGATTTAGGGATTCTCGTCGATTTCATGGCCGAACTCTGCAAACAGGATGGACATCTGTTGATTGGCGTTCGCGGTATGCCGCGTGTCGGGAAAACCGAATCAATCGTTGCGGCGAGTGTCAGTGCCAATAAAAAATGGTTATTTCTTTCATCGACGTTAATCAAACAGACGGTCCGGACTTCGTTGTTCGATGATGAACGGACAGGCGATTATGTTTATATCATCGATGCGCTTGTCTCACAGCGCCATTTCGACGAGCGGCATTGGCAGATTTTACGTGAAGTCATGCGACTTCCCGCTACAAAAATCGTTGAACATCCAGATGCTTTTGTTAAATCGAGCGAATACACGTGGGATGATTTTGATTACATCATTGAATTACGCAACTCGACAGAAGAAATCATTGTCACCGAACCACCTCGTGCCCATGGCGGGAACGATTGGTTCAATTTCGAATAAGTATTGAAAATGGAAGGTGTGTTACCGATGACTGAGCTCGGAACCTACTTAAAGGAACAACGGGAGACGCTAGGAATCTCTCTTGAACAAATTCAAAGTACAACAAAAATTCAAAAACGTTACATTGTTGCGATTGAAGAGGGCGACTATAAACAATTGCCGGGTGCGTTTTATGCACGTGCCTTTATCAAGACATACGCGGAAGCACTCGGTCTTGATGTCGATGAAGTGTTTACGACTTACAAACGTGATTTGCCGGAACCGGAAGCGCAACCTGTCGTTGAGCTGTCCCGGCGTGCGACGTATTCGAAATCAACGGCACCGAAGAAAAGTGTCGCCAAACGGTGGATTCCGAATATCATCATCATTGCCTTGATTTTTGCAATCGGGGTAGCCTTGTATTACGGATTCCAGGCGTTCCAGGATGGTGACGGAACGAAAACGGCGACACCGAAACAAAGTGAGGTCACGATTGATGAAGGTGACGCACCGAGTGAGGAAGCAGACGCACCGGTAGCGGAAGAACCGAAAGACGAACCGGCGAAAAAAGAAGAACCTGTAAAAAAAGAAACGAAAAAACCATTGGCAGTCAAGACGACAGTCGGTCAAGACATCACCTATGAAGTCCCGACAGATGGTACAATGAGTGTATCCATCCGGATCAAAAAAGATGCATCACCGTCACCGTTCGTCGGTGTACGGGATACTTCTTTAGAAGGACAAGCACTCGCACCTGACCATATCAATGCGTCAGATCCAAACCCGATCGTCGTCAAAAATGCCAAAACGGACGTGATTCGGATTCGGGTCGGCTCCATCAAAGGAATCGACCGGATTCTCGTCAACAATCAGGAGCTTAAGCTTAACCGCTCCCTCCTCGTTCAAAATATTTACTTGAAGAAAGTAGCCACGCCATAAGGCGTGTCTTCTTCATGTCAGCCGTTTTGCTGACATACATAACCCGAAAAGGAGGGATACGAGAATGAACTTGCCCAATCAATTGACGGTCTTACGCGTGTTACTGATTCCCGTGTTCGTTGCCGTCTTAGCCATCAATCCAGACTGGGGACAGTGGGATGTCTTAGGAGCGGAACTCCCGGTTTCCCACTTCGTCGCCGCGATGATCTTTTCCGTCGCCGCCATCACCGATTGGCTCGACGGGTATATTGCCCGGAAAAACAAATTGGTCACGAACTTCGGTAAATTTATGGATCCACTCGCCGACAAGATGCTTGTCGCTGCGGCACTCGTCTATTTAGTCGAACTCGGATTCGTAGCTGCCTGGGTCGTCGTCATCATCTTATGCCGTGAATTTGCTGTGACAGGACTCCGTCTTGTCGCTTCAGATGAAGGGATCGTCCTTGCGGCCGGAAATTCCGGAAAAGCAAAGACCTGGGTCCAGTTGACATCCATCATCGCCTTTTTACTGCACGATATCGGATTTGCGTTATTCAACATTCCTTTTGCGGAAATCACGATGTGGTTGGCGTTGATTTTAACAATTTATTCAGGTCTCGAGTATTTCTCGAAAAATATCAAATTAATTACGAAATCCATGTAAGGTGGATCAAACAAGACTGTTCGTCAAACCGAACAGTCTTTTCGTATAGTTAAGAAAGCGGGGATGTAGGATGAAAGCAGAAATCATTGCTGTCGGAAGTGAATTGTTGTTAGGGGAAATTGCGAATACGAATGCCCAGTATTTATCGGAGTGGCTTGCGACATGCGGCATTGACGTGCATTACCATACGGTCGTCGGAGATAACCGGGACCGGATGGTCGAAGTCGTCACACGGGCCCAGGAACGGGCGGAATTGATTGTCATTACCGGAGGACTTGGACCGACGGAAGATGACTTGACGAAAGAGGTCGTGGCGGACCTGCTCGGACGGACGCTTCATGTGGATCAACCGGCCTACGACCGGATTAAGGCATTTTTAAAAACGCGGGGACGCACGATGACGGAGAACGAAAAAAAACAGGCTCTTGTCATCGATCAAGCCGATGTTTTGACGAACCAGGCGGGACTTGCACCGGGTATGTCCGTTCATACACCGGACCATCAATACATTCTGCTACCGGGTGTTCCGCGGGAAATGAAACGGATCATTGCGGACCATTTCGATCATCTTTTAGGCAAGGAAACGATTAAATCGAGAACATTACGTTTCTTCGGCATCGGAGAGTCGGCATTAAACGATCAGTTGGCGAATCTCATCCGGACCGCCCGTAATCCTTCCGTCGCACCGTATGCCGAATTAGCAGAAGTCCGTCTTCGTTTGACGGCAAAGGCGCTTGATGAACAAGTCGCCCTTGGTATGCTTGACACGCTGGAGCAGCAGATACTTGCCGAAGTCGGGAGTCACTTTTACGGTTACGGCGAAACGAGTTTACCCGAGGTCGTCCTCGACCGCTGCCGGAAAGCCGGTCTGACCCTGTCTGCAGCGGAGTCACTGACCGGAGGTGCTTTTGCGAGCGGTTTGACCGATATTCAAGGCGCAAGTGATGTTTTCCGCGGCAGTGCCGTCGTCTATGCGGATACCGCTAAAGTGAATGTCTTAGGTGTACCGCAGACCTTACTTGATGAACAGACTGCCGTCAGCAGAGACGTTGCCGTTGCAATGGCGGAAGGGGCACGCAAACTGTATCAAACGGATCTCGCGATCGCTTTAACCGGTGAAGCAGGTCCGACGAGCAACAGCGGACGAGCGGTTGGGACGGTCTATTGTGCCTTGGCACATTCAGGCGGTACGGAAGTACTTGAACTGACGTATCCCGCCTTCGACCGTGGTATGATTAGATTACGTTCTGTCAAAGATGCGTACTTCATGCTCATTCAAAATATCAGCCTGACGGACGAAATAGGCAAAAGATGATTTCTTTCAACTATGCGAATAAATGTTCGTAAAAAGCTTGTTATTCGGTCTCAAAAGAAGTACAATAATCTCAGTAAGATAAATAAAAGGAGGCCTGCTACGTGAGTGATCGTAAAGCAGCACTTGAGATGGCATTACGCCAGATTGAGAAACAATTTGGTAAAGGTTCAATCATGAAACTAGGTGAAAGTCCAGATCAGAGAGTATCCGTAATCTCTTCTGGATCCATCACATTAGATATAGCGCTCGGTGCAGGTGGATATCCACGTGGACGGGTAATCGAAGTCTATGGTCCGGAATCTTCCGGTAAAACGACAGTTTCGCTTCATGCGATTGCTGAAGTCCAAAAACAAGGCGGACAGGCGGCATTCATCGATGCCGAGCACGCACTTGATCCGGCTTATGCCAGCAAACTCGGTGTCAACATCGACGAATTACTGTTATCACAACCGGATACAGGGGAGCAGGCGCTTGAAATCGCAGAGGCGTTAGTCCGTTCTGGTGCTGTTGATATCCTCGTCGTCGACTCAGTAGCGGCACTTGTCCCGAAAGCCGAGATTGAAGGCGAAATGGGTGACTCGCACATGGGTCTCCAGGCTCGTTTGATGAGTCAGGCGTTGCGTAAACTGTCCGGTGCGACAAACAAATCCAAAACAATCGTTATCTTCATCAACCAGATTCGTGAAAAAATCGGTGTCATGTTCGGTAACCCGGAAACGACTCCAGGTGGACGTGCCTTGAAGTTCTACTCATCTGTCCGTCTTGAAGTCCGTCGTGCAGAAGCCTTGAAAAACGGTACAGATATCGTCGGAAACCGGACGAAACTGAAAGTCGTTAAAAACAAAATCGCTCCGCCGTTCAAACAAGCGGAAGTCGATATCATGTATGGACAAGGTATCTCGAAATTTGGTGAATTGATTGATCTTGGAACAGAACTTGATATCGTCCAAAAAAGTGGTGCTTGGTATTCATACAATTCAGAGCGTCTTGGTCAAGGACGTGAAAATGCAAAACAATACATGATCGAACATCCGGATGTTGCGGATGAGGTCGAACGATTGATTCGTGAACATCACGGTCTCGTCGATCGGAAAGAACCGGTTGACTTTGAAGAAGGTCAAGACGAAGATCTGTTTGCAGAATAAGCCGAAAGAGAGTGGAATCGATTCAGATTCTGCTCTTTTTTTGTTGAAAAGAGGAAAACATAGGAATTCTTTCCCGCCCGTTCGTTGACAATGAACGAGTGCTATCCTTACAATATAGATGTACGTTTTTTAGACAGCTTCGATGAATAACCGAAATGAACTAAGAAACACCTTGTAAAGGGGAGGTGAACCCATGGGTACAACAACTTGGATTGTCATACTTCTCCTCGCAATACTGATCGCATTCATCGTAGGCTACTTCTTGCGGAAATCGATTGCAGAAGCAAAGATTCAAGGCGCGGAAACAGAAGCGACGAAAATCGTGGAACGTGCACAAGTATCAGCGGAAGCAACGAAAAAAGAAGCATTGCTCGAAGCGAAAGATGAAGCCTTTAAACTTCGGAATGAAGTCGAAAAAGAGCTTCGTGAACGTCGTCAAGAGTTAACGAAACAAGAAGGACGATTGCTCCAAAAAGAAGAGACACTCGATCGCCGTGTTGATTCCATCGACCGCAAGGAAGAACAAATCAATACGCGTGATGCAGAGATCGCGAAACGGAAGCATCAAGCTGAAGAGTTAGAACGCAAAGTAGAGGACCTGTATGAACAGGGACGCCAAGAGCTCGTACGTGTTGCGAATCTTTCGCAAGACGAAGCCAGAGCTATCATCATGGATGAGACGAAACAAGCTGCCATGCACGATGCAGCCATTCTTCAAAAAGAAATCGAACAAAAAGCAAAAGAAGAAGCAGACAAAAAAGCACGCAACATCCTTTCACTTGCGATTCAACGGTTCGCCGCGGAACATATCGCAGAGACGACGGTTTCGGTCGTCAACTTGCCGAATGACGAGATGAAAGGCCGGAT
>CAACXB010000342.1_pt1 | contig 17588 bp, 18 predicted proteins | sample 2275821 | NCBI WGS metagenome assembly CAACXB01 (sample SAMEA5312479, study PRJEB27640) | indoor metagenome | biome: indoor environment; feature: uncontrolled; material: tiles wood | place: Germany | collected 2014-07-07
AATCTCATTTGACGATATGATGAAGGAACTTGTTTTAGAATGACAGTATACACGGTATAGTTTGAGCGCGGAGCTCAAAAGTCTCTTAACAAGATAGATCCGCGGATCATCATGTCCTGGATCAAGAAGAATATGGTCAGGACGGATGATTCGAGTTGTCATGGAAAGGGACTTGTTTCGAATCGTTCGGGTGAATGGCGGTATCGCATCGGACTATCGTCTGATTGCTTACAAAATTCGTCATCTTGGTTCTCGATATCGGACATCGTCGTGATGTTTATAAATGATTGTTGTGAAGAATAATTAAATATTTAACCTAGCAAACAGCATAGTTACTATAGAAAGAAGTCCACATCATTCCTCAGATGTGGACTTTTTTTCTTTCAAATCTACCCTAGAACAGTTCGTCTATCTTGTTCACCTTTATCTACATAGAAATTTAGATTATCAACAATATTTTATAAAAATCATTTTTCTATTAAAAATCAATCTAAAATATCCGATATTACTTTAAGACATACTTTACTTATTTTCAAAAGGAGAGGAACTGTTTTGCCCAAAAATAAAAGTTATCCTTTTCTTTTAACCACTGGAATTGGTTTGTTATTTTGGTATGGTAACAACTTTTTTGAAGCATCTCAATGGGATGCATTGGTTTTACTAAATATTATTCAGTTTCTAGTTGGTCTATTAAGCACTTTTTGGATTGCAAGAGCTTACTATCGCTCTCATCCATCACTCAAGCAATTTTGGCTTTTTTTGAGCCTAGCAACTAGCATGTCCGCTACAGGTACCTTCATATGGATCATTTTACTTTATTTCGAACAGACGATGAGTTTCCCTACTACATCCTATCTTGCATGGACAGGGTCCTATCTCTTTTATTTTGCAGCACTTTTAAACAGACTAAAAAAAAGCTCGCTTGGAGTTTCGAACGCCACCTACCTTTTTAATACCATGATCTATATGATTACAGCCAGCTCAATCAGTTATTACTATCTACTTTATCCGCTTTATCGCATCGAGCAACATTCGATATGGAATATAGCCTTCACATTTCTTTTTCAACTCGCCGATTTAGGCATTATATTTTTTGTCATCACACTTTTTTATCTGATTCAATTCAATAAAAAAAACCATTCACTCCTCTTTCTTGTTACTGGATTATCCCTTCAAGTTCTAGGCGATGTTCTTTTTGCACAGATGAATATGGAGAGCGGTTATAAAACCGGCGGGATTGTGGATTTCATTTGGACAATCGCATTGCTCTTCATTGGATTCACTGCTCTTTTTTACAAAGATGAACAGAATGAGAGAGATGTTCCTCCTGCGACAGGACCTTACTTAAAAAAAGAATTTATCTTTCCTTACACGAGCATCCTTATTCTCTCTATCTTGATGATGCAGAGTTACGAATGGAATTTAAATGCATTGAGTGCCGGTTGGATCATCATTTTTCTTCTCGTCATAGTCAGACAAGCTTTTACTGTCCTTAAAAATAATACGTTGTTACTTGAATTAAAAAAGACTGCTTATATAGATGTATTGACAGGACTAGGTAATCGTTCTGCGTTTAAACAAGAAACAGCATCCTTGTTCAACAATAAAGAACGATCTCTTTCTTTCATATTGTTACAAATTGACCGGATAAAGATATTCAACGACGCCTTTGGTCATCAGGTCGGCGAACAACTCATTCAGGAAGTTTCTTCACGACTGAAACATTTAGATACGATGAAGGTTACAATCTATCGTTTCAGTGAAGATGAGTTTTTACTTGTTCTCAAGAATAGTTCGAAATCAGCTATTGGAAAAGTAAAGGAACATATCCTGATGTCTTTAGAAGATTCATTTAAATTAAAGGACTTTGAATTAAATATCATCGCGCACGGTGGCATCACGACATTCCCTGATCAAAGTCAAACCATTGAGGAAGTGCAGTTACAAACAGCGGAAGCTCTATCTCAAGCGAAACAACATGGAAATCATTCTTTCGTATTTTATGATTCCGAACTAAAATCAAACGTTGTGCGTAAACTCGAAATGGAATCTCATTTACGTCATGCCATCAGCCAAAATCAATTGACTGTCTACTATCAATCTAAAATTGATTTGAAGTCGGGACGGATTGTCGGAATGGAAGCTCTACTCCGTTGGTATCATCCAAAACATGGATGGATATCGCCTATAGAATTTATTCCAATCGCTGAAGAATCTGGTTTGATTAACGAAATCGGCGAATGGGTGATTCGAACTGCGGCCTATCAAAGTAAGCAACTCCAACTGATTGGATTTGATCCGTTACTCCTGTCTGTGAACGTATCGGCACTTCAATTCCAAAATCCGTACTTCTGCAAAATGATCCATCAGATCATTCAAGAAACACAGTTAGATCCTCAATGGCTTGAACTGGAGATTACAGAGAGTATCGTTCAAAACATTCAGGAAAGTGTCTCCATCTTGCAACAACTGAGGTCTTTAAACATCAAGACATCCATCGATGATTTTGGGACGGGATATTCCTCTTTGAATGTATTAGAACAATTACCCATTGATACGTTGAAAATTGATAAGTCATTCATCGACCGCTTGACTCAAAATACGTCTTCCCCCATGGTGAAAACGATTATCGATCTTGGATTAAATCTCAATTTAACCATCGTAGCGGAAGGAATCGAAACGATTGAGCAAAAAACGCAGCTGGAATCCTATGGATGTATGATTGGCCAAGGCTATCTATTTTCTCGGCCCATCGATTTTGACTCGTTCATTCATCTACTACAAAATCATCCTATTCCTAAAGAAATGTCCTATTGAAATTGAAGTGCATGATGGAGACGATGCTTGACTGTCTCTATCATGCATTTCATGATTTGTTAATCGTATGATGAATTCAGTTATATGACAGGAATACCTAGAGTTCACTTTATAAAATCATAGACCTGTTTTATAAACCATATTTTATGAAAGAAGAACTCATTGTATACTTAGAAAATATGATTAAAAGGAGTATATGAATAGCATGTCTAAACGACCTAAGATTTTTATCCTGATCATTCTCCTATATGTTTTAGGATATTACGGCTGGATATTCACCTTCCCTGATTCAGCCTCTCTACAAATAGTAGGAGGAAGTCTCTTTTCGATCGTCGGACTCTTGATCGCGCTCTTCTATCTAAAATTAGCCGTCAGTCAAGCGAATTCCAAAGACCGTAAGTTTTGGTCCTTCATCGGACTCGGAACCTTTTTTTATTTAATCGCTGAATTGATTTGGTTTTTTTCAGAGAGTGTCTTAAACGAAGACGTGTCATTTCCAGGATCACCAGATATTTTTTACATTTTACAGGCTCTTTGCCTCCTCTATGCTTTGATCCATAAAATTTTAAAGGAAGCAGCTATCCAACAACGGATTTCTTTTTTGTTTGATGTCATGATTATTCTAGTCGTGGCCAGTACGTTCTCATGGCACTTTTTGATTGCACCTATCCTGACTACAAGTGTTGCTTCTATGGAGGCTTTAGTCGTTTCTTTGATCTATCCGATTGGAGACCTAGGCATGCTGGTCGCTGTTTCTTTTCTATTTTTCAATTTATCGACTAAAGACAAAAATCATTCAATGTATCTCATTATCGTAGCGGTGGCATTGCAAGCCATTGCCGACTCCGTCTATCTGTACTTAATCGCGCAAGACACTTATATTACAGGTAGTTGGATTGATCCTTTGTTCATTGTTGGAATGATTCTCTTAAGCTTCGCTGGTCTTCAAAGTAACTTAGACCAAAAAAATATAGATTCTCCTAAAGAAATCGAAAGACTAAACGTGTTTCAAATGCTGACGCCTTATGCCGGCGTGTTGATCCTGTTCGTCTTCATGGGATTTCACTCTACAAACTTTGATATCGTGACGATGGGTTCTGGTCTTTCGATTTTATTGGTCATCATCCGGCAAATTTTAATCATTTTCGAAAATCACAAATTAGTCCGGCGTTATTATCATCAAGCTCAGATTCTCGAAATGAGTGAGGAGCGCTATAAATCGTTATTCGAATACCATCCGGACCCTGTCTATTCCACGGATCTCAGCGGGAAATTCGATAGTGCCAATACAGCGTGTACTCATCTACTCGGCATATCCAAGGTTGATTTGATCGGCCAAAACAGTTTGCGGTACGTCAAGGACTCTCACCGAAAGCGTGTATCGCAAGAATTAAAAGAAGTCTTTAATGGCATGCCCCGTAGTTATGAGACGGTCGTCCAAAACGTGGCTGGCTCCGCACTACATGTGAACATCACGAACGTCCCGATCATCGTCCGAAACGAATTGGTCGGAATTTTTGGCATCGGTAAGGATGTAACCGAAGCGAGACGAATTGAACAAGAGATTCATTACCTCGCTTACCACGATGCACTTACGGGACTTTTCAATCGTCCTGCTTTCGAGGAGCGTCTGTCTGGACTTATTAAACACCGCCCCTCGAAAAATGACTCAAACGTTTCTTTGTTTTTTATGGATTTAAATCAGTTTAAACATGTCAACGATACACTCGGACACGATGTCGGAGATCAATTACTCAAAGCCGTTGCTACACGATTAAAAACATTCGAAGATCTTTTCGACATGATGGCCCGACAGGGAGGCGACGAGTTCACGCTTTTGTTGAGAGATGTTGCCACGTATGAACAGTTGCTTCAATTAGCAGACAGATTGTTGACGGCATTACAGCAACCCTATCAAATCGACCATCATGTCATCACTTGTCCTCCAAGTATCGGGATTTCTTGTCACCCGAATGATTCTTTGACTATGCTAGAAATGATGAAACACGCGGATCTCGCGATGTATCATGCGAAACAATTCAAAACAGGAAGCTATGTTTTTTACAGTGAACTTCAACATACATCATTATAAAAATCCTCCATTCCATTTAAACTGTTTTGTTTCAATATAGATATCTACCCTATTGAATGTATGGTCTAGAAAATGTACTGTCTAGAATATGATTATTGAACCAATTCACATCACATCTAATCACTATTTTTTTAACACTCCATTGTTTTTTGTTGATTTAAAGACCTTTCGTTCACAATCATGACAGTTCGAGACGCTACTCAAGACCGGACTGTCACTCACTAAAGGTTAACAGAAAAATTGAGGGCAACCTTTTCTAAAAAAATTGTCTTCAGAAAACGGAAAATACTTGATATGAAAACCGTGTTCTAAACGGCCCGTCGTGAGAAAGTAGGTGTCGAGGATGGGACGAGTACAACGAATAAACTTGATTGAAACAATAATTAATTGAGATGGGAGAAGACAATTTCATATTTTCGTAAAGAGATGATATGGAATCATCTTTTTTTCATAAGATAACTCCCCCCTCCTTCCTGACTGGAAAAGAGGGGGGAGTTATCTTCACCCGAAAATTATAAACTCTTCATTTTATTAATTTCTATCGTTATTTAATTAAAATCAAAATTTTTACAATACATTTGTGACATTTGTTTTTCTATTTTTAGCGACCGATATGAACAGACGTAAATACAAATTTATCATATCGGTGCCGTGAAAATGAATACTCGAACGGTTTTCCGTTTCCGAGAAAGACGACTTGTTCGACTTCAATTACGGGATCAGTTTCTTCGTTCCCGAGGTATTCACGGTCCCACTGGTTCGGTTTGTCCGCGCGAATCATCTTGTGTGAACTGGTGATTGTATAGCCGAGTTCTTCTTGAATGTACCGGTAAATCGAACTGTCCAGAATTTCTTTCGTCAATCCGGTGATCAGCGAGGAAGGCATAAACGTATGTTCAATGACATATGGTTCTTCTTCCACATACCGGACACGTCGTATCTCGTAGACCGGATCGGTTTTCTCAATCATCAAGTGCCGCGCAACTTCCGCTTCCGGGAAGCGGACCTCGAACTGCAAGACTTCACTTTTCACTGCCCGTTCCCCGAGCAGTTTCGTCAACCCCTGCGACTCTTTGTTTAATACATTGATCCGTCCCTGTGAAAAGCTCGAGGGCAAGATGAACGTGCCCTGCCCTCGTTGCCGATAGATGATGCCTTCCATTACTAAAATTTCCAGTGCACGTTTCATCGTCATTCGGCTGACTTCGAATTCCTGTCCCAACTGAATCTCATCCGGCATGGCTTCTTCGACATCATAGCCGCCGTTGAGGATTCGTTCGCGTAACTCATCCGCGATTTTTTCATACTTTGGTTTCTTTTTTGTAGACATGATTCCACCCCATGTATAGACATATAAGAACAATATAACAAAAAAAGATAATCAGGGCTAGATATACCCTGATTATCTTCCGTCATTTTATGAAACCATCGTCTTCTATCAATTGTTTGAACCAATGTCCACTCTTTTTGACTGTTCTGGTCTGACTGGCCAAGTCCACCCCGACGAAGCCATATCGGTTTTTATACGCATTGCTCCATGACCAGTTATCCATAAAGGTCCAGAGATGATACCCTTTGACGTTTGACCCTTCCTCTAATGCCAGATGGACCCATTTGAGGTGCTCTGCGATGAAATCAATCCGGTAATCATCCTGGATGCTTCCGTCCGCATCACGATACTGTTCCTCTCCCTCAACGCCCATGCCATTCTCCGAAATGAAGCATTCGATATTCCCGTAATTTTTTCGTAAGTTCGTCAGGATGTCATAGACACCTTTCTCATAGATTTCCCATCCGCGGTGACGGTTCATTTTACGTCCCGGCATCTCGTAATAATCGAACAGATGCTCCGGCATGAATGGAGCCGCCGGATTCGGAAGATGCTCCTTCACCTTGATCCGTCTCGGCTGGTAATAGTTGATGCCGAGCAAATCGACCGTATGTGCCGCGATCGTCTGTCGATCCGTCTCTTCCATAACCGGTAAGGCATCTTGTTCCTCTAACAAGTTGATCAGTTCTTGCGGGAAGGTTCCCAGTACAGATGGATCGAGGAAGGAACGGTTGAACAGGATATCCGCCAAATGAGCAGCTTGAACATCGGCCTCATTTTGGCTTCTCGGATAAGAAGGGGTCAGGTTCAGAATGATACCGATCTTGCCCGCCTGATTTGACTCCTTATAGGCCTTGATCGCCAGTGCACTGGATAAGATCGAATGATAGGCGACCTGGACGGCTCTCTTGAAGTCCACTACGTTCGGATAATGGAAATCATACAAATAACCACCCTCGACCGGGACGATTGGTTCGTTATGCGTGAACCATTTCGATACACGGTCCCCGAACAACTCGAAGCAGGTCTTGGCATAATCAACGTAGTACATGACGACTTCCCGGTTTTCCCATCCACCTTTTTGTTGCAACGCCAGCGGCATATCGAAGTGGTATAGATTGACGAAGGGTTCGATATCCGCCTGGATCAGTTCATCAATCACACGATTATAGAAATCCACGGCCAACGGATTGATGTCCCCTTCACCTGTCGGGAACAGCCGGGACCAGGAGATCGACATACGGAAAGAGTTGTGTCCCAGTTCCTTCATCAGGGCGATGTCTTCCTCATACTGATGATAGAAGTTCGAAGCTACCGTGGCCCCAACGCCGTCAAAGAAGCGATTCGGTTCCTGTTCGTACCAATAGTCCCAAATGTTCGGGCCTTTCCCCGCTTCATCAGCGGCACCTTCCATTTGCGTTGCGGAAGCAGCCGTTCCCCACCAAAAGTCAGTCGGGAAGGTATATTTTTTTGTCCGTCCGGTCATATTTTCAATCTGATTCATCGTATGCACATCCTATCTGTAGTTTTCACTTAACCGATTTGTTGGTCCTTCTCTTGTGTAGCCTTTTCTTCTTCTCTTTCCTTCTTCAGGTTCAGACGATCGATGAAAACGAGGAACGGGAACCATACGGCCATGATGATGGCGAAGTTGACGAGCTGTAATAACCCGCCGGCAAGGGAATTCGTCGCCATCATTCCACTGATGAACATCGGAACGGTCCACGGAACGGCGACACCGGTCGGAGGAGGAACGAGACCGGATGACATGGCGAAGTACGTCACGGTGACAGTAATCAGCGGTGCGACGATCCACGGAATCATGATGAGTGGATTCATGACGATCGGGAGTCCGAAAATCATCGGTTCATTGACGTTGAAGACACCCGGTCCAATCGACAGCTTCCCGATTTGTTTCAATTGTTTGGAGCGCATGAACAACAGGATGGCGACGACAACAGCCAATGTCGAACCTGATCCGCCGATCCCGACGGTATAGATCTCGATAAACTGTTTGCTGATGATGTTCGGAATTTCTCCGTTCGATGTGTAGGCGTTCAGGTTTTCGAGAGACAGCGTGTTCCAAATCGGGTCCATCACCGAGTTGACGATGACCTGACCATGCAGACCGAAAAACCAAAACAGCTGGACAAAGAAAATCGCGATCAAGGTCGGGACGAGTCCATTTCCTAGATTGACGAGCGGCTTTTGAACGAGATCAAAGATAAGGTCATGTAAGTTCGTGTTCAAAATAGAAGTGACTGCAATGTTGATCCCGAGGAAAATCGTGAGGGTCAACAAGGCTGGAACGAGGGCCGAAAACGATTTGGCGACCGCGGTCGGTACGCCGGCCGGCATTTTGATCGTCCAGTTCTTTTGGACGACGAAGCGGTAGATTTCTCCTGCCAAGAATCCGGTGATCATGGCAAGGAACATGCCTTTCGCACCTAAACGGTCGAGTGGAATGACGTTTCCGACCGGACCTGTGACATTTTCAACTGAAACAAAAAACGGAGTAAGTAATAAGAACGAGACTAAAGCGATGACACCACCGAATACGGCTTCAACTTCGTAACTTTTAGAAAGATAATAGCCAATTCCAAACACCACAAACAATGACATGATTCCCATCGTCGCGGACGGTGCATTTCCGAGTGACGTCTTGAAGGCATCGAGTACGCCGGGAGACATGAACTTATCAAGAAACGGCAGATTGGCGACGACGACGATCAACGAACCGAACATCGTAATCGGAAAAGCAAGCATGAACGCATCACGTAACGTTTGCAGGTAACGACTGTTATTCAAAAATGCCGCCATCGGCATCAGGAAACGACTCAACAGGTCGAACCACTTACTATTCTCAGTCATCTCAAACACTCCTTATTATTTTTTAGAAAACTTATGTTCCATGAGCTCAATGAGCCCTGAGGTTAAATCAAGCATCGTCTGTGTCGACATCAAATGGTCTTCTGCATGCAACAAGAGAAGAGATAACGTCGTCGGTTCACCATTTGCTTCCTTTTGGACTTGGCTGAAGTGAACCTGGTGCGCTTCCTGCAGTTGCGAACGTGCACTGGTCAGTAATTGATCAAACTCTTCAAAAGTGCCCTCTTTGTATACTTCGATGGCTTCGCGGATTGTGCTTCGTGCATTTCCGCTGTGCAAAATCATCATGAACGCTACTTGTTCGATCGTCTGTTCATTTGTCGGCATATTGTTCACCCCATTAATTTTACGGCTTGTTCGTACGCCGCTTTTCCGTCAGCCATTCCATATGCCATCATATCGATCACTTCGACCGGCTTATCTGTCGCCTTTTGAAATTTCGATAATAAAAAGCGCATTTGAGGTCCGATCAGAATGACATCAGCACCGTCGATTTCCTTCAATGCCTGATCTTGACCCACTGCCCAAATCTTGGCTTCTTCTCCGATTCCCTTCGCATGTTCCTGCATTTTCGATACCAGGATACTCGTCGACATTCCCGAGCTGCACGCCAACATAATTTTTTTCATTTGATATTTCCTCCTTTTTTGAAATCGCTTACACATTTGATTATACGGATTTTCAAACTCATGTCTATACTTGATAATTATTTTGTTTATTTTTATTTATCAAAAGTGTAGAGTTGTCATTGAAAACAGATTGAAGGAGGAATGAAGCATGCAGAAACCGATTTTTTTTGAACCCATCGTAAAAGAGCGGATATGGGGTGGTCAGAAGCTTCAACAGTATGGGTTTTCCATTTCAGATGAGCAACGGACAGGCGAAGTCTGGACGCTCGCCAGTCATCCGAACGGTATGACGACCGTCCGCTCCGGTCCGATGGCAGGCATGACACTGGAAGAATTATGGTCAAACCACCCTGAAATATTCGGAAGGGAGACGGACTCCGACTTCCCGCTTTTGTTGAAGTGGATTGATGCCTCGACGGATTTATCCGTCCAAGTCCATCCGACCGATTCAGATGCCAGACGCTATGAAGACCAGCCGTTCGGTAAGAATGAATGTTGGTACATCATCGATTGTCCAGAGAATGCCACGCTCATCTATGGTCATTCCCTGTCCTCACCATCCGAGTTTGATACGGCAATCGACCAGGGAACCTTAGTCCAATCGCTGAAACACGTCCCGATCTCAAAAGGTGACTTCTTCTATGTCCCGGCCGGAACGGTCCATGCTTTGACGAAAGGCTGCGTCGTCCTTGAAATCCAGCAAAGTTCAGATACGACATACCGGCTGTATGATTATGATCGTCTTGATCCTGTGACAGGAGTGAAACGTCCTCTTCATCTCGAGCAAGCCCGACGTGTCATCCGTTTCCCGCATTTTCACTATGTGGAATCTCCTGTTTTCTTGTCTCCCTTCCGCAAAAGACTGACGCAGACACCTGATTTCTTCGTCGAAGAATGGACCATCCGCCAGACACATACCTTGGAGTCATCCCCTTTGTTCCAGATCATTACGGTCATTGAAGGAACGATCGAATTGAATGGTATCAAATTATCGGTCGGCACAACGGTCCTCTTACCCGCCAACAGCGAGCATACCGTCTCTGGAACAGGACTTCTGATCGTCACCGGTCCCGCACTAAAAATAACACGTCCGCTCCGGATCGGTATCGATTTAGGTGGCACTCAAACACGGGTCGCCGTCGTCGATCAGGATACCATCATCAAACAGCTGTCATTTCCGACACGTCCGGCAGCCGGTCCGGAACAAACTATCTCTCACATCAAACAAGCCATTCAACTGTTCTCGGACGAATTCCAGCTGACGACAATCGGTATCGCCGCACCTGGTCCGCTCGATACCAAGACCGGCCATCTCCTGTCTCCTCCGAATCTGCCGGGTTGGGATGACGTCGATCTCGTCACCCCTCTATCCTCGATGTTCGACATCCCGGTGTCGCTTGAGAATGATGCGAATGCCGCAGCACTCGGCGAAGCATTGTTCGGAGCGGGTCAACCTTACTCTTCTGTCTATTACGTGACCGTCAGCACAGGGATCGGAGGCGGATATGTTTATGAGAAAAAACTCATCCGCGGGGCACATGGGTATGCTGGAGAAATCGGCAATACGATCATCGATTCATCCGGTCCGGTTCATCCTGTGCTTAATGCCGGTTCGCTTGAAGGACTAGCCAGCGGCACAGCTCTTCAATCACGTGCTTTAGAAAAGCAGACATCGTCCATCGAACGATTACTCGAGGACCCGCAAGAGCGTACTCGTTTCATCAACCACCTGGCGACAGGACTAGCAAATATTATTCACACAATTGATCCAGATGTCATCGTCATCGGTGGTGGTGTTACCGGATCAGCTGATTTGTATTGGGAAGAGTTGCTTGAAGCAGTCAGCGGATTAGTATATCCATCGCTCCGATCCAGTATCGATATCCGTCTCGCGACACTGAAAGGATATGCAGGAGTCATTGGAGCTGCATCTTTGGAGTAATTCGCTGGCCACAGATGTTCTCAATCTCAGAAGTATCAACTCGAGGATTCGATTCGTTACACAACCTAAATATTGTCATTTCCAGTTTGGTACGTATAATGAATGATGAAACTATATTGGAGTTGATTTTGTGTCTAAAACATTGTTTTATGTTTCCCTGCTCAATAGCATCTACATCGTAACCAACCTGCTTACTTATTCAGATAGTATCTTCAACGCACCGCTTGGTTTAACGGCCCTGATCGCCAAAGTCTTGTTAGTTCTGAACAACAGATTAAAGAAAACTGCACAATCTACATTCATAAAAATCACGGAAGTGCTCAGTTATATCAATATTCTGATTGGACTGTCGCTGATTGTTTTTATCTAGGAATCTAAAAAAGATGAGCGTATACATCAAGTTGATGTGTACGCTCATCTTTTACGAATTATGCAGACTGATCTTACTTTTGTTTTGAATCAGTTTTAGTCATCGATGATTTCCCTGTCTTGAAACGGATGCTCCGTAAAGTTTGCAACAAAATCAAAACCGGCAGCATCGTGGCCAATCATCAGATAGTAGATATCCTTCGAAGGAATTGAAAAATCAAACGCAAACAACAACCAGTCATCCGGGTCATTGATAATGGACACATCTTTTTCCGTTGTGATTAATACATTTTGTCCGTTATCCGCATCAAAATATGCTAGCGGTAGAAACAGTTCGGCTTCTTCGAGCGAACAAATCTCAAGCAGATGATGATACCGTCCTCTTGATAACTTGGTCGTTTTCCCTACTTTTGAAAGGTTGATCTCTGAACCGCCACTAAAAGCATGTATATAGAACGGATACCGGTCCAGTCCCAAAATGAAATCCTTCAGCAGAAAAAACGCCCCATTTTGATAGTTATCTGCTCCAGGAAATGCAGACTCATAATCTGTATCATCAAAAAAAGCATAGAATTGTGTGTCTCCTTGAAATGTAGTTTTCCATCTAAACGTATCGTCTAATCCTCCCAGTTCACGGTACAAAATCATTGACTCCACCCTTTCACTTACGACTCGATTTCCTCGTTGTCCGTCCCCATTAACTACTGTTCCATATTCATTTCATGATTCCTGTATGCAGACGCATTTTGACGAATTCATAACTTCCACCGTTCGTTTCCTGCTGAAACCGTTCGATCGGCTCAAAACCGCTTTTAGTGTACAGCCGTATTGCCCGTTCGTTAAACGTTGCGACAGCTAATTCAATGTGGCGGGGTTGATACTGCTTGATCGCAAAGTCGAGACCACTTTCCAAGAACGCTGTACCGTTTCCCTGTCCCGTCAAATCCGGCCGCATCCCGAGTGCCAGATCCAGACTGTGCTGTCCGGGCTCAAATACAAAAAATCCGACCAGTTGTGTTTCATCCATCACCGCATAATAATGTTCCGTCCGTTGATTGGGATTGAGAAATTCTGCCAAGTCATCTTGGTCGTTCGGCATATCATAAAAGGCAAAGTCGCCTTCGTATGTCCAGTCGTAGGCAATCTCTTCCGCCTGATGTTGCATCAACGGTAAATAAGTATAGGTCATCGTACCTTCTCCTTTTTTACGCCGTTCATTAAACCATCATGTTCTGTTCTTTCTGGTTTCCAGTAAAACCGGTGTCAGATTCAATCCAATCGACACAATCGTCAAAACCCAAAAGGCGCGCTCCATTCCGGGTACAACGTCTGCCAAGGCCGCCCAATCCTCAGCTTCGACCCAGCTCGCCAGTTGACTGTATTCTGCGCACAACGTAAGTGCCGTGAGCGATAAGCCGGCAGCCATTGCCAGCTTATAGTCCTTGCCGACGAAGTACAAAATCAGATTTATAGCCGTTACGAGAATCGCAAGTATACCAAAAAGTAACCACATCCTTTTTCCTCCTATCTTCCGCTTGTCTATTTTTCGACAACGGACAAAGCGTTACTTTTTTCAAAAAGAACTCTTTGCATATAATCATTGTTTTTTACAATTTTTACTATCAAATTGGTAAACTAAAAGAAAATGTAGAATTACGTTATTGCACTTCTTTTTAAGAAAGGAGACCGTATGAGAAAAAAATTGGGTTGGATATCCGTTGGACTGTTCATCTTCAGTATTGCTCAAATGTATCTGTTACCGGTCAATGGATTTTGGGGAAGTATATTTTTGGTAGGCGGTTTATTAGCAGCACTCGTGACCGCTCTGTTCAGTAAAAGAGGTACCGGAAAAGTGATTGCTTTCACTCTATTGTCGGGCTATCTGGTTTTCTTTGTTCTCGGTGTGTTTGTCATGATTGGATATTGATAAAGAATTAAAACTGAAAAGGTGGGAACTATATGTTTAAAAAAATTGCTTTGTGGATCATTTCAACTGTATTACTTATTTCAGCTTTCATTCCTTTAGGAGAATTAAAAGTTGAAGCAAATAATGATTCTTCAATTACGTCAATTCAAACAGACGATTTAGATAATCAAAGAGTGAATATGGATGTAATTTCAACCCAATCTTCTGAACCTACAATGGGGACATATGGGTTAAAATCAAAAGCAGTTATTAAAGTTGCTCAGTTATTACGTGCTGGCGGAGATGAAGTTATTGATGCAGCGCGTGCCTTTAATATTCTCGGTAAAGCTGAAGCAAAGGTACTAAAAAACAATAGTAAGAAGATCGGAAAATACTTAGAACAATTCGAAAACGCTGGAAGTGACGCAGCAGCTATGATTCGCTCACAATTACCAGTTTGGCTTAAAAACAATACCAGTATGGGTAAAGGAACAGCTGAAAATATTGCAATAGCTATATCATGGGCAGTTCGTGGTGCAGACTGGATTTTCATTTAAAGGAGATATAATCACATGACAAATTTAACAGCATCCGAATGGTTATCAGATAAAAATATTGATGAAGAAAACATACACTTTATTGAAAGCTTATTAACCTTTACATCTGTAGTAAAAGTAGCGACTAATAAAAAAGGTGCAATAAACAATTCTTTAAAACAAGAATTTCCTAGTAAGCAATTTTTAATTTCTCCAGAGATGTCATATCTACAATTCGAAAAAACTTTAAAAGACAACAATATCAGCGTAGAAGCTAATAACGTTTTAGAAGTATACAAGAATCAAGGTCTCTGCGAACCTCTTTGTAATGAGTGGTTAGATCAATTCAAACAAATTTCTAAATAACATTTTTAATATTTTTATTAAAAGGTACTTCAAAGTTTCGTTTTTTCGGAACAATGAAGTATTTTTTTGCTTCATGACCTCTTATAAAATTTGTTTGTATAAGTTAATCGTACACTTCATCGTCTTTTCTCTAATGCTTTACTATGAAACGACTAGGTCGATCCCCATTAGCTCGTTGCAAGGCACAAAAAAAGCACCCCGAAGGATGCTATACAATCAATCTTCTTTTGCCAATTCTTCAAGTTCACTTTCGACGAATTCATATATTCCACTTAAATCAGCACTAATAGCCGCAAGCGACGAGATTTGTATTAGGACGCCACTTAGAGTTTTTTTCTTTTCTTTTTGTGAAGCTTCCATTTGCATCATCATTTGAACCATAAAGTGAATAACCGCATCACGTTGCTCATTTGAATTTTGACTGTTTTGTTGCAGCGATGTGAGTTTTTGAACTTGTTCTTTTAAAAGTTCAACCTGTTCTCTTCCTACTGTAACTTTTTCATTATGTCTTCTTAATTCTTCTGCTTCTTTTTCAATTTTTTTAGTCATCTTCTCTCTATGATATTCTTCCATTATTGCTTCTCTTTGTAAACGTTGATCTTCCTCAAAGCGTTTTTGGGTCAATAATATATCATCAGAACGATATATTAAATCACTTCGGTATACCATAGACTTTTTTAAATTATTATACCAATCAATTTTTGCTGGTTCGTTTAATTTCTTCAACCAATTAAGTTTAGACAAATTATCATTAGGCACTGTTATACCCCCCTCATAATGTCTTATCACCATTATAAAGGGTCCAAAAGTGAATGTCGTGCACATACCGTTGTCATTCATCCTCCTAACAACGTACGACCACTCCGCCCTCGTGTTTGATTCACGTTCTCTCTTGGCAACAATTTCGGCTTTGTTCCGCTATTTTTCATTCGCTGAGATGTTCGGACCATCGTTCAGCCACCTATCGTTCATAGAATAAGCGACCTTCATTTTTCCAAAAAAAAACGAAAAAACCGCTCAGCAGAGCGGTTCGTGAGCAAAGTCCTGATTTTCACACCAACTGTGCAATGAGTGTGCAATGGGATTTCTGTAAGGGCTAGGAATGGCTTAAGACTGTGGTCTTTTCCGACGGAGACCATAATACTGATAAAATTGAACTTCGATATTCCCATTATACAGCTTACGGCGTTTCGTCGCTGGGCGGCCGAATGCTTTTTCGAACTCGACGTATGACGTAATCATGTAGACACTGTAATACGGGAATTCACGGAACGCATTGCCGATTTTCCGGTACAGCTGATGGACTTCACGTGCGTCCTCGAGACGTTCCCCGTATGGCGGGTTCCCGATGATGACACCAAAGTCTTCCTTCGGCTTAAAGTCGGCCGCGTCGCGTTGCATGACGTTGATCGCGTCGCGGACGTCTGCGAGCTCGGCGTTTTGTTTCGCGAGCTTGACCATCTCCGGGTCCGTATCGTTGGCATAGATTTTAAGCGGCTTGTCCCACTCGGCTTTGTCGTTTGCTTCCTTGATTGCATCGAACCAGGCTTTTTTCGGAATACAGGCCCATTCCTGCGACGCGAATTCGCGGTTGATCCCCGGTGCGATATTGCGGCCGATCATGGCGGCTTCGATTGCCAGTGTCCCGGATCCCGTAAAGACGTCGTAGAGCGGCATATCCGGTTTCCAGTTCGTCAGCATCAGCATCGCTGCCGCCATCGTTTCTTTCAGCGGTGCCGCCGAATGAAACTCGCGGTAACCGCGTTTATGGAGGGCATCGCCTGACGTATCGATCGTCAGCGTCGCGATGTCTTTTAGAAGCGCGACTTCGATCGGGAAGCTGGCACCGGTTTTCGGTAACCACTCATCGCCCATGTTGTAGGCTTCCTGCATGTGCGAGACGATTGCTTTTTCCGTGATTTTCTGACAGTCCCGGATCGAGAACAACTTCGATTTGACCGAGCGGCCGTTGACGACGTAGTTCGCTTCCCACGGCAACAGTTCGCTCCACGGGAGGTCCTTGACTTGATCAAATAATTTTTCGAATGATGTCGCCTTGAATTCCGCGACGACGAGTTTGACACGGTCTGCCGTCCGTAACCAAAGGTTGAGACGGGGAATGTCATCGAGCTCACAATCGATGTAGACTTTTCCGTCCTCGACCGTACACTCGTATCCTAAATCGCGGACTTCCTTGGCGACGAGGGATTCGATTCCCATTGCCGCCGTCGCGATGACTAAACGTTTTGCCATGATTGTTCACGCTCCTACCTGTTTCTAAAATTTCCAAAAATCATTTCAATAAAAAAAGAGCCCAGTTGGACCTGGACTCTCGTTCAAAGTAAAAATAACAGCCTATGTGGTCCTGTAAGCCATGTTCTGTTCCCTAGTGTTGCAAACGGTTTGACCCTCACACGTGGGCGACAATCATCTATCTCCGTATTTACATACGCTCTCCTTCGCGTTCAGTTCCGCTCCGGAAATTCCCCTACCAAATTTGGGTTTCTCGCTCGTGGGGTTTACCTCGTTCCACCCTTACTGTTTCCAGTAAGGCTCCGTCACTGTGGCACTTTCAAGAAGTTTCGGCCATATCCGAAGACTTAGGCGTTCCTTCTGCCGTCAGCACGACGCTGCCTACACTTATCTTTTCGTGTAGCACGATCACTACAACCATCGCAGGTTGTGCGAGCATGGACTTTCCTCAAAGCACCG
>CAACXB010000526.1_pt1 | contig 17402 bp, 17 predicted proteins | sample 2275821 | NCBI WGS metagenome assembly CAACXB01 (sample SAMEA5312479, study PRJEB27640) | indoor metagenome | biome: indoor environment; feature: uncontrolled; material: tiles wood | place: Germany | collected 2014-07-07
CATGTTCTCGAACTCCTGACCAGCATCCGTAATCTGCAATCCGTCATTACGGAACAAGCGGAGCAACATGTCGAGACGGTCATGCCGGGTTACACCCATCTGCAGCGGGCACAGCCGATTTCACTGGCACATCACTTGCTCGCTTACTTTTGGATGTTTGAACGGGATGCCGATCGGTTGACGGATAACTTAAAGCGGATCCGGATGTCGCCGCTCGGTGCAGGGGCACTGGCGGGAACGACTTTCCCGATTGACCGGTTCAAGTCAGCCGAACTGCTTGGTTTTGAACAGGTCTATCCGAATAGTCTGGATGCGGTCTCGGACCGGGACTTCGTCATCGAGTATCTCGGTATCGCCTCAACAGTGATGATGCACTTGTCACGCTTTTGCGAAGAAATCATCATCTGGGCTTCACAGGAGTTTTCATTCATCGAATTATCCGACGCGTTTTCAACGGGATCGAGTATGATGCCACAGAAAAAAAATCCGGATTTCGCAGAACTGATTCGCGGTAAAACAGGACGTGTCTATGGTAACCTGATGGGCTTCCTGACGACGATGAAGGCTCTTCCGCTCGCTTACAATAAAGATATGCAAGAAGATAAAGAGGGTGTCTTTGATACCGCTGATACGGTGTTACAATCCGTTCAAATTTTTACAGGCATGATCGAATCCGCTACGTTTAAGACAGAAGCGCTCAAGAAGGCGACGATGCAAGACTTCTCGAATGCAACGGAACTGGCAGATTATCTGGTCACAAAAGGGATTCCGTTCCGGGAAGCGCATGAAATCGTCGGGAAAGCCGTCCTACATTGTGTGCAGAGCGGATGTTTCTTAAAAGATTTGACGCTGTCGACGTATCAGACGTTCCATCCGGTCATTGCGGAAGATGTATATCCGTTGCTCGATCCGGTTCAAGCCGTCGCACGACGGGGAAGTTACGGCGGGACCGGTTTTACAGCCGTCCGGGAACAACTCACATTAGCGAAGAAGTACCTTGAAAAATGATAAAATTCAAAAAAAGTTTGGCAAATCACTGGATTTAACAAAAAATGTTTGCTATAACTGTAACTAACAACCGACAGATAGAGGCGCGGATGACATCAGTAGCAACACTTACAAAGGCAAGCATGCCAAGTGATGTGAAAGGGGAAATCCGCCGAAGTGAACAGGAAAATGCTTTTTCCTGATTGCTGGTACAACGGTTAAGATCCGTTGTACTGCCGAAACCCACGTTTCGGAGCGCTATCTTACGTAAAAGAACGAATGACACTGTCATCGTTTGTCCGATCGTGATAACGACGGGCCGTAGGAACGCTCCTACCGGCCCGTCGTTTTTTTCTGTTTCGGGACAAAAGGAGATAGGATTGTGACAACTGTACTTAAATTTGGTGGTAGTTCGGTTGCGACTGTCGAACAGATTCAGTCAATTGCGAATTATTTGAAGAATCGGACGGATCAAGGGGAGAAATTAGTCGTCGTCGTATCAGCGATGGGGAAAATGACGGATTCATTGATTGCCCAAGCACAAGCGATTACCGACCGGCCGGAACGGCGCGAACTGGATCGTCTGCTTGCAATCGGAGAAGAACAGACGATTTCGTTACTCAGCATCGCGCTGAATTCACTCGGGACAAAAGCCTTGTCGCAAACGGGAGCCCAAGCCGGCATCAGTACGATGGGGCTGCATACGAAAAGTAAAATCAAACAAATCGACGGTGAACTGCTCCGGAAAAAACTTGAAACCTACGATGTGATCATCGTCGCCGGTTTCCAAGGGGTCAATGAACTGGGGGATGTCACGACACTCGGACGCGGCGGATCAGATACGACAGCCGTTGCCTTAGCAGCCGTCCTTGATAAACGTTGTGAGATCTATACGGATGTTGACGGTGTCTATACGGCAGATCCACGGATTCATGCTGCAGCGCAGCCGATTCCGCACATTTCATACGATGAGATGATGGAAATGAGTGCTCTTGGCTCAAAAGTCATGGAGATGCGCAGTGTCGAACTCGGTAAAAAATACGGCGTCCACATCTTCGTCGGAAAAACACTAGAATCGAAAAGAGGGACTTGGATTATGGAGGCAACGGAAACGATGGAACAGAAAGCAGTAACGAGTGTCAGTGTGACGAAAAACGTCCTGACGGTATCAATCAAACACGTTCCACAGACGAATTCAGCGGTCGCGGATATCTTTGAACTGTTGTCAGGTCGCCACGTCAACATTGATATGATCAGTCAGACGACGTTTGACAGTGACATCTTCCTTTCCTTCTCTTGTCCGTTAGACGAAGAAGAGTTTTTGGAAGAGGCCTTGCAGGATATCATCAATCGTTTCCCGACCGTCAAAGTCGATCGTCATAACCAACATGCCAAATTATCGGTCGTCGGAATCGGCATGCGGGACGCAACCGGCGTCGCTTCGAAATTATTTGCGATTTTCCGGGCCGAAAACATCACGTTTTATCAGGTTACAACATCAGAGATCAGCATCTCATATACGATTGCCCAAGCTGACATCGAACGGACCGTCGCAGCAATTGCTCAAGCATTCGACCTGTAAGGAGGAAATCATATGTATCATGTCGCAGTCATTGGCGCAACCGGCGCCGTTGGTCAAAAAATGTTACAAGTCCTGGCGGAACTCGACTTTCCGGTTCGTCAGATTTCAGCGTACGCTTCAGCCCGTTCTGCCGGGAAAACCGTCCAGTTCAAAGGACAGGACGTCACGATTCAAGCATTATCGGAGCAGATTACGGAAGACGGCATCGATGTGGCGCTGTTTGCAGCAGGCGGCACCATCAGTGAGCAGTATGCACCGTTACTGGCTGCAGCAGGCACACTGGTCGTCGACAATTCAAGCGCCTTCCGGATGCAGGCCGATATCCCGCTTGTCGTACCGGAAGTGAATCCGCAAGCAATCGGACCAAATGACCGTTTGATTGCCAACCCGAACTGTTCGACGATTCAATCGGTCGTCGCCCTGGCGCCGCTTCAACAATTTGGTTTGAAACGTGTTAACTATACGACGTATCAAGCCGTGTCCGGTTCCGGTCAAAAAGGAATCGAGGATTTAGCCCGCGGCAGCCGCGGCGAAGAACCGGTCAATTATCCGCATCCGATTCACGATAACATTCTGCCGCATATCGATGTGTTCTTACCAGACGGTTACACGAAAGAAGAACAGAAAATGATTGACGAAACACGAAAAATCTTCCAGCTACCGGAGTTACCGGTCAGTGCGACATGTGTCCGGGTTCCGGTCACGAATTCGCATTCTGTCGCCATCAACGTGACATTCGAGCAGGAGACAAGCGTTGCCGCCATCCGTGCCTCATTAGCGGAAGCACCAGGCGTCATTCTCGTCGATGATGTCAGTCAAAACCAATATCCGATGCCGCTTGATGCAAGCGGAACAGATGACGTCTATGTCGGACGGATTCGTCAGGATAAAAGTCTTGCCAATACATTCCACATCTGGTGTGTCGCCGATAACATCCGTAAAGGGGCCGCTTCGAACGCTGTCCAGGTAGCGCGTCAAGCACTTGAAAGTTCAATCCATTCTTAAAAAACGGGGAGGAATCGATATGTTTAAAGGAGCAGGAACAGCACTGGCTACACCATTTACATCAACCGGTGAGCTGGATTTAGCGGTATTTGAACAACTGATCGAACAACAACTCGCAGCGAATATTCAAGCGTTAGTCGTCGGAGGGACGACCGGAGAAGGGTCAACGTTGACGAATGAAGAGTTTGAAACATTACTGGAAACGGCAGTCCGTGTGACAGCCGGACGTGTACCGGTCATTGCCGGGACCGGAACGAACAATACGGCACAGACGATTGAAAAAACACAGACGGCAGCCCGACTTGGTGCTGATGCGGCAATGCTTGTCACACCTTACTACAATAAGACATCACAAGCAGGACTCGTCGCCCACTTCACGGCGGTTGCGGATGCAGTTGATTTGCCAATCATGCTCTACAATGTTCCGTCACGGACAGGGGTCGCGATTTCCGTCGAAACAGCCGTCACACTTGCCAAACATCCGAACATCCAAGCGTTTAAAGAAGCAAGCGGTGACGTCAGTTTCATGGGCGAATTGATGACGGCCTTACCCGCTGACTTTGCGGTCTTCTGTGGCAACGATGATCAAATTCTTCCTTATATGGCATGGGGGGCACAAGGCGTGATTTCCGTCTTGTCGAATCCATACCCGGCAGAAACGCAGGCGCTTGCAGAAGCGTTACTGGCAAACGACTATGTTACGGCACGACGGATTCAAAGTGATTTGATGCCTGTCATCTCCGCGTTGTTCAGCGATGTCAATCCGATTCCCGTCAAAGCAGCGCTCGAAGAAATCGGACTGGCGGTCGGAGCACCGCGTCTGCCGCTCGTCCGTCAGTCGGAAGCGGGACATGCGCATCTGCTTGAGATGATGCGGAGTTACAAAGGAGTGGTTGGATGAAACTCGCCATTCACGGATACGGGGCAACCGGACATTTCGTCCACGAACTGGCACCGGATGCTGTCGTCGCCGTCATCGATAAAACGAAAACGGCGGATCAGGTCCCGTCTTACGGTACGCTTGCCGAAATGACGGAGTCGGTCGATGCGATCATTGATTTTTCGCATCCGAGTCTTTTGCCGGACTTGCTTGCTTATGGGATTAAAACGAAGACACCACTCGTCATTGCGACGACGGGTTTCTCGGAAGCGGAACTGCAGACGATTCGCGATGCTTCGACACAAATTCCGATTTTCCAATCGTATAACATGTCGTTTGGAATCGCGATGATGCAACAGCTGTTAAAAACACTCGTTCCGCTCGCCGGAGCATTCGACATCGAACTGCTTGAGAAACACCACAATCAAAAAGTCGATGCACCGAGCGGGACGGCGGAGCTGTTGCTCCGGACCATCCAGGATTTACGAGATGTCCAACCGGTCTACGAACGGGAGTCGACGCGTGAGAAGCGGGAGCCAAACGAAATCGGCATGCACTCGATGCGTGGGGGAACGATTTTCGGCGAACATGAAGTATTGTTTGCGGGCGTCGATGAATTGATTGAAATCAAACACACGGCGTTATCAAAAAAAGTATTCGCTTCAGGTGCCATCAAAGCGGCGGAAGCGCTCATTCAAAAATCAGCGGGACTCTATACACTGGAGACGCTTTACACACAGGAGGATTCACATGTTATTAACTGATGCTTATGAAATTGCAAAATTCATTAAAGATGCTAAAAAACAAACACCGGTTAAACTGTACGTCAATGGTGACTTGGCAGGACTGACGATTGAAGGAGCGACGGCATTCGGAACGGATCAATCAAAAATTTTCTTCGCTGATGCAGGACTTGCTTCAACTTTCTTAGAAGAATATGCAGACCGGATTACTGAAGTGCATGTCGAATATGACCGCCGCAACAGTGCCGTGCCGATGCTTGATACACGTCATTTGAATGCCCGGATCGAACCGGGTTCATGGATTCGCGATCATGTCGTCATCGGCGATAACGCGGTCATCATGATGGGCGCAATCATTAATATCGGTGCATCAATCGGAGATGGTACAATGATTGATATGAACGCTGTTGTCGGAGCACGTGGCACAATCGGCAAAAACGTTCATGTCGGCGCCGGTGCCGTGGTCGCAGGGGTTCTTGAACCACCTTCAAAAACACCGGTCATCATTGAAGATGGTGTCTTAATCGGAGCGAATGCCGTCATCCTAGAAGGTGTTCGTGTCGGAAAAGATGCGGTCGTCGCAGCAGGCAGTGTCGTCACAGAAGACGTTCCTGCAGGCAGCGTAGTGGCTGGTACGCCAGCACGTGTCATCAAACAGAAAGATGCAAAAACAGCAGAGAAGACGCAACTGGTGGATGATTTACGTTCACTCTGATTGACGTCGAAGAGGAGGAAAACACATGGCAGTGGATACACAGTATGGAGAAGCAATTTGGTTAGACGGGGTTTTTCATGATCCAAAAGAGGCAAATACGAGCGTCATGTCCCATGCGATTCATTACGGAAGCGGATTTTTTGAAGGCATCCGTGCGTATGCGACACCGGATGGTCCGGCGATTTTCCAATTGACGGAACACATTGAACGTCTGTTCCGCAGTTGCGCGTTCTATCACGTGACGATTCCTTATACAGTGGAAGAACTTGTTCAAGCGACGATTGATCTGGTCGCCAAAAACGGCTTTGAGTCTTGTTACATCCGCCCGTTTGTTTTCCTCGGTACACCGTGGCAGGCATTGATGGCAAAAGATACGACGGTACACGTCGGGATTTCTTGTTGGGAACTTGGTGAATACTTCGACAAAGGTGCCGGTATCCGGGCAAAAGTTGCTTCGTATCGCCGCGTTTCGTCGACAATGATGCCGATGCAGGCAAAAGCTGCCGCCAACTACATGAACTCGCAACTCTTAAAAGGAGAAGCACTTCGCGACGGATTTGACGAGGCGATTGCTCTTGATATGAACGGAAACGTCAGCGAAGCGAGTGTTGCCAACTTGTTCATGTTGAAAAACGGGACAATCTACACGCCTTCACTCGATTGTTCAGTATTAGACGGAATCACACGCCAAGTCATCATGCGTTTGGCACAGGATCAAGGCTATCCGGTCGTCGAGCGTCATATCGGCCGTGATGAGTTATACGTTGCAGACGAAATCTTCTTAACAGGTACGGCTGCAGAAATCACAAGTGTCGGTGAAATTGATCATATCGTCATCAACGGCGGAACACGGGCTGTCGCAGATGAGTTACTTGATCTTTACCGTCAAGCAGTCTCGGGTCAACTGCCACAATATGCATCGTGGTTGACTTACGTGACACCAGCCATCGCAGAATAATGAGTTCACGAACTATTGTTACCATCGATCGGGAAGCGGTGCGGCATAATGTCGCATCGGTTTTCGCCCGGTCCAATAAGCAGATTTTTGCCGTCGTCAAAAACAATGCTTACAACTTAGGAATGATTGAAATGGTTGCCACATTGATGGAAGCCGGTGTCCGGCATTTCGCAGTGGCAGAAGTCTACGAAGCAATTGAAATCAAAACGAATTTTCCAGACAGTTATGTCCTGGCGATGAATCCGGCATCGTACTTCAAAGAAGTCCGATTGCACGGAGTAGCGCTCGGAATTCCTTCGCTCGACTGGCTGCAACGCCATCAGGCGGATTTATCGGGAATTGAACTTCATCTAAAAATAAATGTCGGGATGAACCGTTTTGGTGTCAGTTCGCTTGAGGAAGCGCTAGCAGTGCTTGAAACCGTACAGGAACAGGAACTGATATTGAAGGGTCTCTATACGCATTTCCCGCTAGCCGATGAGCCGGGAGCCGATCATGACGGTCAAGTCGAACGATTCCTCAAAATCGGGAATCCGTTACAGGAGAAACACACATTCACGTACATTCATGCCGAAAACAGCGCGACGATCGTCAAACATGATCCGCGGCTGGCCTGCTGTAATTATGTCCGGCCCGGCATCTTCCTGTTCGGTTACTCACCGATTGAAAAAATGGACTGGCTCGTGCCCTCGCTTCGGATGACGACGGAAGTCGTTGAGATTCGTCAAGTGGAAGCAGGCGAACACGTCGGCTACGGTACGTCGTATACGGCACCGACAGCGATTCGTGTCGCCGTTCTGCCGGTCGGCTACGGGGACGGGGTCGTTCGCGGACGATCTTCACTGCCCGTCATCATCAACGGGAAACGTTATCCGATCATCAGTAAGTTATTCATGAGTCATACGTTCATTGCCGTGGATTCGACGGTTGAAATCGGAGATAAAGTGGTGTTATATGGCGATGGTATTGAAATCGATGATATCACCCGGACCGGGACAGCTAATAATTCGGAGCAGATGTGTGCCCGTTCGTGGCGTTTGACACATCGTTATTTATAAGGGGGAATTCAGATGTACGGAAGCCGATATTTGACGGAACAAAACAATGCACTACAGATTGACGGGATGGAAGCAACAAAGCTCGCCGAACAATACGGGACGCCACTCTATATCATGGCAGAACGTGAATTGACGGACCGTCTGGCGACTGTACGCGATGCCTTTTTAGAAAAATATCCGAATACGTATGCCTCGTTTGCTTCTAAAGCCTTGACGATTGGTGCCGTATATCAGCAAGTCGTCAAACACGGTCTTGGAATCGATGTCGTAACGGGCGGTGAACTGTTCATTGCCCGCAAAGCCGGTGTGCCGGCGGAACGGATTTATTTCCACGGCTCGAACAAGTCGACACAGGATTTACGTTATGCCGTCGAAGAAGGTGTCGGTAAGATTGTCATCGACCATTACGGAGAAATTGCCCAACTCAATCAAATTGCGGCAGAAGCGTGTCAAACCGTTCAGGTATTGATTCGGATTGTGCCGCAAGTCATCGGTGGTGCACATACGAAAATTCAGACGGGCGGTGTCGATACGAAGTTCGGGTTCTCGACGCATGATGATTCGTATTTGGAAGCCGTCGAAGCTGTTTTAGCGGCGGAACATCTAGTGTTACTCGGTATTCATTGCCATGTTGGTTCACAAATCCAAGAAATTGAACTGTTTGAACGGACAGCCCGGACGATGATGGGATTTGTCGAAACGATTCGTGAACGGACATCCTTCATCGCAAGTGAAGTCAATCTTGGCGGCGGATTCGGGATTGCCTATACGCAAGACGATCAACCGCTTGATTTTGAACAAACGATGGAGCGGGTTATGTCGATCATCGATGAAGAGACGACACGTCTTGCGATCGATCGTCCGCGAATCGGGATTGAACCGGGGCGGTGGGTCGTCGCAAATGCCGGGACGACGCTTTATACGGTCGGTGCCATCAAGGAAGTGCAAGGTGTGAGAACGTATCTATCCGTTGACGGCGGAATGGCGGACAATATCCGTCCTGCTTTATACGGGGCGGTGTATGAAACCGTCATCGCGAATCGGATCGAAGGAGAAACACGTCATGTGACCGTTGTCGGTGCAGCGTGCGAATCAGGGGATTTAGTTGCCGAATCGGCTGATCTGGCCGAACCCGTCAGTGGAGATACATTAGCGGTCTTCGGGACAGGAGCTTACAACTATTCGATGGCAAGCAACTATAACCAATTTTTACGACCGGCTGTCGTTTTTGTTAATCAAGGTGAATCGCGCGAAGTCGTCCGTCGCCAGACGTACGACGATTTGATTCAATGTGATCTTGGTCTGAAAAATATTCCGTCGTCTTCAGAACTGAAATCATTCAAAAAGCATCCGCGAAATTGAACTGCCCCATAAAAGTTGGACATGAAAATCCAACTTTTATGGGGTGTTTTTTATGGTCAAATATACGAAGGCGTTTAAAATCCAGGTCGCTGAACGTTATCTGACGGGACGAGACGGATACCAAGGTGTGGCGAAAGAATTCGGGATAGCGCGTCAACTGATCCGTGACTGGTCGCGTCTCTATGAAAGTTGGGGGGAGACGATCTTCGATCCTTCCTATACAACCCACTCGCCGACATTTAAACTGGAGGTATTAAATGACATGGCGACCAACGGGCTGTCCCGCATAGAGGCGGCTATAAAATACCGAATCTCCTCCCCAGGGATGATCTCGAACTGGCGATCAACGTATGAACGGGAAGGGGTCGAGGGTCTGGTCGCCAGACCGAAAGGACGTGCCCCGATGGCGAGACGCAAAAAGAATCCTGAAGAGATGACAGAGGTTGAGAAGCTCAAGGAGCGAATCGAGTACCTCGAGATGGAGAACGCTGCGTTAAAAAAATTGAGAGCCTTGGTTCAAGAAGAGAACGCGCGACGAACCGGATCAAGGCGCAAGTGATCGACGAGTTGCGGGCGATCTATCCCGTCCCGGGACTCCTCCGCGTGCTCGGTATGGCCCGAAGCGTCTACTACTACTGGCGGACGCGCCTGACGGGCGAAGACAAGTATGCGGAGGTGAAGGCAGCCATCCATACCCTCTTCCACGAACACGAGGGGCGATGTGGCTATCGTCGCATCCACGCACTCCTCGAACGCCAGGGCTTCCGGCACGACCCGAAGACCATACGCCGTCTCATGAACGAGCTCGGGCTTAAGTGCCTCGTCCGCATGAAGCGATACCGCTCCTATAAGGGGCGAGTCGGGAAGGTCGCGCCTAACCTTCTCCAACGGGACTTTAAGGCCTCCGGCCTGAACCAGAAATGGGTGACCGACGTCACTGAGTTTCACCTCTTCGGGGAGAAGCTCTACATCTCGCCGATGATGGACTTGGGAAACCGTGAGATCATTGCCTATACCATGTCGGACCGTCCCACATACCAATTCGTCGGCGAAATGTTGGACCAGGCAATCAGAAGGCTCGATGGAGAAGCCCAACCAATCCTCCATTCCGACCAAGGTTGGCATTATCAATACCGAGCGTTCATCGATACGCTCCACGAGCACGGCATCACGCAAAGTATGTCCCGTAAGGGAAACTGTCTCGACAACGCAGCCATCGAAAGCTTCTTCGCCGTGCTCAAGTCAGAGCTCCTATATCTCAAGGAGTTCGATGACATGGACCACTTCAAATGTGAGCTCAAGCGTTATATCGAGTACTATAACCATCGTCGTATTAAGAGACGACTAAAAAACCTGAGCCCGGTGGAATACCGGACTCAGGTCCTCAAGGTCGCCTGACGAATTATTTATTGTCTAACTTTTTTGGTTCAGTTCATCTATGACCCGGTCAGCTTTTTGGTAGGGATATATCGTCGACAGGTTCCTCCAGTCGTTCGATTAAGATTTGATCAATCCGTCGACCGTCCAAGTCGACGACTTCAAAACGGTAGCCGTCGCTCGTGACATGACTTCCCCGGACCGGAAATTCGCCGAGCAGATATAAGACTAGTCCAGCCACCGTATGATACGTATTTTTTGCTTCGCCCGGTAAATCTGTTTTGATACCAAGAACACGCTTTAGGTCATCAATATGCAACAATCCATCCGCCAGGTAAGATCCATCCGTACGTTGCACCAGTTCCGGCTCCTCTTCAACAGTTGTAATTTCACCGACAAATGCTTCGAGAATATCAAACAGCGTAATCATCCCCAAAAAGCCGCCATACTCGTCGAGCACAAAGGCAATCGAAACCGTTTCTTTTCGCATTCGTTCGAGCAGGACGGTCGCTTGCAATTGTTTCGGGACAATGAGCGGTGTATGAATCATCGACTCGATCACAGCAATCGGTTGCTCGGCAGCCAGGATTTCCTTCGCATCGATGTATCCGACAAAGTGATCCAAATCACCGTGACCGACAGGAAGATTCCGGTGTTTTGCAGTCCGTAAATCTGCTAAGATTTGTTCCGGTGAGTCCGTTAAGTCAATCCATTCCGTTACCGTACGCGGTTCCATTAATTCATACGCTAACTGATCATGAAAGGCAAATACCCGAGAGACCTGTTCTGCTTCTGACATGGCGAACGTTCCTTCTTTCGTCCCGCGAATCAGTAATTGTTTGACCTCATCTTCCGTCTCGTCTTCCGTTTGAAGACGATCAAGTCCGATCATCCGAAAAATAACACTTGTTGATTTACTTAAGATGAAGATAAACGGTCTTAAAATACTCGAGAATAAGCGCATCGGTTGTGCCAAGACCATCGTGACACGCTCCGGACTGACAAGGGCGATCCGTTTCGGGACCAGTTCACCGACAACCAGCGATAAATAGGTGATGATGGTGACGACCACGATATAGCCGACCGTACTGGCATAAGGAGCCAGCCATGAAAAGCCGGACAGCCAGCTAATCAAAGGGGCGGATAATGCAGCACCGCCAAATGCTCCGTTGATGATGCCGATCAAGGTTATACCGACTTGAACCGTCGATAGTAAATCTGTTGGACGTTCTAAAAAGTCCAGTGCGACTTGAGCCGATTTTTTTCCTTCATCGGCATATTGCTGTAGTTTTGATTTCTTCGAAGATAACAAGGCGAGCTCTGTCATCGCGAACACACCGTTTGCTAAAATCAACAGCAGGACAATCATTAAATTAATCAACCACATCAAGCATTCACTCCTTTTCGATAACAAACTATTCCCCAAACTGGCCTCTATCATTCCCATTCGTCACGGTTTCCGTTAAACTATTAATGTATCAGCAGATAAAGGGGGAAATTAGCATGGAATACCGTTTAGAACACGACACGATGGGGGAAATTCGTGTCCCGGAAGCACAAGAATGGGGAGCACAAACACAACGGAGCCTGGAAAACTTTAAGATTGGAACAGAAAAAATGCCGATTGAAATCATTCGGGCATTTGCGGTTCTCAAAAAAGGGGCGGCTTTAGCCAATCGTGATTTAGGTGTCCTGGATCAAGAGAAAGCCGAAGTGATTGCTGAAGTATGTGACGAAATCATCGCCGGACAATTCGACGCAGAATTTCCACTGGTCGTTTGGCAAACCGGATCAGGTACACAGTCGAACATGAACGTCAATGAAGTCGTCGCACGGGTCGCGACACGAAAACTTGCCGAACGGGGAAGCAAGCAAGTCATTCATCCGAATGACGATGTCAACAAATCACAGAGTTCGAACGATACATATCCGACCGCGATGCATATCGCAGCGAAAACGATTGTCATCGATCAACTGTTACCAGCGATTGATGCCATCCATGCGACGCTCGATGAGAAAGCAAAAGCCTTCTCAGACATCGTCAAAATTGGACGGACACATTTACAGGACGCAACACCAATCACACTGGGACAAGAAGTCAGTGGTTGGGTCCGTATGTTACAGCTTTCGAAAAAGATGATTGAGTTGACGTTAGAGCCATTGACGGAGCTAGCCATTGGCGGGACTGCAGTTGGAACCGGAATCAATGCCCATCCAGAATTCGGAGACCGGGCGGCTGAAAAAATGAGTCAAGAAACCGGGAAATCATTCGTCAGCGCAGAAAATAAGTTCCATGCCTTAACAAGTCATGATCAACTTGTCTTTTCCCATGGCGCCATCAAGGCCCTGGCGATGGATGCGATGAAAATCGCCAATGATGTCCGCTGGTTGGCATCGGGTCCCCGTGCGGGAATTGGTGAAATCACGATACCGGAAAATGAACCGGGAAGTTCAATCATGCCTGGAAAGGTCAACCCGACACAAAGTGAAGCGCTGACAATGGTTGCCGCTCAAGTTCTCGGGAATGATGCGACAATCGGTTTTGCAGCAAGCCAAGGGAACTTTGAATTAAATGTCTTTAAACCGGTCATCATGTATAACTACATCCAATCGGTTCGTTTATTAACGGACGCTCTTCAGTCCTTTAATGACCATTGTGCGATCGGAATCGAGCCGGAACGGACGGTCATTGCCGAGAACGTCGAACGGTCGCTGATGCTTGTCACGGCACTGAATCCGCATATCGGCTATGAAAATGCAGCTCGGATTGCTAAAGCTGCTCATAAAGAGGGTACAACTTTAAAAGAGGCTGCGCTTGCAACCGGTTTGTTGACAGAAGAACAGTATGACCAGTGGATCGTTCCAGCAGAGATGGTCCATCCTAATCTAAAGGCATAATCGAAAACGAGGGTCCTCCCTCGTTTTCTTTTCAGTCGAACGGATGATTTCGGCTGTATAGAAAGAGAGGGAAGACTTGTGGAAACAACAAAAAAACAAATTGAAAAACAAATCGATCAAACGATTCTCATGGTCGAACGTTTACTCCGGATGGATTCTGTTCCAAAATCGGAGTTGCTTGTTTTCGCACAGTGGCTTAACCGGTTTAGCGAACACGATCAAGCAGAATTTTTCGAACGGCAGACTGCTCGCTGGGTGAGTGAGTTGGACAGTGTGGTAGAAGAAGTGCCGCATGAACAGATCGTGACACTACTCGCACCGGTCATCGATCATCTATCAGAACGGGGACGGAAAAAAGTCGTCCGGAAAGAAATGATTCTTTCGGTCACAAAACGGTTTTTAGATAATATTCAGTGGAAAAAAGCACTGGAACAAGAACGATACATGACCCGTTTCTTTGGATCCATCGAAGATACATTGGAAGTCGGATACGATTTGCATGTCGATGCGATGTTGATCGACTACGAAATCATCCGAATGACGAATGACGCATTGATTGTGAAGTTGTTTAAAAAATTAGAAGCATCGTTTATTCCCCTGATTTTGATTGGTCCAAATGACCCGGGTGTCCGTCAAGCTTGTTATGCGCTCGGGACAGACGACTATTGGGATGAAACCGTCGGAATCGATGAACGTAAAATTCGTCTGAAGCGTTTGCTCCGAAAACTACGGACAGTTTCTTCGTCGATATTAGTCGATGAATTGACAGGAGCCTTTAACCGGAAATACCTCCAAAATGCTTACCGGAGACGGACATCCCGGCTAGAACGTGATGGTCAATTGTTTGCCCTTGCCATCTTTGATTTAGATCACTTTAAACGGATCAATGATTCACATGGTCATCCAACGGGGGATCTTGTGTTGACCGAACTGGCTGCCTTGACGAAACAAGCTCTTCGACAAGACGACGAATTGATTCGTTTTGGTGGAGAAGAATTCATGGTGTTGTTTAGTGCGGATGATTCGAATCATGCTACAGAAATGATGGAGAAAGTTCGGGCACGGATTGAACGTCATACATTTCCAAATGGATTGAAAGTGACGGTTTCCATCGGATTAACAGTCATTGATGATGTAATGCTGGATTTGGAGGAAATGACATCGGAAGCGGACGAAGCGCTGTATCAAGCCAAGCGAAATGGGAGAAATCAGGTTATCGTCTATGCAATGGCAACTGCCAAAGAGAAAGTGAAAGCCGTCATTAAAATCGAAAAGTCGATTCTTCCATCTCTTTCGCTGATGGAAATCCCGAGCCATCCGAAATATGATTTTGATCTCGTGGCGGACAATCAAAAAACAGTTGGCGCGATTCAATTGTATGTCATGCCGCTTGAAGAACTGGCAGCATCAAATTTTAAGCTTGTCGATGAATGGAAGCAGACACGTGACCAAATCATTGACGTGATTGCGATTGCCGGCGAAGAAAATCAATTGCTTGGTCAAGCGCTTGAACGAGGCGTTACAGATTATTGTTTGTCTCCTCTCGATCCACATCAATTAGAAGAGCAAATTCGACAATGGGTGATTCGTCTTCCGTAACGGCAGTATACTAAAAAGACACCTCGACTTTATAGAAGTCGAGGTGTCTTTTGAAAACAAAAGAATGTTAACGGAGAGGACGATCAAACTGTTTGATCGTAAAAGCTTCTGAATGTTGTGGATCAACCGGATGAAACATCTCGGACAAACAAACGAAGTCAACCGGGATCTCGGGATAATAAACATCCCCTTCAATGATGGCATCGATTTCCGTCGCATAAATCCGCTTGGTAAGTGACAGTGTTTGTTGGAACAGTTCACCACCGCCAATCAAAAAGACTTCCTCTTCCGACTCCGCGAAAGCAGCCAGTCCGTCTAAATCATGCCAGATGGTGATTCCTTCTGAATGGAAATTTGGATCACGCGTAATGACAATATTTTCGCGACCCGGTAATGGACGTCCGATTGACAGAAATGTTTTTCGGCCCATGATGACCGGTTTGCCGTAAGTCGTTTTCTTGAAATGGGCCAAATCAGCAGGGAGATGCCAGGGCATCTCGTTATCCCGACCAATGACCCGGTTTTTTGTATAGGCAACGATATGCGAAATCATACGGCGACGACTCCTTTAATATGCGGATCGGGATCATATCCTTCAATGATGATATCGTCAAACGTAAAATCTTCAATACGTTCCACTTCCCGGGCAAAACGAATCGTCGGCAAAGGTTTTGGATTCCGGCTCAATTGGAGATTGACTTGATCCAAGTGATTCGAATAAATATGGGCATCACCTAAAGTATGAACAAAATCGCCGACCTCAAGTTTACACACATGGGCAATCATATGGGTCAATAAGGCATAGGAAGCAATATTGAACGGTACACCCAAGAAGACATCTGCTGACCGCTGATAAAGCTGACAAGATAGTTTTCCGTCCGCCACATAAAATTGGAACAGCAAATGGCAAGGCGGTAAAGCCATTTCTTCCAATTGACCAGGATTCCAAGCGCTGACAATTAAACGACGCGAGTCCGGATTCACTTTGATCTGTTCAATGACATCTGCTAATTGATCGACTGTCGTGCCGTCCGGTTTAGGGAAAGAACGCCACTGGGCACCATAGACCGGTCCGAGATTGCCATCTTCGTCCGCCCACTCATTCCAGATGCGGACTCCATGTTCTTGCAGGTAGGAGATGTTGGTTTCACCGGAGATAAACCAAATCAATTCATGAATGATGGACTTCATATGTAACTTTTTCGTCGTTATCATCGGAAAACCATCCTGTAAAGGGAACCGCATTTGATGACCAAAAATACTGATGGTCCCGGTTCCCGTCCGATCTTCTTTTTTGATGCCGTTCGTTAAGATTTCCTGACAAAGTTGATGATACTGTTTCATGAATAATGTCCCCCTATTAAAGCTATCTTCCTATTGTAGCCGAACATCCTGGATTGAATCAACTGTTGGAAGAAGTTGGAAGGTGAAGCCGGAACAAGTGACTGAACAGGCCAAACAACGGTACGATATCCCGCCAGCCAAGGCGTCCGTCTTGTCGCGCCCGTATTCTGTGTAACATGAACAGCTGTAAAATATAAAACATCACCAAATCGACAGTCATCGTCCGAACGAATTGATTTGTCATGAAATAGACTTGGAAAATAGACCAGTCTGAACGTGCTAAAGCTAACCAGATGATGACGGATGACAGAACAGCCAGCAGGGCGACAACGTAAGGGATGAACTTCCGACGTCGAAACGGCAAAAACGTTTGACGCGGGATGGCGAGAGCTAGATACGGCATGAGGATAAATGATCCTAACGCAAATGCGCCAAAACTTGCTAACATCGGTGAAGGTTTTAAGAACCGTTTTTCATCTAAAAAGAGCATGAAAAAGGCGGCTGGATAGATGCCAAGTAATGTAAATAAACTGAGTGCAGACGTATCGAACTGGCTTTGATCAAACCGTAAAAAGGACAAAAGAAAACCGGAAGGAAAAACTCTGTTATTCCCAAATAGTAGAATGAAGACAATGGCAACAGCCCAGACTAGAAACAATAAATAACGACGGTACATGTTGGTACGCCTCCTCTCTTAAATCATTTTCCTCTATCGGAAAAATTCAAACGTAAAACGCTAGTTCCAGTATACCGGAATCCGGATAAGGGAATCCTCTTGTACTGGTTACAATATTCGTGATACGCTAACGATGAAATAAATGGAAGCGCTTTATTGATGAGTGCAATCGCTTGCATAAAATGTTCACAAGAGGAGTCGATCAATCACATGGAACG
>CAACXB010000036.1_pt1 | contig 16698 bp, 19 predicted proteins | sample 2275821 | NCBI WGS metagenome assembly CAACXB01 (sample SAMEA5312479, study PRJEB27640) | indoor metagenome | biome: indoor environment; feature: uncontrolled; material: tiles wood | place: Germany | collected 2014-07-07
CGATAGCCAAGTGGTCACACCCGTTCCCATGCCGAACACGGAAGTTAAGCACTTGAACGCCGAAAGTAGTTGGGGGCTTCCCCCTGTGAGGATAGGACGTTGCCAGGCAAGTGAAGGACCGATCTGCATTTTGCAGGTCGGTCTTTTTGTGTATGCCAAATGAAAAGCCTAAATGGTTGCATTTCACTTTTAAGATGATTACTATTAAATCAAACAATAGTCAAAGATGGTCAGAGAGGTGGTGCCCATGCAAAACATCACAGATATCATCGAAGCCTATTTAAAGCAGATTTTACATGATGAGAAAAAAATTGAAATCAAACGCCAGGAAATTGCAGAACGTTTTGATTGTGTACCCTCACAAATCAATTATGTCATCAACACCCGTTTTACGGTTGAAAAGGGTTATTTTGTTGAAAGTAAACGTGGTGGCGGTGGGTATATCCGCATTCAAAAGATTGTCATTTTAGATAGTCATGATCTGTTAGATGAAGTCAGCCAATGGGTTGGAAACGATTTAACCGAACAAGCTGCAGAAGATTATCTGATTCGTTTAGTAAACGAGCAGCTGTTGACACGGCGAGAAGCGATTTTGATTCAATCGTTGTTGCAAAAGGAAAGTCTACCAATGGCACTTGAGGATCAACGCCGGATGCGGGCTCATTTGATGCAGACCGTCCTGCAAACCATTAAGCGACTGTGACACGGGAGGAATGTGTATGCGTTGTCAGCGGTGTGGTGAACGAGAAGCTGTCGTCCGTGTCAAACTCCCACAAGATCAAGAGGGAACAGAACAAGTTCTTTGTTCAGTTTGTGTAAAAGAACTGGCAAAAGCCTATCAAGAAACCGCTTGTCCTTCATGTGGGATGACACGCCAACAACTTTTACATTTGCGAAAAGTTGGTTGTGCAACATGCTATTCGTTTTTCAAAGAAGAAGTAGATGGGATGATTCGTCAGTTTCAACACGGTCATACGAAACATTATGGTTCACGTCCTGAAGAAGAGTCGGTCGAAAAAAGATTGGCACAACAGTTGAGTCGACTCAAAGAACAGTTGAACCGTAAGATTTTATCGGAAGACTATGAAGAAGCAGAACTCATTAAACAGCAGATTGTAAATGTGGAGGAGGATTTGCGCCATGTTTGAAGAACTATTGACGCAACCTCTTAGTCAAAAGATGGATCAACAGGCACCTTACGATGATATCGTCGTTTCGACACGAATTCGCTTAGCGCGTAATGTAGCCCATTATCCTTTTTCGACAAGAATGACAGAAGAACAGGCAAATGCGTTAATCAACGAAACAGAACGTCAATTATCCGGACTAAAAGGATTTCAATTCGGGCGGGTCGATCAAGTTGATGCCTTAACGCGAACTGCTTTAGTAGAAAAACATTTGATCAGTCCTGCCCTTGCGACACACCCACGAACCGGACTTTTTATCAGTGAAGATGAACAGATCAGTGTCATGGTGAATGAAGAAGATCATTTTCGTATTCAAACCCTGTTACCGGGTTTGCAGTTAGAAGAAGCTTTTCGGGTGGCAAAGCAGGTCGATCGTTTAATCAGTGAACGCTTCAAGATAGCTTTTGATGATACGCTCGGTTATTTGACGACTTGTCCGAGTAACGTCGGCACAGGCCTACGGGCCTCGGTGATGTTGCATTTACCGGGACTCGTCCTGACCAATCAAATCCAAGGGTATATTAAACACCTGCGGCAGCTCGGTTTTGCGATTCGCGGGCGTTACGGCGAAGGAAGCGATGCTTCCGGTCGAATGTTCCAATTATCGAATCAACGGACACTTGGTGCGAGTGAGGATATGCTGATTACGGATTATCAATTTGCTGTTGAAGCATTAATTGAGGCAGAACAAGCGGCAAGAAAAGGATTATTGGAGACGTATCAAGAAGAACTAGAAGACCGGCTTTACCGGTCATCCGGAATTTTGCGATCGGCCCGATTAATTACGGCACGGGAAGCAACGGAGCGTTTATCCGATGTCCGGTTAGCCGATAGCCTCGGTTTGGCCGTGGAACTTCCGCCAAACTTATTCCATCATTTACTTGTATCGCTACAAACAGGTTTTCTACAAAAGCATTTCGGGAAACAATTAACATCAAGAGAACGGGACATCGAACGAGCGAGTATCATTCGTCAGATGTTAACCGAACAGACAAACAGGGATCACACACAAGGAGGTTTTGCGTAATGATGTTTGGACGATTCACAGAACGTGCTCAACGCGTACTCGCACTTGCTCAAGAAGAAGCGGTACGTCTTGGTCACCATAATATCGGGACAGAACACATTTTACTCGGACTTGTACGTGAAGGAGACGGGATTGCGGCGAAAGCCTTAACAGCACTCGGACTCAGTTCAGATAAGATTCAAATGGAAGTTGAAGCTTTAATCGGTCGCGGCCAAGACGGTGCGACGACGATTCACTATACACCACGCGCGAAAAAAGTCATCGAGCTGTCGATGGATGAGGCCCGTAAACTCGGTCATTCGTATGTCGGTACAGAGCATCTCTTACTCGGTCTGATCCGTGAAGGAGAAGGCGTCGCAGCACGTGTCTTAAACAACCTTGGCATCAGCCTCTCTAAAGCCCGTCAGCAGGTGCTTCAACTGCTTGGTAACAGTGAAACGACAGCCAATGCGTCGCAAGCAGGATCTGGTGTCGCGACACCGACGCTTGACGGTCTCGCACGCGACTTGACACAACAGGCACGGGAAACACGTCTTGATCCAGTGATCGGCCGTGCGAAAGAAATCCAACGTGTCATTGAAGTCTTAAGCCGTCGGACAAAAAACAATCCGGTCTTGATCGGAGAGCCGGGTGTTGGTAAAACAGCCGTCGTCGAAGGTCTTGCCCAACAAATCATTAACAATGAAGTGCCGGAGACGTTACGGAATAAACGCGTCATGGTTCTCGATATGGGAACACTCGTCGCCGGTACAAAATACCGTGGTGAGTTCGAAGACCGTTTGAAAAAAGTCATGGATGAGATTCGTCAGGCCGGTAATATCATTCTCTTCATCGACGAATTGCACACATTGATCGGTGCCGGCGGAGCAGAAGGGGCAATTGATGCCTCGAACATCCTCAAGCCGTCACTCGCCCGTGGTGAACTCCAGTGTATCGGAGCAACGACACTCGATGAGTACCGGAAATACATCGAAAAAGATGCGGCACTCGAACGTCGTTTCCAACCGATTCAAGTGGCTGAACCTACAACAGATGAAGCGACACAAATATTGTTTGGTCTTCGTGACCGTTATGAAGCACATCACCGGGTGACGATCACGGATGAAGCAATCCAAGAAGCGGTAACACTCTCGGACCGCTACATCTCGGATCGTTTCCTACCGGATAAAGCGATTGACTTGATTGATGAAGCCGCTTCAAAAGTTCGTTTGCGCTCCTATACAGCACCACCGAACCTAAAAGAAGTCGAAGCGAAGCTTGAAGGTATTCGTAAAGACAAAGATGAAGCCGTTCAAAGTCAAGAATTCGAAAAAGCAGCCAGTCTCCGTGATACAGAACAAAAATTGCGTGATGAATTGGAACGTTTGAAAGAAGAATGGCAGAACAAGCAAGGCAACGAAAAATTAGAAGTGACGAAAGAGGATATCGCACAAGTCGTCGCCAACTGGACAGGTGTTCCGGTCACGAAGATTGCAGAAGAAGAAACCGACCGCTTATTGCGTCTTGAAGAAATCCTTCATGGACGTGTCATCGGTCAAAATGAAGCCGTTAAATCGATTTCCAAAGCAATCCGTCGTGCACGCGCCGGTTTAAAAGATCCAAAACGTCCAATTGGTTCATTTATCTTCCTCGGACCAACCGGTGTCGGTAAAACGGAACTGGCCCGGGCTGTCGCGGAAGCGATGTTCGGTGACGAAGATGCCATCATCCGGATCGATATGTCCGAATACATGGAGAAACATGCGACAAGTCGTCTTGTCGGTTCTCCTCCGGGATACGTCGGGTATGAAGAAGGCGGTCAGTTAACAGAAAAAGTACGCCGGAAACCATACTCTGTCATCTTGCTTGATGAAATCGAAAAAGCACACCCTGAAGTCTTCAACATCTTGCTTCAAGTGCTTGACGACGGTCGCTTGACGGATTCAAAAGGCCGGACAGTCGACTTCCGAAATACGATCATCGTCATGACGTCAAACGTCGGAGCAAGTGCACTCAAACGTAACAAATACGTTGGTTTCGCAGTCTCCGATGATACGGACCGCGAGTACAAAGACATGAAGGGGAAAGTCATGGATGAGCTGAAAAAAGCCTTCCGCCCTGAATTCTTGAACCGGATTGACGAAACAATCGTCTTCCACTCACTCGAGAAAAAACACATCGAAGAAATCGTGAAATTAATGGCAAAAACGCTTGAAAAACGTCTTGCGGAACAACAAGTGCATTTCGAGTTGACGCCAGCCGCGCTTTCGAAAATCGCGGATATCGGATACGATCCGGAATACGGAGCCCGTCCGATCCGTCGTGCTCTTCAACGTGAAGCAGAGGATCGTTTGTCAGAAGCCTTGCTTGCAGGTGATATTCAAAAAGGTGAGCGGGTGGCACTTGATGTCGAAGATGGTGAATTCATCGTCCGCCGTCATCAGGCTGAACCAGCAACGACCGAATAATTGATCAACAGGGTCCAGCTTTCGCAAGTATGTGGCGAAAGCTGGATTTTTTTCTTGATAAAAAGAAAGGATGAATCGCGTGGCTAAAATAAAGACGAAATTTGTCTGCCAGAGTTGTGGTACGGAATCTCCCAAATGGATGGGACGCTGTTCCGGCTGTGGCGAATGGAACACGATGGTCGAAGAAGTCGTTGAAGAGAAAAAAGCACGGCGCGGTTCTGCCTTCGTGCATACGACAACCAAACAATTAAAACCGGAACGCTTATCGAATATCTTGTCACAGGAAGAAAGCCGTGTCTTTACAGGCAGCGGTGAATTTGACCGGGTCCTCGGTGGTGGAATCGTACCGGGCTCGATGGTTCTTGTCGGCGGCGATCCCGGAATCGGGAAGTCGACGATCTTGCTTCAAACCAGTGCCCGTCTTGCGGCGCGTGGAGAAAAAGTCCTGTACATTTCAGGGGAAGAATCGCTGAAACAAACGAAACTGCGGGCGGAACGCCTCGGATTACCGACACAGGACCTGTTTGTCTTGAGTGAGACAGACATGAACATGATCGAACGGGTCGTCGATGAAGAAAACCCGGGCTTTTTGATCATTGACTCCATTCAAACCGTGTATATCGATGAGATTCAGTCGGCTCCGGGCAGTGTCACGCAAGTCCGGGAATGTACAGCGATGCTGATGAAAATCGCGAAGAGTCGTGGTATTGCCATCTTTATCGTCGGTCACGTAACCAAACAAGGATCGATTGCCGGACCGCGTTTACTTGAGCATATGGTAGATGCCGTTCTGTACTTTGAAGGAGAACGCCACCACACGTTCCGGATTTTACGGGCGGTCAAAAACCGGTTCGGTTCGACGAATGAAATCGGTATTTTTGAAATGCGTGAATCCGGTCTTGAAGAAGTCTTGAATCCATCGGAGATTTTCCTCGAAGAACGGACATCCGGTGTATCCGGTTCGACCATCGTCGCCTCGATGGAGGGAACTCGGACAGTTCTTGTGGAACTGCAAGCATTGATTTCTCCGACATCGTTTGGTAACCCGCGTCGTATGGCGACCGGGATTGATCAGAATAAAGTCGCTTTGCTGATGGCTGTTTTAGAAAAACGGTCGGGCTTGTTGCTCCAGACGCAAGATGCGTATCTTAAGGCGGCGGGTGGAGTCAAACTTGATGAACCGGCCATCGATTTAGCAATTTGTGTCGCGGTCGCATCCAGTTTCCGCGATAAGCCGACCCGACCAACAGATGTCGTCATCGGCGAAGTCGGCCTGACGGGCGAAGTCAGACGCGTCTCACGGATCGAACAACGGGTCGCGGAAGCGGCGAAGCTTGGTTTCACCCGTGCCATCATTCCGAAAAACAATCTGGGGGGCTGGACATATCCACCCGGTATCACGGTAATCGGAGTCGAGAGTGTGGATGAAGCATTACGGGAAACGATTCCGTTTTAAGCGGTTTCAACTACGGCAAAAGATGGGGAAGGTGTAACAGACCTGTAAACAGTTTCCCCATCTTAAGGCGTAGGTGATTCAAATAAATACATGTTACAATGAACTTAAAATAATAAAAGGAGGTGGGAAGATTGAAAATCGTCATCAGGATCTTTTTTGCGTTACTAGGTCTTGCGCTTGGTATCTTGTTGCTTCCTCAATTGTTTCAGCTGATTGAAGCGGCGACGAAGATGGCTTTCCCGGAATGGTTGATGACCACATACGTAACAGGAACGATTGGTGCACTCATATTTTTATTAATTGGATTATTCATTACGGATTCTGTGATTCGGCTTCTCCGGTTTTTAGAAGAAAAGTTAGTGAAAGCACCTGTCGCCGATCTATTTTTCGGCACATTCGGCTTATTGGTTGGTCTCGTCATGGCTTTTCTTGTCAGCATGCTGATTGAACTTGTCGGTATTCCTTTACTCAGTAATGTGTTAACCATGATAGTCGCAGTACTGTTCGGTTACCTCGGATTTACGGTCGGCTACCGGAAGCGTCACGAACTGACGAAAGTCTTCTTGCGCAACAGTAACAATCAGACGGAGAAAAAAGCGGCTGAGCCTGTTGTTGTCGCAAAATCAAACAGTAAAGTCCTCGATACGAGTGTCATCATCGATGGTCGGATTACGGATATCGCAAAAACAGGATTTGTCGAAGGCAAACTGATTGTTCCGCAATTCGTCATCGGCGAGTTGCAGTATATTGCGGATTCATCAGATACACTGAAGCGAAACCGCGGACGTCGCGGGCTCGATGTGCTGAAGGAATTGCAATCGATTCCCGGCATGGAAGTCGAGATTTATGACGGGGACTTTGAGGATGTTCCGGAAGTCGACATCAAGTTGATTAAGCTGGCAGAACTGATTAAAGGAATCGTCGTCACGAACGACTACAACTTAAATAAGGTCTGTGAAGTACGGAACGTACCGGTCTTGAACATCAACGATTTGGCGAATGCCGTCAAGCAAGTGGTCATCCCCGGTGAAGAGATGACGGTCCTCGTCATCAAAGAAGGAAAAGAGCAAAAACAGGGAATTGCCTACCTCGAGGATGGAACGATGGTCGTCGTTGAAGAAGGAAAACATTTGATTTCGAAAACGATTGGTGTTGTCGTGACCAGTGTTCTGCAGACGTCTGCCGGACGGATGATTTTCGCGAAACCCCAGGAAAAATAAACAGCAGACTGCCAAATCTCTTTTGGCAGTCTTTACTTATGGGAAAAGAGGGAACTAGATGAAAGAGCACACATACCGGATTGTCATTCCGGCCGCCGGAGCAGGGAAACGGATGGGGGCGGATCGAAACAAATTAATGCTGACGTTACGAAACCGGTCTATCATCGAATGGACACTGGATGTCTTTGAGCAGGACCCGGCTTGTCTTGAAATCATTTTGGCGATCAATCCGGCGGAGCAACCGTGGTTCGAACGTATTACGGCACCATACAAGACGTCGATCCGTCTCGTCCCGGGTGGACGCGAGCGTCAGGAAAGTGTGAAGCGTGGATTAGAAGCGGTGACAGCACCCGGTATCGTCCTGATTCATGACGGAGCCCGACCATTCGTGACCATCGAATCGATTCAGCAGGTCGTCAAAGCAGCTGAACAGACCGGAGCTGCGATTTTAGGTGTGCCGATCAAAGATACTGTCAAACGGATTGACGGCGACGCGATTGTCGAGACGGTTCCCCGGGATCAGCTGATGGCAGCCCAAACACCGCAAGCCTTTGAGTTAGAGCGGATTCGAACTGTTCATGCGAAGGCAGCGACGGAATTTTTAGGTACGGATGACGCAAGTTTGATAGAATGGGACGGAGGAACGGTGACTTGGGTCACCGGACAATACGAGAACATTAAAGTGACGACGCCGGACGATTTATTGTTTGGAGAAGCCATTCTAACGAAACGGGGGAAATGAAGATGATCCGAATTGGACAAGGATTTGATGTACATGCTTTTGCAGAGGACCGCAAACTGATTTTAGGCGGGATTGAGATTCCGCATACGAAAGGGTTGCTCGGTCACTCGGATGCTGACGTCCTGTTACATACGATTGCTGACGCGGCTCTTGGTGCGATCGCAGCGGGCGATATCGGGAAACACTTCCCCGATACGGACCCGGAATTTAAAGACGCCGACTCAGCAAAATTGTTGCAGCACGTTTATGCACTCGTCAAAGCACAAGGTTATGAACTGGGCAATTTAGACGCGACCGTCATTGCACAAGCTCCAAAGTTGCGTCCATACATCGATACGATGCGGGCACGGATCGCGGAACTTCTTGAAGCGGATATCGAACAGATCAACGTCAAGGCGACGACGACGGAATGGCTAGGCTTTACGGGACGTGAAGAAGGAATCGCATGTCAGGCTGTGATTTTGCTGAAACGAATCGAAGAATAAGGTATACTAGGTAAGCGAATTTTAGACTAAAGGAGTGGATCGGTAATGGCAGAAGTACGTGTACGTTATGCACCAAGTCCAACGGGACACCTTCATATTGGAAACGCACGAACAGCATTGTTTAACTACCTGTTTGCACGACACGCAGGCGGCAAGATGATTTTACGTATTGAGGATACGGATCAGAAACGAAACATCGATGGTGGTGTGGAAAGTCAGATGAAGTACCTCGAATGGCTCGGCATCGACTGGGATGAAGGTCCGGGTCGCGGTGGTGACTATGGTCCTTACTTCCAAATGGAACGGCTCGATCTGTACAAAAAATACACAGACGAGTTACTTGAAAAAGGACTGGCTTACCGCTGTTATATGACATCGGAAGAGCTCGAAGCAGAACGGGAAGCGCAAATCGCCCGTGGGGAAGCACCACGTTATTCAGGTGCACACCGCAACCTGACGCAAGAACAAGAAGAGGCGTTCGTTGCAGAAGGCCGGACACCGTCGATTCGGATCCGTGTTCCGGAAAGCGTCACCTACACATGGAACGATATCGTCAAAGAAGACGTCTCGTTCGAATCAAAAGACTTCGGCGATTGGGTCATCGTTAAAAAAGACGGGATTCCGACGTACAACTTTGCTGTCGTCGTTGATGATCACTTGATGGAAATCAGCCACGTCCTGCGTGGAGACGACCATATTTCGAACACACCGAAGCAGATGATGATTTATGATGCGTTCGGTTGGGACTATCCGACATTCGGTCACATGACATTGATTGTCAACGAAGAACACAAAAAACTCTCGAAACGTGATCAGTCGATCATCCAATACATCGAGCAGTATAAAGATCTCGGTTACTTGCCGGAAGCATTACTGAACTTCGTGACGTTACTTGGCTGGTCGCCGGTCGGTGAACAGGAAATCTTCACAAAAGAAGAGTTCATCGAGATTTTCGATGCGTCCCGTCTTTCGAAAAGTCCAGCTGTCTTTGACCAGCAAAAACTGGCTTGGATCAACGGTCAATACATGAAACACCAATCGTTCGAAGAAGTATTCGAAGCAAGTCTGCCGTTCCTGCAAGACGCGGGACGTGTTTCAAGCGAACCGACGGAAGAAGAGCTCGTCTGGGCACAAAACCTGGTCGGATTATACCGGGAACAGATGACACATGGCGCAGAAATCGTCGAGCTTTCAGAGATGTTCTTTGAGGATGAACTGGTGTATGATGAAGAGGCAAACACTGTCTTGGCAGGAGAAACCGTTCCTGCAGTCTTGAGTGAATTCGCGAACCAGTTGCGGACACTTGAAGAATGGACACCGGAAGCCATTAAAGGGGCAATCAAAGCAACCCAAAAAGCAACCGGACAAAAAGGGAAAAATCTGTTCATGCCAATCCGTGTCGCAACGACCGGACAAACACACGGACCGGAGCTTCCGAACACGATTCAATTATTAGGAAAAGACCGCGTACTTGCGCGTCTGGACGCATAAAATAAAGCGTAGATGAGGAAAGTAGGAACGATGTCCGTTGTACAGAGACAAGCTTGAGTGGTGAGAAAGCTTGAACGGACGCGCTTTCGAAATGCCCCTCTGAGTGCTGCCCGAAATCAGTGAGAGTAGGCGTAGACGTATCTCCGGCGTTAACGGACCGGAGAGGGATGATTCAGTTCATCCAAACAGAGTGGGACCGCGCTGATTGGCGTCTCTGTGCAGCGATGCACGGGGGCGCTTTTTCTTATGGAGAGGAGAACGAACATGACACGGATGCGTGAAGATATCCGCAATGTATTTAAACAGGATCCGGCAGCCCGGAGTACGATGGAAGTCGTCTTGACCTATCCGGGATTACATGCCGTCTGGATGCACCGGTTGGCTCATCGTATGTGGAAGATGAATTTGCATCTTGCCGCACGGCTGTTGTCGCAATTCAGCCGGTTCCTGACGGGAATTGAGATTCATCCCGGTGCGACAATCGGCCGGCGTCTCTTCATCGACCATGGTATGGGAGTCGTCATTGGGGAAACGGCGATTATCGGCGACGATGTCACCCTGTTCCAAGGTGTGACACTGGGGGGAACAGGGAAAGAAACGGGCAAACGGCATCCGACACTCGGAAATGGTGTCCTCGTATCAGCCGGAGCACGCGTACTCGGTGATATCACGATTGGTGATTCATCGAAGATTGGCGCAAGCTCCGTTGTTCTAAAAAATGTACCGTCAAATGCGACAGTTGTCGGAATTCCCGGACGTGTCGTGATACAAGACGGAATAAAAGTCGATGCACCGCTTGATCATCAATTACCCGATCCGGTTCGTGAATGCCAGGAACGGGTTGAGCTGGAACTTGAACAATTAAAACGTGAGATTGAACGAATAAAAGGAGGACACCGCCATGATACAACTTTACAACAGCATGACCGGAAAAAAGGAACCGTTTAAACCGCTCGAAGAAGGAAAGGTCAAGATGTATGTTTGTGGACCAACCGTCTATAACTACATCCATATCGGGAATGCCCGTCCGGCCATCGTCTTTGATACGGTCCGCCGCTACTTTACGTACCGGGGCTATGACGTTAAATATGTCTCGAACTTCACGGATGTCGACGATAAAATCATCCGGACAGCGAATGAGCTCGGAGAAGATTACCATGCACTGACGAAACGATTCATCGAAGCCTATCACGCGGATACAGGTGCGTTGAATGTCCAAAAAGCGGATATTCATCCGCTCGTCACGGAAACGATGGACGATATCATCGCTTTCATCGAAGTGCTCGTCGAAAAAGGGAATGCCTATGCGTCAAGCGGAGATGTCTACTTCCGGACACGCAGCTTTAAAGATTACGGTCAGCTAAGTCAACAGTCGATTGATGAACTCCGCTCGGGTGCGCGGATCGAAGTCGGCGAGAAAAAAGAAGATCCGCTCGATTTCGTCCTATGGAAAGCAGCGAAACCGGGTGAACCGGCATGGACGAGTCCATGGGGAGAAGGCCGTCCCGGCTGGCACATCGAGTGCTCAGCGATGGCGAAAAAGTATCTCGGGGATACGATTGATATTCATGCAGGCGGACAAGACCTTAAATTCCCGCACCATGAAAATGAGATTGCCCAATCGGAAGCGTGCAACTCACAGAAGTTTGCAAACTACTGGATGCATAACGGGTTCCTTAACATCGAAAATGAAAAGATGTCAAAATCACTGGGCAACTTCCTGACGGTCCACGAAGCGATTCAAGCCGTCGATCCGATGGTCTTACGTTTCTTCATGCTGTCAGTCCAGTACCGTCATCCGATCAACTACAGCCGTGATCTGATCGATCAGGCAGCAAACGGGTTGGCACGGATCCGTGAATCGGTCGCAAACGTCGAACACCGTTTGACGATGACGGCTAATCTTGGAACGGCAACGGACAAATGGCTGAACCGGATCGAAGAAATCAAACAGCATTTCATCACATCGATGGATGATGATTTCAATACAGCGAACGCTGTGACCGATTTGTTTGATCTGTCGAAGGAAGCCAACCTCTATCTTGGGGAAGACCAGGTCGCAACAGAAGTGCTGGAACGATTCCTGGCAGTCTTTGATGAACTATCGACAGTCCTCGGAGTCACGTTGACAATCGAAAAAGGGTTACTCGATGAAGAAGTCGAACAGCTGATTCGTGATCGGGATACGGCACGGAAAGAACGGGACTTCGCCCGTGCGGACGCGATCCGTGATCAACTGCGTGACCAAGGCATCCTGCTTGAGGATACAGCGCAAGGGATGCGGTGGAAGCGCGGATGAAGAACTACAAACAATTAAATGCGCTGGCACTCGCCTACATGGGCGATGTTGTCTATGAAATGCATGTCCGGGAACGGTTGCTTGAAAAAGGATATGTCAAACCGGGTGAACTGCATCAAGCGGCCATCCGCTATGTCCGTGCTCAGGCGCAAGCCTTCGTCGTGACACACTGGTTAAATGAAAATACGTTGACAGAAGAAGAGCAGGCTGTCGTCCGGCGCGGGAAGAACGCTAAATCAGGTTCCGTTCCGAAAAGTACGGACGTCCATACGTACCGGTACGCAACGGCGTTTGAGGCATTGCTCGGATATGTCTATCTTGCAGAAGGAGGGGATCGTCTTGAAGAACTCATCGGACAAGCGCTCGAATTACTCGAAGCCGAAGCAACGGACGGAAAATAAATCGTTCCAATCGGCGCGTAAACAAAAAGACAAGCCGCATGGCGAAAAAACGAAACAGAAGAAAGTTGAGCCCAAACAAGAAGAGACCATCGTGATCGAACCGCTCGAGGAAGGACAGGATTTCTTATACGGACGGAATCCGGTTCTCGAAGCGTTACGGACGGGTCGTGAGATGAACAAGCTCTTCATCCAAGAAGGGCAACAGAAAGGACCGCTTGCCGTCATCCATGCGATGGCGAAAGAGGCAGGTGTCCAGACACAAATCGTTCCACGCTCGAAATTACACGGTTTGACGGGAAGCGACAATCACCAGGGTGTCGTTGCTGCCGTCGCTGCCTATGAGTATGCAGAACTCGACGATATCTTTGCACTGGCAGAAAAGAAAGACGAGACGCCATTGATGATTTTACTCGATGAACTCGAAGATCCGCATAATCTCGGATCGATTCTCCGGACGGCAGATGCCGTCGGTGCCCACGGGATCATTATTCCGAAACGCCGGTCTGTCGGATTGACACAGGTTGTCGCGAAAGCTTCAACGGGGGCGATCGAACATATCCCGGTCGTTCGTGTGACGAACTTGACGCGGACAATGGAAGATTTAAAGAAAAAAGGGATCTGGTTTGTCGGGACGGATGCCCGTGAGAGTGATGACTACCGGACGCTCGACGGAACGATGCCACTTGGAATCGTCATCGGCAGCGAAGGAAAAGGCATGAGCCGGCTTGTCCGTGAAAAATGCGATTTCCTTGTACATCTCCCGATGGCAGGACATGTCACGTCACTCAACGCATCGGTTGCTGCCTCGTTGTTGTTATATGAGGTCTACCGGACAAGAAAGCCGTATTCGCGATGAAATACGACCGTCTGATCGTTGATGGCTACAATATCATTGGCGCATGGCCGGAATTCCGGACATTGCGGGAGCAGGATTTTGAATTAGCACGGGAACGATTGGTCGATGCGATGGCCGAGTACCAGGCCGTGACAGGAATCAATGTGACGATTGTCTTCGATGCCTATCTCCAACCGGGGAGAGAATCCCGGATCAGGAAAAGCGGTATCGAAGTCATCTATACACGGGAAAACGAAACGGCGGATGAATGGATTGAGAAAACAGCGGCGGAATGGTTACAGGATATCCGGGTCAAGCTGACGGTTGCGACAAACGATTTCACCGAACAGTGGGTCATCTTCACGCTCGGTGCCCTTCGGATCTCGGCGCAGGAATTACGACGGGACTGGAAGGCGGCGGTTGCCGTCATCCGTGGACAGACGATTGCGTCGAAGACGAGCAAGAAACCACGTTCGACAATCGATATGCCGGCTGATGTCATTGAACGGCTTGAAGAGATCCGGCGGCGTAAAAATTCAGATTCATGAAGAAAATGAAAAAGCGGATTCACGATAAAGTCGTGAAATTCGCTTTTTTTGATTCTTCGGGTGTCACGTCTCCGCACGATCAACAGAGTAAAAAAAGAGGTCATGCCAATTTTCATTGTCGTAAGACAGGAAATTATTGTATAATTAGAAACAATCGATTAGTTTGTTAGAGAAGCTTGGAGGGATGACGGATGAGTTTGGTTTCGTTCGACCAGTTTGAGTGCATGACCGATGAGGCGCTTGTGGAACAAGCGAAGGTATTTGACAACAGTGATGCGCTCGAATTTCTGATCGAGCGGTATCGGAACTTCGTGCGCGCCAAGGCACGGTCTTACTTTTTAATCGGAGCGGACCGGGAAGACATCATCCAGGAAGGTATGATCGGTCTGTATAAGGCAGTCCGGGATTACCGTACGGATAAGCTGGCTTCGTTCAAAGGCTTTGCTGAGCTGTGTATTACCCGGCAAATGATTACAGCAATCAAAACCGCAACGCGTCAAAAACATATTCCGTTGAATTCCTACATTTCGCTCGATAAACCGATTTACGATGACGAATCGGAACGGACGTTACTCGATATCATCACATCGACAGCCCCGTCAGATCCGCAAGTGTTGATTGTGAACCGGGAAGAGTATGCGGATATTGAAAGTAAGATGGATGAGATCCTTAGTGATCTGGAGCGAAAAGTACTGGCGCTCTATCTCGACGGAAGAACCTATCAGGAAATCTCAGATGATCTCGATCGTCATGTCAAGTCAATCGATAATGCCCTTCAACGTGTGAAGAAAAAGCTGGAACGGTATCTTGAAGCACGAAAACTGACTGTCTGACCGAGAGGTGGATTGACCCCGTTAACCGGGTGTGCTACTGTATAAATAGCGCCTTACTAGCGAGACGCCGCTCATAGGCGTTTTTTTTTACGCTCTTTTTTAGAGAGGATTCTCTTCTTGAAGAGAAGGAGTGGCAAAGAAGGAGGTCGTTTGAGATGGCGAAGAAAGTAGGCCTTGCTTGTGATATTTGCGGTGCCCGCGACTACACGACGATGAAAAAAGAGGATGTCAGCATCCGCTTGGAACTGAAGAAGTTCTGTCGCCGTTGTAACGCGCATACGATTCATAAAGAAGCGAAATAAGGCTTCATCTATCCCCATTTACTACATCCTGGAGGGAAAGTACGATGAAATTTTTGCGTGACGTATGGAATGAACTGAAAAAGACGAGCTGGCCGAAACGAAAAGAACTGACGAAGTATACACTGACTGTAATCGGTATGGTCATTTTTATGGGTGTCTTCATCTTCGGTATCGATTCAGGGCTCAGCGCATTCATGAGTTGGTTGATTAAGTAAAAAGAAGAGGTGACGTACCATGGATAAGCAGTGGTTTGTTGTCCAAACGTACTCTGGATTCGAAAATAACGTCAAGGCAAATCTTGAGCGTCGGATTGAATCCATGAACATGGACGAGAAAATCTTCCGTGTACTCGTTCCAATCGAAACGGTACAGGAAGAAGTAACAAACAAAAAAGGTGAAACGAAAATCAAGGAACGTGAAATCAAGATTTTCCCGGGGTATGTCCTCGTGGAGATGGTCATGACGGATGATTCTTGGTATGTCGTCCGTAACACACCGAACGTCACGGGATTCCTCGGTTCGGTTGGCGGCGGTTCAAAACCGACACCACTTCTTCCAGAAGAAGCGGAAAACATTCTCGGATCAATGGGACTTGTTGACATGAAGAGTCGTTATGACTTTACAATGGGACAAATCGTACGGATCAAAGAAGGTGTCTTTGCGAACCTGGAAGGTACGATCGAAGAACTTGAAACAGAAACAGAGAAAATGAAGGTTTCTGTCGATATGTTCGGTCGTGAAACGAAAGTAGAGCTCGATTTCTCACAAGTTGAGAAAATAGATTAAGTTTCCTATTGCGAAACTTTTATTTTAATGGTACAATTTTTCCTGTTTGATGTTGTGCTTATTTCGATAAATTACTCGTCGAATAGAATGAGTGGGAGGACGCGCAACGTCCAATTAAACCACATTAAAGAATTAAGGAGGTGTGTCTCGTGGCGAAGAAGGTTATGAAACTAGTTAAACTTCAAATTCCTGCGGGCAAAGCAAACCCAGCTCCACCAGTTGGACCGGCACTCGGTCAAGCAGGTGTGAACATCATGGGCTTCTGTAAAGAGTTCAACGCTCGTACACAAGACCAAGCCGGCTTGATTATTCCTGTAGTCATCACGGTTTTTGAAGATCGTTCATTTACGTTTATTACTAAAACTCCACCAGCAGCAGTTCTCTTGAAGAAAGCAGCTGGAATCGAGAGCGGTTCAGGCGAGCCTAACCGTAAGAAAGTAGCGACTGTCAAACGTGACAAAGTTCGCGAAATCGCTGAAACGAAAATGCCAGACCTCAACGCAGCATCTGTTGAAACAGCGATGTTGATGGTTGAAGGTACTGCACGTTCTATGGGTATCGTAATCGAAGACTGAGTCTTTTGATTGCAATGAACAACGATGAGGGTCGCAGGCGGATAGTTACTTGAAGCCTTGCTAC
>CAACXB010001042.1_pt1 | contig 16230 bp, 17 predicted proteins | sample 2275821 | NCBI WGS metagenome assembly CAACXB01 (sample SAMEA5312479, study PRJEB27640) | indoor metagenome | biome: indoor environment; feature: uncontrolled; material: tiles wood | place: Germany | collected 2014-07-07
ATGGCGGTGTAGCTCAGCTGGCTAGAGCGTACGGTTCATACCCGTGAGGTCGTGGGTTCGACTCCCTCCGCCGCTACCATATTTTTTTGGCCCGTTGGTCAAGCGGTTAAGACACCGCCCTTTCACGGCGGTAACACGGGTTCGATTCCCGTACGGGTCATTCTGTAAAAAAGCTATCTCTATTATATAGAGGTAGCTTTTTTCGTTTAAGTCATTTATGGATCAAGGGGGACCAGGCATGGGATTCGAGATTAATCTTCCAAAGGAACCGTTGTTGGTTGCTGTTTCCGGCGGCTGTGATTCAATGGTACTGGCACATCTTTTGTATGAAGCGAATCATGATCTAATGATTGTTCATGTTCATCATGGTCTGCGCGAAGAATCGGACGAAGAAGCAGAAGCGGTCCGCGCTTGGGCGGATGCGAGACAAGTGGCTGTTCGGATGACACGACTCGCATGGGATGATCAAACACCGAGCCAGGCGGCTTGCCGGGCGAGGCGTTATGCCTTTTTTCAAGACGTCATGGCTGAGACCGGACGGCGGCATCTTGTGCTCGCACACCACCGGGACGATCAATTGGAGACGTTGTTGATCCAGTTGATCCGAGGGGAAGCAGGCGTCGACGGCATTCCCCGGATCCGTTCTTTTGCGACGGGACAGATTCATCGTCCGTTGTTGACGTACTCCAAACAACAACTGTATTACTATGCAAGAAACCATTACGTGACATGGTATGAAGACGAGACGAATGCCGGAACGAAATATCTCCGGAATCAGATGCGGCACCGGATCCTGCCATTGCTTGCGGAACTTCGCCCGGGTTATGAAGAAGCAACGGTTCAGGCGGCGATATCTCGTCATGAACAAAAACAGGAACATTTCACGTACGTCACGTCCTTTGTCAAAGAACGGATGACGGACCGCGGGCTTCCTCTTGAAGCGATTCAAACACTCCCTTCAGACTTCAAGCGGCTTGTCCTGCGTGCCTTATTACCGGACCGTGACTTTACTTCCGAGGAATACAATCAATTTTTGGCATTGTTACGAGTAGATATGCCGTCCGGCGAAGTGTATTATGGAAACTGGAGGATACAGCGTACATATGGCTACGTGACATGTGTCCGTTGTCCGAGAAAGCACCTGCTCCCGGAAGCATTGGAAGTGGGAATTGATTTGGGCACTTATCATTATGGTGAACAAACGATTGTGTTCTCACGTTCGGCGACCGGTATTCCATTTTCAGCCATCCGTTTTCCACTGACGATTCGACAGCCCTTACCCGGTGACCGGATCCGGTTAGCGGTCGGTACGAAAAAAGTGAGCCGGATTCTTGTGGATGCGAAGGTTCCACGGGGGTTACGGACGGAAATTCCGGTTGTCGTCGATGCGACAGGGCAAGTTCTGGCGGTCATCGGACATCGAATTGCAATATTCGGGTCATTTGAACTCCTCGCAGAATCGTGTTTAATGATAGAATGGTAATGTAGTGTTTAAAATGGAGGAGGAATACCTAGTATGACCTTAATGAATGATATGGAAAAAGTACTGATTTCAGAAGAAGAGATCCAACATAAAGTCGGTGAACTCGCGGGTGAACTGACAGCGGATTACGGAGATCGTTTCCCGCTCCTCGTTTGTGTCCTGAAAGGCGCAATGCCGTTCATGTCAGATCTCGTCAAAAAGATGGACATGCATCTTGAAATGGACTTCATGGATGTCTCGACGTATCACGGCGGTACGACATCGACAGGTGAAGTGAAGATTGAGAAGGATTTAAACACATCCGTAGAAGGTCGTGACATCCTGATTGTCGAAGATATCATCGACAGCGGATTAACATTAGGCTACCTCGTGGACCTGTTTAAATACCGGAAAGCGAAGTCGGTAAAAATCGTAACATTGCTGGATAAGCCAAGTGGTCGTAAAAACGATTTACATGCGGATTACAGCGGTTTTGTCATTCCACATGAGTTCGTTGTTGGTTATGGTCTTGACTATGAAGAAAAATATCGTAACCTTCCTTATGTTGGTGTCTTGAAACCAGCAGTCTACGGCGGCTAATTATTTTTAATCTTGACTGTCACATGATAAGATGAAACCAATTACAAAGCGCGCTTTGCCGCGTTAGGATTCGTATCGATTGAAGAAAATCAATCAGTTGATGCGGAGAGGAGGCCTACGATGAACCGAGCAGTGAAGAATACCCTTGTGTTTGGGGTCATTTTTCTAGCTTTGATCTTGTTTCTGCAATACTTGCAGAGTCCAGTGAACAAAAGCAAAGAAATCAATTACACACAGTTTGTCGAGTCTGTTGAAAAAGGTGATGTGAAGACGGCGACGTTCCAGTATGAGGGACAGACGTACAATGTCACAGGTGAATTACGTGAAAAAGATACGACATATGAAACGGTCGTACCAGCTGTTGATACAGAACTGACGGATTTGTATACGCAATTGCGCAGCCAAAACGTCAAGATGGAATTTAAGGCGGCGGAAACAAACGGTGGTTGGATTGCACTGTTCACGACAATCATTCCGTTTATCATCATCTTCATCCTGTTCTTCTTCTTGATTAATCAAGCACAAGGTGGCGGCGGCGGTGGCCGTGTCATGAACTTCGGTAAATCGAAGGCGCGCCTGTATGATACAGAAAAGAAAAAGATTACGTTTGACGACGTGGCAGGAGCGGATGAGGAGAAACAAGAACTCGTTGAGGTTGTTGAATTCTTGAAAGATCCACGCAAGTTTGCCCGTCTAGGTGCCCGTATTCCTAAAGGTGTCCTCCTTGTAGGTCCTCCAGGTACAGGTAAAACATTGCTTGCCCGTGCAGCAGCTGGCGAAGCCGGCGTCCCGTTCTTCTCGATTTCAGGTTCTGACTTCGTTGAGATGTTTGTCGGGGTCGGGGCATCACGTGTCCGTGACTTGTTTGAAAACGCGAAGAAAAATGCACCATGTATCATCTTCATCGATGAAATCGATGCCGTTGGTCGCCAACGTGGTGCCGGTCTTGGCGGCGGACATGATGAGCGCGAACAAACATTGAACCAACTTCTTGTTGAGATGGATGGATTCAGTGAAAACGAAGGCATCATCATGATCGCAGCTACTAACCGTGCGGACATTTTGGACCCCGCTTTACTCCGTCCAGGTCGTTTTGACCGTCAAATCACGGTTGAGCGTCCAGATGTCGTCGGACGTGAAGCAGTTCTTAAAGTACACGCACGCAACAAGCCACTCGATACGACAGTTGATTTGAAAGCCATCGCGCAACGTACACCAGGTTTCTCAGGTGCAGATCTTGAAAACCTGTTGAACGAAGCGGCACTTATCGCAGCCCGTACAGACCGTGATAAGATTTCAATCGTTGATTTGGAAGAAGCGATCGACCGCGTCATCGCAGGTCCTGCGAAGAAGAGTCGGATCATTTCACCGAAAGAGAAAAAAATTGTGGCATGGCACGAAGCGGGTCATACCATCATCGGTGTCACACTCGATGATGCGGATGAAGTGCATAAGGTAACGATCGTTCCTCGTGGTAATGCAGGCGGTTACGTCATCATGCTTCCAAAAGAGGATCGTTACTTCATGACGAAACCGGAACTTGAAGACAAGATCACTGGATTACTTGGTGGTCGTGTCGCGGAAGATGTCGTCTTTGGTGAAGCTTCCACTGGCGCAAGCAATGACTTCCAACGTGCGACAGGATTAGCACGGAAAATGGTCATGGAGTTCGGGATGAGTGAAAAACTCGGACCGCTTCAGTTTGGTTCCGGTCAAGGTGGAAATGTCTTCTTAGGACGTGACTTCCAAAACGAACAGAACTATTCAGATGCGATTGCCCATGAAATCGACATGGAAATTCAAGCGATCATCAACCGTTGTTACCAAAAGGCGAAGACGATCTTGACGGAGAAACGCGATCAGCTTGATTTGATTGCGACGACGTTACTTGAAGTCGAAACACTGGATCAAAAACAAATTCACCATCTCTTAGAGACAGGCGAATATAAAAAACATGAGCCTGCGGCCATTACAGAACCGAAAGCAGACGAGAAAACGCCGGAATCGACGACACCTGTCATCGATCAACCGACAGAATCTCCAACGCAACGCGGCTCTGTCATCGACGAAGGACAAAATGTCGATACGGAAAAACCAGATCAACCACGTCGGGATGATCAAATCTGATTTTCTATCTTCCCGGTCTAATCGACCGGGGTGACGATAGGAATAAGACGGATGATTCGTTCGAGCGAGAGGTCAGCATTCCCAACCGGGGGTGCTGACCTTTTTTTGTGGAAGTACCAAGCCGCAGTGCGCACTTCGATAGGTGATGCCTAAACTGCGTGGTATAATCACAACGTATAGAATCAGTTATCGTCAGAGAAAAGTGGGGAATCAGATGATTTTAGTAATCGATGTAGGAAATACGAATATCGTACTTGGAGTATATGACGAACAAACACTTGTCGAGCATTGGCGGATTGCGACGGACCGGACGCGGACGACCGATGAATATGGGATGTTGGTGAAAGCCCTGTTTCGAGATGCAGAGTTAAACGTGGAAGATATTGAGGGAATCGTGTTATCATCTGTCGTACCCCCTGTCGTGTTTCCGCTTGAAAACATGTGCGTCCGTTATTTCAACCGGCGCCCATTCGTAATCGGGCCTGGAATCAAGACAGGACTTGACCTGAAAGTCGACAATCCAAGAGAAGTGGGAGCCGACCGGATCGTCAATGCCGTCGCAGCGACGGTCAAATATGATGGTCCTTTGATCATCGTTGATTTTGGAACGGCAACGACCTATTGTTATATCGATGCAAAAAAACGCTATTACGGTGGAATCATTTCACCGGGTGTCATGGTGTCGACAGAAGCACTTTATAATAAGGCGGCTAAATTACCGCGGATTGAAATTGCCAAACCGCAGTCAACGATTGGCCGCAATACCGTACATGCGATGCAGTCCGGAACGTATTTCGGCTACGTCGCGCAAGTCGATGGACTCGTCCATCGGATGAAAGAAGAAATGGGAGAGGCAACTGTCATTGCGACAGGTGGACTCGCCCGACTAATCAGTGAGGAATCTGCAACGATTAAAATCGTCGATCCATTTTTGACGCTTGACGGGTTGCGGATTATCTACGAACGAAATAAGTGAGGGAAAACGAATGAAACGTGAAGAATTATTAGCACAATTAAAAGATGATTATTTGGTAAGAGCATTAGGGTTTAACGGAGAAGTCCGTGCCTTTGCAATCCGTTCAACAAAAACGGTGTACGAAGCACAACTCCGTCATCAGACGACACCGGTCGTCACGGCAGCACTCGGTCGGACATTGACGATCGGTGCCATGATGGGAACGATGCAAAAAGGCGATACCCGTGTCACATTAAAAGTCGAAGGTGATGGTCCAATCGGAAAAATCATCGTCGATGCCGATGCAAAAGGACAAGTGCGGGGATATGTCAGCCACCCGCGTGTCGAGATGGATACGTACGTCAACAGTGATGGTTTGACAAAATTAAAGGTTGGCGATGCGGTCGGCCGCGGAAATATTTCCGTCATCAAAGATTTAGGTCTACGTGATTTCGTCGGTGGTCAGTCTCCGATTCAGACAGGTGAAATCAGTGAAGACTTTACGTATTACTTCGCCGTGTCGGAGCAAAGTCCGTCTGTCGTTGGAGCGGGTGTTCTTGTTTATCCGGAAGATGAGTCGGTCATCGCAGCGGGCGGCTTGATTGTTCAATTGATGCCGGGTGCATCGGAAGAAACGATTGCGGCACTTGAACAACGTGTTGCGGCGTTAAAACCGATCTCGATTCTTGTCGGTGAAGAAAAAACACCGGAAGAGATGTTGAGTCTTGTACTGGGTGAAACGTTTGAAGTGCTGGATACGATTCCGGTTGCGTTCAACTGTACGTGCGAACGTGAAAAGTTAGCAACTGCAATCGTCGCACTAGGACCTGATGAGATTCAAGCGATGATTGACGAAGATGGTGGCGCGGAAGCCGTTTGCCACTTCTGTTCGGAACATTACCAATACGATGTCGAAGAATTACAATCACTTCGCGAAAAATCACTCGAAAGAGCATAAGAGGGTCTGAAAATGGGAACTGTAAACTCTAAGTACTTGTGGATGTTGATTTTCATTTTGTTGCTGACGAATTTTATGACGGGTGCGTATGCATTCATGGGCGAATTGCCGAAAGTCGATTCACCGAAGATTGTCCAGGACAGTATCGGCGGACCGCTTGAGGATGTCGTCGCGTCGGTCGGAGATGAAGAGATTACGCGTGCCGACCTGTATCAAGAGATGCGTAAGGGGCATGAAAAAGAAACCCTCGACCGTCTGATTCAGGAAGCAGTCGAAAAACAGTCGGAAAACGGATCGAAGCCGACAGTAAAGCGCTTTGATTGACAATTTTCATCCAGTCCGTGGATAATTGATCTATCGGATTACTTGGAATTAAAGCTTTTCATTATGAGGAGGAATGGTCATGCGCATTGCGAATTCAGTATTAGATTTAGTCGGCCGCACGCCGATTGTTAAATTAAATCATTTAACAGGACCGGAAGATGCGGACGTGTACCTGAAATTGGAATATATGAATCCGGGGTCAAGCGTCAAAGACCGGATCGCTCTAGCGATGATCGAATCAGCAGAGTCAGCGGGTCACTTAAAAGCAGGCGATACGATCATTGAACCGACAAGTGGCAACACGGGAATCGGACTGGCAATGGTCGCTGCTGCTAAAGGATACCGTTCGATTCTCGTCATGCCGGAAACGATGAGCATGGAACGTCGAACTCTTCTTCGTGCGTACGGTGCGGAGTTGATTTTAACACCTGGTCCAGAAGGAATGAAGGGTGCGATTGCTCGGGCAACGGCAGAGGCGGAAGAGCATGGTTATTTCATGCCGCAACAATTTAACAATGAATCGAATCCTGTTGTTCACGAGAAGACGACCGGACCGGAAATCGTTGAAGCGTTCGAAGGATTGACGCTCGATGCTTTCATCGCCGGAATCGGAACGGGCGGTACGATCACAGGAGCCGGGAAAGTTTTACGGCAGGCATTCCCGGGTATCGAAATCATTGCTGTCGAACCGACGGATTCTCCTATTCTTTCAGGCGGAAAACCGGGTCCCCATAAATTGCAGGGAATCGGAGCCGGATTCGTTCCGTCGATTCTGGATACTCAGATTTATGACAGTGTCGAGCAGGTGACGACGGAAGAAGCGTTTGATCATGCCCGTCGTGCAGCGAAGTCGAACGGCGTTCTTGGTGGTATTTCTTCCGGAGCTGCGATTGCGGCTGCCTTAAAAACAGCGAAGCGTCTAGGCAAAGGGAAAACGGTTCTCGCCATCATCCCGTCGAACGGAGAACGTTACCTCAGCACACCACTGTATCAAGTGGAAGAAGAGGCGGACAGTTCAAAACTGTAATTTTTTTAACCGAGAGGTTCATTCCGATGTAAAGGAATGGACCTCTTTTTATTTGGGCGGGGCAAGCGACTTATGTTTGAGTCCTCCGCCTGTCCGATTTTTTGCGTATAATGAGAGCAGAATAGTTCGGAAGTGGGGGAACGCTCGTGCGACAGACAGTATACGAATCATTTACATGGACAAAGGAACAATTTTATAACCGGTATGTGGAATTGACGGCAGGACAGACAGGACATGTCTGGCTCGAAAGTGGCCGTATCGGATCTTATACGATGGCGGGAGTCCGACCTGTCGGACATATCCGTACGAAAAACGGAGTGACAACGATTCAAGAAGCCGGGGAGCAAAAGCAACGAACAGAGGCGCCGTTTATACTGTTGGAAGAAATACGCGCTCGTTACGCATCGGCTCGTCCGGCAGGAATGCCGCCGTTTTTCGGAGGATTGGCCGGATATGTCAGTTACGATGCCGTCCGCTATCTCGAACGGTTGCCGGAACAGGCGGAGGATGATTTGACAACAGCCGATCTCTCGCTTTACTGGTATGATGAGGTCGCCGTTTTCGATCATCAGGCGGAACGGTTATTTGTAGCCGTCACACGGGATACGGAAGCGGAAGCAACACTTGCTTTGGCAACGGAAGTCGTGTCATGGCGTCAGCCGTGTCCGGTCCCGGTGTTCGCGGCACCGTACGAAAATCAGCTAGACCGTGGACGTTCGTTTGAACGGTCCGCTTTTATAGAGGCAGCAGACCGGATCAAACGTTACATCGAAGCGGGCGATGTCTTTCAGGTGAACCTTGCTGTCCGTCAGCAGGAACCATTGCGGACGACAGCGGCGCATATCTATGATGTGTTACGAATGGTCAATCCGTCGCCCTACATGGGTTACTTTGCGGACGAAGAGTTGGTACTCGTTTCAGCGTCTCCGGAATTATTGGTCGAAAAGATCGGTTCATCGCTCGCGACCCGCCCGATTGCCGGAACACGGCCGCGCGGGAAAGACGAGGTAGAAGATTTTGCACTAGCCAAAACGTTACTCGACAACGAGAAGGAACGGGCGGAACACGTGATGCTCGTCGATCTCGAGCGGAATGATTTAGGGCGCGTCAGCGAGTACGGTTCCGTTCATGTTGATGAATTGATGGTCATCGAAAAATATTCCCACGTCCAGCATATCGTCTCAAACGTCCGGGGAGAGATTGCGGAAGGTGAAACCGGAAGCAGTGTCCTTGCTGCGATGTTTCCAGGGGGAACGATCACGGGAGCGCCTAAAATCCGGACGATGGAAATCATTGAAGAGCTTGAACCGGTCCGCCGGGGAATTTATACCGGCTCACTCGGTTTTATCAGCTGGGCGGATGATGCGATTTTCAACATCTTGATTCGGACGCTTGTCGCAAAAGACGGGATGGCGTATATTCAGGCGGGAGCCGGAATCGTGACAGATTCCGACTCGGAAAGCGAATATGAAGAATCACTCAGTAAGGCGAAGGCGCTTTGGGTCGCCAAAGAATTAGCGGAGGGAACGACATGATTGTACTGATCGATAATTATGATTCATTTACGTATAACTTAGTACAGTACTTTGGAGAGCTTGGACAAGAGATCCGTGTTTTTCGAAATGACGCAATTACGATTGAAGAAATTGAAGCACTCGCTCCGGATCATTTGGTTATTTCCCCAGGACCATGCACTCCGAACGAAGCCGGAATCAGTTTGGAAGCCATCCGCTACTTTGCCGGTCGTCTGCCGATCCTCGGTGTCTGCCTTGGGCATCAGGCAATCGGTCAAGTGTTTGGTGGAAAGGTGGTCCGGGCAAAGACATTGATGCACGGGAAAGTGTCTTTGCTTACCCATGACGGTTCCGGCATGTTTGCCGGAATTGAACAGGAGACACCGGTGACGCGCTATCATTCGCTTGTCGTCGAACGCGAAAGTTTCCCGGACGCCTTGACGATGACGGCAGAAGCAGACGGAGAAATCATGGCCCTTCGTCATAAGGAGTTGCCGATCGTCGGCGTCCAGTTCCATCCGGAAGCGATTTTGACACGTGACGGGAAACAGATGTTAAAAAACTTTTTGGAGTTGACACACTATGTATCTTTGGCATGATGGACAGATAAAACAAGAAGAAGACGTACGCATCTCGCCGCTCGATCATGGGTATTTGTACGGGATGGGGGTCTTCGAGACATTTCGGACGTACGCGGGTCACCCGTTTCTCTTTGATGATCACATCGAGCGTCTCCAGATGAGTTGCGCGGCAATCGGTATCAAATTACCTTACGGACGTGATGAACTATTGGCGGCTGTTGAAGCGTTGTGTCGTGTGCATGGAACGGGAGATCTATACTTCCGCTTAAACGTCTCTGCCGGTGCCCGTGAAATCGGTCTTTCGATTGAACCGTATGAGCAGCCGACCGTTCTGTTGTATGCGAAATCGATCGGTTCCAGACAGATGGCGGAACGGGCGCTTGAAACCGTTCGTTTGCCCCGGAGTACACCGGAAACAAGTTATCGGTTGAAATCACATCACTACATGAACAATCTGGTCGCCAAACGTCAGTTGTTTAATCAAGAGGCGGAAGGCCTCTTTTTGACAAAAGACGGTTTCATCTGTGAAGGCATCACGTCCAATATCTTTTGGCGTTACGGAGAAAGATGGTATACGCCACCACTTGAGACAGGTGCCCTCAATGGTATCACCCGTCAATTCCTGATGGAAGAGTTGCCTGTCGAGGAACGACTGGCATTGTTGCCGCAATTGACGGAAGCGGATGAAATTCTTTATACGAACTCGGTTCAAGAAGCGGTCGCGGTCTCTTCCTTGGATGGTCGAACATTCCCGGGTCTCGAAGGACACGGATATCAAGCAGTCCGGAGATTGTTTGATGATGCCGTCCAGTCGAAGTGGTCAAGGAGGGAAAAAGGATGACTAAAATCATGGGGATTCTCAACGTGACACCGGATTCCTTTTCTGATGGTGGAAACTATGTGGATATCGAACAAGCAGTCCGGCATGCGAAACAACTCGTCGCGGATGGAGCGGACGCGATTGATGTCGGCGGTGAATCGACGAGACCGGGCGCTTCATTTGTCTCGGCTGAAGACGAAATCGACCGTGTTGTCCCGGTTATTCGACGCTTGAAACGTGAACTGGATATATTGGTGTCGATTGATACGTATAAACCGGAAGTCGCCGAAGCCGCTGTTCGTGCCGGGGCAGACATCATCAACGACGTCTGGGGATCGAAGTGGGGGGACGGCTCGATGGTCGAGGTGGCAGCCCGGCATGACGTCCCGATTATTTTAATGCACAACCGCTTAGAACCTCATGGACCGGATATGCTGGCTGAAGTACGGGCCGATTTGGAAGATTCGATTCGATTGGCGAAACAAGCCGGAGTGTCAGAAAACCACATCTGGTTGGATCCCGGGATCGGCTTCATGAAGACGCATCAAGAAAACCTATTTTTAATGCGTCATCTGTCGATTACTACGGACTTTGGTTATCCGGTCCTGCTTGGGACATCCCGGAAGTCAATGATTGGTCTGACGCTTGGCTTGCCAGCGGATCAGCGTGTCGAAGGGACGATTGCGACAGTCTGCTACGGTATTCAACAAGGATGTGAATGGATGCGGGTGCATGATGTGCAGGCGGTCAAACGGGCAGCCGTTATGATGGATACGATGTTGGCTGCGGAATTACCGGGAGGAGAATGATGATGGATCGGATACAGGTGATCGGTATGCGTTTTTACGGATACCATGGTGTGTTTGCAGAAGAAACGAAGTTGGGTCAACGCTTTAACGTCGACCTGACGATTGGTCTTGATTTATCAATTGCCGGTAAGACGGATGATTTACGCGAAAGTGTCAATTATGCGGAGTTGTACGAAGTCACGAAGCAGGTCGTCGAGGGGAAGCCGTTGCAACTCGTCGAAGCGCTCGCAGACCGGATTGCAGAGCAGGTGCTGTTACTCGATTCCCGAATTCTTGAGACGACGATCAAGGTCATTAAACCGGATCCGCCGATTGCGGGACATTATGAACATGTTGCCGTTGAAATCCACCGGAAGCGGGGCGATTATGCATGAATCGTGCCTACGTCGCACTGGGATCGAATATCGGTGATAAAGCGGGACATTTGGCAGCTGCGATTGACGCTCTGCGTCATCTTCCGACGACACAGGCAATCCGTCCTTCATCCGTTTATGAGACGGCTCCTGTCGGCTATACTGATCAAGATCTGTTTTATAATATGGTGATTGAACTGGAGACAGATTTGCCGGCGGAACAACTGTTGGACGTTCTCCAACAGATTGAACAGCAGGAAGGAAGAAAACGTCTGTTTAAAAATGGGCCGCGGACACTAGATCTCGATATCCTTTTATATAACAGTGAGATGATTCATATGGATGGACTGACAGTACCGCATCCACGTATGCAGGATCGGGCATTCGTATTGGCTCCGCTGGACGAACTCGTATCCTCTTATATTGTTCCCGGTTTAAATCGGACGGTTGCTGAACTCTATCAGGATTTACCGGAAACAGAACGAACAGATGTCAGACGGATTGAGTCGGGATCGATTGAAGGAAGAAGGGAAAAAAAGAATGACAGGATTTAAAATTGGAGAAGTCGAATTGAATAACCGTGTCATTTTAGCACCGATGGCGGGTGTCTGTAATCCTGCGTTTCGTTTGATCGCAAAAGAATTCGGGGCAGGCCTCGTCTGTGCAGAAATGGTCAGTGATAAAGGAATCCTTTATGAAAATGAACGGACGATGCAGATGTTATACGTGGACGATCGGGAAAAACCGCTCAGTTTACAGATTTACGGCGGATCGAAGGAAACGTTGGTCCAAGCGGCTCAGTATGTCGATGCCAATACGAATGCGGACATCATTGACATCAACATGGGATGTCCTGTACCAAAAGTGACGAAGTGTGACGCTGGTGCCAAGTGGCTGCTTGATCCGGATAAAGTCTACGAGATGGTTCATGCCGTCTCCCAAGCGGTTGATAAACCTGTCACGGTTAAGATGCGGACGGGATGGGACAGCCATCATATTTATTGTGTCGACAATGTCCGGGCTGCGGAAGCCGGAGGGGCGAAAGCGGTCGCGATCCATGGCCGGACCCGTTCACAAAAATATGAAGGTGTCGCCGACTGGAATATCATCGGTGAAGCGAAGCGGGCAGTCAACATTCCGATTATCGGTAACGGAGATGTCCAGACGCCGCAAGACGCCCAACGGATGATTGATGAGATCGGAGTAGACGGTGTCATGATCGGTCGGGCTGCACTCGGGAATCCGTGGATGCTGTATCAGACGATCCAGTATCTTGAATCCGGAACGTTACCGGCGGAGCCGACACCACGTGAGAAGATTGATATTTGTCTCCTGCATGCCGAACGTCTTGTCGCACTTAAAGGAGAGGCGCTTGCGGTGCGGGAAATGAGAACCCATGTCGCCTGGTACTTAAAAGGGTTAAGCGGCAACGGGCATGTTCGTAAAGCATTATTCGATACAGAGACCCATGCCGGACTGCAAAAGTTGCTGCATGCGTATGTCGAAACATTGGAAACGAATGCAGTACATGTGTAACAGGTAAAGTATAGTCGGGCTAACCCGTTTTATGGTACGCTAATGCCATTGAAGATGAGCGAATCGGTTTTGCTAAGAGCTGTCGGTCATACCGGCAGCTTTTTCATCGAAGAAGTAAAAACCATCGTGAACCATTATAAAAGGAGTGAAGACAGTGAGTCAGGACATGGAAATGAACGATCAAATGCAGGTGCGTCTCGGTAAGATGAACGCCATGCGTGAACAAGGACTCGATCCGTTTGGTGCCCGTTTTGAACGTACGACAGATACGACAAGTATTCGTGCCGCTTACGGCGAACACGAAAAAGAAGAATTGGCAGAACTGAAGCCGGACGTCTCGATCGCGGGTCGCGTCATGACGACACGCCGTAAAGGGAAAGTCGGTTTTACGAACGTCCAGGACGTAAACGGTCAAATCCAATTGTATGTACGTAAGGACGATGTTGGCGAAGAAGCGTACGAAATCTATAAAACATGTGATTTAGGTGACATCGTTGGAATCAGCGGATACGTGTTCAAAACGAATGTCGGCGAACTATCGGTTCACGTCACGTCGTTTACGTTACTGACAAAAGCACTACGTCCGCTTCCGGATAAATATCACGGACTAAAAGATGTTGAACAGCGTTATCGTCAGCGTTACCTCGATTTAATCACGAATACAGAATCGCGTGAGACGTTCATCGCACGCAGTAAAGTCATTCGCGGGATTCGTCAGTATCTCGACAGCCTCGGATACTTGGAAGTTGAAACACCGATGTTGCATACGATTGCGGGTGGTGCGTCAGCTCGTCCGTTCATTACGCATCACAATGCACTTGATATGACACTATACATGCGGATTGCGATTGAGTTGCATCTCAAGCGTTTGATTGTCGGCGGACTTGAAAAAGTCTATGAAATCGGTCGCGTCTTCCGGAATGAAGGAATCTCGACACGCCATAACCCTGAGTTTACGATGATTGAGTTATATGAAGCCTACGCGGATTACAACGACATCATGAATTTGACGGAAAACCTGATTGCCCATGTGGCACAGGAAGTCCTTGGAACAACACAAGTGACTTACGGTGAAGATGTAATCGACTTGTCTGTCGGATGGAAACGTGCCCATATGGCGGATCTTGTCAAAGAAGCCACAGGTGTTGATTTCTTTGAAGAGATTTCAAAAGAGCGTGCCCATGAACTCGCACACGAGCATGGTGTGGAAGTCCAAGCCCATATGACGACAGGACACATCCTTAATGAATTCTTCGAACAGAAAATTGAAGAATCATTGGTTCAGCCGACATTCGTCTACGGTCATCCGGTTGAAATTTCACCACTTGCGAAGAAAAATCCGGAAGACCCTCGTTTCACGGATCGTTTCGAATTGTTCATCGTTCGTCGGGAACATGCCAATGCCTTTACGGAATTGAATGATCCAATCGATCAACGTGAACGTTTTGAAGCACAGCTTGTTGAAAAAGAAGCCGGGAACGACGAAGCGCATGAAATGGATAATGACTTCATTGAAGCCCTTGAGTACGGTATGCCACCAACAGGAGGACTTGGTATCGGGATCGATCGACTCGTCATGTTGTTGACAAACGCTCCTTCGATTCGTGATGTCTTGCTCTTCCCGACAATGCGTCACCAACAAAACTAACCAAAATCGGACTCTCCGCTTCTTTATATGAACTGAACCCTGAATGGTGGACACTTGATAAAAGACCCCATTCGGGGTTTTTTGTGTTTAAAGAAATCGATATACTGTACCTATTCAATTTAGACGGGAGAACTATTCATGAACAGACGCACCTTCAATCCAGATCAAATCAGACAACTTGAAGCGAATCTTCACGTAGCCTCGGTATCAGATCGTACAATTCAATACAAAGGAGAATTTAAGATTCACGCTGTACGTGAGAATTTAGCTGGTAAGCGGCCGATTCAAATCTTTGAGGAAAGCGGCTTTGACCTGGACATGATTGGTAAGCGAACAACGAACGAAGCGTTGAAACGATGGAGGAAGACCTATCGCATTTATGGAGAAGAAGGACTCTTGAATGAGAGACGTGGAAAATCAAATCTTGGAGGTCGACCGAAAAAAGACGATTCCGTCGAACGTCGCCTTGCGAAAGCTGAAGCACGAATTAAGTACCTCACAGCGGAGAACGAATTACTAAAAAAGCTCGATGCTCTCGAAAGAGAGGCGAAGCACCGAAACTAACCGCATCTGAGCGCTATCAGGCAATCAATATTGTCTTACGGAAACAATCATCTAGGCGGTTCGTGACGGATCTATGTACGCTCGCTGAAGTGAGCCGCAGTGGTTATTACGCCTGGCTCGCACGTACGGATAGTGTTTCCCTTCGGGAAGAACGCGACTATGCGGACTACCTACTTCTGAAACGTGTTCATGATCGTCATAAGGGAAAAATCGGCTATCGTGGTCTTTACATGGAGATGCTTGATCTTATGGGGGGACCGATGAATCATAAACGTATTTTGCGTCTCATGAGGAAATTTGGAATCGTGACGAAAATCCGTAGGCAGAACGCTTATCGTAAAATCGCTAAAGCGACATATGAACATAAGACTGTACCGAACCACTTGAACCGTCGGTTCGATCAAGAAGAGCCTGGTAAGGTATTCGTCACAGACATCACTTATCTGCGTATTGGATCTGGCCAAACTGTGTATCTCTCTTGTGTGAAAGATGTCGCTACACGTGAAATTATGGCACATCATCTATCTACAAGCCTCCATATGGAACTTGTCCTTCATACAACAAATAAACTCGCAGAACGACTTCAAGGGAATATACACCCGGAAGCCATGATACATTCCGATCAAGGATTCCATTATACGCATCCTGCTTATCAAACATGCATCCGTGGGATGGGAATGCTTCAATCCATGTCTCGTAGAGGAAACTGCCTGGATAATGCCCCGATGGAATCGTTCTTTGGGCACCTGAAAGATTATGTCGATTATAAATTAGCATCTGACCTCGAGGAGGTCCGTGCCATGGTCGATGCTTATATTGATTATTACAATAGCGAACGAAGACAATGGAAACTACAAAAGATGACTCCGGTACAATACCGAAGCCATCTCATAGCAGCTTAAAACGTTAAGGGTGCTTTTATTAAACTGTCCAAACTCTAGGGCTCAGTTCA
>CAACXB010000836.1_pt1 | contig 15883 bp, 17 predicted proteins | sample 2275821 | NCBI WGS metagenome assembly CAACXB01 (sample SAMEA5312479, study PRJEB27640) | indoor metagenome | biome: indoor environment; feature: uncontrolled; material: tiles wood | place: Germany | collected 2014-07-07
ACAAGGAGGGGTTCGTATGGTACCGAAAATCGAATTCGTAGAACACTTCGATGACAACAAAGGAAAACGATTTAAAATCGAACTTTGGAATCTCGGAACCTTCACATTCAGTGCTGAATCAGCCAAAGGACCTGTCACCCGGTTTACGTCCATCGACATTCAATTCGTCCAGACTTGTGTAAGTCGGATGCGATCAATTGTCGATGCCCAAAAAGCGTTTCAGGAAGATCAACCTGTTTAATTCATCGCGTGACACATATAGCATGTACCCTTCATTTCAGAAGCGGTCATTCCACTCATGATCCCCGATCATGAGTTTTTTGTTTTTAAGTCAATGATTTTGTCTGTCGCTGTACTTTTTGAAGAAAAAGATTATCGGATTTCTGAAAACAGCCGATAACAAATAAGACACTAAAAATCTTAATTCCAAGAAAATCGGGGGCATATCGTGCGCAATCCATTTAAAGCTAAATCATCGATGTCGGCCTATCAGGCGACAATCGGATTTCCAGACAAACGACTCATTACAAAAACAAGTGATCCGAGCTTAACGGGACGCTTAGAATACATGGGCTACACGGAAGAACATCTGCAAACACTAAAAGCAATGGCGCCTGTCGTCAACAGCATCCTCGATGAAGTACTCGAACAAGTCCTTGATCATTTACTGCTTCACCCTGAAATGGTACAGATTGCTCAAACTTCTTCGACACGTGAACGTCTGAAAAAAGTCTTCGCGGACTACTTCGGCAGTTTACTGACGGGAAACATGGATGATAAATTTCTTGCGATGCGGACACGGATGGGCAAAACCCATAACCGTAACTTTGTCCCGGTGACCTGGTTCATCGCTTCCTATGCGGCGTTCAATACGTTATTGATTCCGAAAATCGTCGAACATTTTCAACATGAACCGGCACAATTGACGAATGCGATTCTTGCACTGAACCACGCGATGAATCTTGATGCTCAAATCGTGACGAGCCAGTATGTCGATGCCCGCTTACACGAAGTCAGTGCAGCAAATGAATCCCGGAGCCGGCTCTTGCAGGATGTCGTACGCGTCAGTCAGGAAGTCGCAAGCACTGTCGAACAGACGGAAGGTGCAATTTCTGAAACAAGTCGTCGGGCGACACAAATCTTATCTGAAACCGATCAAACGGAAAAAACAAGCCGTAATCTGGTCGGACTGACCTCGGAAAACGAGACTCAGATGGAAAAGATGGAACATCAATTTGCTCAAGCCACGTCACAAGTCAGCACGTCATTAACAAGTATCCAGCAACTGAAAACGACGTCAGATGAGATCGTCAAAATGACACAAGGCATCGAAGACATCGCTAACCAGACGAACTTACTCGCCTTGAATGCTTCGATCGAAGCCGCTCGTGCCGGAGAGCATGGGAAAGGTTTCTCCGTCGTTGCGATTGAAGTCCGGAACCTGGCGGAAAACGCAAAACTGCTCAGCAGCAGCATCAACAGCCTGATCCAAAAAAATAATGGCAACATCAATGAACTCGTTTCGCAAATGGAAGACATCACACGATCAAACTCCGCTTCGCGTAACGAACTGCAACAAGTCAAGAGCGGCATCCATACCGTTAAACAGGAAATGGAGAACTACTTGGAGATGTTCGGCCGTAATAAAAATGATTTAAGCCAAATCGTACAAACGATTCAAGGTATCAGCCAGACGACGCAAGGGTTATCTGCCTTAACGACGGATTTGGTCGCCGCTTCTGAAGTGAATGCTTAAAACCAATAGCACATACAAAAGGGACCTGTCCGTCAGCGGAGAGGTCCCTTCGTTTATTTTTCCTGTTCAGCCGTCACAACCAATCGCTGATCGTATCCTTTTGATTGGGTAAACGTTCCGACACACGTAATTAACGTCAAACGTTGCGCCAGTGTCGCTCCGAAAATAGAACCGACCGGTGCCTGATCAACGGGATAAGACATTACGTTCGTCACCACGTATGAAACCTGCTCTCCCGTTTTAGCGCTTACTTCAATCCGTTGTCCCCGTTTCACTTTTGCCAAGTCATAAAAGACAGCCGGACCGTTCGTATCATCTAAATGTCCTGCCAAAATGACATTGCCGGTCTGATTAGCTTTGGCGCCATATCGGTACCAACCGACTTGATCCGTCTGCTTCGGAACATCCATCCGTCCTTTAGCATCTTTTCCAACGACTTCAATTTTTGCATTCACATCGATCGCCGGGATCTTCAAACGATTCGGGATGAATGTTTCGACTGCTTCTGTCTTTGCGTCAGACTTTGGTGCCGGTGAATCGACGATAGGTGTTGCCGGTTCCACAGAGCGTGGAGGCGAAGTTTCCTCCGCTCCGCCGCATCCTGCAAGCAACACGGTGAGTAACAATAAGAGATTACGCGTTTTGTTTACGACGGACGACATAAGCTGTCCCAACCAGCGCTGCTCCAGCAAGTGCTACGAGTGCCCAAGTTGTTGCCATGGATGACGTTTCCGTTGTTCCGCCAAGACCAGTGTCCGGCATCGCTGCCATTTCACCGCCGTCCGGAATCAAGAGAACGTCAAATGCCGGTTCTCCTTCAAGTAAACCGATTGCGAGTGCTGTATAGTTTTTACCGCTGTCGAGCTTGATGCCGTCGAGTGCTTTGACGACATCCGTCGCACCGGCTGGTCGTACTTCAAGGTCATACGTTCCGGCATCGAGTGTGCCGTAGTCTGAGACTTTCGAGAATTCAAGGTCGCTGAAGAGTGGATCTCCGCCTTTTGGTGCGACGTCAACAGCTGGTGCATCCGGTGCAAAGTGAGCGACACGGACCATTGATTTGCCGTCTTCCCCTTTGCCGTTATCTTCCATGACGGCGAGTTTGATATCTGCCAATTTACCGATTGCAGCTACAGAATAGAATTTTCCAGCTTCGATATTGAGTGTTTGAGAAAGTACAGGATCCTTTGTTGTACCGGCTGCGAAGACTTCTACTTTATGTTCTCCGGCTGGGAGTGTGAGATAGTCTGTGACTGCTTTGAATTCTGCTCTTGATACCGCTTTTTTGCCATCGACGGCGATATCCACTGCTGGAGCATCAGGTGAAGCATGAATTACACGAACCATTGCATCGTCCGCCGCGCCTACCGGGAGCACAAAAAGTGCGAATAGCAAAGCAGCTGTGACGAAAGATATCAGTTTCTTCATCTTTTTTTCCACCTCTCATGTCATGATGTATTCCGCTCTCAAACCAACAAATACGTTTACTGCAGAACTTTTACCTTTTACCAGAAAATATTTCTATTGTGGTGACATCTTAAATTTAAAGTAATATTTTTATCCTGTAAATGTCTGAATGTGCTGATGTCGAGGACAACAGCACATTGCGTTTTCGCTTGAACTGGATGGAATAATCGCTGCCCGGAAAAAAAAGGTCAGATTCCGCAAAAACGGATCTGACCTTTTTGTTATCGTTTATTTAATGAACCCGATCATCATTTCACGCAAGACTTTTGCAGCTGCGATTGCCGTCATATCCGATTGATCGTACGCCGGACAAACCTCGACGAGATCGGCTCCGATAACGTCGACATCGGCACGGGCGATCATATGGACGACTTCAAGTAATTCCTTTGTCGTCACGCCGCCGATTTCCTGCGTGCCTGTTCCCGGTGCCGCTGACGGATCAAGGACATCGATATCGATCGTCACGTAGACTTTTTTACCGGCAAGCTTCGGTAAAACCGCTTTTAACGGCTCGACGATTTCGTATTTAAACAGGTTGTAACCGGACGTTTTTGCCCATTCGAACTCTTCTTTCATTCCTGAACGAATCCCGAACGAATAACAGTTTTCCGGTCCGATCAAATTCGCAATCTTTTTAAGTGGTGTTGAATGTGATAATGGTTCGCCTTCATACGAATCACGTAAATCCGTGTGTGCATCAAAATGCAGCACGACGAAATCTTCGTAATGTTTATCAAAGGCTTTGACGACTGGCCACGTGACGAGGTGTTCGCCGCCCATACCAAGCGGGAACTTGCCTGCCGTCAACAACGAGTCGACGTACTCTTCAATCATATCAAGTGATTTTTGCGCATTACCGAACGGCAACGGGATGTCACCGGCGTCAAATAATTTTGCATCGGCGATATCACCGTCAAGATATGGACTGTATTCTTCGAGTCCGAGTGACACTTCACGGATCCGGGCCGGACCAAACCGTGAACCGGGACGGAAACTGACCGTCCAGTCCATCGGCATACCGTACAACACACCTTTTGCATCTTCGTGAGTCGGTTGACTCGCGATAAATACCTTACCTGAGTAAGCTTCATCAAACCGCATGATTATTCCTCCATTCGTAGAAAGGAGTGCCCCTGAAAACGGAACACTCCTGATGTGTAATTAAATCGTTAAATCTTTGACGAACTTCGGTAGCGCGAATGCAGCTGTATGAAGTTCCGGTGTATAATATTTCGTTTCGATCTCGTGGAAACGCTCTGGTGCGACTGCGAGCGGATCATGTTTTTTCGATCCGATCGTAAATGTCCACAGACCGCTCGGATACGTCGGAACGTTAGCGATGTAGAGTTTTGTAATCGGGAAGATTTCTTTCACGTCACGTTGTACATCACGGATTAACTCCGGTGTGAACCACGGGTTATCCGATTGAGCGACGAAAATACCGTCTTCTTTTAATGCTTTCGAGATTCCAGAATAGAATCCTTTTGTGAACAGGTTGACGGCCGGACCGACCGGTTCTGTTGAATCGACCATGATGACATCATATTCGTTGACTGCTTCTGCAATATGCATGAATCCGTCTCCGACGATGACTTCAACACGGGCGTCATCAAGACCACCTGCAATGTTTGGTAAATATTTTTTCGAGTATTCGATGACTTTTCCGTCGATTTCGACAAGAACCGCCTTCTCAACAGATGGATGCTTCAAGACTTCACGGATGACTCCGCCGTCTCCGCCACCAACAACCAAAACGGATTTTGGATTCGGGTGTGTGAAGAGTGGGACGTGTGCGACCATTTCGTGATAGACAAACTCATCACGATCTGTCGTCATGACCATTCCGTCAAGTAACAACATTGTACCGAACTCGTCCGTCTCAACCATTTCCAGGCGTTGAAACTCCGTTTGTTCGCTCTCATAAACGTGGTTGACACGGAATGTGATACCGTAATCTTCCGTTTGGTGTTCCGTGAACCATAACTTTAATTTTTGTTCCATTTGCGATAGAACCCCTTTCTTTCATCAAGACAAAAGTTGTTCGTATGCGAGTGGCGTTTACGGCGCTTCTTAATCATACAAATGCGAGTATACCGGACTTTGAAAGAAACTTCTATATAATTCGAAAAGATTCGACTGTTTTTTTAGTCGACGAACGTGACGATTTCATCCAGGCACCGACGCTGCTTCGCCCGTTTCGGTTCATCCGCCCGGTAGCCGAATGCGACCATGACCGGTACGGTGAAAACAGACCGGTCGAGCACACCGTGCCGTTCGAGAATCTGTTCCACTGCCTGCTGATCGAATCCTTCAATCGGACACGAGTCGATGCCGATTTGCGCTGCTGTCGACATCATGTTTCCAAGCGCGATATAAGCTTGTTTCGCCGACCAATCGGCCATCGCCTTTTCATTATCCCCAATCTTGAAATCTTCTTCGAGGAACAGACCGTACCGTTTTGTCCGACCGGCTTTTGCTTCATCCGACAGACCGAGTACATCCATCATATGTTTCACGTGCTCCCCGTCCGGTTGCATCTGTCCACCTGTCCGGGCCATAAAGATGACGTAGTGGCTCGCTGTCGGCAATTGACCTTGTGCTCCCCACGAGACGTCCCGAATCTCATTTCGAACGGCTTCGTTTTGAATGACAAGCAGATTCCATGGTTCGTATCCGAAAGAACTCGGTGAAAGACGCGCTGTCTCCAAAATAAATGAAAAATCTTCTTCTGTTATTTTTTTAGTCGGATCAAATGATTTGGTTGCATGCCGGAACTGAAAAGCATCGATAATCTGTTGTTTTGTCTGATTGTGATTCATAACTGATTCCTCCTGATTAATATGATGACTACCTGATACGATATCAAACCCGTTTCACTCCGTCTGTTTTTTTGCTTCATCAATGTATCTGAAATGCATGTTACAAAACATCTGAAGCGGGAAATAATAAATAATTCGATCATTTCAACCTTTTCTATCCCCTTGATTCAGACCCGTCATTTCAGGCTTTATTTAAATTTCGTTAGTTTTTCTACTGTCCGTCCCCTTCCCATCATTACCCATTTCGGTTTGCCAGTCTGCTCCATCTTTGTTACGGTTAGAACTTGCGTGATAAGGTTTTGTTTTCAAATGACACGGGTATTACTAATGTCGTTGTCTAAAAGAGTTACAAAACTACATGTAAAATTCGAAAGAAGGTGTTGATCACGATGGAAAATAAACGAAAAAGTAAAATTACGAATGTCTTTATCATCTCTGTCATTTTCTGTGTGCTCTTTACCATATGGGGAATCTTGCCTGAATCACTCATTGGTGCCGCAAATCTTGGCAATGTCACAGGCATCGCTCAAAACTTTGTTTCGAACGGCTTCGGCTGGCTTTATCTTTTTGGTATGAGTGCCTTTTTATTAATTGCCATCTTTTTAATTTTTTCACGTTTTGGTTCAATCCGACTCGGTAAGGACTCCGATCGTCCCGAGTACGGTCTTATCTCATGGTTCGCGATGTTATTCAGTGCCGGCATGGGGATTGGTTTAGTCTTTTGGGGTGTCTCAGAACCACTGACCCATTTTCATACCCCCCCGGTCGCAACAAATGATTTAACAGAAGCTGCTCCACTCGCCATGCGTTATTCCTTTTTCCACTGGGGTCTGCATCCGTGGGCACTCTACGCGGTCGTCGCCCTCGCCATCGCTTACTCGACGTTCCGTAAAGGACGTCCGGCCACAATCGGTGATACCGTTGCTTCCCTGATGAAACCGAAGTACGAAGCGGCCGGTAAAGGAACAGTTGAAGTACTTGCCATTGTAGCTACGGCATTTGGTGTTGCCACGTCACTCGGTCTCGGAGCCCAACAAATTTCAGGTGGACTTCACTTCCTTGTCGACGGCATCCCGAACTCCTTCATGACCCAATTAATCATCATTTTAGTCGTATCCGTCCTCTATATGATGAGTGCCGCTTCCGGTCTTGATAAAGGAATCGTCCGCTTGAGCAACGCCAATATTGTCTTGGCGATCCTCTTGATGGTTGGGGTTCTCTTCCTCGGACCGTTCAGCTTCATCATGGATCTGTTTGTTCAAACGACAGGTGCTTACTTGCAAAACCTACCGACAATGAGCTTCCGGGCGTCAGCCTTCAATCCCGATGAACGGGGATGGATCAATGACTGGACAATCTTCTACTGGGCATGGTGGATTTCCTGGTCGCCGTTCGTCGGAACGTTCATCGCCCGTGTCTCAAAAGGACGGACAATTCGTGAGTTCGTACTTGGCATCATGCTGGTACCGACAATTTTCGGTCTGCTCTGGTTCTCTGTTTTCGGTGGATCTGCGATTTGGAACGAACTGTTCAACAATGTTGATCTCATTTCAACGGTCAACGAAAAAGGAGTCGAAACCGGTATGTTCGCCTTGTTCGAAACATTCGGTGGTCTCGGAACATTCCTCAGTATCATTGCTGTCTTCTTGATCACGACGTTCTTCATCACGTCTGCCGACTCCGCGACGTACGTCCTCGGGATGTTATCTTCCGGCGGTAGTCTGTTGCCGAGTCTCCGCATCAAATTGACATGGGGAATCATCCAGTCGTCAATCGCAGCTGTTCTCTTGTACGCAGGCGGACTCAGCGCCTTGCAGGCCGCAGCTGTCCTTGCCGCCTTCCCGTTCATCTTCGTTGTCGGGATGATGGTGATTGCCCTGTTCATGGATCTGTCCAATGAACCGGATGCTGCGAAATCAGCCGACGAGTTGAAAAAAGAAGCCTAACTGCAGTCAGACCCTGTCTTCCGTCAGGCGGAAGTCAGGGTCTTTTTGGTATGCTGAATACAAGAAAAGGGGTGAGGACTTGCGCGTCAAGAAAAAATGGTTTATTCCCATCGGCATTCTCGCTCTCAGTAGCTGGTTTTTGTACCGGGAAAATAATCAAATCGACACGACGGCAGTAACGGTCCAATCGGATAAACTGCCTGCCGCGTTTAATGACTATAAGATTTTACAGATTGCCGATCTGCATGGTAAATCCTTTGGTTCCCGTCAAAAGGTTCTTTTGAAAAAAGTGAATAAACTGCAGCCGGATGTCATCTTAATGACCGGTGACTTGATTGATTCAAGACGTAATGGAGAAGAAGAAGCACTTCAGCTGATGAAACAGCTGATACCGGACTATCCGGTCTATTTCGTGACAGGCAATCATGAAGTCCGTCTGAATTTGACGATTTTACCGAAGCTTGAACGACTTGGCGTCACCGTCCTTCGAAATACGTCCGTTCCGCTTGAACGAGACGGTCAGTTCATTGAGTTGCTTGGAATTGACGATCCGACGACGACCCGTTGGAGTGAAGGGCTGCAGGAGCCGGATGGCATCCGGCAAAGTCTCGATCAAGCCCAGTCGACTGCTGATCCCCGTGCTTTTCAACTATTGATGGCGCACCGTCCGGAATATTTACCGTTGTACGCGGAACGGAAAGTCGATTTGGTGTTATCGGGTCATGCCCATGGCGGACAAATCCGGTTACCGTTCACGGACGGCATGTATGCTCCCGGTCAAGGCTTTTTCCCTGAACTGACAGCTGGACAGCATACGATGGAGAACACACGGTTGATCATCAGCCGTGGGCTCGGCAACAGCTTATTTCCGTTCCGAATCTTTAATCACCCTGAGTTAATTGTCGTGACGTTACGCAGATAATCAATCAAAAAAGTGCCAACTCTTTCACAGAGTCGGCACTTTTATTTTTAAGTGAGCGCTTCATGCAACTCAGGTTCAGCATTTTCCCACATCTCCGGTTTATGTGTTTGCAGGAAGTCACGCAACAAGTGTTTCGATGTATCGTCCATATGATCGACGACAATCCGTCCTTTTAACGATTTATCCATCTTATTGACATGATCTGCTAAAATCTTAAAGCCGCGTCGTGCTTCGACATCAACTAACAGGTCACACGCTGCGACGCCACCGTAATAAAATCCTTCCGGTTTCCGGCCAACCGTCACCCAAACGATCCAGTACAGCTTTCCGTTTGGTGAATCCGCCTTGTCCGTCGTGAATTTAATCCGTTTCTCGATAGCTGCTTTCGCATGCATCGCACCCATATCAATATAGGCTTCACCGTCTTCCGGCGAGATGATGACCGGTGACATGCTGTTCAGACTGAGTGTTCCGACACCAAATCCACCATGCCCGTCCGTTGAGTTATCTGAAATGATATTGAAGTTAATTTTCTTTTCCATCGTTTACTTGTCCCCTTTTACTACTGTTGCTTCTATCATACCGCATCCAACAGTCGGTGCAAGCCTTCGTTTACCGTTTGAGTATCTCGAGCTGCTCCCGGGTGACACGACGGATCGTTGGTAACCGCAGACATTCGAGGGACGTGAGTTCTTCGTGAGCGGGTGGATTCAGCTCTTCCAGTTGCACCAATGCCCGGTCATACAATGTTTGCGAGGCACGACCGAACAGAACAATCCGCTCCAGTGATGAACATTTCGAACGAATCGCCCGTAATTGCTTGGCCAGTTCCCGAATCCGCTCTGCCAACTCGTCTTCAATATCAGGTGTCGGTTTACGATTTTGAAAAATCGGTTTGAAGCGGTCCTCATCCCGAAGCAACGTCAACATCCCGTAGCGTTTTGCTTCTTCATTTCCGACAAGCGCTGCCAATTCCTTATCCGTCACGAGCCGTCCAAACGGAATATTTTGATCAAATAAGACATCTGCGACTTCGAGACCTTTTGCGCCTGATAACGGGTATGTGTTGTCTTCTGGTAAAGCGCGGTCAAAAATCAGTAGCGTATGGATTTTTTTACGAATCACCGGTTCCATCTCCATGCCTTCACCTCATCCTCATCATTTATTAAGTACTACTTCTTGCTTCCGACAGACTATTCCTGTTCTATACCCATCTTTTTCAATTTCAATGTGCGGTTTGACGAAACCCGGGTGGCGTACGGTATACTGAGGGCGTATTGTACTTATGCTAAGAGGAGGAATCTGACATGCCTTACGTTACTGTTAAAATGTTATCCGGACGCACAGTGGAGCAAAAACGTGCTTTGATCGAAAAAGTCACAGCAGCCGTTTCTGAATCCGTCGATGCGCCAAAAGAAAATATTACGGTTTTCATCGAAGAGATGGAGAAAACCGATTACGGTCAAGCCGGCGTCATGTTCGCCGACAAATAAACACTTTTCAGGAGGAACGATTTAACCCGTCGTTCCTCCTGTTCCATATACTTATCACAGGAAGGATGAATCATCATGGCAAAAGTCAGCTTACTTGGGGCAACCGGACGTACAGGACGGCCTTTACTGGATTTACTATTGGAGAAAGGACATGACGTCCGGGTCCTTGTCCGATCGGAGCAGCATGGACTACCTGACCATCCCCACTTGACGGTTATAAAAGGAGATGCGACGGATGCAGACGATCTCGAACGGGTCATCGCTGGGACGTCTGCCGTCTTCAGCTGTTTAGGAACCGATCAAAAACAAATTCTTTCTGTTGCGGTTCCCCACCTCATCATTAAAATGAAAGAACAGCAAATCGAACGAATCGTGTTCGTCGGAACGGCCGGCATCCTTGATGCTTCGGAAGAACCGGGAAAATATCGTTTCCAATCCAGTGAATCCCGTCGTCGCTCGACGATTGCAGCTGAAGATCATCTCAAAGCCTACTTGACGTTAAAAGACGCAGATGTCGACTATACCATCATTTGTCCGACACAACTCGTCGAAGAAGATGCGATCGAGGACGTCTTGATTGAATCCAATCGATTCACCCACGAAACCGGTCCAATCCCCCGCATCAATGTCGCCCGCTTCGCTTATGACGTTTACGATGAAGGGCTGTTCCATCGCGAACGGGTCGGAATTGCTTCACGCGGCTAAAAATAGTAGAAACCAAAAGCAGGACCCGATTTTCTAGTCGGGTCCTGCTTTGTTTTAAGAAATGACAGATCTGCCATTCGTATGCGATTTAGAGTAAGATACTGACGACGATTGCCGTCAAGACACTGACGAGTGTTGCTCCGTAAAGCAATTTCAGTCCGAAGCTCGCTGCAACACTTCCTTGGCGATCGTCGAGTCCTTTGACAGCACCCGCGATGATCCCGATTGACGAGAAGTTGGCGAATGAAATCAAGAAAACGGAAACGATTCCAAGTGTCCGTGCTGAGAATTCTTTTGCGTATTCAGGCAGGCTGAGCATCGCGACGAATTCGTTTGTAATCAGTTTCGTTGCCATGATACTACCGGCACTGACTGCTTCCGCCCACGGAATCCCCATGATGAAAGCGAATGGTGCGAAGATATAACCGAGAATATCCTGGAACGAGATACCGAGAACCATCAAGAAGATATCGTTGACCATGCCGATCAAAGCATTGTATCCGATCAACATCGCACCGACGATGATTGCAACTTTGAATCCATCCATGATGTATTCGCCGAGCATTTCGAAGAACGTTTGTTTTTCTTCCACGATTTCCAAAATGTCTTCTTTTGGATCAACTGTATACGGATTGATGATTGAAACGATCATGAATCCACCAAACAGGTTCAAGACGATTGCTGTGACGACATATTTCGGTTCGACCATCGTCATGTATGCACCGACGATTGACATCGAAACTGTCGACATCGCAGACGCACATAATGTATACAGACGGTGAGGCGGTAATTTACCAATTTGCTTTTTAACCGTGATGAATACTTCTGATTGACCGATCGCTGCTGACGCTACGGCGTTATATGACTCAAGTCGTCCCATTCCGTTAATTTTCGAAAGGACGAACCCGACTCCGCGCATTAAGAGCGGCAGGATTTTCGTGAACTGCAAAATTCCGATTAAAGCCGAGATGAAAACGATTGGCAACAGGACGTTGATGAAGAATGGTTGCGCGCCTTCGTTCGCTAATCCACCGAAGACAAAGTTGATACCGATCGCGGCATAACTGAGCAATTTTTCGAAGACTTGAGCGATCCCTTTAATGACGATATAGCCGAATGACGTGTTCAACAGAATGTATCCCAGGACAAGCTGAAGCACTAGCATGACCGCAAGCGGTTTCAATTTGATGCTTTTACGATTACTGCTGACAAGGTATGCCAAACCAAACACGATGACAAGTCCCAGTATTGCGATTAAATATTTCACGAACTATCCCTCAATCCATAGTTTATTTTATCAGTTGTACATAAGTACGAGGTCTGACGTTCAATCTCTTTCCCAAGTACTACAATAATCAACATTCGGAAGAACTGCAAGGGGTAAAGTTCATTTAGTAACCGCTTTCGTCATTTTCATAAACTTTCAATACAATGTTTTCCATCCGTTCCCGAACATTGCCCTGACTGATGTTTGCCTTCCCATATGCTTTCCAACCGGGATAAACATCGAGGGTGTCCGGTTCAAAATCAAAAACAGCTGTTAAATCCCATTTCCGATCGTACGAAAATCCACTGCAAGCAATATATTCAGCTAAAAATTGATCTGCTGCTTCGACCGATTCAAGCAACGCCAGATTTAATCGGCAATGGGCGACATCTGCTTCAATGGGTCCAACACAGCCACTAATCCAATCGACTACGTTATACTTTTCAGCTGATTCGTATAACACATTGACCGGATGAAAATCGCGGTGGATGAATCGAACTTGTTGACTCGTTGCCGGCGGTTCTGCCACAGCCCGTTGCCACATCTCCTTTTGAACTGCCCAAAAAGGAACCGTTCGCTTTGTCACGTATGGTGCATACTGGTACCGGGCTTCTGGAACCGGCAGTTGATGAATCGCAACTAACGTTTTTGCCAATTGTTTGAGGTACGCTCGATTTAACGGTTCGAGTCGGACTTCTCCCGGTAAACACGTCATTTGAATCCATGGGGGAATCTCCCCCTCCCACGTCAATTGATAATTTTCGACATCCGGCCCTAATCTACCGGTCGCCCGTAACGCAAAGACCTCGTGCGCGACGAGGTCCGGTTCCTGTTTTAGCCAGGCAGGATTGGTATGAATTCGAAAAACACTATTCCCCGCTCGAAACACGTACGAGGAAGTCGCTCCTATTAAGGGGATAACCGCTTTCCCTTCCAAGCCGGCATACTTTAAGATGGTTGCGATGATATTGTTCATATTTCTTCTCCAAGTAACAATTGATCGATTTGCATCTTCTCGTTCGCAAATTCCCGTAAGTCATGCAGGATTTCCTGCGGGAAAAATAGCTTTTCATCCGTCTGACGTGAATTGGCAATCGCCTGAACGAGCGGCGAGACTTGCGAGATCTCTTTCATCTGACCATTTTTCATCTGCAGCATGATCGGTTGTTTACTGATTTCGCCATTATCTCCATATAAGTCGTACGGCAGGCGGCTGAGCTTGTCTTCGAGCAGATAATAGGTTGGATCGAGCCCGATTTTTTCAAATAAGGCACAAAGTTTTTCGTGGACACGCGCGCGTTTTTCTGCCGGATAATCCACATATTTAAATAATTTCCGATCCACGAACCGGCGTGCTAAATCGCTTAATACGTCGTCCTCTTCCTCTGCCCACTGCTGGAAATAGAAGTAGACGATCGTCTCATCCAGTGCCAAATAATTCTTCAGCGACATCTGTTGTGTAAAAAGTGGACTTAAGTGCACCGGATCAATTGTGAAGGCATACCCGCCCGTATACAGTTCTTTTGCCCGCTCAAGAATCGCTTTTAATAAGTAATCGCTCGAACGCGTCACGGGATGGAGATAGACCTGCCAGTACATCTGATAACGCCGCATGATGTAATCTTCGATCGAATGCATCCCGGACTGCTTGACGACCATCTGATTCGGTGCCGGACGCAGGACACGCAACATCCGTTCGAGATCAAACTTTCCGTAACTGACACCGGCGAAATGTGCATCCCGCAACAAGTAATCCATCCGGTCGACATCGAGCTGGGAACTGATCATCGTCACAAGCAATTGATTGGGATGGGTTTTGTTGATGATTGACGCGACTTCTTCTGCAAATCCTTCCCCGACCTGATCGAGGACCTGTTTGATTTCTGTATCCCCAAGGATAATCCGTTCCGTCCATTCTTCATGATCAACACCAAAGACGTTTTCAAAGGCATGGGAAAACGGACCATGACCGACATCGTGCAAGAGTGCGGCGACGAGTGTCAATTCGCGGTACTGATCGTCCCAATCGGCGCGACCATTAAAGACATCAATCAATTGACGGGTAATCTCGTACACGCCAAGCGAGTGATGAAAACGGGTATGCTCGGCTCCATGGAACGTCAAAAATGATGTGCCGAGCTGTTTAATCCGGCGGAGACGTTGAAATTCTTTTGTTCCGATTAATTGCCAAATCAATTGGTCGCTGACATAGATGTAGCGATGAACGGGATCCTTGAATACTTTTGTTTCTTTTAGCTGTCCCAGTGACTGATACATACACTCTCTCCTTTAGTAGCTCGTTCTCGATCGGTATAGTTCATAGTTCGGTTTGAAACGGTCCGTTCCTGTTGCTTCACTGGCTTCTTATTAAAAAGTTTACACTGCCGTATGCTATAATAATGTCGCAAATCTAGAAAAAAAGGAACGAGCCTATGGGAATCGAACTCTTAAAACAAGAACATTATCGTATTTTTGATCAAACGTCACTCGGAAACACCTTTCATGCCACACAATCGTTTGCGATGGACGATACATTGTGCGCCTCCGTCGCTACAGAGGGTGCCGCCATCCGCTCCTGGGTCCACCATGAAACGGTTGTCCTTGGGATTCAAGATGCGCGTCTCCCTCATCTCGATGATGGAATCGACGTCTTACACGCTCATGGTTTTCAACCGGTCATCCGCAATTCCGGCGGGCTGGCCGTCGTGCTCGATGCCGGTGTCCTGAACATCTCGCTTGTCCTCCCGGAACGCGGTGGAATCGATATCGACAGCGGCTATGAAGCAATGCTCGCCCTTGTCCGGCAGATGTTCGCCGAAGAAACCGATGCCATCGTCGCCGGTGAGGTCGTCGGATCATATTGCCCCGGATCCTATGATTTATCGATTGCCGGCAAAAAGTTCGCCGGTATTTCACAGCGGCGTGTCCGCGGAGGCGTCGCGGTTCAAATTTACCTCTGCGTGAACGGCAGTGGCAGTGCCCGGGCGCAACTTGTCCGTGATTTTTATGCTGCCGCCCTACAAGGAGAAGCGACCAAGTTCGTGTATCCGACAGTCGTTCCCGAAACAATGGCCTCTTTGGAAGAGCTGTTGCAACTCCCCTTCACGGTCGAAGACTGCTTGGTACGTGTTTACCGCTCCTTGATGGAACTTGGCGCGACACTCACACCGTCCGTCTTGAGCGAGGTCGAGAACGAACGCTTCGGTGTAAACCTGGGTCGGATGTTGGATCGAAATGAAAAAGTCCTAGGTTGATAAAGGAGAGAACGAACATGGTACGTTTTATTACTGACAGCGGTGCTGATGCACCTAAAGAATTACTAGACGCTTACGGCTTCACCGTCATGCCGTTCGGCGTGTTGATTGACGAAGAGACATTTTTCGACGGCGAATCGATTTCACCGGTCGAATTATATGAAAAAATGCGGAACGGGGCGGCACCAAAGACGTTTCAAGTAGAAGTGTCACGGATGGTCGAAGTCTTTACAGAACACTTTAAACAAGGTGAA
>CAACXB010000615.1_pt1 | contig 15752 bp, 17 predicted proteins | sample 2275821 | NCBI WGS metagenome assembly CAACXB01 (sample SAMEA5312479, study PRJEB27640) | indoor metagenome | biome: indoor environment; feature: uncontrolled; material: tiles wood | place: Germany | collected 2014-07-07
CGGTCGCGCCTGTATGTCCATGAAGACATTTACGATACGTTCATGGAACAATTCGTCGCCAAAACAAAACAATTGGTACTCGGTAATCCGTTTGATAAAGGGACACATGTCGGGGCAATCATCGATCAACAACAGCTTGATGTCATCGACGGTTATGTCCAGTCGGCAAAAGCGGACGGAGCTACGATCTTGACGGGAGGTCAAATCGAGAAAGTGGCTGGTTTTGAAGAAGGTTTCTGGTATGCACCGACAATCATTGCCGATGTCACACACGAGATGAAAGTTGTCCAGGAAGAAATCTTTGGACCGGTCGTCGTCGTGATGAAGTTCAAGGATGAAAAAGAAGCCGTTCGTCTGGCAAACGACACAGAGTTCGGACTTGGGTCGGCAATTTGGACAAAAGACGGAGCACGCGCGACGCGGATTGCGAATCAAATCAAAGCCGGTATCGTCATGATCAACTGTCCGTTCTCGGCCTTCCCGGGCACACCGTTCGGCGGCTACAAACAATCTGGTTTCGGACGCGAACTCTGCATCGAGACACTTGATTTATATACGGAAACGAAAAGTATCCTGTCGTATTACGGCAGTCGTCCACTTAATCCGTTCGGACTGTAAAAACCAAGCGTGCGGACGTTCGTCCGCACGCTTTTTAAAGGGGGAAATCAGATGATGGTTCAACAGATGGTGGTCGTAGGGTCAGGTGTGATGGGCAGAGGGATTGCATACGTGGCAGCAGCCAGCGGATTTGACGTGACATTGGTCGATGTCGAGCAACACTTGCTGACATCCGCACAACAGGAATTGGAACAGATTGCCGATAAAGCCATCGTCCGCGGAAAAATGACGACGGAAGAAGTCGGGCAACTGTTTCAACACTTAAGTTATGCAACGGATTTAAAGGAGTCTGTCAGAGACGCAAATCTTGTCATTGAAGCCGTTCCGGAACGGCTTGATATTAAGCGGACCGTGTTTGAGAAACTTGACCGCTTTGCACCGGCCGATTGTGTTTTTGCGACGAATACGTCGACGATGAGTCCGACCGAGATTGCTTCGTTTACGAAACGTCCGGAACGGGTCATGGCGATGCATTTCTTTAATCCGGTGCACCGGATGCCGCTCGTCGAACTCGCTCGCGGGCTGGAAACATCGGATGAAACGGTCATAATCTGCGAAACCGTTGCGCAACAAATGGGGAAAGAGACAGTCGTCATCCGGGAGTTTCCCGGATTCGTCACATCACGCATCAGTGCCCTCGTCGGCAATGAAGCATTTTATATGTTGCAGGAAGGACTCGGCACACCGGAAGAGATTGATAAAGCAATTAAGCTCGGACTGAACTATCCGATGGGACCGTTCGAACTCGGGGATCTCGTCGGACTCGACACCCGCTTAAACAATCTACGGTATCTCCACGAAAAGTTAGGCGAAAAATACCGTCCGGCACCACTCCTCGAACAGTACGTCAAAGCAGGACGTCTCGGACGAAAAACCGGGCGCGGCGTCTACGATTATTCGGACAGCGGGGTGAAGAGCCGATGAGACGTGTCGCCATCATAGATGCTGTCCGTACACCAATCGGCCGCTATAACGGAGCACTCAAAGACGTCCGGCCGGATGATTTAGGGGCCTGTGTCATTCAAGCACTCATCAATCGCAATCCGGGGGTGGATCCGGTTCAAATCGAAGAAGTGATTTTCGGAAATGCCAATCAGGCAGGGGAAGACAACCGGAATGTCGCCCGGATGTCCGGCTTGCTCGCAGGTTTGCCGGTTGAAGTAGCCGGAACGACCGTCAACCGGTTGTGCGGTTCCGGACTCGATGCCGTCATCGCCGCAGCCCGGGCGATCGCGATGAACGAAGGGGAAATCTATATTGCCGGTGGAACGGAAAGTATGACCCGGGCTCCACTCGTCATGGGAAAACCGGAAACGGGTTTCGCCCGTGGTAATCCGATGATGTACGATACGACGATCGGCTGGCGCTTCGTCAATGAAAAACTGCAAGCCCAATACGGAACCGACTCGATGCCGGAGACGGCGGAACACGTCGCAACCCGGTACGGGATTTCACGGGAAGCGCAGGATGATTTTGCCTTTTTAAGTCAGCAACGGGCGAAACAGGCGATGGAAACACATCGTTTTCAAACAGAACTTGTTCCGGTGCAGTATACGACACGCAAAGGACAGATCGTCGAAGTGGACACGGATGAACATCCACGTCCCGACACGAGCCGTGAAAAGCTCGGAACGCTCAAAAGCCTGTTTCCGAATGGCACCGTCACGGCAGGGAATGCTTCCGGTATCAACGACGGGGCAGCTGCCTTATTGCTCATGAGTGAAGAAACGGCGGAACGTCTCGGACTGACGCCGCTCGCCTATTACCGGGCCAGTGGTGTCGCCGGCGTCGAACCGGCTGTCATGGGAATCGGACCGGTCGATGCGACACGGAAAGCGCTGGACCGGGCGGGACTGACGGTCGACCAGCTGGATTTGATTGAACTCAACGAAGCGTTTGCCGCACAAAGCGTCGCCTGTATGCAAGAACTCGGATTACCGCCGGAAAAAGTCAACGTCAACGGAGGAGCCATTGCCTTTGGTCATCCGCTCGGTGCAAGCGGAGCACGGATTTTAACGACGCTTTTACACGAGATGTGCCGCACGAATCAGACATATGGTCTGGCGACGATGTGTGTCGGGGTCGGACAAGGCATTGCCCTCGTCGTGGAACGGGAGGGACTCACATGATTCATTTGGAACGACGCGACTACGTCGTCATCATTCGGATTGACCGGCCGGAACGGATGAACTGCTTTGATTATCCGACGCTGGTTGAGCTGCAACAGCTGGTCACGACCGTTCGTCACGATCCGACCATCCGGGTTGTCATCTTTACCGGAACAGGGAAGGCGTTCAGCGCCGGTGCTGACTTGAAGGAACGGGTGACGTTAAACGAAACGGAAGTCCGGCGAAACGTCGAAGCCATTCGTGACGTCTTCACAGATATCGCCCATCTGCCGCAACCGACGATTGCTGCGGTCAACGGTCATGCACTCGGCGGCGGTTTCGAATGGATGCTCGCCTGTGATTTCCGGATCATCGTCGAAGGGGCATTGGTCGGATTGACAGAAACCAGTTTCGGCATCATTCCCGGTGCCGGCGGGACACAACGGTTGCCGCGGTTGATTGGAGAGACCCGGGCGAAAGAACTGATTTTCACAGCCAGGAAAATTGATGCACAGACCGCTGAACAGTACGGGATCGTCTCGCGTGTCGTCGCAACAGGGGAAGAATTGATGGCAGTTTGTCTTTCGTTTGCGGATGAGATGTTACAAAACGGACCGGTTGCCATCCGACAGGCTAAAAAGGCGATTGACCAAGGACTCGATCAATCTCTCTCGGAGGGCTTGAAAATTGAAACATCCGCTTACGAAGCGGTCATCCCGACGGAAGACCGGCTGGAAGCGTTACGCGCCTTCGCCGAAAAACGGACGCCACAGTTTCAAGGAAAATGAGGATGGTCGTCCTCTGAAATAACACGTATACTAACGGTACACAAAAAAACGTTATATTAAAGAGAGAGTGAATGACATGAGTGCGAATACCCAATCGATGATTTTTACGGTATACGGAGATTACATCCGCCATTACGGCAATCAAATCTGGGTCGGCAGTCTGATCCGCCTATTGAAAGAATTCGGTCATAATGAACAGGCGGTCCGGGTTGCCGTTTCCCGGATGGTTAAACAAGGCTGGTTGACGTCACAAAAACAAGGGACAAAAAGTTTTTATTCGTTGACCCCGCGCGGTGTTGAGCGGATGGAAGAAGCCGCGCGACGGATATACAAATCGACGCCTCATGTCTGGGACGGGAAATGGCGGACCTTGATGTACACGATTCCGGAGGACAAACGGCAAATTCGGGATGAATTACGAAAAGAGTTGTCCTGGAGCGGTTTCGGGAATTTATCGAACGGGGTCTGGATTTCACCGAACCCGCTCGAAAAAGAAGCGGAGCGGTTGATTGACGCCTACGGTATCACCGAGTATGTCGATTTTTTCGTCGGCGAATATCATGGACCGCAACCGGATCAATCGCTGGTCGAACGCGCTTTCCCACTGGATGAGTTGCAAGAACGGTATGAACGGTTCATTGCGGAATACAGCCGGCGTTATATCGTCCATCAAAGCCGGATTCAGCTTGGCGAGATGGACGAGGAGCAGTGTTTTGTCGAACGGACGACACTTGTCCATGAATACCGGAAGTTTTTGTTTACCGATCCCGGTCTGCCGCAAGAGTTGTTGCCGGATGAGTGGAGCGGTCATCATGCCGCTTTGCTGTTTGAACAATACTACCGGTTACTCGCGGAACCGGCGAGCCGGTTTTTTGAATCGATCTTCCGTGAAACGCATGATGTGACGCAAAAAAGTGCTGACTATGATGCATCGGAACATCCCTTGTTCGCGGAACGATAAAACGAAAACGCTCATCCCGAAGAAGCGAGATGAGCGTTTTCGTGCCGACAATCAATTTTCAGCAAGCTGTTTGCGGAAGGCGTATCCTTTATCGACATACGAATCGATGGATTCCTGAATCATCTCAAGGTCTGCTGCCGTGAGTTCCCGCACGACCTTGCCCGGTGATCCGATGATGAGCGAACGAGGCGGGAATTTTTTGCCGGATGGGATTAATGTGTTGGCACCGATGATACATTCTTCACCGATTTCAGCATGATCGAGAACAGTGGCCCCCATACCGACAATCGAGCGCCGACCGATTTTACAACCGTGCAAGATGGCATTGTGACCGACCGTCACTTCATCTTCGACGATGACCGGTGCACCCTCGTAGAGATGGATGGTCGCATTGTCCTGGATACTGCAACGTTTGCCGATCGTAATCGGTCCTTCATCGCCGCGCAGGACGGCATTGAACCAAATCGTCGATTCTTCGCCGACGGTCACGTCACCAATCAAAAAAGCACCGGGGGCGACAAACACATGTGTTGCTAGCTTTGGTGAAACATCGCGGTACGGAATATTCATAAGGACGCCTCTTTTCTAAAAATGAATTAAAATTCAGTCTTACTTAGTATACCATTCTTAACAACGGAAACGGAGGGAGACCATGTCTCGTCTATGTACCACATTACAGATTGATGTGCCGATCATTCAAGGGGGTATGGGGAACATCAGCCATGCCGAACTGACGGCGGCGGTCTCGAATGCCGGAGGTCTCGGAACGATTGGATGCGGAACGATGACGCCTGTCGAGGTCAAACAATTGATTGACGCGACACGAAGCTTGACGTCGCGTCCGTTTGCCTTGAATATCGCCATCCGGGTCTCACCTTATACCGAACAGTTGATTGAGTTAGCGATCGAGGAACGGATTCCGATCGTGTCCTTGTCAGCCGGTAATCCGGCTCCTTTTTTATCGAAGTTACAGGAGGCGGGAATCCGGACGATTGGTGTCGTCGCTTCCGTCAAACAGGCGATTAAAGCCGAGCAGGCCGGAGTGGACATACTGGTAGCGGAAGGAGTCGAGGCGGCGGGGATTAATTCACCGCTCGAGTTGACGACGATGACCCTGATTCCGCAAATCACGGATCATGTCACGATTCCCGTTCTTGCCGCGGGCGGCATCGGCGACGGACGTGGTCTTGCAGCAGCCTGGATGCTCGGAGCAGAAGGCGTACAGCTCGGAACCCGGTTGATTGCGACACAGGAATCCCGTGTCCATGAGCACTATAAAAGACACCTCGTGCAGGCGGATGATCTCGGGACACGAATCATCGGCCGAGAAGTCGGACAAGTCCGGCGGGTATTGAACGGACCGTATGTCGATGCGTTGCAGCCGACATCACTCGCTGCCTTTCAAGAACAGACGAACGAATCGTTTCATATCAAAGGGGCACTCGAAGGCGACGAAACAGCAGGATACGTCAATGCCGGTCTCGTTTCCGGTTTGATTGATGATGTTCCGACCGTTGCGGAACTCTTTAACCGGATGATGGATGATGCTTTCGGACGAATCGAACGGACATACCGGGCATTCCAGTAACGTGAATATAAGCGCAGCTGACCGATCAGGTCGGCTTTTTTTGTGTTTCAGGACATTTGTCCTTTAAAAAGATGACAGAATAGGGTCTACTCGTAACTAGAGAAAAAGGAGGATGAAGATGCAAGGAATCGTGTTTGCCTTATTCAGTGGATTGTTTATTGCCTTACAAGGCATCTTTAATGCCCGGCTCGGTGACGCGGTTGGTCCATGGTTATCCGTAACCATCGTCCATTTCGTTGGTCTGATCGGATGTTTATTGATTTACGGCTTTGTTCGGGATCGTAAAATCGGCGGTTTTCGCACGTTACCGCTTATTTATGCGAGCGGCGGATTGCTCGGTGTTTTAGTCGTCGTTACGGAACTGACGTCGATTCAATTACTCGGCATGACATGGGCAATGTCGCTGTTGCTCGTCGCACAGATTCTGTGTGCCTTTGTAATTGATTTGAACGGCTGGTTCGGAGTCATTAAAAAAAGCAGTAACAAAGGGCAGTGGATCGGAGTCGGTTTGATGTTGACCGGCGTCCTGATCTTTTCATTTACCTGAGTAGGAGGAGATAGAAATGGGATTAGGCATGTTTTGTGCCATCGTCGCAGGGATGATGATCAGTTTACAAACTGTTTTGAACGCACGGATGAGTCATGTCTTTGGTGCCTGGGCGACGACGACGTTAGTCTTTTTGGTCGGTCTGATTGGTTCGTTGCTTGCCTTGGTTTTCTTTCGGGGCGGGGAGGTCGCAGCGCTTACGGAGGTCGAACCGCTTTATCTATTTGGCGGTTTCGTCGGTGTCGGTGTCGTATTTTGTGTCATGCGGGGTATTCAACTGCTCGGTCCGTCCATCGCGATTTCCGTCGTCCTGATTTCGCAACTCAGTTTTGCGTTGTGTGTCGACGTTTTTGGCTGGTTTGGTTTACCAAAAGTCGATTTATCGTTTGGGCAGATCATTGGTTTAGTCGTCATGCTGAGCGGCATTTTCGTCTTAAAACGGTATCAGGTCGTGGACGAGTCAAATCAAACAGATGAAATCAAAGCGATTTCTTAAAAACATCGTCAACCACTCAAAAGAGATCACGGCTTTCACGCGACTTTTACAGTAAAGTGCGTGAAAGGGTGATCTCTTTTAAAAGACGCTTCGTTTAAATCAGACGGATACTTCTTCTTTCCAGGCGACGTCGATAAAGGCATCACGGCCGGAGGCTTTCCGGTCTTTTTTGTAGTGGGCCGGATTTTTTTTATGGAAGTCCTGATGGTATTCTTCCGCCGGATAGAAAGAAGCTGCCGGTTCGATCCGTGTAACGATCGGTTGTTTGAAACGGTTTGTTGCAGCCAGCGCATCACGTGACGCAATCGCTGCAAGGCGTTGTTCTTCCGTATGGTAAAAAATCGCCGGGGCATACTGTGTACCACGGTCCTGGAATTGTCCGCCGGCATCGGTCGGATCCGTTTGCGGCCAATACAGTTCGAGTAACCGTTCGTATGAGAACAGTGCCGGGTCAAATGTAATCTCGACGACTTCGGAATGTCCGGTCGTTCCGGTTTTGACCTGCTCATATGTCGGATTGTCGACGTGTCCTCCTGTATAACCGGACACGATACTGTGAATCCCCGGTAATTCCTCAAATGGTGTCACCATGCACCAGAAACATCCTCCTGCAAATGTTGCTTTTTCCATGTCATCTCTCCCTTTCTCCTGGCCTCTTGAGCCGTAATGCTCTCATTTCTGACAGCGAGAAAACGAAAACGACTCCTTTGCTTGGTTGCAAAAGGAGTCGCCGCTTTTTATCAACCAAAGCTTTCGCTTTGCTGGTCGTAGCACCTTGCTGTGCGCAGGTTGCTGGGACGTCATCGATCCAGATCTCTCGGTCCACTCTTGATAAGTGTTATATGAAGTTGATGTAAGTTCGTTATCATTGGGATGATAATACCATTCATAAAAGTGGAAAGTCAATTCTTATGTTTGCAGGGCACGAAGAACTGTCGCCCCTAACGTTTTCGCCCCGATCAGTAAAGCCCGCTCATCGATTTCGTACTTCGGATGGTGTTGCGGATAAATCGTGCGTCCATCTGTTTTCGCGGAGCCGGTAAAGAAATAACTGCCCGGAACCTGTTCCAGGTAATAGGCAAAATCATCGGCTGCCATCATCGGTTTCATTTCACGGACCTGTGCTTCCGGCAAAAAACCGGCCGCTTCCCGGACGAGCTTCGTTTCATCCGGATGATTCCAAAGGGACGGGTAACCTGTCGTGAAATCAATGGAATAATCAGCGCCGATTCCGGTGCAGGTCGTCCGTGCGACGAGATCCACCTGTTGGCGCAACTGATGCCGGAGTTGTTCGTTGAACGTCCGGATTTCTCCGACAATCCGGGCTTCGCCGGTCACGATGTTCGGTGCGGTTCCGGCATGAAAGGAACCGATTGCAACGATGGCCGGCTCAAACGGATCAACGCGCCGGCTGACGAGGTGCTGAAGATTACAGACAAGCTGTGCACCGGCGACAAGTGCGTCCTGCGTCCGGTGTGGCGCTTGGGCATGACCGCCTTGACCATGAACAACGATTTCAAATTCATCGATCGCACATAATGTATGCCCGCTGTGATAACCGATCGTTCCGACCGGAAGATCATTTTCGAGGTGTGTGCCGAAAATCGCATCGACACCGTCGAGACAGCCGTCCTCAATCATTTGAATCGCACCACCCGGAAATACTTCTTCACCGTGTTGGTGGATAAAGACGACAGTACCGGTTAATTCATCCCGGATGGCTTGAAAAGCAGCGGCGAGTCCAAGGACAATCGCCGTGTGTCCGTCGTGTCCGCAAGCATGCATGACACCGGGACGGATTGAGCGGAACGATAATTCCGTTTCTTCCTGGAGCGGTAACGCATCAAAATCGGCCCGGACCGCAATTGTTTTTCCGGGACGGGTGCCGGTCAGTGTCGCGACGATTCCGCTGCCACCGACGTTCGCACGGTAAGGAATACCGAGTGCATCATAAAACGCAGCAATTTTAGCAGGCGTCCGGACTTCCTGGAACGATAATTCCGGATGGCGGTGAAAGTCACGGCGTAAACGAATCATCTCTGATTCATACTCAGTTAAGTAGGTGAATAAATTTTCTTGCATCGAAATCATCCTTTTCGGTATGTCTTGAGTAAAAACGGGTACAGATAGAAGTAATCAATTAGAGGAGGAATCAACATATGGGTGAAATCATCGTCAATGCCGTTCTTACAGTCAAAGCAGGATTAGCTGATCAAGTCTTTCCGATTCTAAGTACAGTCTACAAAGCAGCGCAAAACGAGCCGGGCTGCCTACGTTATACGTTACATCAATCGATTGAAAATGAACATCAGTTCATGCTCTATGAAGTCTACCAAGACGAAGCAGCACTTGAGGCTCATATTGCATCGGACCACTATAAAGCATACCGCGAACAAATTGAGTTGTATCTTGAGGATCGTCAAGTGACAAAGTATGTCGAGATGACATTCTAAATCAATGAAAGAAGGGCGTATGGATCCGGAAGGGTCCATACGCCTCTTTTTGTGTTACATCGATTTGAAGCCAAGAAAGTGTTCCCGCCAACGCGGTTCATAGATCGAGTTGATTTGCAGCTGTGAGCCACCCGCATGAATGAAATATTCATTGTCGAGCATGATGCCGATATGCGATGGTCCATCCGTATACGTATTTTCGAAAAAGACGATATCCGATCGTTTCCCGCTACTGATTGTCGTCCGCCGGTTCGTAAAGAAAGCCCCGTACCAGTAACCACTGACGTTCGTCCGGCCGCCGTACTTTCCGGCTTCGTTCGTTGCATAGTGAATCAGTCCCGAACAATCAAAACCGCCGTTGGCTGCCGTTTGAGAACCCCACGTATACGGCGTTCCCAAGTGTTTCGCGGCTGCTTGGATTAACTTTTCACCACGCGATGTATTCTTCTGTGCGATCCGTGCATCCGTCTTGACGGTGACAGCGCTGACCGGCAGATAAACAGGTGACCAGCCGGACTGAATGACATAAAAATTGCCGACCCGATACCGGGGATAGACGCGTTTTCCCTGTTCAATCAATCCGGCACTTTTCGGACTGACGGGTGTTGCAAAATAAGACGTCGTTGTTTTGACTGTGTAGATTTTTTGACGGTTGATTGCTTGTTGGGCGTAACGCATATCCGGTTTCGTCGTCCCGATGTATGGATTGATGACGTAACCGGTCGTTCCGTTCGGTAGGCGAACCTTCCAAAAGTCATCGTCAATCGCCTTTAGACCAATCAGTTTCGTGCCTTTGCTTAAATAACCGGCAGGGCGGCTATACGCGACATCGGCTGAAAAGAGTGGGGTCTGATCAAAATGGACATAAAAGACCGTTCCGACTTTCGGACGCGCGACCGGTTTGTTTAAGCCGAGTTTGCTCGAGTCGACAAAACCAAACGTCGTACCGATCTTAACGCGGGTGTAATAGCCGCTTGTGCCGTAAATCGACAGCAGGGTATTTTTCTTCAGTGTACCGATTTTCCCTGTCAGACTGGCTTTCGGATGAACGACTAATTTATCTTCGAGGACGTAACGTGTTCCGGTGACATCATACAAATCCGGTTTTCTCGTCACAAGATCCGTTGTCTTGACGTAGCCGTACACCGATCCGACTTTGACGCGTGTATACACGCCACTTGTGCCGTAAATATCGATGGATTCCGCCCGTTTTATAGAGCGAAGAACATTTTTGGCTGTCGTATCTTTAAAGATCGATGTGTTTTTGTTCGCATAACGAAGTCCTGTTTTAACGAAGACTTTTGTTGGGGCAAGCGTATTTGTTAAGACGTACGCATATTGTCCGCGGAATAAAATTCGGCTGTATGCACCGCTCGTTCCATAAACCGTCAGCAGGGTATTCGTCTGATGCTGCTTTAAGACGGGACTGGATACATTGGGAGCAGAACGGATTGCTGTCGGTGTCTGAACGTATAAACGATTTGTTTTGGCATAGACTTTTAATGGAGCGAGCGTATTTGTCAAAACGTACGCATATTGTCCGCGGAATAAGATCCGGCTGTACGCACCGCTCGTCCCGTAGACCGTCAGCAGGGTATTCGTCTGGTGTTCTTTTAAGACGGGACTCGATGCGTTGGGTGCTTGGCGGATTGGAGTAGGAGACTGGACATACAAACGGGCTGTTTGTGCAAAAAACTCCAAATCTCCTAACTGAGCCGTCAGGACAAATCCATAGACACCGTTTAAGCGGACTCGTGTATAAGCACCGGATACACCGTAGATGTAGACTAATTGATTTTGTGCCAATGTCCCAAGCAGTTTCCCGGTCGCCGCAGCGGTTGGGTAGACGTTGGCAAGTTGTTGACTGTACTTTTTGCCGGTTGCTTCATACGAGACGACCGGTTTCGTTCCGAGGTGAGCCGTTAAGACAAAAGCATATGTACCGTTCCACTCAATCCGGGTAAAAGTTCCTGACGTCCCGAACGTCTTGATGGAATCGTTTTGTTTCAACGTGGTGAGAGGTGTTCCAACTGCATCGGCTGTTGGATAAACCGACGTTTTTTCCTGAACGAACCGTTCACCGGTCATCGAGTACACAGGGATCGTACTTAAATCCGCTGTCAGGACGAACAGATAGCCGGTATCCTGTTTAATCCGGGTGAAGAGACCGACCTGACCGTATGTATCAAGCTGCTTATTTTGATCAAATGTTTGTGCTGTCGCCGTTGAAGAATCTGCTGCTGTATAAAGAACTGTGACCTTATTCGTATACCGGCTGTCGATTCTTGGATATATAGGGGTATCCGCTAATTGATCTGTCTTCACGAAACGATAGACGCCATCGAGCAGGATGCGTGTAAACAGACCTTCTGTCCCGAACGTCTCGACTTCAGTTGTGGCAGAAAGGGTAGCGACTGCTTCTGTACTTTCCGGTGTTTCGAAGACGGGGGTATCGGTTTGGGTAAACAGTTTACCGGTTGCAAGTTCCGTTTTCTCGTCGACGACCGTTTGCGAAATGTCTCCTTCTGCCAAGGTACTGATCGGGAATGAACTGAACAGCATGACGGAAGCAGCAAGTGTCGTGAACCATTTTTTTGAAAGAGGCATCGTATGTAAAACTCCATTTCTCTAGAAAATTAATTTTTACTCCAGTTAAAAATAAGTTTACCATGTTCATTTTTAAAGGTGTAAAAAGATATCAAAAAAAGTCAATCATCAACCAAATGCTACACAAGGAAATGAAAAACCGGCCCCTCCTGGATAAGAGGCACCGGTCTGATTTATTTTTAATCGTCTTCATGGTCGACCTGCCACTCCCAATCGAGCATGCCGTAAATGAGGGAATCGCGCCAATGGTCTTCGAGATAAACCGTTTCGCGGAGTTGACCTTCTTTCGTCATCCCGACTTTCTGGAGGACACGTTCTGAAGCGACGTTTCGCGGATCACATGTTGCTGTAATCCGGTGTAACTCCAGTTTCTCGAATCCGAATTCGAGTAAAAATGCGGCAACGGATGTCGCATAGCCGTTTCCCCATTCATCCGGCGACAGAATGTAACCGATCTCCGCCGTTTTGTGTTCGGTATCGGTGATCACCAGTTCACCGGCTCCAATCACACGATCATCCGGGAAGGTGACGGCGAAGACATACCGGCGGCGCGGATTCTCAAGTTCGCTTTCAAGTGCGTCATGAATAAATTGTTTGCTGTCACTTTCGGAGTTGGGTCCCCACGATTGATACTGACTGACGATGGGTTTTGAGGCATAGGCATGGACAGCTTCTAAATCTTCTGGAGTAAAACGACGGATCCGTAGTTGCTCATTGATTTTGTAGCGCATGATGGACTCCTCCTCTATAGTTGACTCTTTATAAGATATTGGCTGTTCAGCCGGATTTTCCTGTTTGACAGGCAAAATCGGGCGTGCTAAAGTCGGGGTATCGAATGAACAGAATAGTAATCCTCTAGGGTTCCGTTCGGCTGGACCAAGGGAGGAACATAAGGGACACCTTATGCAACGGAGGGATAAAAGCCCGGGAGTAAAGCGTTTAGGCGCTTGCTCCCGGGCTTTTTTGTTTGATTCGAAACAGAGGAGGAAACAACATGGCAAAATATTGGTTAAGCATCATCCTGGCATCCTTTTTTGAAGTCGGTTGGGTCATCGGATTAAAACACGCAGCGACCCCACTCGAGTGGGGAGCGACGATTGTCAGCATCATCGTCAGCTTCACGGTGTTAATCAAGGTCAGTAATCATCTGCCGGTCGGAACGGTCTATGCGGTGTTCGTCGGACTCGGAACAGCGGGTACGGTCGTAACGGATATCGTCTTATTCGGTCAGTCGGCATCCATCATCAAGTTGATGTTGATTGCAGTCCTGTTAGTGGGCGTGATTGGTTTGAAATTAGTCAGTGGGGAGGGGGAACAACAATGAGTTGGTTCTATTTGATTCTGGCAGGACTATTTGAAATGTTAGGTGTCGTCCTGATCAATACGTTTAATCAGCAAAAAAACACCAAAAATCTGTTGTTGATGTTCGCTGGTTTTGGTCTCAGTTTTTTATTCCTCACTTTGGCGATGAATGAGCTGCCGATGGGGACGGCCTATGCGGTGTGGACCGGAATTGGAGCAGCAGGTGGTACGATTCTCAGCATGATTTTTTACAACGAAGCGAAGGATTGGAAACGGATTGTTTGTATCGGTTTAATTCTCAGTGCGACGATCGGTTTGAAGCTGGTCGGAGAATAAACATATCATTTAGATTACTTTTCCTGTTTGAGCCGACTGGGTGGCATATTTTAGCTGAAAAAAGGAAATACTCCTTATAAGACAAGTACGTCATTAAATTCGTGCATAAGGGGATGGATTGGTATGAAAACGAAACAGTATATCGGAACGTTTTATAAAGAAGAAGAACTGATTTCAAAAATGGATGAGTTGCATCAGCAAGGTCATCGCGAAGAAGATTTTTATATCATCGTTAAAGAAAAATCGAATCTTCAACTGGTCCGCAGTCAGATGGACGCGGAAATCGCGACGACGAAACCGTCGTGGATTGACCGGATTCGCGGGAATCAGGGACGTGATCAGGAAGTAAATGATCTGTTTGGTTCACTCGATTTACCGGCGGATCAAGTCGAGATCCATAAGACGGAAGTCGAAGGCGGTGGATTCGTTCTGTTACTGGAAGTTCAGGACATTCAGTTCGATCCCCACTTAAACACGGACAATACACATCCTGACGTCAAAGTACGTTACGGCAGTTACGAAGAAACGCATACATCGGACGATGCCAATTCAAATGCCCAACTCGGATCGGGAAATCCGCTTGATGTCGATAAAGACTCAAAAGAAGAACACGCGGAGATTGATTTGCACCGTGCGGGTACGGATAAGATGCCGCAAGACGAAGAAGCCATTCATCATGCCAAGTTAAAAGAAGATCGTAAACCGGATATCGCGATGCGCCGGGACGATGATTTTAAGCGTCCGGAGTGGGAAGAACAAAAAGTACGTCACGAAGAACAGCAGGACGGGAAAAAAGACGACATCCACCGTCCGAACCGTTCGGCGGATCATTCCGATGATTTAGCAAAACAAGATCACGGAAATGATTTGGACCGTTAATGCATACAAAAAGGCTGACGCTCATGTCAGCCTTTTTGTATGGGGCGATGTTTACGTTGATGTAAGCCTCGTCTTATTTTTTATGCATGTCGTCCGGATTCGAGCCGGTCCGCTCATTCCGATTGAGCTGATCGATTTGTCGCATGTCATCCGGTGATAACACAAAATCAAAGATGTCCAAGTTTTCCTGAATCCGGCTTGGTGTGACGGATTTCGGGATCGCGATGATGTCATGCTGAAGATGCCAACGGAGAACGACTTGAGCAGGTGTCTTACCGTGACGTGCCGCGATGTCTGTGATGACCGGGTCTGTTAAGGCATCGCGTCCCTTCATCAACGGGCTCCAGGCTTCGACGACAATCCCGTTCTTTTGGCAAAATGCGCGAATCGCTTCCTGACTTAAGAACGGATGCAGTTCGATTTGATTGACGGCAGGGACGACGGTTCCTTCTTCCAATACCCGTGTTAAATGCGGAATGTGGAAATTCGATACTCCGATCGCTTTTGCTTTGCCATCTCGATACAGCTGTTCTAAAGCACGCCACGTATCCATATACAAATCCTCGTCCGGCATCGGCCAATGAATCAAGTATAAATCAACGTAATCAACCCCGAGCTTTTGGAGACTGGTTTCAAACGCGGCCAGTGTCCGTTCATAACCTTGATCCTTATTCCAAACCTTTGTCGTCAAAAAGATATCTTCCCGTGGAATCCCCGAATCCTTTAAGGCGCGACCGACACCGGCCTCGTTTTCATAAATCATTGCCGTATCAATGGAACGGTAGCCGACCCGTAAAGCTTCCCGCACCGCTTCATACACTTCCTGTTCCGGGACTTTAAACACACCGTATCCGAGTTGCGGCATGACCAGCCCATTGTTCAACGTAACGAATTCCATTTGAATTCCCCCTTAAGATAATAATCCTGTCTTACCCAGTTTACGCTTTTCACTTTCGAAAATCGAATCAAAGGAAGGGTTGAATTGGCACAAGGAAATCCGTATACTGAGCGTTAACAAATAATGGGAGGGATCAGGATGATTCGTCAAGCCGTTTTACAATACATACAC
>CAACXB010000907.1_pt1 | contig 15419 bp, 17 predicted proteins | sample 2275821 | NCBI WGS metagenome assembly CAACXB01 (sample SAMEA5312479, study PRJEB27640) | indoor metagenome | biome: indoor environment; feature: uncontrolled; material: tiles wood | place: Germany | collected 2014-07-07
ACGAAATTTTCTGTCCGTCTGAACGTCCCGACCCTGATTTTATTTGTGTTCGTCGGCATCCTGGCCGGGACGGATGTCTCTGGATTAATTGATTTTGCAGACTTCGAGCAGGCCCGTCTGTTCGGTACGATTGCACTCGTCATCATCTTATTTGACGGCGGCTTGAATACGAAGTGGCGTCATTTCAAAACGGTTCTTCCGGCAGCATTATCGCTTGCAACCGTCGGTGTCCTGGTCACGACCGGACTGATTGCAGCGGTGGCACATTACCTGCTGGATTTCAGCTGGCCGATGGCGTTACTCATCGGCGCGTTGATTGGCTCGACTGATGCGGCGGCGGTCTTTTCATTGCTGAACGGTCGACCGATTGACCAGAAAGTCAAACATACGCTGGAAGCGGAATCGGGAACGAATGATCCGATGGCTGTCTTCTTGACGATTCTGTTCACGGAGTTTGCGTTAAATCCGGAAGCCTTTTCTATCGTACAAGGGATTTTTCTGCTGTTTTACGAGATGGGAATCGGTCTTGTCATAGGGCTTTTTGTCGGCTGGCTGTTGACCTCCTTGATGAACCGGATCCAGTTGCAGTCGTCCGCTTTATATCCGACACTGCTGATCAGTGGAGCGCTCCTTTCCTACGGTGTCGCGACAAGCCTGCATGCGAGCGGCTTCTTAGCCGTTTACGTCACCGGGATTTGGCTCAGTAATCATGATTTGATTTACCGTGATATTCTCGTTCGGTTCAGCGGCAGTCTCTCCCACCTGGCAGAAGTCGGGATGTTCATCATGCTTGGACTGCTTGTGTTCCCAAGGCAATTGCTTGATCCCCAGACATTGTTCGTATCAGGCGTCATCGTCCTGACCTTGATTCTCATCGCCCGTCCGCTCGCCGTTTATTTGTCCTTGTTGCCTTTTCGGTACAATTTCCGCGAACAGAGTGTCATCACAGCGGCCGGTTTGCGTGGCGCCGTCCCGATTATTCTCGCGACCTATCCGTTATCGAGTGGTCTGCCGGATGCCTATCCGTTGTTCAATATCGTTTTTTTCACCGTCATGACGTCGGCGCTTCTGCAAGGAACGGCCTTACCATGGGTCGTCAAGCTGATGAAGCTCGATGCGAAACCGGCAATCGACATCGAACCGTTGATTCAATTCATGACGGTCGCGAATCCGAATGCCGAAATCGTCGAAGTCAGCGTTCCGTCCTTTTGCCGAATTGACGGAAAAACGCTGCAGGAGATTGAGATGCCTCAGGATTTGCTGGTCGTCGCTGTCATCCGGCACGACGCCATCATCACACCACGCGGGCAAACCCGGTTGATCGGAGGCGATCAATTGTTGATCTTGACGCCGAAACAATCGGAGGAACGCATCCGGAAGCTGATTGCGTCACTCGGAATTTAAGACCAAAAAGCGGACACCTGAGGGCGTCCGCTTTTTTGATCTGTTCTTTTCAAACCATCAGCTGCTTCCGGACACATCATCTGCCCGTTTAATCTGGACAACCCCCGGTGGACGATGCGGGAACGTGATAGTCAACCCTGCGAATCGGCAACTGTCATTACTGTTTTGCGCCTGGACGATCCATTCAATCGTTTCCTGTCGTGCCAAGGCATTACGGATCCGATTCTCGACCTGTTGTCTTGAAATTCCCTCACAGGTCACGTCCGTTAAATAGGTTGTCTCATCGGACTCAAATTGTTTCCAAATCCCTAACAGCAGCTGACCGACGGCACTGACAGGTGTTCCGTCCGGTTCGCCCGCCCCGACTGCTTGGTCGAGACGTTCGATTGCTTCCGGTGCCGTGTCACCAATCGCTAAAATCCGCCGTGATCCCTGTTGCATGATCCGGAACCTTTTTTGTCCGTCTTCCAGCCAGAGCCGCTGGGCAAACGGATTGACGGGAATGCCATGGAAAAACGTCACCGTCTCCCGCCAGGCAAAACCGAATGACGGATCGTAAGCTTGGATCGTCGCCATCGCTTGCGCGAGGAACGTTTGAACTTCCTGCTGCTCCGACTGCAGTTGTGTCCGAACATCCTCGAACTGATGGAGCGGGACGGTCAGTGGAATCCGGGTAAACAGCTCGCCTTCCGGGACACGATGCGGTGCGAGGACCGTTCCATCCAAACGGTAATCACTCGCCGGACGTCCCGTCCGTCCGACGAACATTTGCCAATCGTCTTCGACGGCAGCAAAGGCATACGTCTGATGGGCAAAGGACGGAGCGACGAACAGACCGGGAAACGGTTCGAACGTCGCAATCCGGAGCGGTTCGCCCGCATTCCATTCTTCTTCGATGATGCGGACCAGTTGTCCGGTCAACGACAGCGTATCTGTCAGATAACGTCCGGTATTGCTGTAGAACCCTAAGATGAATTCCCGTTCTTCCTCTTCAAAGGTCATCATCGTCATTTGAAATAAGGACTGGACCTGGGCTTCGGCAAACAAATCGTCGATGTCCTCCGGATGGTGCGACTCAATCGCCACCATCTGCCATCCCATCCGTTCATATAAATTGATCGTAATCGGGAAAAATAAGAAAGCACCATGGGTTGCCTCAAGTTTCAGGATATCCTGCATGGCAAGTCGTTCGATTCGTAAATCAAATCCCATCCGTTCCAGATGATCTTGCAAACGTCTTTTCCAGTGCGTGAACTCCATCTTTTTCCCTCCTTCTGCCTTATGCGCGTTTACGAAGCGGATTTTTGGACCAATAGAGATACAGTCCGACTAATCCGCCGATTCCAATCAGATATGCCGGGGTACCGCTGACTTGCATCAGAACGACCGGATTCGGCACGAATTGAATCAGGACTGCTTTATATGTGGCAAACAAGATGAAGCTGACTAAAAATTGGACCCACACCCGCTTTTTGACGTCGCGGATTTTCGGGGACGTGATTAAAATCGACATCGCATCAATCAAAAATAAGGCGATGATGGAAAATAAGATGTAATCCGCGAGGGCGAACTGGAAAATACCATCGATGCCTTCGATGAAAATAAACATCAAAATCGTTGAAATGTAATTCCGCGTCCAACGCTTTTGGGTCTCGACCCGTCGCAATTCCGGAATCTCGGCAATCATTTGATTCAGCCGTTCTTCCGGTGATTGGCCATGGACCGTTTCAAACGGTTTTTGTAAGCGTTGGGCTTCATAAAGATCCGCTTGGAGACGGCGTTCGATATCCGTCCGTTCCGGTTCTTCGACGTTCAGGTTCAAACGTGGTAACAGTGACTCTAAAATACGTGTGTTGGCTTTAGTAAGTTTCAAGCGAGATCCCCCTTTTTCACGTTTAAGTATACCGGTTTAACGGGAAAAAAGAATACTACGAAGATGGCGATTACTTGACGAATCACACATAAATATTCAGAATAGTTAAAAAGGTGACGCAATTTTAGGAAAGGATGGGTAACGAATGTACCAAACTTTAACGAATGCCACACTGATTGCTTTGTTGACAAGCGTCGGGATTGCCTTGCCGTTGACCCATGCAGAAGAAGACACACCGCATGAGCCGATCCCCTTACAAACAAATCAGACGGATGCTGAACCGGCCGCAACCGAATAAAAGCATGACCCCTTTCCCTTACATATGGAAAAGACGGGTCATGCTTTTATTTTGCGTTACCGGGCATCGTTACATTTTCTTCGATTTCGACTGCCCAGGCTAAGATGGTTGTGCTGTCCCGGACACCAAGCCGTTCAATCGTCGTCAGTAATGTCTTGACGCCGACATACGACGTCGTCAGGACTCTTTCCAGCTGTTTCCCGTCTTCGAACGGCGCTCCCGGACATTCAATCAATCCGTCCGTCGTCAACAACAGCTGATTGATCCCCTGTCGCAACTCACGAATTCCCCGGCTGTAGCAGGGAACGGGCAAATCAAACGTATTGACCCGGCCGATCCATTCAAAAAACTGCCGTTCGTTTAATTTGTATTGCAGATGGTTACTTAAATCGGGATGGAACAGATAGGCGAGAACATCGCCGACCGATAACCACCAGACGTATTTTCCCTTGCGGACAAGAAATAGACAGGCGGTCTCACCTCGAACGGTTTGACAGGCGGTCCGAAACGTTTTATTTTCCAATAACGAGACGACATACCGTTCCAGTGAGGAAAACATCGATTCGACCGGTTCGTTCAGAATCCGTTCGATCTCTAAACGGTGCGACGTCAAGTAGCCGGTTAACAAGACGGCACTCTCGGCAGTGTCATGTGCATCGAGCAGCATCGTCCATTCCCAGTCCACCCCGACCCAAACGACACATCCGTCTTCATTTTTGGTCTGTCCGGAACGGCTGCAACCTCCGAATCGTCCCACCGTGATCGGTCCGACGGATTCCATCGAGATGACGTCGACGAACGGTGTTTCATTTCCTACCCAAACTAACTCGGTCATTTCTCTTGTCGCCCCTTTCAGTCCGTCTTTCCGAACACCCGTCAGCCCTTCTCTTTCCACCACAGGTTAAGGTGTCGTGACAAAGGGTTGAACGAATAAGCGAAGACGTTTTTCATAATTCTCAGGATGATCGGAATAGGTACTGCCGTGACCGGCTCCGCGAACCGGATACACTTGTTTGATGCCGGGTTTGGCTTGATACAGTTCATACACCATCCGGGGCGGAACCACCTTGTCCTCCATCCCCTGAATGAATAACGTCGGTACCATGATCCGACTCGTCTGTCGCGTGACCGAGACATCTCCATAGAAGAAGTCTTGCTCGACTTTATTAAAACTACTTGCGACAGCAAGAGATGGTCCGGCCGGATACGGCAGGTTGACTTTCGCAAGTGACTGGAACCAGTCATCCAGTCGGGCATAGGCGCCTTCAGAAATGACGGCCTTCACTTGTTTCGGGACGGTCGGTTCTCCTGCAGCGAGCAGTACCGTCGCCCCGCCAATCCCTACTCCGTGATATACGACTTGCCGGGTTCCGGTCTCTTCCATCAATTGGTTGGTCCAATCAATCAGATCCAACCGATCGAGCCAGCCATAATTCACTGTCCCATCGCTCGCTCCCTGACCACGCCGGTCCGGGACGAACACGTTATAGCCCAGCTGTTCCTGGTAAAAGCGGATCAGTGGTGCCGTCTGTGACGAACCGAAACGAACATCATCGGCAAGGAGTACAACCGTCTTGTCAGAAGAAGTTGTGGCCGGGAGATAACGCCCGATCCGTACTTCATCCGTCGTCGTCAATTGCAGTTGTTCCGTGTCCTGTTGTTTCATCCATGCTTCATCCGCTGTATCGTCCTTCTTCTCGGCAGGCAGGAGGCGGGAACGGTCGGACTGTCCGATTAACGTTTGTTGTATGCGGTATCCGTCATATCCGATCAGACTTCCAATCCCAAGCACAATCAGCAAGAGAACAAACATCCATTTCCGCACTAGTGTTCACTCCCTTTTTCCATCTGTTTCTACTACGAATCTATTCGTCACCGGACAATGGTGTCCCTGCCGGTGGAGTTGGCGGTTTAAGAAAAGTCTGTTGGTACCACGCTAAAACCTCTTCAAACTCCGCCTGTGTAAAGTAACCGGCATGAAACACGCTTGATCCGCGTAATGTGAGTTGAAACTTCAAAATATCTTTCTGTTCGAGAAAACGGGACACGTGGCCGGAGAAGGCTTCGATTTTCAGGCGGGGCGCATAAATCGTTTCCCGGTTGACGAGTTCTTTTCGTAAAATAAACAAATCGTCGTGATGTCCATAGCGGGTATTTTGATAGCCGGACCGGGCAACCGCATAGTACACCGGTAACAGCAGAATGAACGGTAAACCGAAGTAACGAAAAGGTTCCGGTAATCCATACAGCATCGCTCCGTTCAGCAGAACTAGTCCCAGGCTGTAACCGAACAGCGGCCAACGGACAACGTAAAAAAATCCCCGATCAACGGCCCGCTTGTGTGGATGCTGCAATTGAAAACGCGGTAAAAATTCCTTTAAAAAAGCATCGATTTCTCCGGTCCGGATGAACGGATGTAACAGCAACTTCTCTTCTTCGCCGCTTGCCGAGATGATGTGCAGCGAGAGATGGGCCCGCTTCAACCGCCGTTTGATCCAGCTTTCCTCGATGACGAGTGCCTGCACCTTATCCTGATGAAACACAACTTCCGTCCGGTTCAGGAGACCGTAGCCGATCGTCATCCGCTGTTTCTCGAGTGTTGCCCGAAACGATCCGTAGCGGAGGACGAATACTAAAATTGATCCAAGATAGATCAAGAGCAACAGCAGGCCGCCGAGGATCAGTAACAAGACCAGTGATAAATGCAACAGCTCATCAAACGCCCGGCTGATGTATTTCTCAATGAACCGGTTGGCGAACTGATAGACGGCTCCGAACCCGACGAGCGCGAGACCCAGTCGGCCTGATAACGCGCCTGCCGTGATTAAATCCATCAAACCGACGGTATAGGTGGCAGCCGGAGCAGTATGTTCAGTTGGTTGCGACACCGTTGTTGCAATCGTCGACTTCAATTGTTTCGCAAACTCGAACCGGACCCCTTTTAATTCGACTTCCGGTTTGCCGCTGTCGGACGAAGTCTCAACGGTCAGTGTCGCTAAACCAAGAATCCGTTCCAGCAGATTCTGATTGATCCCGATCGATTCAATTCGTTGGCGTTGCGTCGTCCGTTCACTTTTTCGAAAGATTCCTTTGTTGACCCGAATCGACTGTTCATCAATCGTAAACGTATAAAAGTACCACGAAATGATGCCGAACACGAGTAAGGCGAAACTGATGACCACGGCGCCGATCATCGTATACTTTCCGAATCCGTCATTCTTTAAATCATTGAACAAAATGACGGCAATCGGGATGACGAGTGACCGGAGCTGCGTCAACGTCGTCATTAAGATGAACAAAGGATGAACCCGTCGTGTCATAACGATTCCTCCTCCTGTTCCTCGAGTTTCGCAAATCGTTCAATCCGTTGTCGCAAGATGACCGCTTGTGTGACATCGAGTCCCGGCAATTCGATTTGACCGGACGCCGTATGAACGTTCATGTTCATCAAGTTCAATCGGCGAAGCAACGGACCGGACGACGTATCGATGATTTGTACTTTGACTAAAGGAGTCACGACATGGCGTAAAATAAAGATACCGAACTCAACGACTAAAAATTCATCATCCACCCGGTATTTAAAATACTTTTGCCGGATCTTCGGGATGTACACAAACTGGAGTAAAAAGAATCCTGTCCACACCCCGGCGAGAATCCACATCCACCAGGGGGATAAATCCAGCCACTTGACCTGAACCACGGTTGCCGTTCCGATCAGTAGCAAATAAATGGTATACTTAATGCCGACGTATTGACGTTCGGCGGTCACCGAGGCACGTGGCAAACGTTGCCAGTCCTCGGTCGGTTGATTTGGTTGCATCCAATCGCCTGCCTTTCCTTTTTCCATACGGGAAGAGACTTGCTCAAGTTTCATTGTCATAAACAGACGTTGACATTTCGCTGCGAATCATCGCATATATAAGAGAGTAGAAATGTATTTCAAGGAGGAACCATGCTAACATTTGAAGAAAAATTAAACATCATCGAGACTTTCCCACAACTTGTCCGGAAAGAAGTCTCGCTTAACCGTGTCAATTTTCATTTCCCGGAAAGTCAGTTCGAGAAAAAAATCGTCGTCTATCATCTTCACCCGAACGGCAACGGTTTTGTCTACGCTGCAGGATTACCGGGATATGAAACGGATCGGAAAGGTTTCGTCAACATCCGTGAATTCTCCGAGCCTGCTTTAATTCTCTTATTACAAGATGCAATCAAAGCACTTGAGACGGTCGAGACCGTGGAAACACTGGAAGAAACATGGGTCAACGATAACCAGTTCGAATTGACATTGTTAAATGAAGACCTCGATACGTGGCTGGTATACGCGGGCGACTTGCTTGACGGTGCGTTCAATTCGTATAAAGAAGCAGCGAATTATCTGGAAGAAGAAGGATTCCGCCGCAAATAAATAGTTAAAATGAACGGGACTGTCAATCAGTCCCGTTCATTTTTAGAGTCAACCGGTTTAAGGTCTGTTTGACCAGTTCCAAATCTTCTTCCGATACACCGAGTAACTCCTTTAAGGCCAGCGGAATTTGTTCGGCCTCGTTTCGGAGGGTCTGTCCGTCTGCTGTCAACGTGATTTGAATATGCCGTTCGTCAGTCGGATTTTTGACACGTTCCACTAAGCCCGAAGCTTCTAATTTTTTTAATAAGGGTGTTAACGTCCCTGAATCAAGATGCAACCGTTCGCCGACCGCTTTTAATGATTGTTGGTCCTCCTCCCACAAAACGAGCATGACAAGATATTGGGGATAGGTTAATCCAAGCGGCTCGAGCAAGGGACGGTATCGCTTCGTGATTTCACGGGAAATCGCATAAAACGGAAAACAGAGTTGTTCCTCCAGCAATAAGGGATTCGACATATATATCCTCCTTCAAGCAAAATAGTTGCGTTCTCATATAGATTGTATACAATCTAATTGTAAGCTACTTAAATTAATCAGCCAACCCGAAAGGAAGTTATCATTATGAAACCAATGTTCACATCATCTGCTACAGCTGTCGGAGGCCGTGACGGCCGCGTCGTATCGGAAGACGGTATTTTAGACGTCGCTCTCGCTATGCCTGTACCGGGATCGAAGAAACAAGCGACAAACCCAGAACAATTATTTGCTGCCGGATACTCTGCTTGTTTTGATTCCGCTTTAAATCTGGTTGCCCGTAAGCAAGGAATCAAACATGACGGAAGTGAAGTCACTGCACACGTCACGTTGAATGAAGCAGCAGACGGATTTACACTTTCAGTTGAACTGGACGTTCTTGTCCGTGGTGTTTCAGAAGAACAAGCTGCTGAGCTTGGTAAACTCGCACACAGCGTTTGTCCGTACTCACGTGCAACAGCCGGAAACATCCAAGTCGACATCTTCACACGGACGACTGATTCAGAATAAGCATACCACTCCTCCTCTGGATTAGCGTATTTCGCTGAACCGGAGGAGTTTTTTGTTGTTTTTTTTAAAGGGGCAATGTAGACTTTACTCTTTTCTTTGAATTTTTTTATATGATAATTATGGTACATGAAATAAATTATCCTTCAGTTTAAAAATCACACTGCCTTCTTCACAGTGTGATTCGACGATTTGTTCGATTATTTATTTTAATTGGTTGACGGACAGAATGACCAATTCCCCGGATACAATCATATAGTAGGCATCCTCGAACCGGTGACGAACCGCCTGTTCACCGTCGTATACCGTCACCATCGGCTCCGCGTCCGTGCCGATCGATTCATGCAGGTAGAACCGGTCACGTAACACCCGCTCAAACGGATCTCGGTCCAGATAACGGGCACCCGTCCGCAGATTCATCACTTCATGATGATTATTCGATCGGTCATTCACGATGAAAATCGTCGACTCGACATCGTCATACGTGAAGTCCAGCGGTTCGAAATCACTCCATCGGATTCGTTCCCGTTCCGTGATTGCCGATGGTTCCTTGATTTCATAAAAAACTTCTTCATTCAGACGTTCCGTATAGGCACTAAAGACGAGGTGTCCGTCCTGCTCCCCCAGATATTGAACGGTATCCCCTTCCCCGTCCAACCGTAACAAGGTCCGAAATGACAGATGTTCTACACCTTGTTCGATTTCAGCAACAATCGTCGATAGCGGGGCAATCAGTAAACTTTCCGAATGATCAATCGGATCTTCGGGTGAGATGACGCCACTTTCCAGGGCATCGTAAAAGGAAAATTCATCGAGCCGGGCATTGCAGACGATATGATCGATATCCGCCAACGTGACGAGGAAAAAGTACAGTTCGCGGTAGTTTTCCGTGATGCCGTACAATCGTTCATCCTTAATCGGATGCTCGCGGGTCGTCTCGACATCATATAAAAAGGCTGTCGTCGTTCCATCGACATGCAACAACACCATATACCGTTCATTCAACACCCAGTAGAGGGTCAAATCGCCTCCTAGACGCCACGTGGCGAGGTGCTCGCTTTTTCCGGAATGCAGGTCGATGGAAAGGAGTTGTGTTTCTCCGCCGTCTTCCCGGTCCTGTTCATTCAGACAATAGACTTTCCCCTTTTTGACGAATGGTCGTGTCGGTCCGTGGTCTTGCAATACATCAGGCGTCAGATCACTCTGTTCTTGATCCTCTAAATCAAACCGGCTGATATGAAATTGACTGCTGTTGAGTCGGCGTCGGAAATAAACCGATGATGGTGTGACATGTAAGATATCAGAATGATCAGCTGGTAACGCCCGCGCGTCCAAAATTTCCATTCTAGCACCCCTCCCAGATGTTCTACTCTTTCTTTCCCACGAAGCGGGCTCCTTGAAACAGGGTCCTGCCGTGCGTCCGTCGAAAACGAATGCTACAATAAAACAAGAAGAATTGATGAGGAAGGTGAATTCCGTGCAATCGCAGGACTTAAACACGATGATGCTCGAATATGTCAATGACAAGGAAGACTATGATGCCTTTGCCGATAAATTAAAAGTTTTATTATCGGAATTGCTCGATGCAGCCGGCATCAAATACCATTCGATCGTCGCCCGGACGAAAGAGTCCGACAGTCTGTACCAAAAAGTGTTACGGCAACCGAATAAATACCAATCGCTTCGCGATGTCCACGATTTGACGGGGATTCGGATCGTGACGTATTTTCACGATGATGTCCGGGAAGCTGCCCGGATCATCGAAAATGAATTTTCAATTGACCGGGATCAATCCGTCGACAAATCCACTTTGCTCGACACGACCGAGTTCGGTTATCTGTCAGTTCACTTCGTCGCTGCGTTGAATGAACAGCGGCTCGCCCTCAGCGAATACGGTCGTTTTAAGGAACATACCGCTGAAATCCAGATTCGTTCGATTCTGCAGCACGCCTGGGCCGAAATCGAACACGATTTAGGATACAAAAATCCGAACAGCGTACCAGCTGAAGTCCGCCGCAGTTTCAGCCGTGTCGCCGGACTCCTTGAAATCGCCGATCAGGAATTCGTCAACATCAAAAAACAGTTGAAACAATTTGAAGACGAGACGGTCCAACAAATTTTATCGGATCCTCATAAGGTTCGGATCACGTCGGACAACTTAAACTATTTCATTGATCACTCCGCCGTCATCAACGATCTCGACAAACAACTGGTCACGTCCCAGATGATGCTTGATTCCGATCAACAGTTGATCAATGAATTAATCCGGATGTTCCATTACGTCGATATCCGCAATTACGGTGAATTGATTGAAGCCGTCTCCGTCCATAGTCCGCTCGCCTTGAAATGCGCCCAGGTCATGCCAAACCCGTTCCTGCCCCGCCAAGGGATCGGCATCGCCTATATCTGTATGGCCGTAACGATTGCCGGGAACGATCCGCACCGGATTGACTATTTCTTCCGCCGGTTCTACCCGGAACTCCGAAATGTCGAGGACATCATCAAACAGGTCCAACCTTTAACTAAACAGATGATTCAAGAGAAAAATATTGATTAAACTAAAATTTTTCACTATACTAAATCTCGGAAGAAGAAACTACGGAACAGAAAGAGTGAAACTATGGCAACTACATTAGAAGTGGCAAACCGCGATCAGTTGATCGTCGATACAGAAAAAGGCTTACGCATGAACTACCGCGCCATCAAAAAAGATGTCCGGAGTATGTTCACGACTTACTTGACGCGAAACGAATTTTTTATCCTGAAGTCGCTTTGCACAAGCAGTCCTCAAATCGCATCGGCTTTATCCAACGAATTTCAGTTTTCAGCGAGTATGATTACGGCACTGGCCGATGAGTTGACGAAAAAAGGTTTGATTTCACGCGAGCGGAGCGAACTGGATCGTCGTGTCGTTGAACTCCGGGCAACAGAAGAAGGCATCGAATTATACGGGAAGCTCGAAGCGATGAAGATGGAATACCTGTCTGACGTCTTCGCTGACTTTTCGGATGCTGAACTGGATACGTTCCGGACACTCTTGACGAAACTCGAACAACAAAATTAATCTCGTTCCCTTCAGCCCCATTGGTTGAAGGGTTTTTGTATCAATTCCACATGCGAGGAGTGATTTCAGATGACAGCTTCCATGACGCTTGAGACCACACGGTTACGGATTCAAGGCGCCGTTAATCCATCCAGGCGAGACGAATATAGATTTGAGTTGTTTCGTGCAGACGACGAAACACTGCTCGGAACGATTATCGTCTCAGCCCTTCATCGTCCGGACATCCGGACGGCACACGTCCACTGCCAGATCAATCCGCTGTTTTTACGACAGGGCTATGCCACAGAAGCCCTTCCTGCCGTGCTGGCGTTTGTCTTCACGAAACTTGATTTCCAACAGATTGAAACTTCAATCCATCCGGACAACGAACCGGCGCTCGCTGTCGCTTCTCGGCTCGGTCTGCAGTTTCGCTACAGCGTATTACCGGATGAACAGCCGCGTCATCCCCTGACCTTCGTCTATCATCAATCAGACCGCATATCTTCTGAGGTTCATTTCGACTTTTCTGCCGTCTCACGTCTCCGTCAAGTGAAACAGTATCACGCAGCGAAAGCCTTGGTCGCTTCTTATCTGCACCAAAAACCGGACGATCCGGTGGTCCATTACCAAATGGCGTGGTGTCACGACAATCTGGGGGAAGAAGCAGCGGCTGTTCCTTATTATGTCACCGCTATCGAACTGGGTCTGGCTGCACCCGATTTGCAGGAAGCGTATGTCGGGCTCGGTAGTACATACCGCGCCCTCGGACGATACGACGAGGCGTATCAGACCCTATCGGAAGGACTCATTCACTTCCCGAATCATGCCGCCTTACAGACCTTTTTCGCATTGACGTTACATAATCTCGACCGGTCATCGGAAGCGATCGAACGGTTGATCGAAACGCTTGTTGATACGACGGAGAATCCCGAAATCCTCGCATATGCCAATGCCCTGCGTTTTTACGCATCCCGTGTCGACGAGACATGGGACAGCGAATAAACTGTACGGTAAAAAAATCCGTCTCTTGGACCGAACAACTCGGTGCAGGAGACGGATTTTTTTAGAAAGACCGGTACCATACGAGGACACCGGTCAAGGCCGGCTGAACGTTTCATACCACTCCGGAATCACACGCTCAAATCGCTGATGGTCGGATAAGACATGTTCCAGCCGCCCACGCATCTGCTCCATCTCTTCCGGTGCATGACGGCTCGTCCAGACGATGGATGAAAAACAGGCCATCGCCAGATAGACGCTGTATACATTCCAAAACTGTTTCGGAACATCTCCCTCAAAATAACCGTCGACTTGACCGACGGCAAACGGAATGCTGTTTTCGACCTGAAACAATCCCATTTTGACGAAATCATGCCACGGATCGCCACTATCGTGATTCGAAAAATCAATGATTCCCACGAGATGCTCCCCGTCCGTAATCAGATTGGCCAGATGAACATCGTCGTGTTGCAAACGATTCGGCCGATCTGCAATCCATCCGATGTTTTGTTCGATGAAGGACAAAATTGCTTGATCGCCGGTCAACGGTAACGCTTCCTGTTGATACAGCGCGACGTACCGGTTGTGTTTCGCCCGACATCGGACCCCCCACTTCGTTGCCGGCGGTCCTTCATAACGATGGATTTGGTTCAACAACCGTCCTGTCTCTTGACCGAGTCGATACTCGCCGGCTCGACCAAGCGGTACACAATCCTGGATCGTCGAACCGGTCAGGAAACGGTAACGGCTGTAACAGACAGATCCTTCCGGAAGCTGATTCAGGTCGAGTGGTTCCGGGACCGGCAGTCCGTCTTGTTTCAGTTGCCGTAAAATCTCAAACTCCCGTTCTTTCCGTCGAAATGATGTGAGCGGAGCCGTATGGAGAATTGATAGTCCGCTTTCGTCACGGGCTGTATATTTCGGTGAAGCGGAGTAGCGCGTTGGCAGACGGGTCCAGCCGGTCAGATGCCGGAGTTCCGGTTGCTGTTGCAATAGCTGAACGAGTACATCCATCGCAGGTTCTCCTTTCTTCCAGGCAAGCATCAAAAAACAGCAGGGAATCTTCCCTGCTGTTATGATTCGGACGGTTGTCCGGGAATATAAGCGGAAATGATTCCTAACAGATCGGCATAGGCTTGTTCAAAATCGATGTTTTCAATCATGTAATCATAATGATCCCGTTCTTTCCAGGCATCAGCATAATCGACGAGCCGTGCTTCAAATTCCGGGGTATCCCCCCGCATCAGCAACCGCTCCTTCATCAAATCCGGCGGAACGGAGACGAAAATCGTGATGACGTGGTCGGCATACAACGTCTTGAACGCTGTTGCCCCTTTCGGATCAATATCCTTGATGACGATTCCATCCGTCGCCAAAATTTCTTCATACGCCTTTCGTGGTGTACCGTACCATGCCCGGTGTACATGGGCATACTCAATGAATCCGTTCTCCTGGATCAATTGTTGGAACGTCTTGACGTCAACGAAATGATAACTTTCTCCGTCATGTTCCGTCGGACGTTTCGGTCGTGTCGTCACGGACGGAATAAAGCGGACCCGTTCATATTCCTGGCGTAAGCGTTTGATCAAGGAAGATTTCCCGCTGCCCGATCCACCAATCAACAGAATGATTTTACCTGACATCGTCATCCTCCTTTTGTTGTTGTACTGTCATGAAATAGCTTGAAAAGCGAAGCGCAAATTGTTCCAGTTCACTGTCTTCGATCACCCCGTAAATCGGGCGGATGACGACGAGGTACCGGTCATACGTTAAAATCCGGGACACGTCATTTCGGGTCATCTGAACATTTTTTTCAGGATAACTCGCAACGTAATACCAATCGACGGCGATACGGGTCGGTGTCGGACTGGAATAAATCCAGGTTTGGCTCGCACGAGTGTGCTCGAGCGTGCTGGTACGAGCAAACCGTTGTACCATCTTTAATTCGGTTTTGGCGTCGCGGAGTCCTGCCTGAAAATCATCCGGTCGCGTCACCGATTCCTCGACCTGTTTCGGTTTTGGTGCCGGCAGACTGGCAAAACCAATCTGCAGACCGATGACGAGTGCGACCAATGACGCTAAAATGATGAACAGATGCTCCTTCCGCATGACGCTACCTCCTTATGGGATGGATAGACTTTTCTGAAATGCTTGTGGATCATTGACGATGACGGCGTCAATCCCGATCTCCATCATCCGTCTGACATCAGCAGCCGTTTTCGGCGTATAGACCCGGACTGCAATCCCGGCCTGATGGGCAAGGATGACATCTTCTCGTGTTACGCGGCGGTAATCCGGATGGATCGCCTTTGCCCCGAGCAGGATGGCTTGCTGCTCCGGGTGGTACAACGGATACGGATAGAGAATCGCTGTCTCGATCGTCGGATCAAGTTCCCGGACGGTCGCGACCGA
>CAACXB010000793.1_pt1 | contig 14233 bp, 15 predicted proteins | sample 2275821 | NCBI WGS metagenome assembly CAACXB01 (sample SAMEA5312479, study PRJEB27640) | indoor metagenome | biome: indoor environment; feature: uncontrolled; material: tiles wood | place: Germany | collected 2014-07-07
GCCTGAATTTTTTCAAATTCCGCTTTGTCATAGTTTGTCGGTAAATCGACCCATCCTAAGAAATCGCTGCCGGCACCTGTGCCGTTGTGGATTGCTCCGTGTAATGTTTTTACCGTATCCGCCATATAGTCCACTTCATGTTGTCCTACGAATTGTAGGGCCTTCGAATAATCAAAACGTACCGTTGTCATTCACTCGTCCTCCTTATTCATTCGCAAACAAATGCGACCTTCCTTTTCATTAAAACGCAAGAAGGAAGGTCGTTCAAGTCTTTTGTGAAAAGATTAGCAAATGTTATGACGCTTACAAAGCAGCTGTTACGATTTGACGAACATCTTTGTTGCCAAGTGATTTGAAGTTACCAAAGTCTCCACGTGTCATCGCTGACTTCACGATTGAATCGACCGTTTCTTCTTTGATGTCATAATCCGCAAGGCGGTTTGGTGCACCAAGTGATGTCCAGAACGCACTGATGGCATCGATTGTAGCGTGTGCTGCTTCCATTTCTGATTTACCTGTCGTATCGACGTCAAAGACATTTTCACCGAGCGTAACGAAACGGTGTGCGTTTGACTCATCAAGAACATGACGCATCCAGTTCGGGAAGAGAATCGCCAGACCGCCTGCATGCGGGATGTCGTGAACCGCTGAGACCGCGTGCTCAATGTTGTGTGACGCCCAGTCGCCGCGTGCGCCCATTTGAAGAACACCGTTGAGTGCCATCGTACCGGCAAACAGGATCGTACCGCGGAGTTCAACGTTTTCAAGATCGTTGACAAGTTTCGGTGCAGCTTCAACGACTGCTTTCATGACACCTTCCGTCATCCGCTCTTGAACCGGTGCATGCGCCGTGTGGAAATATTGCTCGAGGCAATGGCTCATCATGTCGACGATTCCGTAAATCGTTTGATCTTTCGGAACGCTGACAGTGTACTTTGGATCAAGGATTGAGAATGTCGGGAACGTCAATGGGCTGCCCCAACCGTATTTCTCTTGTGTCTTCCAGTTTGTGATAACAGAACCTGAGTTCATTTCTGAACCTGTCGCAGCGAGCGTCAAGACTGTTCCAAACGGGATCACTGTTTCAGGTGTCGCTTTACCGATGACGAGATCCCATGCTTCACCCTCGTAAGGGATACCTGCAGCGATTAATTTCGTGCAGTCGATGACAGAACCGCCACCAAGAGCGAGCAATGCGTCAACGCCAGCTTCACGTGCGATTTTAATACCGCGTTCTGCTGTCTCGATGCGTGGATTTGGTTCGACGCCGTCGCATTCGACGTATTCGATTCCTGCCGCATTGAGTTCGCGCGTGACGTCATCATAGACACCATTACGTTTGATACTGCCGCCGCCAAATACGAGCATGACTTTTTTAGCATCTAAAGCTTTCAATTCGTCTTTGATTTTGTTGACTTGACCGTCACCAAAAATAAGTTTCGTTGGATTACGATATTCGAAGTTTTCCATTGTGTGTTGCCCCCTTGATAAGTAATGAACACCTTACATTATCCACACATTCCCCTTTTGCATCTATTTTAATGCTTATAACGCAAAAAAAGAGAACCGACCGATGTCGATTCCCTTTCAAAATCTTATTTTTGGAAGTTTGATTTTTCAATCCATTCTTCCAATTTGCCTTTTAACACGTTGAAGCCAGGAGCTTCTTCTTGTTTGAAAGCAGGACCTGCATCGCGACGGCCAGTGTTTTTGCGTGGGCCTTTAGCGCGTGCTTCGCGTTTTGGAGCTTCCTGTGTTGCTTTGATCGAAAGCTTCATTTTTTTGTTAGCTTCGTCGATGTCGAGAACTTTAACAGTTACTTCATCGCCAACTTTTACGTAATCGTTGATGTCTTTTACGTAATCGTGTGAGATTTCTGAGATGTGGACGAGACCTTGTGTTTGCTCGTCAAGTGCTACGAAAGCACCGAAGTTTTGAATACCAGTTACTTTACCAGTAACGACTTGGTCTTTTTCAAAGTTTGCCATAGTTTATACACTCCCTAACTAAATTCATCAACTTATAATAACATACTTTTTACGGATGGTAAAAAATATTTTTCAAATTGTTTATTTTTTATTTTACCAGGGAACAAATTAGTAGCAAGACTTCAAGTATTCCCCCTGATTCTGCCGGACTTTTCGAGTCCGGCCCTTTTTTTGTTTCAACTTACTTTTTCACGCAAAAAGGACAGGTCCGGTCTGCCCGCTTTCCGCGGACAAGCCATCATGCCGCTTCAGATGCAATGCATCTTCCAGGGTCAGGATTGACTTGTATTTCCGCAGGAGTCGAGCATGACCTCACCTGTCCTAGCGTAAAGGAAATTTCACGGTGAAGCAATCAAAAAATAAAGATTCGGGAATGGCTTACAAATCGTCAAATCCGTTTGCATCCGTCACTTTCGCATATGACCGTGATTTTTGCTCGAAGAAATCGGATTTCGTCGCATTCATCGAGTCGTCGGAATACGCCCGGATCCATGGCATGACGTCTTCATCATGTCCTTCATACAGATCGTCGAGCCCGATGACACGGAGACGTTTGTTGGCGAGGTATTTGACATAGTCACGCATCTCGCTGACATCAAGTCCGTCCAAGTCACGTAACACGTATTCACTCCACTCGATTTCGAGATCAACAGCACGCTCGAATGTGGCATAGACGAACTTCGTGAATGAACCGTCGGCATCGATTTGCGGATGTTCTGTCAAGACGGCACGTAACAGCTGACTGATGAAGTACGAGTGTTGCAACTCGTCGCGTTGGATATAACTGATCATCGTCGAAGTTCCGACCATTTTTTGGTGACGCGCCAGGTTATAAAAGAACGCAAATCCGGAGTAGAAGTTGATTCCTTCAAGAACGATTGAGGCGACGAGTGATTTCGCGAAGTTTTCCGGTGTCCGGTCGTTTTGGAAATCTTCATACAGATCCAGAATAAAAGCATTCCGCTTCATGACCATGTCATCATCTTTGGCGATGTCGAAGATCCGGTTTTGTTCTGACAACGGTACGAGACTCGACAGCACGTAACTGTACGATTGGTTATGCACGACTTCCTGTTGGGCCACAATCGCGAGGATTGCATGAATCGAGGCGTCTGACGTAAACATTGCCGACTCCAGGATATAGCGGGTCTGGACAGAGTCAAGAATCGATAACAGACCGATGATCCGCTTAAACGCATCCTGTTCCCGCTCGCTCAATTGATTCCACTGTTGCATGTCTTTTGACATCGAAATTTCGTCCGGAATCCAGAAGTTCGATAACAGTTGTTTATAGATCGAATAAAACTGCGGATATGCGATGTCGTTCCAGTTGACGATCGAGCTTGTCTCGCCACCGATGATCGCTGTCGCACGATTCGGATGACGGGCATCAAGCAGTTTGATTTTTTGTAGTTGTTCCATGTTGTTCGGCTCCCTCTTGCTGTAATTGCAGTAGTGTTCGACGTGTCCACTCTTTGACCGCATGCGGCCGGTTTCGCGGCGATTGTTCGATTTTGAGTAATTCACCTGCGAGCGGTACCCCGAACTTCGCGAGATGATACGCCATCTCATCGACGGCGCGGCAATATTTGACAAACATTTTATCGCCCGTCCCGAAGACAGCCGCCTGCGGAATCGCGTGCGGGCTTTCTTTTAAGACGACCTTCAGACAATCCCGCATCTCATCCGGCAGTTGTCCGTCTCCCCAGGTGTAAGAACCAAAATAGACGATATCATAAGGGACCAGCTGATACGTCGTCACATCATCGGCAAAGATCATCGTCGGTTCGACCTGCATTTCGGAACATGCTTTTGCAATCAGTTCCGCAACCTCCTCTGTATTTCCGCTCATTGACGCATATACGATTGCTGCCTTCATGATATCGTCCTCCTTCTCTTATGATGAACACGACTCACATTCATCGATTTCGACGGTCGTCGAACGTGTGTAGTAAATCGTCTTCATCCCCAGCTGCCATGCCTCCATGTGCATCTCGAGTAACTCTTTTGCTTTGACACTGTTTTTGACGTAGAGATTAAAGCTGATTGCTTGGTCAATATGACGTTGGCGTGAGGCATTTTGACGGATGCTCCAAAGCTGATCAATCTCAAACGCTGATTTATAGAACCAGTTCGTTTCCGGTGTCAAATCGGGCACTGTGACTGGAATCTTGTAGTTTTTCTTCTCTTCCGCATAAACCTTCTTGTAAATCGGATCGATCGAAGCCGTACTTCCGGCGATGATTGCCGTCGACGAGTTCGGGGCGACTGCCATCAGATAGGCATTTCGCATACCGTGTTCTGTGATGTCGGCTTGCAGACGATCCCAGTTCAGTTCAGCCGTTGTTTTGTAGTGACGGCGGGCGATGTATTCCCCTGTCTGCCATTCCGATCCTTCAAAGAGACGGTAAGCGCCTTTTTCTTTCGCCAGTTGCATCGACGCATCAATCGTCAAGTACGCAATTTTTTCGTAAAGACGATCGGCATACTGAACAGCCTCGACCGACTCCCAGCGGATGCCTTCGAGAGCGAGCAGATGATGCCAGCCGAATGTTCCGAGACCGACGGCGCGGTATTTTTGATTCGTAATCTGTGCTTGCGGCACGTCGATCGTATTTAAATCGATGACGTTATCAAGCATCCGCATTTGAATCGGAATCAACCGTTCCAATACATTTTCACGGACAGCACGCGCAAGCGCGATCGAAGATAAGTTACAGACAACGAAATCGCCCGGTGTTTTCGTGATGATGATTTTGCCGTCTTCCGTGTACTCTTCTGTGACAGTCGTCGGGCTCATGTTTTGCATGATTTCCGAACAGAGGTTAGACGAATAAATCATTCCCGCATGTTTGTTCGGGTTGGCACGGTTTACTGCATCACGGAAGAACATGTACGGTGTGCCTGTTTCGAGCTGCGAACGCATATAGCGTTTGACGAGATCAATCGCCGGTACTTTCGTCCGGCTCAGACGCGGTTCATTGACACACGCTGTGTATTTCTCCGTGAAGCTGCCGCCTTGTTCCGTTTCATCAAACGAATCTTCCAGGCTGAAGCCCATCACCGTCCGAATTTCGTGCGGGTCGAACAAGTACCAGTCACCGCGCGCTTCGACCGTCCGCATGAAATGGTCCGGTAAGCTGACGCCTGTGAACAAGTCATGTGTCCGCAACCGTTCGTCCCCGTTGTTCAATTTCGCATCGAGGAACTCAAGAATATCTTTATGCCAAATATCGAGATAAACGGCGATTGAACCTTGGCGCATACCGAGCTGATCGACGCTGACCGCTGTGTTGTTCAACTGTTTCATCCACGGAATGACACCGCTTGAAACTCCTTTAAATCCTTTAATGTCTGACCCGCGTGAACGGATTTTCCCCATGTAGACACCGATTCCGCCGCCGCCTTTTGACAGTGTCGCAACATCGGTATTCGAATCATAGATACCCCGCAACGAATCATCGACTGTATCGATGAAGCATGATGACAGTTGTCCGTATGATTTACCGGCATTCGATAAAGTCGGTGTCGCAACAGTCATGTAGAGATTCGAAAGTGCCCAGTAAGACTCTTTGACGAGCTCGATCCGGCGGTCTTTTGGTTCTGTCTGCATGAGTGTCATCGCGATGATCATAAAACGTTCCTGCGGTAATTCGTATAATTTCTTGACGTGGTCGCGCGCTAAGTAACGGTCGGATAATGTCCGGAGTCCGATATACGTGAACAGATGATCACGTGACGGATCGATTGATGCCGCAAGTTCCTCGACTTCTTCTTTTGTATACGTGTCTAAGAGATGCGGTGTAAAGATGCCGATCTCCGTTAATTTTTCAATCAAGTGATACAGCGAGCCGTACCGTTCGTCCGCTGCATAACCGCGGTTTTCGCTCGCTTCCAGATACAACCGGTTCAAGTACGTTGCTGTCGCAACAAACGTCCAGTTCGGTTCTTCTGCCTTCAACATGTCAAGTGCATGCATGGTTAAGAGTTCATAGACTTGATCCGCCTGTAACGTCTTCCCTTCGAGTGCCCGAATCGCGCGTTCTGTGTAACGCTCGACGTCGAGCTCCGAGTATGATGCTGTAATCTGACGGATGACCGTATATACATCTTCTATTGTCATTGCACCTTGATAGATGCGTGCTGTATTCAGTGGAGATGCCACTATGAACCACTCCCATTCTCTAACTTTAAAATAGGTTCCGTTGCCGTAAAAAATGCGCTAAACTAAAAAAAGACGCCCTACATATAGAAAGTGTTATTCAATCTTCACTCTATATATAGACGTTTCAGGCATTTTTAAACCTATTTATCTACAAGATATAGGTTATCACTAAATGCCGGAAAAATAAGCCCTTGCATTGAAATTCAGGTCAAACAAATTTGAAAAGGCGGACTACCGCCTTTTGAGATATATTGAGATAAGGAGTTTTAGTGATTATGAGTTCAGAAGAACTTTTAAAAAAATATGATCCATTTCACCTAGGAGAAGGAAATTATCCGACGGAAATGTCTGCTATACTAAGCTTACTGACGGTTCATGATCAAATAAGCCCGCTTGCGGAAGCAATCGGGAGCGTTTTTGAAGAATCATTTGATGAACGACCGGATCAGCAGGAATTGATTTTACTCGCAACGAACTTACTTTTATGTGAAGCTTCGTGTGAACTTTGAAAGGAGACTGATTATGCAAGTTGACTACACGCCTAACCCGAACTCAGTAAAAATCACCCTCGACGGAGACCGTTTCGGTGCCAAGAGCACCAGCGTCAAAAAAGGGGATACACCGGAAGATGCTTTGCTCGCATCACTCATTACGATTGACGGCATCGATAATCTATTTGCATACGGTGATTTCGTCACCGTCACAAAAGAAGCTGACGCTGAATGGAATGACTTACTTCCGACAATCGAAGAAAAAATGTAAATATCTCACAAGGACACCTGAATTTCAAGGGTGTCTTTGTTCTAAGGAGACGACTTAAATGCCGATGGTCTCAGTCATCATCCCCACATATAACAGATTGCGTGAGTTGCGCGAAGCACTGACCGCACTGACAAAACAAATCTATCAGGATTTTGAAGTCATCATCTTAAACAATAACGGCGAGCCGCTGACTCCTGTCCTGACTGACTTTCAGGACAAACTGACAATCACGTCAATCGATTTGCCGGAAAACCACCATGTCCGGGCACGAAATCACGGTGTCTCGTTAGCAACAGGAAAGTATATCCTTCTCCACGACGACGACGATTTATTGTTGCCTTCACATATCGAGGAAGTTGTCGGCGATCTTGAGGCCGGTGCGGACTTGACGTACGTCGATGCCGAACTGTTCACTTACGAGTGGCAACAGGACCGGCGTGTCGTAAAAACGACGGAACCTTTTGCTTATCCGTATGACCGGGAAGCGATGAAAGAGGATTCGACCTATATCCCGTCCGGTTCCCTCTATCGCAAGTCACTTCATGAAAAACTTGGTTTATTTGATGAAGACGTCTTCAACTATTGGGATTGGGACTGGATTTTGCGTGTCGGACAGGATCATCTCGTTCTGCACCCGGCCCGGGCAACCGTCCTGTATGCGTTTAATCCTGCGGGCAACCACCAATCGGCTAAGCAGGATGCGTCGCGTCGCGTCTATTTTGACCGACTCGTCGAAAAGCATCATCTCCCGACAACTGATATGAAAAATTTCCACATCGTACAAGAGGAACGTCGCTCCCGGCTACGCGAGACACGCCGGACGTTCCATGGCAACCTGACAGAAAGCGAGTGATGATTGTGTACACAGACAAACAACTAGAACTACTGGAATTATTGACGCAGAATGGACCGGTCGATCCTGTCTTAGCTGCTCAAATGCTTAATTTGACAGAGGAAGAGGTGTCATCTTCACTAGAGACGTTTAAACAAGACGGGGTCCTGCTCGGTTATACAGCCGTTATCGACTGGCAAAAAATCCATGCTCACCATGGCGTGACCGCTTTCATCGATGTCAAAGTGACACCGAAACGGGGACGCGGCTTTGATGAGGTCGCAGAACGCATCCACCGCTTCCCGGAAGTGACGTCACTCTATTTGATGTCAGGAGCATACGATTTACAAGTCGTCCTTGACGGAAAATCCCTGCAGGAAGTATCACAGTTCGTCTCAGAAAAATTATCGACACTCGATTCTGTCATTTCGACGACAACCCATTTCCGTCTCAAAACGTATAAACATGACGGCGTTTTATTCAGCCAGGATGACGGGGACAAACGATTGAAGGTGTCTCCATGAAACATTTATCTGAACGTGTCGAACGATTGGCCCCTTCCGGTATCCGGCGGTTTTTTGATTTAGCCGGTTCGATGGAAGATGTCATCTCGCTTGGTGTCGGCGAACCCGATTTTGTCACCCCCTGGAATGTCCGGGAAGCCAGTTTCGCTGCGCTCGAACAAGGTTATACGGCATACAGTGCCAATGCCGGATTAGTCGAATTACGCCAGGAGATCCGTTTGTACATGCAAGAAAAATTTTCGATTGACTATCAGGTCGCGGACGAAATCATCGTCACGACCGGTGCTTCGGAAGGACTCGATTTAGCCTTTCGGACGTTGATCAATCCGGGAGACGAAGTCATCGTCGTTGAACCGGCCTTCGTCTCGTATGCTCCATTGATTGAACTGGCAGGCGGTATTCCTGTCGCGGCAGCCTGTCGTGCAGAAGACGGATTTACGATTCAGCCGGAAACGATTGAAGCGGTCATCACAGACCGGACAAAAGCGATCATCTTTTGTTTCCCGTCCAATCCGACCGGTTCCGTCATGACACGCGATCAATTGGCCGATCTCGCGTTGCTTGCCAAGAAACATGATCTTTATGTCATCAGCGATGAAATCTACGCTGAACTTTCTTATGAAGACGAGCCGACTTGTTTTGCGACCCTTCCCGATATGCGGGAACGGACGATTGTCATCAACGGGTTTTCTAAAGCCTTTGCGATGACCGGTTGGCGGCTCGGTTTTACCTGTGCCCCGCCCGCTATCAGCCAGGCGATGCTGAAAGTTCATCAGTATGGCATGATGTGTGCCCCGACGCTCGTTCAGTTCGCCGGAATCGAAGCCTTACGTTCGCGTCATAAGACAGTTCCGGATATGGTCCGCAGTTACCGGCAACGGCGGAACTATTTCGTCAAAGCGTTAAATGACGCCGGACTGCCGACCCATTCACCGGGTGGGGCGTTTTATGCCTTCCCGTACATCGGCGGAACCGGTTTGACGAGCGAGGAATTCGCAGAGCAACTGTTGCTTGCGGAACGCGTCGCGGTCGTCCCCGGTTCTGTATTCGGTGCAAGTGGAGAAGGTTATGTCCGGGCCAGTTATGCCAGTTCGGTCGAACAGCTCCAACAGGCGATTCACCGGATCAACCGTTTTATGCAACACTTGAATCAGAAACAGGTCGAACTATCAAATCCCTCAAGATGATTTACACCAAAAGAAGGGGCTGACTCAACAGTCAGTCTCTACAAAGATAAGGGTGGCAGAATCATAATCCGCCACCCTTATCTCGTAAAAAAAGAATCACTCGCTACACGCAACTCCTACAGGAAAAAGCGCATTTTTGCGCTGCCAGAGACAAATAAGACCCGCTTTCCTGCCTAAATGAGGCAGGAAAGCGGGCTTGTGTCTCGCCTGAGGAAAGGGCGTGAAAGACGAGTGATTCTTTTTTGAGTCAGTCCCCTCTTTTTTAGTTACTCATCAACATGCAGGACGATAAACATCCGGTGGTCATCTTCCGCATGATACGGCGACACCGGACCGAGTTGAGGGGCATAGACATCAATCCGGTACGGTGCTTCTTTAAACGACAGCGGTGTCTGTTCCTTAATGATTCGTCCGATTTCATCAGCCTGATCTTTGACACTTCGTAAACTGTCAGTCCGCTCGATCGGAGCCTCGATGACGAATCCATCAATGCCTTCAATCTGGGCACAACGCAGGAACCGGCGTAACGACGGTAGTGACGCCCGAATATGCGCCTCGAGCGAGAGGCCGCTTTCATGGACGGGTGCACCCCAGAGACGTTCCGTATTGCCCGTTGCGCTTCGGAAGTGATCAATCGTCGCTTCTGTCACCGGATCACGTGTCAAAGCAAACCGTTTACGGTCACGATTCAGATTCTTCTCGTTTGTCCGGTCGATTTCTTTCAGGAGGTTGATTCCGAGGGGACGGGCCAACCGGAACAGTTCACGCTGGAGACGGGCGAGCGATGTCCCGATCGGAATGACGTCTTCCGTCTTTTTCGGCGGCTTGTCACCTTCATATCCGTTCATGACACGAGCGACCTGCCCCGTTTCATGAACAAGGCGGTAAAACGAACCTCGCACCTCGTCTTCGATCGTCTCGAGCTGTTGATGTTGCTGTGCCAAATCCGTCACGTATTGATTCGCAAGACAGGTCGAAATCATCAGGACATCGACCAGTTCCGCTTGAAACGACGACTCGTCTCCGGTTTCGAGCGCCTCCCCGACTTCACCGACCTCCTCAATCAAACGGGCTAATCCAGATAACGGGCGAAAATATCCTCCGAGCGCTCGAATCGTTTCATCAACCTTTTGTTGAAGAAGAATCATCTCCTGCATCGTCCTGCACCTCCGCCAGTCCCTTCACAAGCCGGTCTTCCGATTGTTCCTTAAATCGTTTCGTGAACTGTTGGTTCTTCCGCCATTCCCGAACAGCCAGTCCGCTCGCAACGGCGAGCGAGACGAGTAATCCCATTTCTTTTCGTTTCATCTGAATTCCTCCCCTTTTGAACGATACGTTCGTCTGACAAACATGATATGATGATGACATTCCATACATAGTAAGAGGTGTTGCTTATGTCGACTGAACGTTTGTGGCAATTAGCCCGTTTCATTGGCGTCATCCTTGCCATCTTTTTCACCGGTTGGCTGATCGTTCGCTTGTCTTCTTTCATGTACCCGTTCGTCTTTGCTTTTCTATTGGCTTTATTCAGTCGGCCGCTCGTCGACTTTTTCCAAAAACGACTTCGGATCAACCGCGGTTGGGGTGCTCTGCTGTCCATCATTTTAATGAGCGGTTTATTGATCGGCTCGCTCGTCTTGATCATCATGCAGTTGATTCGTGGACTTGTGTTTGTCGCCAATCAGCTGCCGGCACAAATCCAGGAGCTGAGTCTTTATTTCCAAAAACTCTACAACGAAAAGCTGGCACCGATTTGGAACGATGCGTCGGAAGCCCTTCGCTCGCTTGAACCGTCACAACAAAACACGGTCCAAAACAGTATCCAGTCCCTCGGCAGTTCCCTTGCCAGTGCAATTGGTGAAGGCTCCAAAAGTGTCGCCGGGATGTTGCAGACGATTTTAGCGACATTACCCTCCATCGCGTTGATTTTAGTCATCGTCTTGCTCGCCTGGTTCTTCATCTCAAAAGACTGGCACAAGTACGAAATCAGATTGAAGCAATACGAAATGTTACCATGGTTCGCCCGTGCCGAATCGGTCGTCACGAGTCTCCGGTCCGCTTTGTTCGGTTACATCAAAGCGCAACTGACATTGATTACGATTACATTTTTCATCGTCCTGATCGGACTGTTGATCATCGGAGTCGAGCATCCGTTTGCGATCGCCTTTATCGCGGCATTTTTTGACATCTTACCCTATCTTGGAACCGGCTCCGTCTTTTTGCCTTGGATTGCCTATTCCATCATTACGGGAGATACGGGTCTTGCCATCGGTCTTGCGATCCTTTACGGAATCGTCATCTTACAACGCAATATCATGGAACCTAAAATCGTCGGCGATAACATCGGTATTCAACCGATCACCGCCTTAATTGCCTTGTTCGTCGGTATTCAATTTTTCGGCGTCTTCGGATTGATTTTAGGTCCCTTGATTGCGGTCATCATCAAAGCGTTACACAACGCGAGGATTTTTCATTATCTTTGGGACTTTATCAAAGGATCACCTACACCATTTCGGTGAAGGTGATTTTTTTCGGTAATGCGGCATATAACGGAAATTCCATCGAATCAACCGGGCGATCATCCGGCACATAAACTGCCGGTAACGTGGCGGCGACTGCCAGAAGACAGGCATCGATCCAGTCGTCTGTTGCGACACCGCGCACATTTAGTTCCCAGTAAGCCGGACAACCGTACCGTCGCAACAGTTCTGCCCGCTCTGCCATTCCCTCGACCGTCCGTTTACTGTGACGTGCCGGATGACCGGTCAGGCGGGCAAAACAGACTTCCGGATGGGATTCCACCATGCCCGGTCGATAACAGTTCCGTACCTGTTGGATTTTCGGTAACAGATACCACGCTTGTTTGGAGAGACCGAAACCTGCCTGCTGCTTCGAATACTCGTTTGCTTCCGGATAACCGGCTTGCTCCAGTGCTGCACGCAACGGGGCATTAAAGACACTGCTCGTTCGGCCAGGCTTCAATTCTTCCCGTAACAACTGATCGACTGCCCGGCGTTTGTCTTCTTCCAGTCCAATCGGCATATCGATATAGGTCCGGGTTCCGCATTCGATTTCGTCGAGTGACGGAGCGACCGTCCAGGAAAACTGACCGTCTTGAATCGATACAGCCACCCATCCGGCTTTCGCCGCATCAATTCCGGTGACGTCCATTGGACTTCTCCCGCAGACTCTTAAGGAGCGATAAAATCGTAAAGACACCAAAAAAAGTCGCTGCCGCTAAAGAAATCTGTTCCCGTGCATCCAGGTACCAGACGATACTAACGATTGTCATTAAAATGAGGACGCTGTTGACGCGCATCATTTTTCGCGTTCGACGAAATGATACAGACTGCGGACCATGACACCGGTCGCCCCTTTTGGACCAAGTTCCGTCGCGGCTTTTTGTTCGGATGTTCCGGCGATATCAAGGTGGAGCCACGGGGTCTCACCGACAAATTCACCGACAAACGCACCACCGAAAATCATATGTCCCATCCGTCCCGGTGAGTTATTTAAGTCTGCGACGTCCGAGCGTCGGACCTGCTTGATGAACTGATCAACGTACGGCATCTGCCAGACCATTTCGTTTGTCTCTTGTGTCACGGCTTCAAATCGTTCGTACAGATCAGCATCATTCGTCAATGCCCCTGTGATTTCTGTTCCAAGTGCCACTAAGACTCCGCCTGTCAGCGTCGCAAGGTCAATGATCATCTTCGGCTTGTATTCTTTGGCGTAGGTGACGGCATCTGCCAGGACAAGGCGTCCTTCCGCATCGGTGTTCAGGATTTCAATCGTTTTTCCTGCCATTGACGTGATGACATCATCCGGTTTAAAAGCATCACCGGAAATCATGTTATCCGTCGCCGGAATGACTCCCAAGACGTTTACATTCGGTTTAAGCTGACCGAGGGCTTCAAACAATCCGAGGACGGCTGCGGCTCCTCCCATATCCCCTTTCATCCCGACGATTCCGTCTTTTGGTTTAATCGAGTAACCGCCTGTATCGAAAGTCACACCTTTTCCGACGACGGCAATCGGAGCCTCGTCGCCTGCTCCTTTGTATTCAAGGACAATCAGTTTCGGTGGAATTGTCGACCCTTGATTGACGGCAAGCAATGCACCCATCCCGAGCGCTTCCATATCTGTTTTTTCAAGAATCTTCAAATCATGCCCGTGACGCTCGGCAATAAAGCGGGCTTCATCCGCCAAAGCAGGTGCAGTCAACAGGTTACCCGGCATCGTGACGAGACGGCGCGCGAGATTCGTCGCTTGCGCAAGTGCTTCCCCACGTACAACATCCTGATCTCCCGCGTCTGACCAGATTGTTAAATCCAGATCATATGTGCCCCGCGTGTTTGTTTTATAATGTTTGACTTCATATGTAGCTAAGCCAAACGTCTCAGCAATCAGTTCGACCGGTTGACCCGGGAAAGTCGTCGCATCAATCGTCACTTTGGATAACTGGCGTGCTTTCAAGAACTGAGCTGCTTTTCCGAATAATCGGCGAAGGCTGTCTGTCGTAAGTCCTTCGGCTTTCCCAAGACCGACGAACAACACACGTTCCACGGTTCCCGTCAGTGTCGGCAACAAGCGGAGTTCTCCTTGTTTCGTTGAGATATCCCCTCGGCGTACCCATTCATCCAAACGATCCGGATAAAGTGACCGGATCCGTTCCTCGACCGGCTGGTTTCCTGAAATACCGACAACGAGTACTTCGACATGAGCTTGTGGATCTACTTGATTCCATCGCATATTCAAATCCCCCTTTAGTGATA
>CAACXB010000720.1_pt1 | contig 14083 bp, 12 predicted proteins | sample 2275821 | NCBI WGS metagenome assembly CAACXB01 (sample SAMEA5312479, study PRJEB27640) | indoor metagenome | biome: indoor environment; feature: uncontrolled; material: tiles wood | place: Germany | collected 2014-07-07
GGCGGCGGTGAGACAGAAAGCATGTTGCCGGTTATCCGGTCATTCAAACAGATGCAGTTGCGGCATCCGGACGTCACGATTCGGATTCACAGCGGGAACGGTCAGGATATCCTCGATAAGCTCGATAAAGGTATTCTTGATTTCGGACTGGTCATTGAACCGTTTGATGTCAAGGCCTACCATCACCTGAAACTCGATCTGCCTGATCAGTGGGGTATTTTGACACGGCGCGATCATCCGCTCGGACAACAGGAGACGGTAACGGCAGACGATTTACGGGACCTCCCGTTAATCGTTTCGGAACAACTCCAAGGAAACCGGACGTTCGCGGAACGGACCGGTTTGGACTGGGACACGGTCCATATCGTCGGAACATACAACCTGCTGTTCAACGCTTCGCTCCTCGTCAAGGAAGGAGTAGGTCATGCTTTGTGTCTCGACCGCATCGTCAATACGAGCGGAAGTGAACTCATCTTCGTCCCGCTGACGCCGGCGCTTACCGCCAACACCTACTTGATTTGGAAAAAGCAAGCGGTCTTGTCGCGTCCGGCTAAAACACTGCTCGAATGGATGAGTTGTCCGCAAGAGGACACCGCCTTTTAACGCCCATACCAAAAAACGGCTTTGCGGACAGAAGTTATTTCTGTCTGAAAAGCCGTTTTTAATTACATTCATACTTGATCGCGATTCTTCCGTTCGACAATCTTGACTTCATACGGCTTAAGCGTCAGCTGACCGTTGATTTCCGTTTGCGTGGCAGACTCAAGCAACGGCTCGAACAGTTCAATCGATTGCTCGACTTCGGAAAAGTTCAGGATGAATCCGTAATCTGTCTCCTGACCGCGACGTACTTGAACGGATACTTCCGTTCTGTGCGATGTCGCGAGCGGCGCCTCGATCCGTAAGCGATCCGTCAGCAATGTATACAGGTCACGCTGGAAGGCGGTCTCGAGTCTCCCACCGATATACCAGGCTTCTCCTTGTCCCAGCCGATGTTTGGTCACGGCCGGCGTATGACGATAAAAGTCATCGGTATAGCTGCCGACGATTTCCGCTTCGTCAACCTGAATGACCGTCGCATAATCCTTCAGTTCATACCGTTTACCGGCAAACGTCACCCCGTTCCGGTCATTCGGATAGAGGGTATCCGTTTCGAGTGGCGTCAAACCAAACAGCGTTTTCAGTTCACCCGGCCACCCGGCATACGCCAAATCGTGTTCGTCGACGAGACCCGTCATGTACGTCGTGACTAACGTCCCACCCTGTTCGACAAAACGCTGCAACCGCTCCAGGATCGTCGCACTGACTAAATACAGCATCGGCACGATCAACAGTTTGTAAGCATCAAACGGCTGTTCCTTCGTGATGACATCGACGGGAATATCCTGCTCGTAAAAAAAGCGGTAGTGTTCCTGAAGGGTTTGCGGATACTGTTTCGTGTCGTTTGCGAACCCTTGGGCATCATTTAAGGCCCAGTTGTTTTCCCAGTCGTAAAGAATCCCGACCTCTGCCGGACGCGTCGTTCCGACGACGGCATCCAGTTGCTCGAGGGTCCGTCCGACTTGGGCGACTTCTTGAAAGACCCGGTTCTGCTCCGACCGGTCATGATCGACGACCGCCCCGTGGAACTTTTCTGATGATCCGCGGGATTTGCGCCACTGGAAATAAAGGACACTGTCGGAACCGTGGGCAATCATTTGCAGCGAGGACAACAGGTGCATGCCTGGACGTTTCGCTTTATTGACGGGATGCCAGTTGACGGCACTCGGCGTCGATTCCATCAAGAGAAACGGTTGCTGTTTTAAACTTCGGAACAAGTCATTGATGAATCCGACCTTCAGCGCTAAGTTGGCTGTTGTTTCCCAGTCATTGTGCCAGGTCGGATAGGCATCCCAACTGACGACATCGACGTGTTTGGCAAATCGACTGTAGTCGAGGGCCTGAAACGGAATCAAGTCCTCTGTATCCGCCATGAAGTTGGTCGTAATCGGAAGTGCCGGCGTCAATTCGCGCAAGGGGACGCTTTCCTGTTCAAAAAAGGAAATCGTTTGATCCGTCACAAAGCGTTTCCAGTCCAGATTCAAGCCATGGACCATACTTTCACCGATCGGCGACGGCGATTCGATTTGCGACCAGTCGTCAAATGTATGACTCCAAAAGGCACTCCACCACGAGGCATTCAACGCTTCGAGCGTCTCATACTTCACTTTCAGCCAGTCCCGAAAGGCTTCCTGGCAGAGCGGACAATGGCAGTCGCCCCCGTATTCATTTGAAACATGCCACATCAAAAGCGCCGGATGATTTCCGTACCGTTCGGCCAACAAACGGTTTATTTGCTGCGTTTTCTTTCGATACACCGGTGACGTCAGACAGTGATTATGACGCCCGCCGTGGAGCTGTTTGACACGCCGCTCATCGACACGCAGGACTTCCGGATACGTTTGCGATAACCAGGCCGGACGCGCCCCGCTTGGTGTCGCGAGGATGACCCGGCCCCCGTTCGCATGAATATCGTCAATGATCCGGTCGAGCCAGTCGAATGTGAACTGATTTTCGGTCGGTTCGAGCGCACTCCAGGCAAAGATACCAACCGAGTACGTATTCGTGTGCGCGAGACGCATCAACCGTAAATCGTCCTGCAAGACGTCCGGGACATCGAGCCACTGATCCGGATTATAGTCCCCGCCATGCAACAGATGCCTGGCCTTTGATGTATAGATTTTTCGTCCCATTATTAAACTCTCCCTCACTCACCAATTTAGCTGTTCTTTCTCTCTTACCCTTTTGTTCCCCCGGCCGTCAGTCCGGACACAAAATGTTTTTGCAGCAGGACAAACAGAACCGCGACCGGGATGCTGATCAAAATCGCTCCGGCAGCAAACGTCGTATAGCTCGCTCCCATCGCTTCGTTGACAAGATTAAACAGTCCAATCGGCAACGTATACGCTTCCTGCGTCCGTAAAATTGTCGAAGCCAGCACAAAATCCCCGAGTGGTCCCGTAAATCCATTCATCGCGACCACGGCAAGCATCGGACGACAGAGCGGTAAAATAATTTGGATGAAAATCCGGGTATGACCGGCGCCGTCGAGTTTGGCACTTTCATCGAGATCGACCGGAATTGAATCCATATATCCTTTCATCAAGTAGGTATTCATCGGAATTTGCCCGCCGATATATAACAGAATCAGCAGCCAATGACTATTCATCATGCCAAGTAGCTGGGCCAGCACGAACAGGGCAATCAAGGCTGAAAACTGCGGAATCATCTGTAACAGCAAGAACAACGTCAAGGCTTGCTGGCGTCCTTTGAAGCGAAACCTTGAAAAAGCATAGGCTGTAAAAGAAACACTGACAACCGTCCCGAGCATCGTAAAGAGACTGATTTTCAAAGAATTCATATACCAATGACCGTATTGCAGACTTTCTTTTCCGGCAAATAATTCCCGGTAATGATCAAGTGTTGGATTTTTCGGAATGATCGATGTGCTGACTAAACTGTTGCCCGGATTAAAGCTCGCACCAATCGTCCACAGGAGGGGATAGATGATGCAGGTCGCAACGAACAGCAGAATCAAATAGGTCAGCGTCAGACGAACCGTCCGTGTCTTGTTTCCAGTCGCCATCCCGATCACGCTCCTTCCTTAAAGGCGTTCGTACGTCTAAACTGCCATAACGCAATCGCGATGACAAAAATCGACAGTAAGATTGTCAAGGCGGCCGCTAACGCATATTGACCGGACTGCATCGTCAATTTATATATCCAGGAGACGAGAATATCCGTTCCGCCGGCATTGGAACCGGGTACGGACGGTCCGCCCCCGTTAAAGAGATAGATGATATTAAAGTTATTGAAATTAAACGTGAACTGGGTAATGATGATCGGCGACATTGCAATCAGTACCATCGGCATCGTAATATGTCGAAACTTCGCAAACATCGACGCCCCGTCAATCGTTGCTGCTTCGTATAAATCATCCGGAATTGATTGCAGGACACCTGTCGTCACTAAAAAGACGTACGGGAATCCGAGCCATCCCTGCATAAAAACGAGGGCAACACGTGTCCACTTCTCATCCGTTAACCACGGGACCGGATCAAGACCGAACAGAGACAAGATGTCCAGATTGATGGCACCGAAGCTGTCATTAAAGAGTCCGGCAAAGACAAGAATCGTCACAAAACCAGGAACCGCCCACGGCAAGACGAAAATCGTCCGAATGACACGTTTGAACTGGACCTCTTTTTGATTGACGAGTACTGCTAAAAAAATACCGAGCGACACTTGTAAGGTCGAGGCGACCAAGGTCCAGACAATTGTCCAAGACAACACATCAAAGAACGTCGACCGCCAAATATCAACTGTGAAGATTTGAGCAAAGGTAGAAAATCCGACCCAATCCGCCAGTTTGGCAGGCGGGGAATGGTACAAATCATAATTCGTGAACGCCAAGGCGAAACTGAACAAAATGGGAAAGATTACGGCAAAGATCAATAGAAACAACGAAGGTCCGCTGACTAAATAGGGATAACCCTGATCCATTAAATTCCGATAATCCGACCACAAAGAATCCGGTCGGACGCCTTGATCCCGCTTTTCTCCATTACGGTAGGCGTCCCGTAAATTAAATACATACAGACCGATCCCAAATAACAGGACGATGATCGCGATGATGCCTTGTGCCAACAAAAAAATCGAGTTGTCGCGTGGCACTTCTGTTCCGAGTGTTACGATTCCCCATAGCCCCATGTTGAGCAGATCGGCGAACGCTATCCAAAAGGCAATGCTGACTGCGAGCAAGAGTCCGCCTTTCATCCATTGCCGGTGATACAATTGGCCAAGTCCTGGAATGATTGATAACATCAATCCAATTTTCCGGTGTTGCACGTCCTTCACCTCTTTACTAGAATCTCCGACTGTCAGGCATTGTCATATTAAACACGGTTATTTCGTTCCGTGTTTCGCCTTAATCTGACCGTCAATCGTCTTGACGGCTTGCTTCATCGCTGCTTCCGGTCCCGCTTTTCCGGTGGCAATCGTTTGAAGTGCGGCATCAACCGGCTTCCAGACTTCATTCATTTCGGGGACGTTCGGTGTTAACTCGGAAAATTTAGATTGTTCGGCTACCGCTTGTGCGGCTGGACTTTTTGTGACCGCAGGATCTTCTGCCAACGCACTGACGGCCGGAACTTCTTTTGTGATTACAAAACGTTTTTTAGAGTTTTCCGCATTCGTCAAATAAAGCGCCAGTTTGCTCGCAAGCTCCGATCGTTTGGAATAGGCACTGACATTATAACTTTTGACGCCGATGAAAGAACTCATATTTTTCCCGTTTTCAAGTTCCGGCAGTTTTGTGATACCGAAATCAATGCCGGCTTTCGTAAACGGCTCGACATTCCAGGGACCGGAGATGATGGCGGCCGCTTTCCCTTCCGTAAACAGGGACTCGAGGACATTGATGCCCTGCTCACCGATGATGCCTGCCGGGAATAATTTTTCCTTGTAAAACTTTTGAATATACGTCGCACCTTCGATTGCTCCGGTATTCCCAAGCCCGACTCGGTTCGTCTGATACTTCCCTTGGTCATCCTGCTTAAAAATGTAGCCGCCATATCCGCTCAGGACACTTTGGGCATAATAAATTTGATCAAATAAAGCGAGAAATCCAAATGATTGTCCCGTTGCCGTTTTTTTCGATAAGGCATACCACTCTTCCAATGTTTTCGGTAATTTCTCTTCTGACACCAGTTTTTTGTTGTAGTATAAAACGGTTGTTTCCACTGCTTTCGGGACACCATAGAGTTTCCCGTCCACTTTTTGCGAATCGAGCGCAACATCGGTATAAATCGACTGGACCTCTTTCGGAACATCCATCTCCTTGATGATTCCTTCTGTTACGGCAGTCCCAATCTGATCCCCCGGCATCGTCAATAAATCGGGACCCGTCCCTGCCGGACCATCTAATCGCAAATCCTCGATTTGCTTGGCATACGGTTTTTCAACGACTTTTACATCAACGCCGTTATCTTGTTCGAATTTCGAAACGATGTCTTTGATTCCTTCTCCTTTTTCAATGTCTTCCCAGACAACAAGCTTCGCTTCCTTACCCGAAGTTTCATCCTTCTTCTGCGACTCTTCCCCGGGGCCACATGCCGCGAGCGAAACCGTTAACGCCAGACTACTCAGGACCGTCATATATGTAATGGTTTTTTTCATCTACTTTTTCCTCCTGTGGATCATATTATGAAAAGATTAAAACACTTTTTGTAAGCGCTTTAATAATCAAAATATAGCACCACAAGAAAACTTTGTAAATAAATTTAGTAAAAAATTTTACTAAATTTATTTACAAAGTGCTTTTACGCGTAATCAATTCCGCACCGATATAGACCGTTTTGACGATATTTCGTTTCTTCAACACACGTTCCAGTAAAAGTTGAATCGCATTTTGACAAATCTCCTCGAGGTCAATATGGAATGTCGTCAGAGGCGGCGACACATATTTCGAAATACTTGTATCATTGACACTGATCAGACTGACCCGTTTCGGAATCTCGATCTGTTGCTCGTTCAAGACTTGTAAACAACCGACTGCAATCGGATCCGCCGCTACATAAAACGCTGTCGGCAACTCTTCCCCGAGTTGTTCGACCGCCTGATTCATTAAGTAATGTCCATTGTCGACCGAAAATCCCTGCCGGCAAAAGATGAAGTCTTCCCGCAACAAGTCACGTTCTTCCATCGTTTGACGAAATGCCCGCTCCCGTCCATCCATCTCTTCCGCGTCCGTATCGATGTTATGGTACGTGCCGCCGATAAACCCGATCTTTTCATGACCTTGCTCCACCAGCACTTCAACTGCCTGACGGGTGATTTGCGCAAGATCCGGACGAACCGAATCGTAATGTGCGGGATCCGGTGTAGAGTCGATGAATACGCCATGCGGTGTCAATTCTCTCAAATATTCCAGCTCACGGTTCATGAATGAACCGACGGCAATGAATCCGTCGATATCCAACGGGATTTTTTCAATCCCGCCTTCGAGTTTGTAGGTCGTCAATTCGATGTTGTTTTCCCGTGCTTTTTTTTCGATTTCCACCCGCATCGTTTGAAAATAGACATCTTCGAGCTCTTCGTTATCGGTCAGCCAATATAAAAACGCGATGTTCTTCACGAGTGTTTTTAGTGTTTTTTTCCGGTATCCGATTTCTTCCGCCACTTCAAAAATCCTGGCTCTCGTCTCGTCTCCCACTGATAACGTCGGATCATTATTCAATACGCGGGATACCGTCGAAATCGAACAACCCACTTCTTTTGCAATATCTTTAATCGTCGCCATCATGCATCCGCCTCTTTTTTAAATTATTTTAAGTAAAAAGTTTTAGTAAATAAATAGATTAAAATATTTTATGCGTGGTAAAGTAAAAGGGAATAATTTTACTAATTTGATTATTGTATATGTATTATACCGTTAAAAAGGGTTAAATTTCACATGAAAAGAGGAGGAAAGAAATTGCAGGTCCGGATGAATTCACAAAAAGACAGGTCGGCACGATATCGTTTGAACAATGATCGTGGAATGGAAGTCGAGATTGCAAGCAAAGGAGGAAGCATTGAACGTTTGATCGTACCTGACCGAAATGGTCATCCCGAAAATATTATGTTTGACTGTTCTTTGGTAACGGTTCCTGCGATTCCTCGCGGTTTATCCGGCCGGTTGTATGATACGTCATCCGGTTCCGTTCACGAAATCGATCTGGCATTACATCAGCTTTCATTCACAGCTGAACCGTTTTCGACAACACAAGAATCCGGACTTCGTCTGTCGGCGGAAATAGCTGTCAATGGACAGGTGATCGCAATCGACATTCTTTATGTGCTGACTAACAACAATCAATTGATTCTCCGTTATGCAGCGACGACCAACCAGCCTCTTCGCCTCTCTTTGTCGCTTCCTATTTTCTTTAACCTAAGCGGTAATTTAAAAGCTAGTATTACACAACATGATTTAAAGTTTGCCAGTTCTTGTTTCATCCACCCCGTACCGGCGTTGTCGATTAATCCCTGCTTGCAACAGACGAAAGGAACACCCTTTGATTTTCGGTTAGGGCGTCGTCTGAACCGTTTCTTTTTAGACAAGATGTTTTCAAGGTCTCCTGCCGATACCTATTATTTATTTCATCAACAACCGGTCATCTCTGTTCATGAAGCCGTAAGCGGCCGCTGGATGACAATGGAAACTTCCCAGCCCGGCTTTGTGTTGTCTACAGCAGCGCATCATACCGATACTTTTTTTTCCGGTATTTGTTTTGATTCAACCGATTTCCTTCTGTCATCTCTCATTAACGGTCCAATTCCCTCCTTTCACGAGACGACTTATTCGTTCAGCACGACGTATTGATTTCACAGCAAGAGGAGGACAGCAGACTGTGCATCTGTCATCCTCCTCCGTTCGATTTGTTTTTACGAGTCCACCCGCGAACCTAGTTGATTTTCCGGATGACCCTGGTCCCGGCAAATTCATCCTCCGGCAGGATCGATCCGTCTCGCAGATATACTTCCCGATTTTTCCAGCCTTTAATCGGAGCAATCGTCTCCCGGTACACAATCCGTTTCGCAATCTGTTTGATGGCGAGCGGCTGGCCGTTCTCGCTGACGACCTGAATTTGAAACAGACGTTGCCCGACGGTTTGTCCGCTACCTGTTGACAGTTGGACCGTCTCAATCAAAAAATTAACGACCGGCTCCGTAATGAGTGAATGCACTGCTTTGTTCTTGATACGCTTCAATACCGTTTTCTCGAGCACACCGGAAACCATCCCTTGTACAACTAAGTCGACAACTCCCGCTCCGATTCGACGTTTTAATAATCCATCCATGTTCAGTTCCTCCTTCTTTTCAATTCCACTGACATTATCTCCTTCGTGATGGAAACAAAAAAACCTTTTTTTGAAACGGAGATCTCCGTTCAAAAAAGGTTGTCTCTTCACGCATACAACAGGACAATCCCGCCCAAACCGAACAGACAGCCACCGTACAGGACGGCTGCCAGTCGTTTACCGGATACCGGGATGTCTCGACGAACAAAGAGACGTCCGTACCTTACAGTCAAAACAATACCGATAATGAGTGCTGCCAGCGCAAGATTCGGTATATTAAGAACCGTTAAATACCAATTCAACATCTTCCCCATCCTCTCCCGTCGGCTATTATGTATGTCCCCTGTCGGCCCAGCCACGCGGTACTCCTAGAGGCAACAAACAAGTCCTCTCTATTACCATGTTCTCGTGGATTTGATCCTTCTTTATTCGTTGAAGGTTCTACTTTAATGCTCTGAGCGTTCACCTTTGTTCGTTGTCGGTTGAGCTGTCAACGTTGAACTTTCACTTCAGGTTCCGGATAGAACCGATGTGAGGTGCCAGCGCACCGTTGTTTTGTTATCGCACAAAACAAGCGTGTTTGGTCACAGGAGTATCAGGCAAACAGGGGGATGTTCCTCAGGCGAAAATTTTGGTCACTGTGTTGCTTTCCGATAACGTAAAATCCACTTCCGTTTCAAACGTATCAATCGTCTCATCGAGTTCAGCAATGACCTGACGCAGGTTCGACGGATCAATCAGATTCGGCTCCAGCCGCTCGAGGAACAGACGGCGTGACTTTTCCATCTCGTCCGCATTCCCTTTTTCCCGCGACCCGTATGTCGCTTCGATATGGCTGTCCGCCCGCCGTACGACGTCTTGCCGTTCCGTCTCAATCGTCTGTTCGACTTGTCGGAGTTGTTCGCGTAACGTCTGCAACAGTTGACGTTCATAGACAAGGCCGGTATCCCGACGGTCAATCGCTTCTGCGACGGTCATCTCACGCCCCTCCATCCGGACGATTGTCACGGCATTCGATGCCGTGATAGAAGACTTAATCCGGTTCCGGCGCTCCATTAAATCGCGGACTGACTGAAGGTTCGCTTTCGCTTCTTCCGCAAATACCACGACAGACGGATATCCTGCGGGTGCCTGACTGCCACTTTGCACACCGATAAACGATTTCGTCTGCGCTTTTTGAATCCGTTTATCTAAATTCTTCAACTCTACTAATCCACGATGGATGGACATTTCGATTCGTTCGATGAGGACCACATCCTTTTCTAATTCCGTCTTTTTTTCAGAATAACATATCCTGAATTGGAAATGGATCCTCATCCGACAGTTTCCACCTTACAAAATTGTCATATTTTTAATTGGATAAGGGATTTTTTACCTTATAATAGAAGAAGACGATTTTTTTTAGAAAAGAGGTTTTTTTATGCATCAACACCGATTACAGGTCATGGCAGCCCGGTCTGTCGCCTGGACCAGACACCAACTTCCCCGGCTGCAAGCACATGAACTGCTTGTCCGGACGATTGCCGGTGCAATCAGCATCGGAGCCGAACTGCCCCAAGTCCGGGGCAACGACCCGACGGATCCGTTTCCCGCCTATCCGAAAGAAACCGGCTACGAAAGTTATGCCACCGTCCTCGCTGTCGGTGACAACGTCACCCGCTTTCAAGTCGGCGACCGCTTACTCGCTTTTTACGGTCATCAGGATGTTGCCCTTGTCGAGGAGACCAAAGCGATCCCGGTGCCGGACGGCATATCCCCTAAACTTGCGTTACTGAACATCTTATCGTGCGATGCCGCGAAAGGCGTACGGAAACTAGCGCCACGAACGACAGATTCGGTGCTTGTGACCGGAATGGGTGTCATGGGACTGCTGACGGTCTTCTATCTTCGGCACTATTACCGTGTAAAACGGATTGTCGTATCCGATCCTAATCCGGTCCGGACAGCACTCGCCCTGGAACTTGGTGCTGATGCTGCCTATCGGCTAGACGATTCATCCGTTAGCGAAACGTTTACACACGCACTGGAATGTTCCGCTCGCCAGGATGCCTTTGCCCTGTTGCAACAAACGTTGGTTCCCTACGGGCAACTCTGTATCTTGTCAGACGGGAATCACGAAACCTTATCGTTGACTGCCGCCTTTTACGAAAAGGAATTGCGGCTGGTCGGCTCAAGTGACGGTTGGGATTATCAGGACCATGCCGCATGGTTTTTTAAGACGGCACCACATGTCCCGCAGCTCGAACGGCTGTTTGAACAAACAGTTGCTTCTCAGGATTTAGCCGGATGTTTCGAGAACTTGCTGACAGACACGACGCCTTTAAAGGTTTTCGTCACGTACCCGTCCACTGATTAACGCGAGCGGACTCACGGTCCGGACTTCAAGACCGTTTGGATCCTGCCCAGGCAGCGTAGGCGTTCCGGAAAACACAGCCTGTCTGAAATGCATCCGTTCCGCTACAATCGTCGTAATTTCCGGAACAGGCCGATCCAGTATTTGAGACAACAGCTTCTCAAGACCTGGTGTCGACGTCGCAATGTCGAGTTGCAGCAGTTGGTCACCCGTTTCTGACTGGATGGCATCAGGATGGGTCTGCAGTTCGATCCGGAAACCAAACGGTGTCTGAATGAACGTCCGGCGTTCGTTTGCCTGGACCGTTAATCCGACCGCTTCCGCCCGGCCGAGGATCTGCAGCCGGTCGGCTTCTGTCACGAGAAATCCGATATGATCAAACATCACCTTTTTTCCGTAACCGAACGTCATGTTGATCGCTCCGCGTTTCATCTCAATGATCCGAAACAGAATCGGTTGCTCGCGGAAATCATCCCAGTCGAGCGGAGGATCAAACGAGGTGAACGCTCCTTCGTATCTACCAATCCGTTGTGTCACCTGAAAACCGAGCTGCTGATAAAACCGTTCCGTTTCTTCAACGAAAGGTGTCCATAGATGATAATGAAATAACATATGTATCTCTCCCTATATCATGATATCGTCAAGCGTCAAAAGATTAACCTCGCCACTCTCCGTTAGCAACTGTTTTAGCAAGTGGACGTGTGCAAGACCATAGATGATGACAACCTGCTCATCTTGTCCTGTAAGGCATGCAAGGATATTTTTAAAAATCATCAGGTTGCGATAATACCAATATCGCGATACCCACTCCATTCCAGGTTCACCAAGACAAGCAAGTTTTAAATAAGTCTGATGCATCTCCTGCACCCGTCCATCTGTGTTAATTGTTTGTAGAAAGGAAAGCAACGGCAGTTCGGCAAATTCCTGTTCCATCTGTTGCATTCGTTTTGTCTCCTTGGAAATGATTTCGTCAAATCGTTCAGGCTTTTCCTCTCTAAGCTGTCCAAGCGATGGTATCCCGTCAAGCAACTGATTCCAATCAATTGCTTGAATTAAATTGAGACCAACTTGGGATGCGAGACGAAAACCCAGCTGGTGCCGTTCATCCGCGGTCAGCGTCAAGTTGCCAGCACGATACGCCGCGTATTCATGCGTCAAATCCTGTTGGTTCTCCAATTGCGTTTCCAGCATGATTTTTGTCGGACGAAAGTTAGACAGGACACTCAAAACATCCTTAACTTGTGTTTGCCGGTCCGGTCTCAGGACTGAATTACCTTGTAGATGAAGCAAATCACCGTTATCCGGACGATCAAAATGTATACATCCAAGCAGTAAGACATTGGCGCGTGACCTCATCTCAATCCCCCTTTCTTAATTCTCTTCTCACATATTACAACAATTGTCAAAAAAAACCATACCTCATAAAAAATATCCGACAAAAACACGGATCCTCATCTGGATCCGCGTTACGATTACATCATTACCTTTTTTGAAAAGAAAGGTTAATCTGCCAGCGTTTTTTACGTTTTGAATTTTCAACTGGTCTCCGGTAACAATTGTTTGATTAACAACGTTTTCCCGCTGATTTCTTTCGGAATTTCCGGAACTGCCCGTAACAACACTTCCATTTGTCTGCCAAACAACCGCTTCAAGACGAAGTACAGTTCCTTTTCGTGTTCTTCTTTAAAACAACGTTCATCCGGTACGTACAGCATGACGATTTCTTCCTTGTCGGATTGAATATATTGGACCCGTTCGATACAGTTCGGGAAAGCGCGAACGATACCGGCCAGTTCTCCCTCGAAAATCCGATGACCGTCTTTCAGTTGAATGAAACTTCGTCCCCGTCCGTCAATTGACGCGATGACCGGTCCGTCGTGCCCGCACTGGCACTTTGTTTCACTCAGCGTCATACGATCTCCGACACGGTACCGGACGAGCGGAGTGCCGTGTGTATCAAAGCTCGTCACGAGAATCTGACCATCTTCTTCAACCTCAATGATGCCCATTTCATAGTGCAGATGTTTTTTACCATAGCGACATTCTGCAACGATAGGTGCTCCCTCGGATGAGGCATACTGATCAAAAATCGGCGCATGAAAAACTTCCTCAATCAATTGGCGTTCCGCCGGCGTCATCATTTCCGCCGTCGGGAAAATCGCCTTCGGGCGGAACGTACACGGAATATTGTATTTTTTGGCATGACGGGCCACTTCGATCATGCCTGAAGGTAAACCGTCGATTGATTCCGGGTTAAACCGGTTCAATTGTTCGATGTACGAGGCTGCCGTTTGTGGATTAATATTTTTTATCGTAAACAACATCTGATTGATCGTTTTATTCATCCGCCAATACACCGGTGCTTTTTGTGATTCTGCCGCTAACGTCTGAGCCGTGAAGCTGGCGCGTCGCATGCCGCGTTCAATCCCGTGTGTCCACTTAAAGTAGTCGAGATGCGCCATCCGGATCTGCATATCTTCTTTTGTGTAATGGACTTGAATCGACTTCCCTGTCGTCCCGCCTGTTTTCCCGAGGATCGGCGCCCGGATTTTAGCATGGACGTCTGCATTACGCGTCCGGAGGATTTCCTTGCTCAATATCGGAATTTGCTTTAACTCATCCAATGCCTGGAGCGGTAATCTGATTTGATGTTGCTCGAACAGCTCTTGATAATAGGAACTGTACGTCTGGCAAAATAGCAGAAATTGATTCAGTCGTGCCAGTTGTTCCACTTGCGCATTCGTCCGAAAACGTTCTTTTTCCTTCAATTCTTGTAACCGTTTCTGATAAACCGGACCATATCGTTCCTGGTAGAGCATGCGACCGTAAACCGTCGTTAAGATATTTTGAA
>CAACXB010000191.1_pt1 | contig 13449 bp, 13 predicted proteins | sample 2275821 | NCBI WGS metagenome assembly CAACXB01 (sample SAMEA5312479, study PRJEB27640) | indoor metagenome | biome: indoor environment; feature: uncontrolled; material: tiles wood | place: Germany | collected 2014-07-07
TAAATTCATGATTTTCTTCCTCCACTTATAAGATGAACTGACTTAAGTCACGATCATCTGCTACTTTTCCGACGCGGTCCATGACATATTGTGGTGTGATGGTGACGTCTGTCTCTGGCATCTCTGCCGCTTCAAACGATAATTCTTCTAATACACGTTCCATGATGGTATATAAACGGCGAGCACCGATATTATCTGTTTCATCATTTACTTGTGCCGCAATCCGTGCAATTTGACGAATCGCGTCTTCGGTAAACGTGACATGGACTTGCTCCGCTCCAAGCAAAGCCTTGTATTGTTTCAGCAATGCTTGATTAGGCTCCGTCAAAATTTTAACAAAGTCATCTTCGGTCAGACTGTCGAGTTCCACCCGGATCGGAAAACGTCCTTGCAGCTCCGGAATCAAATCGGATGGTTTTGCCATATGGAAAGCCCCGGCTGCAATGAATAACATATGATCCGTCTTCACAGGACCATACTTCGTCACGACAGTCGATCCTTCGACGATTGGTAAGATATCACGCTGCACGCCTTCACGTGATACACCGGCGCTATCTTGCCCCTTCGTTGCAATCTTGTCGATTTCATCGACGAAGATAATTCCCATCTGTTCAGCACGACGAACAGCTTCATCGTGGACTTCATTTAAATCGAGTAATCGTTCCGCTTCTTCTGCTGTCAAAATCGGACGTGCCTCTTTGACACTCAGCTGACGTTTCTTTGTTTTTTTCGGCATGACTTGTCCGAGCATATCCTGCAGATTCGCAAGACCTTCCATACCTTGTTGTCCGGAGAACAAATCCATTTGGCGTTCTTCAATGTCCACATCAATCATGCGGTCTTCTAGTTGACCTTGAAACAATTGTTGACGAATGACGGATCGATCGGCTGTATCGCTGGCAGTTTCCTGCTCGGGCGGTTTTTGAGTTCCACCGAACAGCATCTCAAACGGATTTCCTCCGCCAAGACCAGTCGAAGCTTTTTTACCGACAAGGGCATCGACGATTCGTTCATTCGCAACCGCTTCAGCACGCTCTTTCAAAGCTTCCTTTTTCTCGTCTTTGACAAGCCGTAGTGAAGCTTCGACTAAATCACGGACCATTGATTCAACGTCACGTCCGACATAACCGACTTCCGTGAATTTCGTAGCTTCGATTTTAACGAACGGTGCACGGACCAGTTTAGCAAGTCGACGGGCAATTTCCGTTTTCCCGACTCCTGTCGGTCCGATCATCAAGATGTTTTTCGGTGTCACTTCATCACGCAGACTCGGATCGAGCAACTGACGGCGGTAACGATTTCGGAGTGCAATCGCGACGGCTCGTTTCGCGTCCGCTTGACCAATAACATGTTCATTTAGTTTTTCCACGATTTGTCTCGGTGTAAATTCATGCATCTGCACTTCCCCCAATCGTTTCTAAAATGATTTGATCATTCGTGAATACACATAACTCTCCTGCTGTTTCAAGAGCAGCGCGGGCGATTTCCTCGGCCGTCATGTGTGCAGCGTGCCGAGCCAGTGCCCGACCCGCGGCAAGCGCATAGTTTCCGCCTGAACCGATGGCCAAAATCCCGTCATCGGGTTCGATGACTTCTCCGTTACCTGAAACAAGAAGTAAATGTGTTCCATCCATGACAAGTAACAAAGCTTCCAGCTGGCGTAACATTTTATCGCCCCGCCATTCCTTTGCTAATTCCACGGCAGCTCGTTGCAGGTTCCCGTTGTACATCTCAAGTTTTGCTTCAAACTTTTCGAATAATGTAAACGCATCGGCTACACTTCCTGCAAACCCTGCAATCACTTTTCCACCATAGAGACGCCGGACTTTTTTTGCACTTTTCTTCATGATGACTTGATTACCAAAAGTCACTTGTCCATCCCCGCTCATTGCAGATTGACCGTTATGTTGAATCGCAAAAATCGTCGTTGCATGAAACATGCTATTTCCTCCCTTAGGCACGCGGATGCGCTTGCTGATAAACATGTCGTAGCCGCTCCGTCGTGACGTGTGTATATTGCCCTGTCGTCGATAATGAAGCATGCCCAAGCAATTCTTGCACCGCTCGTAAATCTGCTCCACGTTCCAGTAAATCGGTCGCGAAACTATGTCGTAAAGCATGTGGTGTCACATGTTTCGATAAAAAGGGATCTGCCTTTTTTAAGATTTTCCGAATCCCGTCCGTTGTCAAACGGCGACCTGAACGAGAAAGAAAAACGGCTTGTGCTTCATCCTCGGCCGGTTGTCGTTTCATCAAATACTCGGATAAGGCTTTTCTCGCAAATGATCCGATTGGTGTAATCCGTTCTTTTCGTCCTTTTCCGTATACATGCACATATTCCAAGTCCGGATCTAAATCTTTTACGTTCAATCCGGCTAATTCGCTGACACGCATTCCTGACGCATACAGCAACTCAATCAATGCCACATTCCGTACCCCTAATGAATCCGACGTTCGGAAAACTTCTAAAAATCGTTCGTATTCTGATGGCACTAAAAACGTCGGTAGCGTTTGGACACGTTTGGGTGCCTTCAATCCCTCAAAAGGATTGACGTCATTCGTATCCCGCGTCACAAAACGTCCGAACTGTTTCAAACAAGATACTTTTTGAGCGATCGTTGATTTAGATGCTTTTTGATCATAAAGAGCAAACAAATAACGCCGTGCAGTTGCCAATTCAATCGATCTCAGCTGATGATCGAGGCAAAAAGCGGCGTATTGTCGAAGTGTTTGATCATAAGAGCGGCCCGTATTTGGAGATAATTGACGCTCGATGTGTACATACCGTAAAAACGATTTTCGCAGTACGTCAAACTCTGAGTCTACTCCCATTGATGAGCCCCCTTCTAACCATTTCATACTCGAATCGCCCTTAGCATAGCACACCGTAAGTAGTCTGACAATAGACCAAAAACCGGAAAAATAACAAAATTATCACGCTTTTATGACAAATTAAGAAATGGGAGAAAAGAACGCTGAATTGCGCCTTCTCCCCCATCTTACTTACATATCGGTAAAGTCTTTGATTGCTTCCAATGCCCGCTCGGCAAGAAGCGCATATTTTTCTGGTTTCTTCATTCGACCGGTTTGGTTGGCAAGTCCCGGTACAAGTCCGAAGTTTGCATTCATCGGCTGGAAGTTCTTTCCTTCCGTCGTCGTGATGTAATGCGCCATCGCACCCATCATCGTTTCCTTCGGGAAGGCGATCGGCTCCGCTTCATTAACTAAACGAGCCGCATTGATACCTGCCGTCAAACCGGAAGCAGCTGATTCGACGTATCCTTCGACACCTGTCATCTGACCGGCAAAGAATAGATCCGGACGTGTTCGTGTCTGATACGTCGGTTGCAACAAGTTCGGTGAATTGACAAACGTATTCCGGTGCATGACACCATAACGAACGATTTCAGCATTTTCAAGACCTGGAATCAAACGGATGATCCGTTTTTGTTCGCCCCACTTCAGATGCGTTTGGAATCCGACGAGGTTAAACAATGTCCCGGCTGAGTTATCCTGACGAAGTTGAACGACGGCATACGGACGTTCACCCGTTTTCGGATCTTCAAGACCAACCGGCTTCATCGGTCCGAATAAAAGTGTCTTCGATCCGCGTGACGCTAATACTTCAAATGGCATGCATCCTTCGAAGTAGATTTCCTTCTCGAATTCTTTTAACGGAACGACTTCCGCTTGAATCAACTCATTGTGGAAATGCATAAACTCTTCTTCTGTCATCGGACAGTTCAAGTAAGCTGCTTCCCCTTTATCATAACGTGACTTTAAATATACTTTATCGCGGTCAATCGTATCGCCGTCAAGAATCGGTGCGGCAGCATCAAAGAAGTACAGGTAATCTTCTCCGGTGAACTGCTTAAGGGATTCGGATAAGGAGGCACTTGTTAAAGGACCTGTCGCGACGATGGTCGGACCATCCGGAATCGCTTCAAGTTCCTCATGATGAACCGTGACGTTCGGATGATTTTTTAACGTTTCCGTCACGTATCCGGCAAAGTCATGTCGATCGACAGCAAGCGCACCACCTGCCGGCACACTCGCAAGATCGGCAGCCTTGAGGATAAGTGAGTCGAGTTGTCGCATTTCTTCTTTTAATACACCGACTGCATTTGTCAGTTGATTAGCTCGAAGTGAGTTCGAGCAGACGAGTTCTGCAAATTGATCGGTATGGTGAGCAGGTGTCTGCTTGACTGGTCGCATTTCATATAAATCTACTTGTACACCACGTTTCGCAAGTTGCCATGCTGCTTCAGAACCTGCGAGACCGGCGCCGATTACGGTTACCCGTTTCATCGGTCATTCCTCCTCTTGCTCCTGATCGATGCGTGTTTCATGATGTCCGCAAGACGTACATTCTACTTTCACACCGTTCTTGATTTTCTTTTGTACCATCATACTGCTACAAACCGGACATGGTTCTTCGACCGGTTTATCCCATGAGACGAATTCACATTCCGGATAATTCGAACAGCCGTAGAATAAGCGTCCTTTTTTACTCCGGCGTTCCACGATCTCACCTGTTCCACACGTCGGACATTTAACACCAATCTCAACTTGAATCGGCTTCGTGTTCCGACATTCCGGGAAGTTTGAGCACGCCATGAATTTTCCATAACGGCCCATCTTGATGACCATCGCGTGTCCGCAGACTTCACAATCTTCTCCAGCCGGTTCGTCTTTAATTTCGATTTTTTCGATTTCGGCTTCTGCACGTGTCAGACGCTTTTCGAACGATTTATAAATCGGATCGACGACTTCCGTCCACTGCATGTCCCCTTTTTCGATTGCATCGAGCAACGCTTCCATATCCGCCGTAAATTGAACGGTGATGAATTCTTGGAAATAATCACTGATCATATCGATGACCAGTTCCCCGAGTTCGGTCGGCAGGAATTTTTTCTCTTCGAGCGTCACGTAACCACGTTTTTGGATCGTATCGAGTGTCGGCGCATACGTCGACGGACGACCAATCCCAAGTTCTTCCATCGCCCGGACGAGGCGTGCCTCGGTATACCGCGGTGGTGGTTGCGTAAAGTGTTGTTTCGGCTCAATCATTTCCTGCTCCAAGACTTCACCGTCTTCAAGCGGCGGCAACAAACCGTCCTTGACGTCCGTTACCGTCTCATCGTCTGTATCTTCAATATAGACTTTCATGAATCCGGCAAATTTGACCGTCGAACCGTTTGCCCGGAACATGACATCATTTGAGACCAAGTCGACTTTGACTGTATCGAGAACAGCCGGAGCCATTTGACTCGCAACGAACCGTTCCCAAATCAATTTGTATAACCGGAACTGATCGCGGGATAAATACGATTTGACAAGTTGCGGGTCACGCATCGTCGATGTCGGACGAACAGCTTCGTGGGCATCTTGCGAATTCGCTGCTTTTTTCTCTTTCCGTTTTTCGACAGCGATGTATTCTTTCCCGTATGCATTTTCGATGAACCCCTGCGCTTCGATGTTGGCGGTTTCGGATGTCCGGGTTGAATCGGTCCGCATGTACGTAATCAAACCGACCGTTCCTTCTTTGCCGAGCTCGATTCCTTCATATAATTGCTGGGCAATCATCATCGTCTTCTTCGCACGGAAGTTCAGCTTGCGAGCTGCTTCTTGTTGGAGCGAACTCGTCGTAAACGGCAAGGCTGGATTCCGGCGACGCTCTTTTTTCGTGACGGAGTCGACCGTGAAGGACTCTGAAAGTTTTGCCAATACTTCATTGACTTCCTCTTCTGAGTGCAATTCACGTTTCTTCCCGTCAATCCCGTAGAAGTTGGCTTCGAGCTTTTCACCATTGGCATCAAGCTCTAGTTTGATCGTCCAATATTCTTCTGGTAAAAAGGCATTGATTTCTTGCTCGCGGTCAATGATCATCTTCACGGCAACCGATTGAACACGTCCTGCTGACAAGCCCTTTTTAATTTTCTTCCAGAGTAACGGACTCATGCTGTAACCGACGAGACGGTCCAAGATACGCCGTGCCTGTTGTGCATCGACAAGATCGTAGTTGATCTTGCGGGGTCTCTTGAACGAATCTTTGATGGCGTCTTTCGTGATTTCATTAAAGACGACCCGGCATTCTGTCGATTCATCGACACCGAGGGCTTTCGCTAAATGCCAAGCGATTGCTTCCCCTTCGCGGTCCGGGTCGGCTGCGAGATAGATTTTTTGTGCTTTTTTAGCGGCCGTTTTTAATTCTTTTAAAACCGGACCTTTACCACGAATCGTAATATACTTTGGTTCATAATCATGTTCTACGTCAACACCCATTTGACTTTTCGGTAAGTCGATGACATGTCCCATCGAAGCTTTCACGGTATAGTTTGAACCGAGATAACGTTTGATGGTTTTTGCCTTTGCAGGTGATTCGACAATTACTAAATATTTTGCCATTACAATCGCTCCCTATTAGAGGCGTACTCGTATTTTAATCTCACTTATCATAGTAGTCTCGATTCCTATTTGTCAACGTTCATCAAGATACTTTTTGAAACTTCTTCCGGATTCAAGAGCGGAATCGCCCCTTCCGCAATCAGTTGATTTGTCCCTTGAAAGTGTTTTTCTGTTGGACAACCAGGGATACAATACACGTCTTTTCCCTGTTCCAGCGCGTGACCTGCCGTGTTCATCGTTCCGCTTTTCCGGGTTGCCTCAACGATAATCAATCCTGACGCCAGTCCCGAGATGATCCGGTTTCGTTCCAAAAACTGATATTTCTTGACTGGGGTTGAAGCGGGATACTCAGATAAAAGCAGTCCGGCTTGTTGAATCCGCTGGAACAGTCGTGAATGCCGGACGGGGTACAAGTAATCAAACCCGCTCGCTAACACAGCAATCGTCGCTTGATGATGTTTAAGGGAAAGACGATGTACAAGAGAATCAATGCCAAGGGCGCCACCTGACACCGTGACGAATGGAGACTCAAAAAAGGGACGTAAGAAAGATAAACGTTTTGAGTGAGAAGGAGAAGGTTGACGACTTCCGATGATACTGATCATCGGCTGTTGTAATAGGGAAGGATCACCGCTGAAGAAAAGACCATAAACGGGCTGAGGAATCTGAAGTAACGACATCGGGAAACACGGGTCTCCGGGAACAAGAAGGTTCGTTGGGACTTGATCCAATTGTAAGGCTTGCTGATAACGGTTTTTGATGGATCTTGACACGGGTAAATCCTCTACCGGTAAAAGACCGTACTGCTCGATCAAGACAACGATTGAATACGGAACCCGGCAAGTCGCAAAACGTGCATACAGTTCTCTGTCCATTCATTACGCTCCTTTTATATAGAAGAAAGCCGTCCTGATTAAATCAGGACAGCTGACATCTTGTTTAGTTCACAGTTGAACCTGTGACACATTCATCGTAAATACCGGCTTCTTTGATGACACGAATCAACGTCTCACCGATGATAGCTGGCGTTTCTGCTACTTCGATACCATTGGCACGAAGTGTTTTGATTTTTTCTGCAGCAGTTCCTTTACCGCCTGAAATGATTGCACCGGCATGACCCATCCGTTTGCCTTCAGGTGCTGTTTGTCCACCGATGAATCCGATGACCGGCTTCGTCATGTTGGCTTTGACCCACTCAGCCGCTTCTTCTTCTGCCGTTCCACCGATTTCACCCAGCATGATGACGGCTTTTGTTTCCGGATCTTCATTAAACGCTTTAAGCGTATCAATGAAATCTGTTCCGTTGACCGGATCGCCACCGATTCCTACTGCTGTTGATTGACCAATTCCTGCTGTCGTCAATTGATGAACTGCTTCGTACGTCAATGTTCCAGAACGTGAAACGATTCCAACGTGACCTGGAGTATGAATGTATCCTGGCATGATCCCAAGTTTCGCAACGCCTGGCGTAATCACACCCGGACAGTTTGGTCCGATCAGACGGACTGGTTTTCCGTCTAGATAACGTTTTACTTTAACCATATCAAGAACCGGAATTCCTTCCGTGATACAAATGATCAAAGCGATGTTTGCATCCGCTGCTTCCATGATGGCATCCGCTGCAAATGCAGGCGGTACATAGATGATTGAAGCATTGGCAGCTGTCTTTTCGACTGCCTGAGCTACTGTATCGAAGACCGGTACTCCTAATACTTCCGTTCCACCTTTACCTGGTGTCACGCCACCGACGAGGTTCGTTCCGTAATCAATCATCTGTTCGCCGTGGAACATCCCTTGATTCCCTGTAATTCCTTGAATGATGACTTTTGTTGATTCATTTACCCAAATACTCATCCTTAGCTCCCCCTTACTTCACGAGCGCAGCAATTTTTTCTGCGCCGTCTGCCATTGATGTAGCTGCTGTAATCGCTAGACCTGAATCTTTGAGAATTTGTTTCCCGGCATCGACATTTGTACCTTCGAGACGAACGACGAGTGGCAATTCTAAGCCCACTTCTTTTGTTGCGGCAACGATACCTTCTGCAATGACGTCACACTTCATGATTCCACCAAAGATGTTAACGAAAATCCCTTTGACGTTCTCATCCGATAAAATCAATTTAAAGGCTTCTGTTACTTTTTCTTTTGTCGCACCGCCACCGACATCAAGGAAGTTTGCTGGATCGCCGCTGAAATGCTTGATGATATCCATCGTCGCCATCGCGAGACCTGCACCGTTGACGAGACATCCGATGTTTCCGTCGAGTGCGATATAGTTTAAGTCATTTTTAGAAGCTTCCACTTCACGTGGATCCTCTTCTGACTCGTCACGGAGTGCAACGACATCCGCATGACGGTATAACGCGTTTGAATCAAAGTTGAGTTTTGCATCAAGTGCCAAGACATCACCGTCTTTTGTTGTGACGAGTGGATTGATTTCAGCAATCGAGCAGTCTTTATCGACGAAGAATGTATACAATTTTGTGACCATACCGACGAATTTATTGACAAGTTTAACCGGAACACCCATTGCAAACGCCAATTTACGCGCTTGGAAGGCTTGTAAACCAACTGCCGGATCAACCACTTCTTTGATGATTTTTTCCGGAGTTGCTTCTGCGACTTCCTCAATATCCATTCCGCCTTCACTTGAACCCATGATGACGACACGTCCCGTTACACGGTCAAGGACAATCCCGAGATAGTATTCCTTGTCAATCGCGCAACCTTCCTCAACAAGAAGACGTTGGATGACTTTACCTTCTGGACCTGTTTGATGCGTGACGAGTGTTTTGCCGAGTAACTCTGTCGCGAATTCTTTCACTTCTTCTTGCGATTTTGCCAATTTAACACCACCGGCTTTACCGCGACCCCCTGCGTGAATCTGTGCTTTTACGACTTTGATCGGACCTGACAATTGTTCTGCTGCATCGACTGCTTCTTCAACTGTAAATGCTGCAATTCCGTTCGGAACAGGTACACCGTACGAACGAAGTAACTCTTTTGCCTGATATTCATGTACATTCATGAAAAAATCCCCCTTAACCCCTTTAGTTTCGGCTCTTTCATTGTAGTTAAAATTGGAAGCGCTGTCTATCGTTATCGACCGAAAGCATTTATTTCTTCGAAATTCCTGTTTGATCGAGTTGATATAAAAAGGCGAATAACTCGGCAATGACCCCATATAATTCATTTGGAATTTGCTCTGAGACTTGGACGGCGTCGAGCAATGTGACCAACGTCTCGTCTTGCCGTATCGGAATACCGTGTTGGAGAGCTTCTTCGAGAATTCGCTCCGCCACCCGTTCTGATCCTTTCGCGACGACCTTAGGAGCCTGCATCTGTTCTTCATATGATAAGGCGATGGCTTTTTTCATATCTGATAATCCACCCTTCCGTTTCGATCCGTCGGTTGGAACGATATCCGTTCTTTTTCCGCTTCTATTTGTTCGAAGCGGATCAAATCATATCCCTGCTCGTACAGACGTTGTTCGATGGTCGGCTGATAGTGGGACATAAAAGCGGCAATCCGGTCATCCGGATGAAAAACGGAAATCGCGATTTTTCGATCCGTGATTAATAAATCCAATGCAATTTCGCCGACTTTCGGCAGTTTTAAGTAAAAAGCAATTCGTGCGTGATCCGGATTAAATTCTTTTTGATCAAAGGGTGCCTCCATCGTGACGTCGACTTCTTCGAAAGGACCAAATTGCGGTAATTGAAACAAAAATATACCGCGTCCGGTTTCATTCGTTGCTTGAATGACCTGTTGGGCCAGCACCTGATCACTCGTCTTCCGGTCGAGCTGCCCCTCTGTTGTACCATCCGCACTCCGAGCGAGTTGAACCAACTCGATGATGGCTTGTTTGAAGGCTGTTCCGGATCCCTCCATCACTTTTTGACCCAGCTGTTGCAACACCTCTCGTGTCGTTTGCGGGACGGATTCCGCTGAAAGTGGAGCAATCCGATCAAATGTCGGAAGCACCGGTAATTTCGGAGAACTGGTTTCCTGTGAAACAATTTTTAAAACGGGCTGTCCATCTGTACTCGTGACCAGAAACCGGTAGGTCGCTCCTTCTTTTAGCTCGGCTGTCGTTCCCGCCGTCAAGACACGTTGTCCGACTTGCAGTTCCATCAGACCGTCCGGAAGCAGTTTCAATACTTTACCGATGACGTTTGCCCCTTCACGCAACGGTTGGTTAGCCGAATCAATAATTTTAAAGGGCAATAAGGCACGATGCTCAATCTGCACGATAGCTCACCTCCTAAAGTCGGTCGAGGACCGGTTTAAATGTCTTCCGGTGAATCGGCGTCACACCTACACGGTCGAGTGCCTGTAAGTGTTGTGCCGTCCCGTATCCGGCATGTTGGTCAAAGCCATACTCCGGATAGATCATGGCGTATTGTTCCATCATCGTATCCCGTGTTTCTTTCGCGACGACACTTGCTGCTGCAATCGAGATGCTCCGGGCATCCCCTTTGATCAAGGATTCCTGTGGGAGATCGACATCAAGCGTCATCGCGTCCACTAACAGGGCATCCGGCGTCAATTGAGCGACAGCCTGCTGCATAGCCTGTTTAGAGGCCTGGTAAATGTTGATCCGGTCAATCTCTTCCGGTTCGACGATACCGATTGCGACTTCTGCGACTTCCTGAATATGCTCATATGCAGCAAGTCGTTGTTTTTTCGACATCTGTTTTGAATCTGTCAGCCCGGGATGATAAAAATCCACTGGTAAAATAACAGCTGCTGCGACGACCGGACCCGCAAGCGGTCCCCGACCGACCTCATCCACTCCAGCAATACGCTGGTGACCTTGCGCGCGGTACTGGTCTTCAAAACACGATCGTTCTTGAAACTGAAGTCGTTGTTGCTCTTCGTTTAACAACCGGCGTTCTGCTTGTTTCAGGGCAGCGACGACTCCTTTTCGGGTATCTTGTGCGAACTCGATTTTTACTTGTTCAAATTCTCCCTGTGAGACGATTGCTAATCGTGCTTTGATTTCAGTAATGTTCATGATTTGACTCCTTTTCGAAAAAAGCTTGGATTTCTCATCTCGAGAAGTCCAAGCCTGTCTTATTCTGTAACAGTCGCCCACTCTTCGACGGTCTCGAGCGTAACCCGACCAATTTTCTCCGTTCGGAGCTCGTGAAGTAACATTTCACTTGTCCGCTCAAAGTCGACATAGCCGCCGGTTACGAAACCACGGTTTTTTCCGATGGCTTCTAATACATCAACAGCTTCTCCCGTGATTTCCTTGAGACGATAACGCAGTTTTAATTGTTCCGGATAACGAGTCATCAACTCACGGATTGCAAACAAGGCAATATCATCAATATTCAGGATATCATCCTTAATGGCGCCCGTTGCCGCTAACCGGTAGCCGACAAGCTGGTCATCAAACTTCGGCCAGAGAATTCCCGGTGTATCAAGCAGTTCCATCTCACCCGTCTTCATTTTGATCCATTGTTGACGTTTCGTCACACCTGGACGGTCGCCTGTAATCGCGATGTTCCGTCCAGCCAACCGATTGATCAACGTTGATTTCCCGACGTTCGGAATTCCGATGATCAAAGCTCGAATCGCACTTGGATTCCGCCCTTTATCCCGCATCCGGTCATGTTTGTCTTTCATCAGGCGTAAGGCACCTTCATGAATCTGTCCTAACCCTTTGTTATGCTTCGCATCGACTGCGATGACGTCGACACCATCCTTCCGCAGTGCCTGCATCCACTTTTCGGTCAGACGGGCATCAGCCATGTCTGATTTATTCAGGACGATCAGTCGCGGTTTTCCTGCTGTGATTTGTTCGACCATCGGATTACGGCTCGACATCGGTAACCGCGCATCCACCAATTCGATGACGACATCAATCAACTTTAATTTTTCCGTGACTTCACGGCGTGCTTTCGCCATGTGTCCCGGGAACCATTGTATTGTCATTTCTTCCACCTCAAGTTTTCATAGTGCTTGGACTGCTAATAATGAACGATTTATACATCGTGTCTCGTGTGACCGATCCACTGCCTGTTCGAGAGAAACGATCCATTCTCTAGTATACGCAACTTTTAGCCAGAAAAGAACCCTGTGCCGGTCCGAACAAAAAAACGGAGTCCACATGCAGTGAACTCCGTTTCTTAATTACTTGCTGAAATCATCAATTGACCGATCGAACATCATTAAACGGATAAAAAACGAAATTCGTCGTACCGACGATTTGGTCTTCGTCTACAAAACCGATGTCCCGGCTGTCTTTCGAGTTTTGACGATTATCTCCCATTACAAATACTTTTCCTTTGGGAACGGTCGTTTGTGCTGTTTTTTCTTCCAATGTAAAGTCTTCTGTTAACGGAACACCGTTCATCTGCGCCTTAAACTCGTTCAGATAAGGTTCCTCGACTTTTTTATCGTTGACGTATAACGTATCATCTTTGTAGTACATCGTATCACCTGGAACAGCAATCACACGTTTGATGTAATCCCGTGTTTCCGTTGCATGGAAGACGACGATGTCTCCCCGTTCCGGTTCATTGAAATAATAAGGAACCTTATTGACAATCATTCGGTCCGAATTGTGTAACGTCGGCATCATCGATTCGCCGTCTACAATGACCGGAACGAATAAAAACGTTCGGATGATGAACGCAATTACGAGCGCCACGACCAGCGCCTTGATCCAACTAAATAACTCCTTCACGCGTTCCACTCCTTCAACTCAATCTCTTGCCTAAACCTAGTATACGCATAAACGGTAAAAAAAAGAAGCTTGTCCGGAGACAAGCCACTTTTTCACATGATTAACGACGAATTTCTTTAATACGAGCCGCTTTACCGCGAAGGTTACGGAGGTAGTAAAGTTTCGCACGACGGACTTTACCGTAACGAACGACTTCGATTTGCGCAACACGTGGTGAGTGAAGCGGGAATGCACGCTCAACGCCAACTCCGTAAGAAATCTTACGAACTGTAAACGTTTCGCTGATGCCGCCACCGTGACGTTTGATGACTACGCCTTCGAAAAGCTGGATCCGCTCACGCGT
>CAACXB010000486.1_pt1 | contig 13414 bp, 9 predicted proteins | sample 2275821 | NCBI WGS metagenome assembly CAACXB01 (sample SAMEA5312479, study PRJEB27640) | indoor metagenome | biome: indoor environment; feature: uncontrolled; material: tiles wood | place: Germany | collected 2014-07-07
GGTCAATACTTCATCAACGAACGTTGGTTAGGTGGAACACTCACGAACTTCTCTACAATCAAAAAACGTATCAACCGTTTAAAACAACTCGAAAAAATGGAAGAGAACGGTACATTCGAAGTTCTTCCTAAAAAAGAAGTCATCATTCTTAAAAAAGAAATGACTCGTCTTGAGAAATTCCTCGGCGGTATCAAAGATATGCCAGGCGTTCCAGATGCACTCTTCATCGTTGACCCACGCAAAGAGCGTATCGCGATTGCAGAAGCACACAAACTCAACATCCCAATCGTTGCGATCGTTGACACAAACTGTGATCCGGACGAAATCGACTACGTCATCCCAGCAAACGACGATGCGATCCGTGCAGTCAAATTGCTTACTGGTAAAATGGCTGACGCAATCCTCGAAGTTAAACAAGGCGAAGATAACGTAGCACCTGAAACTACTGAAGAAGTAGTAGCAGACGCTGAGTAATTCGTGATGCCAGGTGATAAAGGGAATTGACCTTTTATCACCTTTTTTTTGAAAATAAGGACGTTATAAGGAGGAATATCGAATGGCTATTACAGCAGCTATGGTAAAAGAACTTCGTGAAAAAACTGGTGCAGGGATGCTTGACTGCAAAAAAGCACTCGTCGAAGCTGATGGGGACATGAACGCAGCAATCGACTTCTTGCGTGAAAAAGGAATCGCTAAAGCAGCAGCTAAAGGCGACCGGATTGCAGCAGAAGGTTTGACAGCTGTCGCAGTTAACGGCAACAAAGCAGCACTTGTTGAAATCAACTCGGAAACTGACTTCGTTGCGAAAAACGAACGTTTCCAATCACTCGTTCAAAACATTGCAGACGCAGTACTCCGCAATGGTTCTGAAACGGCTGAAGCAGCACTTGCTTCTGAATACGAAGCAGGAAAAACAATCGACACATACATCTCAGAAGAAGCATCAACAATCGGAGAGAAAATTTCACTTCGTCGTGTAGCGCTCTTCGCTAAAGAAGACAACGCAGCATTCGGTTCTTACCTCCACATGGGTGGTCGTATCGGTTCTGTCGTCGTCGTCGAAGGCACAACAGACGAAACTGTTGCAAAAGATATCGCAATGCACATTGCTGCAGCGCGCCCACTTTACGTCGACCGTTCTTCTGTCACAGAAGAAGAAAAAGCACGTGAAGAAAAAGTTCTTACAGAGCAAGCACTCAACGAAGGCAAACCTGCTAACATCGTTGAGAAAATGATTGCTGGTCGTATGAACAAATTCTACGAAGAAATCTGCCTCGTTGACCAAACATTCGTCAAAGATCCAGACTTCAAAGTTGGTAAATATGTAGAATCTAAAGGCGGAAAAATCGTTTCATTCGTACGCTTCGAAGTTGGAGAAGGTATGGAGAAACGTGAAGAAAACTTCGCTGAAGAAGTAATGAACCAACTTAAAAAATAAGAATCAGGATTTCCTGATGACAAGAGAAGGAACACGTATGCTTCAATCCACTTTCGTGTGGAAGTGGGTCGTGTTCCTTTTTTACGGAATTTAGCAAGGGGGACATAGTCATGCAACCGAAATATAACCGGATTGTGTTAAAATTGAGCGGAGAAGCGCTCGCAGGAGATCAAGGGTTCGGAATTCATCCTGGGATTGTCAATTCGATTTCGAATCAAATTAAAGAACTAGTCGAATTGAACGTAGAAGTCGCAGTCGTCGTAGGTGCAGGAAACATTTGGCGCGGTAAGACGGGAGCGGAGCTTGGGATGGACCGGGCAAATGCCGATTATATGGGGATGCTTGCGACCGTCATGAACTCGCTCGCTTTACAAGATAGCCTGGAATCCGTTGGTGTCGAAACACGTGTTCAGACGTCGATTGAAATGCGACAAGTCGCTGAACCATACATCCGCCGTCGGGCAATGCGTCATCTTGAAAAAGGACGGGTTGTTATCTTTGCAGCCGGAACAGGGAATCCGTATTTCTCAACAGATACGACAGCGGCGCTTCGGGCAGCTGAAATCGAGGCGGAAGTCATCTTAATGGCGAAAAACAACGTCGATGGCGTCTACTCGGCTGATCCAAATGTTGATCCAGATGCGAAGAAATTTGAGACATTATCTTACTTGGATGTTCTTAAAGACGGTCTTCAAGTCATGGATTCAACGGCAACATCACTTTGTATGGACAATGACATCCCGCTCATCGTATTCTCGTTGATGGAAGAAGGAAACATTAAACGAGTCGTCATCGGTGATGAAATCGGGACACTTGTAAGGGGGAAATAACATGTCACAAGCAATCATGAAACAAGCAGAAGAACGGATGGAGAAAGCACATCTGTCATTGAAAAAAGAACTTGCGACGTTACGTGCAGGACGTGCGAACGTATCAATCCTTGATCCGGTTCAAGTGGACTACTATGGTTCACCGACACCACTCAATCAAGTCGCAAACGTCAACACACCGGAAGCGCGTTTGATTTTGATTACACCGTGGGATAAATCGATGGTGACAGAAATTGAAAAAGCGATTCAACGTGCAGACCTAGGGCTTGCTCCTTCTTCGGACGGGACAGTCATTCGATTAGCGATTCCACCATTGACAGAGGATCGTCGGAAAGAACTCGTGAAACTTGTCAAAAAGTACACGGAAGAAGGAAAAGTCGCTCTTCGGAACATTCGTCGTGATACGAACGAACAACTGAAAAAACAAGAAAAAGACGGCGTGTTGACTGAAGATGACCTCCGCGGTTACACAGAAGACGTTCAAACATTAACGGACAAATTCGTTAAAGTACTTGATCAAACGGCGACGGATAAAGAACAAGAAATTATGGAAGTATGACACGTAATATTGTCAGGTTGGGGACTCTTTGTCACACGAAGAGTCCCTTTCTTCTTAAACTAAACGAGGGGAGGAAGAAGTAAATGTTTCAATGGTTAAATCAGACTAAAGAAGTAATTGAACAACAAGTTCCTGAACATATTGCGATTATTATGGATGGAAACGGACGTTGGGCAAAAAAACGAGGCCTTCCCCGTATCATGGGGCATCGTGAAGGGATGAAATCTGTCCGGGAAGTTGTTCGGACGGCAAATGAATTAGGTGTGAAAAGTTTGACGTTATATGCTTTTTCAACCGAAAACTGGACGCGTCCTGAAGAAGAAGTCAGTTTCCTGATGAAACTGCCGGCCCAATTTTTAGAGTCGGATCTTAAAGATTTGAATGAACGGAACGTCAAAGTCGAAGTGGCGGGAGAAATTTCGCGTCTGCCGATTTATACACGGGAAGCCGTTCAACAAGCCAAAACGGATACAGCGGACAATACAGGACTTCGGTTGATTTTTGCCCTCAATTATGGAGGACGGGATGAAATCGTTCAAGTCATGCAAAAAATCGCTGAAAAAGTGCAAGCCGGTGTATTGCGGCCTGACATGATTACGAACGAAGTCATTGAACAAGAATTAATGACAGGTTCGATGACAGATGTCGATCTCGTCATTCGTACGAGTGGGGAACAACGACTTTCCAACTTTTTATTATGGCAAGCTGCCTATGCCGAATTTTACTTTACAGATGTCTTATGGCCCGAGTTCCGGCGTGACCAGTTCTTAGCGGCGATTGAAGACTATAATCAACGGACGCGTCGTTTTGGCGGAGTCTGACTAAACGAGGACATATCTTATGAAAACACGAATTATTACAGGAATATGGGCAGGTGCCATCTTTTTAGTATTGCTTTATCTAGGAGGACTCCCATTCCTTGCTTTCATGGCAATTTTGACAATCATCGGGTATACCGAACTGATTAAAATGCGACAATTGTCGTTCAAGTCAATTCCGGTCCTGTTGTTCGGAGCGGGAACATTACTTCCGTTCATCGGGTTGTATGAACAGGCCAGCGAACAGTCGCTGTCACTCGGGCTGTCTCCGATTGCATGGGGCATGTTAATTGTCTTGATCGGTTTATTTTGGACAGTGTTCTCCAAAAACGTATTCACCTTCGACGATGTGGCCTTTTTGCTGTTGACTGCAGTCTATGTCGGAATAGGGTTCGCATCGTTTACGTACATTCGGTTGCTTGAAAACGGTTTGACGTTTTCCTTACTGATCATCTTACTGATCTGGTTCACGGATTCGGGTGCTTACTTCGTTGGGAAAAGTCTGGGGAAAACAAAATTGTGGCCAGCCATCAGCCCCAATAAAACAGTTGAAGGAGCACTCGGTGGTGTCGTTCTTGCGATCGTACTCGGAGTGGTGTTTGAACTGATTCACCCGACAGTCGGTCTCGGAACTGTCGTATTGTTGGCACTGATCGTTGCCGTCGTCGGTCAATTAGGCGATTTAGTCCAGTCAGCGTATAAACGTCATTATGGCGTAAAAGATTCCGGAGCATTATTACCCGGACACGGTGGGATTCTTGACCGGTTCGACAGTATGATCATTGTCTTTACCGTTCTGATTGTACTCGGTATATTCGGATAAGGAGGAAAAAGGATGAAACAGGTTAGTATCATTGGGGGAACTGGATCAATCGGGACCCAAACGTTAGATGTCATCGCAGCAAATCCAGACCGTTTCCAACTGGTCAGCTTTGCGTTCGGGAAAAACATCGAGGTTGCCTTACCCTGGCTGAATCGTTTACGTCCGGAGCTGGTAGCTGTCTTAGACGAGACAGTAAAAGAACAACTCGAAGCTGTTCTTGATTACGCGCCAACAGTGCTCGTCGGTGAAGAAGGATTGATTGCTGTCGCAACAGCAGAACAAGCGGATATCGTCATTACAGCCGTCGTCGGTGCCGTCGGGCTTCGTCCTACGCTTGCCGCCATTGAAGCGGGAAAAGCGATCGGGTTGGCAAACAAAGAAACACTAGTGACAGCCGGACACCTCGTCATGAAAAAAGCACGTGAAAAAGGTGTCGCTATTCTTCCGGTCGATAGTGAACATGCCGCGATTTTCCAATGTCTGAATGGCGAACGTCGCCAAGACGTCCGACAAATCATCTTAACCGCATCCGGCGGCAGTTTCCGTGATCAAACACGGGAACAGTTGGCAAACGTAACAGTCGAGCAGGCGCTAAACCATCCGAACTGGTCAATGGGGGCCAAAATTACGATTGATTCGGCGACGATGATGAACAAAGGATTTGAAGTCATCGAAGCGCACTGGTTGTTTGATGTCACGTACGATGAAATCGATGTCGTCCTTCACCGGGAATCCATCATCCACTCGATGGTCGAATTCAATGATGGTGCGGTTATGGCGCAACTCGGGATGCCGGATATGCGTGAACCGATTCAATATGCCCTTACATATCCGTCCCGCCTTGAAATCAAAGGGGGAGAACGGTTAAACTTAAAACAAATCGGACGCCTGAATTTTGCGGAAGCTTCATTTGAACGTTATCCATTGCTTCGTCTTGCGTTTGAAGCAGGACGTGCGGGTGGATCGATGCCTTCCGTGCTCAATGCTGCGAACGAACAAGCTGTTGACCGTTTTTTAAAAGGGGAAATCAGCTTTTTAGAAATTGAAGCGAGCGTCGAGGCGGCTCTTCAAGCACATGAAAACATCGAAGATCCGTCTTTGGACCAGATTTTAGAGTCGGATCGTTGGGCCCGTGCGTTTGTTGCGTCCCTCTCACTCGCTAATTAAGGATGGGATAACAATGACGACCTTTATATCAATCGTATTGATGTTCGGTGTACTTGTTGCCGTGCATGAATGGGGTCATCTCGTCATGGCAAAACGGGCAGGAATCCTCTGTCGCGAATTCGCCATCGGATTTGGTCCGAAAATTTTTTCTTTTTTCAAAAATGAGACGTTGTACACGATTCGCCTGTTACCAATTGGTGGATATGTCAAAATGGCCGGGGAAGAACCGGAATTCGTTGAAGTCAAACCGGGGCAAACAATCGGCTTGGGACTTCGTGACGGTATCATTGAGACGATGTATTTGGATGCTTCCCGTCCGGAGGCGGATCAAGTCGTAACCGTCGAAAAAATTGATTTGTTGCATAAGCTAGAAGTCATCGCCTTACAAGATGAAGTATCGGCACGTTACCCTGTCTCGAAGACGGCATTTCTTGTCGAAGGACAAACCAAAACTCAAATCGCGCCATACGATCGAACGTTTGGATCAAAATCCGTTTTCAAACGTGTCCTAGCCATTGCGGCAGGTCCGGCCATGAACTTTGTTCTCGCGTTTGTTATCTTGTTCGGCTTAGCATTGTATAATGGTTCACCGACCGGAGAAAGTGTCATTGGAACGGTGCAAAAAGAATCTCCGGCTGATAAGGCAGGTCTTGTCGAAGGAGACCGGATTGTTTCCGTCAATGGAACAGAAACGGATAAATGGACGGATTTACGGGCCGGGTTCCAAGATCAGGCCGGAAAAAAGACAACCGTCGTCTACGAACGAGATGGTCAGGAGCAAACGACGTCCATCACACCGAAGGTACAACAGCAAGGTGATCAAAAAGTTGGAATCATTGGTGTGACGAATGAGACAGAAAAATCATTTGGAACAGCCTTACAGACAGGTATTTCCGAAACATGGCGGATGTCGACATTGATCGTCGGAGCTGTCGGAGATCTCGTAACGGGTGTCGTCGGCGTCGATCAATTATCCGGTCCGGTCGGAATCGTCAAAATGACGGATCAAGTTGCGGACAGCGGATTTTCCATGTTGCTGACATGGACTGCATTGCTTTCAGTCAACTTAGCAGTATTCAACTTATTACCACTACCTGCTTTAGACGGTGGCCGATTATTGTTCCTGTTTTTAGAAGCGTTGCGCGGGAAACCGGTCGATCCGCAAAAAGAAGGATTAGTCCATTTTGTTGGATTTGCACTTTTGATGCTCTTGATGTTGGTCGTCACATGGAACGATATCCAGAAGTTCTTTTAAATTATTAGTCAAAGGGGTTCACGACTCACATGAAACAATCCAAATTATTTATGCCTACTTTACGTGAAGTACCATCCGATGCAGAAGCCATCAGTCATCAGCTTTTGTTACGGGCAGGGTTTATGCGTCAAAATGCAGCCGGAATCTATTCGTATCTTCCACTGGCGAAACGCGTCCTGTCGAAAATCGAGACGATCATTCGTCAAGAAATGGAGGGAGCTGGTGCGCAGGAATTGTTGATGCCAGCTATTCAACCAGCAGAACTATGGGAAGAAACCGGACGCTGGGATATTTACGGTCCGGAACTGATGCGTTTGACGGACCGTCACGATCGACGGTTTGCGCTTGGTGCGACACATGAAGAGTTGATTACGTCCATCGTCCGTGATGAGCTGAACTCCTATAAAAAATTACCGGTCAACTTGTTCCAGATTCAAATGAAGTACCGGGATGAACGCCGTCCACGGTTCGGATTACTCCGTGGCCGTGAATTCATCATGAAAGATGCCTATTCGTTCCATTCGTCGCAAGAGAGTTTGGAAGAAGAATATCAAAATATGTTTAATGCCTATACAAAAATCTTCACACGTGTCGGACTCGAGTTCCGTCCGGTCGTCGCAGATTCCGGTGCGATTGGCGGTAGTGGAACACATGAATTCCATGCCTTGGCTGCTATCGGCGAAGATACGATCGTGTATTCTGATCAGTCGGATTATGCGGCGAACCTGGAGATGGCAGAATCGGTCGATCAGTACACGAAACAAGATAAAGCATCAGAAGCATTAGAAGAAGTTCACACAGGTGACGCCAAAACAATTGAAGCTGTCAGTGCAGTACTTGGATTACCGGAACAGGAGTCGATCAAAACGGTTGTCTTCAAAACGGAAGAAGGTCTTGTCATGGCGCTCGTCCGTGGTGATCATGAAGTCAATGACATTAAACTGAAGAATTACCTCGGTGCTCTCGATATTATGATGGCAACGGATGAAGAAATCGAGCAGGCACTCCATTCGACACCGGGAACGCTCGGACCGATTGGGGCCGACATGAAGGTTGTTGCGGATTATGCAGTGCGGGCATTAACAAATTCTGTTTGCGGCGCGAACAAGCCGGAAACGCATTACGTGCATGTTGAGCCAAACCGCGACTTTGAAGCAGAATACACAGATTTACGATTCGTCGAAGAAGGTGACCTCTCACCGGACGGACAAGGACACGTCAAGTTCGCTCGAGGAATCGAAGTCGGACAAGTCTTTAAACTCGGGACACGTTATTCAGAGGGCATGAATGCTACGTTCCTTGATGAAGGCGGGAAAGCCCAACCGTTGATCATGGGTTGTTACGGGATTGGTGTCTCGCGGACGATGTCTGCCGTCGTCGAGCAACATTACGATGAACGCGGCATCATCTGGCCAAAAGCCATTGCACCATTTGATGTTCATTTGATTGCCGTCAACGGTAAAAATGCAGAACAAATGCAAGTGGCGGAAACGGTCTACCATGACCTGACGGCCGCCGGATTCTCGGTTCTCTTTGACGATCGGAAAGAACGTGCCGGCGTCAAATTCGCCGACGCAGACTTGATTGGACTGCCTGTAAGAATCAATGTAGGTAAAAAAGCACCGGACGGTATCGTGGAACTGAAAGCACGACGCGGTGGAGAAGCAGAAGAAATTCAACAAGCAGATCTTCTTGAAGCTGTTCGTTCGCTTTATGAAGGTTTACAATAAGTAATGGGAACGGTCACTTTTCGTAAAGTGACTGTTTTCTTGTCTCACACCCATTCGCCCCTTGGGCAATCTGCAAGAGGAGGAGGAGTGGCTGTCATGGTGTGAAGCAACAACGACAGCACAAATGCGAGTGGATACACAACAACGCATGTCGCTCTTGATGAGCGATTTAGAATTACCAACCGGCATCGTTGAAGAATTTTTTACAGATGCTTCACTTGAAAAATTACGGGTCCAAAAAGCAACCGCGACATGGACTTTCCATATCCGACTGCTACAGGTCTTACCTCAAAACGTTTATCAGATGTTTTACAGTCGGCTGAAAAGCCGTTACCAACAGTTTGCGGAGGTCAAATTACTGCTTGAATCCGAGCAACGTCCCGACGCTAAACTATTTATTGATTACTGGCCGTATATCGTCGAGGATTTGGCTGATGCCTCGTCAGCGATGCGGAGTCATCTAAGCCGTGTTTTGCCGGAGTACCGGGACAATAAACTATTTATTCCGGTTCGAAGTGAACCGGAAGCCGGATTCCTGAAAAATGATCTTTGCGGTGAAATGCAATTATTATACGGGGCATACGGGTTCCCGAAATTTGTGTGTGAACCGGTCGTCCAGATGGATCAAACTGAGCAGGAAGAATTACGGAATCAGGTTAAACAGGAGGATATTGATGAAGCAAAACGAATGCTTGAACTTCAATTCAAACGGGAACAATCCCGTGACGATGACGAAGGACCAATTGATATCCGGATTGGAAAACCGATTCAAGACGAAGTGGTACCGATTAAGACGATTCAAGATGAAGAACGCCGGATTGCAATCCGGGGACTTGTTTTTGCGGCAGAAAGTCGGGAACTCCGCAGCGGAAAAACAATCTTTACATTTAAACTGACCGACTATACGGATTCTTTGGTCGTCAAAATGTTTGCCCGTGACGAGACCGATGTCAAAATCCTGTCGGCTATCAAAAAAGGCATGTGGATTCAAGTAGCGGGCCGTGTCGAATTTGATACGTTCTTGCGTGACTTGTGTATGATGATCGCCCAGTTGTCCGAAGTCAAAATGGAACTGCCGGCCGATCCATGGGCGGGTGAGAAACGGGTCGAGTTACATGCCCATTCCCAAATGAGTCAGATGGATGCTGTCATGAACGTGACGAAATATGTGGAGCGAGCAGCTGCCTGGGGGCACCCGGCAGTCGCCATCACTGATCACGCGGGGGCGCAAAGCTTCCCGGATGCGTATTATGCCGGAAAGAAAAACAACATCAAGGTGTTATACGGGATTGAAGCGAACGTCGTCAACGACGGGGTTCAGGTCGCGTATCATCCGGTCGATCAGGACTTGGAAAAAGCAACGTTTGTCGTTTTTGACGTCGAGACCACCGGATTGTCTGCGATGTATAACAAAATCATCGAGTTAGCCGCTGTTAAGATTTACGATGGAGACATCATCGACAAGTTCGAAGCGTTTGCTGATCCAAAACATCTCTTGTCAGCGACAACGATTGATTTAACGGGAATTACCGATGAGATGGTCCGCGGAAAACCGGACCCGGAACAAGTCGTCAAGGAATTCATGGACTGGGCGGGGGATTCGATTCTCGTTGCCCACAATGCTTCCTTTGATATCGGGTTCTTAAATGCCACATTACGGTCCGGTAACCATGATGAATCGACTTTACCCGTCATCGATACGCTCGAACTCGCGCGTGTCCTGATGCCGAGTCTTAAAAATCACCGTTTGAATACGCTCGCGAAACGATTTGATATTGAATTGACCCAGCATCACCGGGCGATTTACGATGCGGAAGCGACCGGCTATTTGATGCTCAAACTACTGCAAATGGCGGACGAGATGTTTAATATGAAGACTCACCTTTCGCTTAACCGGGAGATGGGAAAAGATATTTCACGGGCACGTCCGTATCATGCGACGGTCTATGCCAAAAACCGGACAGGTCTGAAAAACTTGTATCAGCTGATTTCGCTGGCGCATACGAAACACGTCCACCGTGTCGTCCGGACACCGCGTTCGCAACTCGTTGCGCACCGGGACGGTTTGATCATAGGTTCGGCCTGTGACAACGGGGAAGTGTTTGATGCAGCCCTTAATAAATCAGATGAAGATTTGGCGAAGGTCATGCGTTTTTATGATTTCATCGAAATTCAGCCACCTGCGATGTACGGTCATTTAATCGAACGGGAAATCGTTCAAAATGAGTTGGAACTGCGGGATTTGATCAAAAAGGTCATCCGGGTCGCGGAAGAAAACGATATTCTGCCGGTAGCGACGGGCAATGTGCATTATCTGGACACACATGACGCCACCTATCGGGAAGTGTTGATTCGGACGCAGGGCGGCGCCAACATGCTGAATATGCGTAAACAATTGCCGCCGGCCCATTTCCGGACGACACAAGAAATGATGAGTGATTTTAAATTTTTAGGACCGGAACTGTCGGAGCGGCTTGTCATCATCAATAGTCAGAAAATCGCCGGCTGGTTTGAAAATATTGATATCATTCCAAAAGATTTGTTCACGCCTAAAATTGAAGGCGCGGATGAAGAGGTCCGGTCGTTGTCGTATGACATGGCGCATCGCATTTACGGCGATGTCCTGCCGGAAATCGTCGAAGCACGGCTCGAAAAGGAACTCAAATCGATTATCGGTCACGGATTTGCCGTCATTTATCTGATTTCGCACAAGCTCGTAAAAAAATCACTCGATGATGGATATCTCGTCGGATCCCGGGGATCGGTCGGTTCGAGCCTCGTCGCGACGATGACGGAAATCACGGAAGTCAATCCGTTACCACCGCATTACGTCTGTCCGAATTGTAAGGAGTCGGAATTCTTTGATGATGGATCGGTTGGTTCTGGATTCGACTTACCGGATAAAACGTGTAAGACGTGTGACGTGCCGTTAATCAAAGACGGGCACGATATTCCGTTTGAGACGTTCCTTGGATTCAAAGGGGATAAAGTACCGGATATTGATTTAAACTTCAGTGGAGAATACCAGCCGAAAGCCCACGCCTATACAAAAGTCTTGTTTGGTGACGACTATGTGTACCGAGCCGGGACAATTGGTACGATTGCCGAGAAAACGGCTTACGGCTACGTCAAAGGATATCAGTCTGAAAATGATTTAAACTACCGGAATGCTGAAGTCGACCGGCTCGTCAGCGGTGTGACCGGTGTCAAACGGACGACGGGTCAGCATCCGGGTGGGATCATCGTTGTTCCGGATTATATGGACATTTATGATATCAGTCCGATTCAATTCCCGGCGGATGACATGGGGTCCGAGTGGAAAACGACCCACTTTGATTTCCATTCGATCCACGATAACTTATTGAAACTGGATATCCTCGGACATGATGATCCGACGATGATTCGGATGCTGCAAGATTTGTCGGGACGCGATCCGAAAACGATTCCCGTCGATGATGCAGAGGTCATGAAGATTTTCAGTTCGACAGAATCGATTGGCGTGACACCGGAACAGATTGATTCGAAAACCGGGACGCTTGGGATTCCAGAGTTTGGGACAAAATTTGTCCGACAGATGCTTGAAGAAACAAAACCGACGACTTTTTCAGAACTTGTCCAGATTTCCGGTCTGTCTCACGGCACGGATGTCTGGCTCGGTAATGCCAGTGAGCTGATTTATAACGGAACATGTGAACTGAAAGACGTCATCGGTTGCCGGGATGATATCATGGTCTATTTGATTTACGCGGGTCTTGAACCGTCACTTGCCTTTAAAATCATGGAATCGGTCCGTAAAGGGAAAGGTCTTTCAATTGAGATGGAAGAGGCGATGATTGAAAATCATGTACCGCTTTGGTATATCGATTCGTGTAAAAAAATCAAGTACATGTTCCCGAAAGCCCACGCCGCGGCCTATGTGTTGATGGCCGTCCGGATTGCTTATTATAAAGTCCATCATCCGATGTACTATTATGCCTCTTACTTCACGGTTCGTGCCGGTGATTTTGATATCGGGGCGATGAACAAGGGATCGGCAGCGATCCGCAAAGTATTGCAGGATATCAAAGATAAAGGATTTGAAGCAACGGCGAAAGACAAGGGGCTGTACACCGTGCTTGAGATTGCGCTTGAAATGATTGAACGGGGCTTTACCTTCAGCAAAGTCGATTTGTATAAATCGAGTGCATCCGAGTTTCTGATTGATGGAGATTCGCTACTGCCGCCGTTCGATGCTGTCACCGGTCTTGGAACGAACGCGGCGAAACAAATCGTCGAAGCCCGAAAAGGCGGTGAGTTCCTGTCGAAGGAAGATTTGCAAAAACGGGCGAAACTCTCGAAGTCGATTATCGAAACGCTGGATAATCTCGGTTGTCTGGAAGGTCTTCCGGATGAGAACCAACTCTCGTTATTTGACCTCTAAAGCCTTGCGGATGCTTGCTTAAGAAGGTGCATTATGCTATATTGAGTGAGGAAATGTTTTTTATACTACGACTTGGAAGGAGTAGGGGGACCTGCTCCTTTCTTGTTTGTTTTTTGAAGGAGGATGAAGATGACGAACGTAACTGAGAAGGTCGAACAACTCGCTAAACCGATCGTAGAACGAGAGGGGATGGAGCTTGTCGACGTCGAATTCGTCAAAGAGGGGGCGGATTGGTTCCTACGTGTCTCCATCGATAAAGAAGGTGGCGTTGACCTGGAAGACTGTGTCAACATCAATGAAAAGTTATCGGAAGCATTGAATCAAGATGATCCGATTGACGAACCCTACTATTTAGATGTTGCGAGTCCAGGTGC
>CAACXB010001043.1_pt1 | contig 12862 bp, 8 predicted proteins | sample 2275821 | NCBI WGS metagenome assembly CAACXB01 (sample SAMEA5312479, study PRJEB27640) | indoor metagenome | biome: indoor environment; feature: uncontrolled; material: tiles wood | place: Germany | collected 2014-07-07
ATCGACGTTCTCGTTGACAACGCAAAAGCAAAATAAGCAAACAACCGAACAGGATCGACTTCAAGACCAATTTCTGGTCTTGAAGTCGATTTTTTTGTACGATAGGTCAAACAAGGACAAACAAAATTATATTTTTCAAATCAAACTGTAAAACGCTCATCCAAGATTTGAAAGAGTTTCCTTGTTCATGCTACAATCATAAATAGTAAAACGTGAGAATAGATGCGAAACGGATCTATACAAATTCCACGTTAAAGGGGTGGACCTTTATGTTTAAATTTAACGAAGAAAAAGGTCAGCTAAAATGTTCTTTCTGCGGAAAGACACAAGAACAAGTGCGCAAACTTGTTGCTGGACCTGGCGTATACATTTGCGATGAATGTATCGAACTCTGTAATGAGATCGTCGAAGAAGAGCTTGGTACAGAAGAAGAAGTCGAACTGAAGAACGTACCAAAACCGCATGAAATCCGTGCGACTTTAAATGACTATGTCATCGGACAGGAAAAAGCAAAAAAATCGTTATCTGTCGCGATGTACAATCATTATAAACGGATCAATGCTGGTGGACGTGCTGACGACGTGGAATTGTCTAAATCGAACATCGTCATGATTGGACCGACTGGTAGTGGTAAGACACTCCTCGCACAAACGATGGCCCGTATTCTGAATGTTCCGTTCGCAATCGCGGATGCAACAAGTCTGACGGAAGCCGGATATGTTGGGGAAGATGTTGAGAACATTCTCTTAAAACTCATTCAAGCTGCTGACTATGATGTCGAAAAAGCAGAAAAAGGTATCATCTACATCGATGAAATCGATAAAATTGCCCGTAAATCTGAGAATCCGTCGATTACACGTGATGTCTCAGGTGAAGGTGTACAACAAGCGCTTCTGAAAATCTTAGAAGGTACAGTTGCGAGCGTTCCGCCACAAGGTGGCCGGAAACATCCGCATCAAGAATTCATTCAAATCGATACGACGAACATCTTGTTCATCGTCGGTGGTGCCTTTGACGGAATCGATCAATCGATTAAACGTCGTCTTGGTAAAAAGGTCATCGGATTCGGAAACGATTCTGAGAACCGTAACCTGACACAAAAAGAAATCCTTGCGGCTGCTTTACCGGAAGATTTGCAGAAATTCGGATTGATTCCGGAATTCATCGGACGTTTACCTGTCATGGCGACACTTGAGCCACTTGACGAAGAAGCGCTCGTTCAAATCTTAACAAAACCGAAAAATGCACTCGTCAAACAATACAAAAAAATGCTTCAACTGGATGATGTCGAACTCGACTTCACAGATGATGCACTCGTTGAGATTGCGAAACTTGCAATTGAACGGAAAACAGGAGCACGTGGTCTTCGTTCAATCATTGAAGAAACGATGCTTGATATCATGTTTGAGATTCCATCGCGTGAAGATATTGCGAAAGTCATCATCACAGCGGAAACGTTGACTGGAAAACGCGGTCCAACGCTCGAGTTGAAAGATGGCACAATTGAACATGGTAAAGAAAAAGAAACGGCGTAACACCGTGACAAATCGGCTCGGAGGCTACTTGTACGCCTTTCCGAGTCTTTTTGTTTAGGAGGAGATTTTTGATGAAGACAAAACAATATCCATTATTGCCACTACGTGGTGTCGTCGCATACCCATTAATCGGCCTGACGATTGATGTCGGGCGTCCTGTCTCGCTAAAAGCATTACTGGCGTCGAAAGAACATGAAATTGATCTGGTCGTCGTTACGCAACGTGATCCGGAAGCAGAACCGTCTGTTGACGGCCTGCATACGATCGGTACACTTGTTCAGATTGCAAAAATGAGTGAGCTTGGAAACGATACGGTCCGCGTGCGGGTCATCGGTAAAGAACGTGTCCGGATTGATCAAGTAACGGAAACGGACGAAGGGTACCAAGCAAACATTGAACCGATTGAAAAAGCAGACATCAAAGGGGCGAAGCAGGAAGCGCTCGTCCGTCTGATCAAGGAACAGTTCGGGCAATTGGTATCACGCATCAAAGGAATCGGGACGGACGAACGACGTCGTTTTGAAACATATGAACGACTCGACTCGTTGACGGATTACATCGCTTCGAAGTTACCGATCGACATTGCCAAAAAACAAGAATTCCTGGAAGAAAATGATCCGGTTGAACGCGGGGTCATGCTGCTTGATGTCATGAAACATGAATATGAAGTCGTCGAACTGGAACGCGAAATGCGGGAACGGACGAAAAAGACGATTGAACAGTCGCAACGTGAATACTATCTTCGTGAACAACTGAAGACGATTCAACAGGAACTTGGTGGAGAAGCAGTCTCCGCTGAAAGTGACGCCGTGAAGTATAAAGAAAAACTGGCAATGCTTGATTTGTCGGCAACCGCTGTCGCCAACATTGAAAAAGAAATCAATCGCCTGTCGGTCGTGCCGGCAACGAGTCCGGAACACGGTGTAATCCGAAACTATCTCGAATGGTTCTTTTCCCTTCCGTGGAACGAAGCGACCGACGACTTCCTGAATGTCGAAGCCGCATCGGACCAATTAGATGAAGATCATTACGGTCTCGAGAAAGTAAAAGAACGGATTTTGGAATACTTGGCAGTCCGCCAGTTGACAGATTCGTTACGCGGTCCGATTTTATGCCTGGCCGGTCCTCCGGGAGTAGGGAAGACCTCACTCGCCCGTTCAATTGCTACAGCGCTCGAGCGCAAATTCGTACGTGTCTCGCTTGGTGGAGTCCGTGATGAAGCCGAGATCCGAGGACACCGCCGGACCTATATCGGAGCCATGCCCGGCCGCATCATTCGCGGCTTGAAACAAGCCGGAACAAACAACCCGGTCTTCCTGCTCGATGAAATCGATAAGATGGCAAACGATTTCCGGGGCGATCCGTCTTCAGCGATGCTTGAAGTGCTGGATCCGGAACAAAACAACAGTTTTTCCGATCACTATATCGAAGAACCGTTTGATTTATCAAACGTCCTGTTCATTGCGACCGCAAATGATGTTTCAAATATTCCGGGGCCACTGCTTGACCGGATGGAACTGATTCAAATCGGCGGCTATACGGAACAGGAAAAAACAGAGATTGCCATCCGGCATTTATTGTCAAAACAATTAAAAGAGCACGGCCTGAAAAAAAGTCAACTGACGGTTAAACCGGATGCCTTACAAGAGGTCGTGCGGCGGTATACACGAGAAGCTGGTGTGCGGAGTTTAGAGCGTGTCATCGGTGCGTTATGCCGAAAAGCGGCGAAACAAATCGCGATGGGCGAAAAGAAACGGGTCACGGTCACAAAACGTAATTTACCTGACTTTTTAGGTAAACCGATTTACCGTTACGGTCAAAGTGAACTCGAAGATACGATTGGCGCGGTGACCGGTTTAGCGTATACTGCATTTGGGGGCGATACACTGACGATTGAAGTGAGTCTCGCTCCAGGTAAAGGAAAATTGCAGTTAACAGGGAAATTGGGAGACGTCATGCAGGAGTCGGCTCAAACGGCGTACAGCTTTGTTCGGGCGAATGCGGAAGCGTTTAAGATTGATCCGAATTTTTATGAGACACAAGACATCCACATTCACGTTCCGGAAGGCGCAGTCCCGAAAGACGGTCCTTCGGCAGGAATTACGATCGCGACAGCATTGATTTCCGCCTTGACGAAACGTCCGGTGCGGCGAGATGTCGGGATGACCGGAGAGATTACATTACGGGGACGGGTCTTGCCGATTGGTGGTCTGAAAGAGAAGTCACTCGCCGCTCATCGTGCGGGTCTGACGACGATTTTGATGCCGCAAGACAATACACGTGATATCGATGACATTCCTGAAACGGTCCGGGACGGCATTCGCTTCATACCGGTCGCGACAATGGATCAAGTGCTCGAACATGCATTAAAAGGAGAGTAACATGAAAATTTATAAAGCAGATTTTATTACGAGTGGTGTCAATCCGGAACATTATCCGGAACCACTCCTTCCAGAGGTGGCACTCGCCGGACGTTCGAACGTCGGAAAGTCGTCGTTCATCAACAAACTTGTTCAGCGAAAAGCACTCGCCCGCACATCATCAAAACCGGGTAAAACACAGACGTTAAACTTCTTCAATATTAATGATGAAGTCATGTTTGTCGATGTACCCGGTTATGGATATGCGAAAGTTTCAAAAACCGAGCGTGAGGCATGGGGCAAGATGATGGAAAAGTATTTCACGACACGTGAAATCTTAAAAGGGGTAGTCCTCCTCGTCGATATCCGCCATGAACCTTCAGCAGATGATGTCATCATGTATGATTTCTTGAAATACTACGATTTATCGGTCATCGTCGTAGCGACGAAACTCGATAAAATCAAGCGTGGTCAACGGGATAAACAGATTGCGGCGATTAAACGGAAATTACAGTTTGACGGGCAAGACACATTTATTCCCTTTTCTTCGGAAACCGGTGAAGGTGTCGACGCAGCATGGGAAGCCATCTACCATCACTTATAATTCAAATGAGTCGAAGCGACTGCCTAACGGTAGTCGTTTCTTTTTTTATCCAAAATATACCTTTCAGAAATAAGCAGTTCCCATATATGCGATAGATTGTTTTCACGTTACAATAGAAAAAACAAAGGGGACGGAAAGGGACGTGTAAAGATGAAGCGATATAAATGGATCGCAGCAGTAATTCTCCTTTTGATTTTGACACCATTATTGATTTGGTTCATTCAAAAGGAACGGACATTAAACGTAATCCTGTTTGATTACACGGTAGGAAAACAACAACGGGAGCATGCAGGAACGACCTGGTTATTGAATCATTTGAAAATCACGAAGAATGAGGGAAAGAACTATACATACACGGATTACGTAAACCGTTATGACGGGACGCAAGGCGAAACGATGCTCAAACAAGCATCAAAGGCGGATGTCCTGTTGTTTACGGACACGTACGGGAAATCCTATACCGTCGATGGTAAGGAACAACATCGTGGCGGACTGACGGCTGAGGATGTGGCATTGGCAACAGATGCGATTTCAAAAGGAAAGACAGTCGTCGCAGAGTTTAATACAGCAGCCAGCCCGACACCATCCGATCGCTCCAATGCGTTTCGGCAATTGTTTGGTACGGCATGGACAGGATGGATCGGACGCTTTTTCCCGGACTTAACAAAATTACAGGGACTCGATCAGACCGTCATTGATAAATTGAAGCTTCAGGCAAAAGATAAAGCATTTAAATTATCGGGACCTGGTTATGTCTTCATCAACGACTCAACGGAAGAAGTCTTTTTCGTCAATGATGAGACGCCACTTTTATACACATGGGATAAAAACCAGGGACAGGCGAAGGATGAAGTCCGCTACAACTACTGGTTTGAAGTGTTGGAGCTTGACGGAGGCGAACAACAGGCGCATTTCTCTTGGAATCCGTCAAAGAAAACACAAGCCATGTTGCGTGAACGGCAATTGCCACTTGAATTCCCCGCATATGTCAAACAGGGAAGCGGTCATTATTTTGCAGGTGACTTCACAGATGTGGCCGATATTCCGCGCTACTATCGTTATGCCGGTCTCGAGTGGTTCCGTAAGCAATTCATTTTGGATAGTGCAGACAGCGAGACTGCATTCTTTTGGAAAGTCTATGCACCGACGATCAGTCGTATCTTGAAAGAAACGAAAGTCGTAAAACAGCAGTCGGCGCAAGTTAAACCGTTGGCACAAACGAAAGTTAACAATCAGACGGTCCGTACACGGGCACGTTCTGGTCAAGATACACTTGAAATGTATCAAGACGGAAAATGGAAACCATACTTTGTTAAAGGTGTGAATGTTGGGCTAGGACGTCCCGGCGCTTTCCCGGGAGAACACGCCATCAGCCGCAATGAATACGACCGGTGGCTGAAGCAGATGGGCGAGATGGGCGTCAATACCATCCGGATTTATACCCTCCATCCTCCCGCTTTTTATGATGCGTTAAAAGCTTACAATGAAACGGCGAAAACACCGATTTATTTAATGCAAGGCATGTGGGTCGAAGAAAAACCGTTCGAGGAATTAAAAAATGCCTTCGAACCGAAATTTTTGAAGATGACGGATACGGAAGCGAAGCGGATGGTCGACGTGGTTCACGGCAATGCTGTCGTCAAAGAAGTTGTCGGTCATGCTTCCGGAACCTATACGTCAGATGTTTCGCAATACGTCTCGGCATTTGTGTTCGGGATTGAATGGTTACCGGATGCCGTAATCGGAACAAACAAAAAGAATAAAGGACTTCGATACGACGGGAAATATGTGACGACGACAAAAGAGGCATCTCCGTTCGAGTCGTGGTTAGCCGGTCGGATGGATGGTGCGACACAACATGAGCTCGACGCGTACAAAACGACCCGGCCCATCGCAGCGACGAACTGGCCGACGACGGATCCGCTTGCACACCCAAATGAAGTGGAAGAAGAACAGGATTTAGTATCGATTGATTTCAATCATATCCAGGCCACAAAAGAATTTGCAGGCGGCGTCTTTGCCTCGTACCATATTTACCCGTACTATCCATCGTTCATCAAGGAAGAATTTGGACGGAAAGGGGATACCGACTCAGAGTCATACAGCCGGTATCTTAAACGGATGAAAGACTATCATGATATGCCGTTACTTGTTTCCGAATTCGGTATTCCGAGTTCGCGCGGTAAAACTCACCTTGGACCGAATGGATTTGATCAAGGGCATGTCAGTGAAGAAAACCAGGGGAAACTTGTGGCGAAGTTGTATCAGGACATCGTTGAAACGAAAATGGCCGGCGGACTGGTCTTCATCTGGCAGGATGAATGGTTTAAACGGACGTGGAACACGATGGACTACGATGATGCCAACACGCGTCCGCGTTGGTCAAATGTTCAAACGAGCGAACAACATTTCGGAATGCTCGGTTTCTTAAGATCCGATATTACGATTGACGGAAAAATGGATGATTGGAAAGGTTATGCGCCAGTAGCGGAAACGGACGGTCAAGCCATTTACATGACATCAGATGAAGCCTATCTGTATGTCCGGATTGACCGGAAAAAAGCGGAACCGACGACACTCGCCTTTTCGACGAAACCGAACGATGGCAACTTACAAGTGGGACCGTTGAAACTGGAAGAAGGAGCAGAATATCGTTTAACGATTGCCGATCAAGCACGGCTCGATGTCGATGAACGGTATGACATCTTCCGTTACCATTACGGATTGAAAAAACCGTTTGAGATGGTCAAACCACCATCCGATCAACAAAACAGCGGAAACTTTAATCCGATTTACCAAATGCTCGACTATGCAAGACGGGATCCGGTCACTAAAAAAATTATCAAGCCGGCAGTGAAGTGGGACACCGGTATCTTACATGAAGGACCACCGGAAAGTATCTTGACCGATATCTCCGACATGAAGCGGAAACAAATCGAACTCCGGATTCCATGGATGTTATTGAACATGCGCGACCCAAGCAAACATGAAATCATCGGAGATTTTTGGAAAGACGGGCTCGAAGCGAAGATGATCACGGAAGGGATTGAAGTGACCGGTCAAATCGGGACGACACGAATTCCGGAAAAAGACCGTGGTTTTTACAATTGGTCGGAATGGACGAATCCGCAACAGCGTGAAGCGTTGAAACCGGTTTATCAAACGATGCAAAAAGCGTTTAAAGAAGGAGTGAGATAAATGCGCCGGGAAGAGATGTGGAAACTGATCAATGCATCCATTGCACCGCTAGACGAGGAAACGAGTTCTGCGCATATGGCGTCAGATGAAGAAATTAAGCAATCGACCTCTGGTGTTATGTTCATCCATACTATTGGTTTAATGCCGGAAACGGTTAATGATTTAATTGAGCAAGGACGTTGTGTCCGGACAGATATCTCATATGCAGATATCGTCCTCGCGAGCAGTGCTGTTGAAGAAGAACGAATACCAGTTCTCTATCTCAATCCGAATGAATCGGACAGTTCTCTGTATCTGCTTGATAATGCACGTGAAGTAATACCGGCTGATGTCACGGTAGATGTGTTGCTTGACCGGATCAGTCGCTACAAGCGGGTTCAACGAATTGTTGATGCCGTCATCGTGACCGAGGATCCGCATTTAAAACGTCTCTTGGAGCGTGAACTGGCGAACCGGTTTGAGACACTGTCTTTATATGAACGGACGGAGTCATTTTTAGAAGAACATGTAGCCACGCGTCCGTATCTTCTTGTCTTTTCATCTGCTCTTCCACGCGCCGATGGTCTTGAGCTACTCTTGCGTGCCAAAACTGAGAGTGTGATGCCGTTTCACGCTATCATGATTTCGATGTACAACCGGGAACGTGATCATGTACTCGCTATCGAACGTGGTGTTGACGGAATCATGACACTCCCGCTTAAAGTGGAGGAATTTCGGGCATGGCTCAGAAAACTGGAGGGGATGAACGAATGAGATGGATTCTTAGTTTTATTCTTATCCTAGTTATTCTTCAGGTAGCCGCTTTAGTTTATCTCGTTTTTCAAAAACGGAAGCGTGCCAAACAAGAGGATAGACGGTTAACTTGGCAACTGCATTTTCGTGATGAGATTTATGATTATGCGACAAGTAAACAAACAAAGATGCCGGATATATTGCCAGGAAATGAAGATTTGGTTGAATTGGAATTGTTTGCCTTGACCAATTTGACAGCGACCGAGTCGCATCAGGAAAAACTGTACCAGTATGTCGAAACGAATCTGTTAACCTATTATCAAAAACAAATCCGACACCGTCGGATTGACCGACGTCTGAATGCTTATGAAGCAATCGCGCAGTTCCGGTTGAGTCCGGTCGCAGAAGACCTTCAGCAAAAATTGCATAAACACTTATCTAAAGAAGAAGAAGACGTCATCGTCCGTACCCTCGTATCGATTGCACCGGGGCTTGCAATTGAAGAAGCTAAACAGCAAAACGATATCAGTTTTTTCGGTGCTGTACTGGCTGTCGGTCGCAGTCGCGATCTGTCGCCTTGGGTGACAGCATTTGATCAGCTGACGGAATCTTTTCAGATGGCAATTCTTCAACTGATTTATGACCGTGACGATACGCAGTATGCAGAACTCGTTCGGATGAAGACGAACGACGCCAATCCCGAAATCCGGAAGCGGGCTCTGCGCGCGTTGACTCGCATTGGTCTTGAAGACGACTGGCAGCTCTATACGCCGTATCTCGAGGATGAGACGAGTTGGGTCGAACAGATGTTAGCCTTGCGTTTTTTAGAAAACGTAACACCAAAAGATTCAATTGATTACATTTTACCGTTTGTCGGCAGTCGTTCCTGGTGGGTACGAACGGCGGCATTTGATGCCCTGCTTGCCTGTGGTGGTCTCGAACAGTTGGCGCTTGTCGCAAAAGATCATCCTGACCGCTATGCGAAACAAAAAGCGACGGAACGGCTAGCAAAGGAGATGAAACAACATGTTGTCATCTGAAACCATTCAAAAAATCATTGATGTTTTATCATGGACTGTCCTGATTTATATGATTCTCGTCATCATTTTCTATTCCTCGTTGTATCTGATTTCGGCACAAATGGTCCGAAAACAACGATTCCGACGAAAGGAAAGTTCTTATCTTCCGTTGATGCGTTCTCTTTATACACGACCGGTCAGTATCCTTGTTCCGGCTTACAATGAAGAGTATACGATTGTCACGAGTGTTCAGGCGTTGCTTGCACTCGATTATCCGGAACATGAAGTCATTGTCATCAATGACGGATCAAGTGACGGGACAATGAGTGAACTGTTTAAGATGTACGAACTGGAAAAGGAATTGCGGTTTCCACGGATCCTGATTGGATCGCAACCGGTTAAACAGGTCTACCGTTCCCGAATCGATGCCCGTTTGATTGTCATCGATAAAGAAAACGGCGGAAAGGCGGATGCTTTGAATGCCGGAATCGACTATTCCAGTTATCCGTATTTCTGTTCACTGGACGCGGATTCAATTCTTGAGCGGGATGCGCTCTTGAAAGTCATGAAACCGATTGTTGAGTCCGATGAAGATGTCATTGCGACGTGCGGATCGATTTTCCTCGTCAACGGCTGTACAATCGAGGGCGGTGAAATTGTTGAGATTCGGACACCAAAACAACGGATCGTGTTGATGCAAATGATTGAGTACTTCCGGGCATTCCTGTTCGGTCGTCTTGGGCTAAGCCGTTTTAACATGCTCCTTATCGTTTCCGGGGCTTTTGGATTATTTCAAAAGGCAATCGTTGTTCAGGCTGGCGGGTACAAAGAAGGACTTGTCGGCGAGGACATGGAACTGGTTGTCCGGCTGCACCGGTACATGAAAGAAAATGATATCGACAAACGAATTGAGTACGTCCCGTCACCGGTCTGCTGGACTCAGGCACCGGATACGATGGAAGTCTTACGCTCACAACGGAGCCGTTGGCATCGTGGACTGGCGGAAACGTTATGGACGCATAAGCGGATGATTGGAAATCCGCGCTACGGCTTTGTCGGAAGTGTCTCGATGCTGTACTTCTTTTTGATTGAATTATTAGGTCCGATCGTCGAACTGATCGGTTATTTCATCATTCCATTAAATCTACTTGTCGGAACGCTAAATTTTGAGTTTGGCATCGTTCTGTTGACGGTGGCTCTATTGTATGGCTCATTATTATCGGCAGGGGCTGTCTTGCTTGAAGAATGGACGATGCACCGCTTTAAAAACGTCAAGGAATTGATTCGATTGTTCCTGTGGTCACTGACAGAATCGTTTTGGTACCGGCCGATCCTCGTGTTCTTTAAACTGGGCGGATTAATTCAGTTCATGACGGGACGCGGTCAATGGGGTAAAATGGAACGACAACGACTGGATGATGTCGTAACAGAAGAAGCGAAAGAAAAAACAAGTTGATTGTAAACTCGTAGGAGGACTGTTCGTGGATTTACTTCGAAACAAATGGTTTAAAGCCTTACTTTGGATTTTGACGATCTTCTTAGTCATCTGGGTCGGAACGAAAATCTCATTTTTATTCCAACCGATTAAAGTGATGTTAGCCCTGATTTTCCCACCGTTGATTATCGCCGGTATTTTTTATTACTTCACACTTGGAATTGTTGATGCACTGCAAAAGCGGGTCAAGAAGCGGGGTCTTGCTGTTTTAATCGTCCTGCTCGGATTTCTCGGTGTCATCACGATTGCCGTGGCATCCATCGGACCGATTCTGGTCGAGCAAGTCTCGGACTTCGTAACGAGCATTCCGAATCTGGTCGTCGAACTGCGGGACCAGACGCTGAACCTCCGGGATCAGCTGATGAATAATCGACTCATTTCCAACTGGGTACATGAAAATACCGATTTGTTTGATAAATGGACGAATGAAGCGACATCTTACATCGGGACGTTGTTCAAGTCGGTGTCGACCTCTGTCGGGACGATTTTCAGTGTCATTTCTTCGACCGTGCTGATCATCGTGCTTGTACCATTCATTTTGGTCTACATGTTACTCGACGGTTATAAGTTTCCGAATTCAGTCGTCAAACTTTTACCGAAAAGCTATGAAACGGAAACACGTAAAATTCTTCATGACATGCATGTGACGGTTAAACATTATGTGAATGGTCAAGTCATCGTTTCGTTATGTGTCGGTCTCATGTCGTTGATCGGATTCTTCCTCTCGGACATTCAATATGCGTTGCTGCTGGCGCTGTTCTGTACGGTCACGAATATCATTCCTTATCTCGGACCTTATATCGGTGCTGTTCCTGCAGTCATCGTCGGATTCATCGATGATCCAATCAAAGCGCTCTACGCCATCATTACGATTGTCGTTGCCCAACAGATTGAATCGAATCTGATTTCACCTTACGTCCAAGGGAAGACGTTGAAGGTCCACCCGTTGACCATCATCATCGTCTTACTCGTTGCCGGTAAAATTGGCGGCATCATCGGTGTCATCTTAGCGGTCCCGACGTATGCCGTGACCAAAGTCGTCGTTCAAAACATTGCCCGGATTTATCGTCTGCGTCAACAAAAGTTGGATGTCCAGATCGAGGAGTCACGGATCATTACCGATTCGACGAAATAAGAAATCCACAACCCTCTGCTTATGATGAAAGCAGAGGGTTTGTACTTTGTTGCTGAGAGGGATATGGTAAGAAGATAAGTTTCACAACTTCGACTCATTTTAGTTTATAAATTGATTGGAATCTTTTTTATAATGGTTATAATGTAGAGTAGAGAACGAAAGATAGATGAGAATGAAATCTTTGGACGTAAGGGGTAGAGCGCATGCATATCGTAGTTGTCGGTTTAAATAATAAGACGGCGCCTGTATCAATCCGCGAACAAGTCTCATTTGGGGAACATGAGATGAAGGGAGCGGTCGTTGCGCTACGTGACGAAAAAAGTATTTTCGAGAGCGTCATCGTTTCGACATGCAACCGGACGGAATTATATGTTGTTACGGATCAGCCGCATACAGGGCGTTATTATACAAAACGTTTTCTGGCGAACTGGTTCGGTTTGACGATGGAAGAACTGGAGCCGTATTTGTTCATCCACGAAGGATTTGACGCAATGAAACATCTTTTCCGGGTGACAAGCGGACTCGATTCGATGATTGTCGGTGAAACACAGATTCTCGGGCAAGTGAAAACAAGTTTCTTTACGGCACAAAAACTCGAGACGACCGGAACGGTCTTCAATAAATTGTTTAAAGAAGCAGTCACGCTTGCGAAACGCGCGCATGCTGAAACGGGAATCGGTGAAAATGCCGTGTCGGTCAGCGCAGCTGCTGTCACGTTAGCGGAACAGTTACTTGGATCGCTTGAAGATAAATCCATTGTCGTCATCGGTGCCGGAGAAACAGG
>CAACXB010000175.1_pt1 | contig 11715 bp, 10 predicted proteins | sample 2275821 | NCBI WGS metagenome assembly CAACXB01 (sample SAMEA5312479, study PRJEB27640) | indoor metagenome | biome: indoor environment; feature: uncontrolled; material: tiles wood | place: Germany | collected 2014-07-07
ACGGTCCGGTCACCATCAATCCGTTCAGATAGGCCGATCCTCCACGGTCATAACTCATCCCGCTGAACAGCTGTCCGTTTGCAGAGACGTGGGTAAATTTCGCGAACAACACGTCCTGGAAGCTGTAGACGATGAACCCGACGATGACGACTTGGACAAGCAACCGCTGTACTTTCGAAGCTTCAAAATCCATCCGTTGCGTCTCGTGATTATAAAAGGAGAAGTAGACGAGGAGGACCAGAATCCCGATTGCGAGACCCGAATGAAACATCGTACTGATCAAATAACCGAGATAGGCGAAAGTCAGACTCGCCACCGATTTATCAAGCGTCCAGCGCACCATGTAGTAGAGCGTATAGACGATTCCGAGTGCGACGAGCTGGTCGCGTAAGAGAATCGGTGATAACAACAGGCCCTGGGCAAAGAAGGCAAACACACCGGTTGCGATCAGGACGTAATGCATCGGCAGTTTCAAAAGCAGCAACGTTTTCGACAGGATGACGATCGAGACGACGCCGAGAATGACATTGAAGTACTGGGCGAGCATCCGCTCCGGACCAAACGCGAGATAAAAGATTCCTAAAAATTTGGAGTAACTCCCCCGGACGACTTCGTTGAACATCGTCGGGTCGGTATAAATCAGCAGTCCTTCGAGATGAAACGCTTCCGTATCGTCACCACTGTGCGGCGGGAGCCGAAACAGTTCCAAATCAACCAGCATCAATGTCAGCCGGATCAGGAACGCCGTCACGAAAATCAGGAACAACGGTGTCGTCTCGGCTTGCCGGAGAAGATAAAACATCAGCAAGACCGAGTTGATGGCAAGAACGGTTGCGACGTAACCTTCAGAAGTCAAAAAGAGCGGTCGGACCAATTGGCTGAGCAAGGCTTCCAGAACGACGACAATCAGAATCGGCCGCATGCTTTTCCCTCCTTTAGCTGCTTTGTTCAATTGCCAGTGTCAGTTTTCGTGGATAAAGCGAACGATAGAGCGCCGGAATCAACAGTCCGATCTGGGTGACGGCACATAATCCGTAAGCTGTCGTTGCCCCGTACAAACCGTACATCGGGATCAGGATGCTGCAGGCGACGATATTAACGATGACGCTGCCGAAGATGGCAATCGTCTGAACACGGAACTGTTGAAAACCGGTCAACAACGCTTGGATGACGGTCGAATTATAAAAGAAGAGCGAGGCGACCATCATCAGGACGAAAATCGTATGGTACTGGACAAACGAGGCATTGTAGAAAATCGTCAAGCCCCACTTCCCGAAGAAAATCGACCCGATGATCAACAGGATACCGACTGCATTCGTCATGAGCAGCATCGACCGGGTCAGCTTCCGTAATTCCGGTAAGCTTTGCCGCTCCCCGCTGTCGGAGGAGAAGTTCGGCAGCAAAACGGCGACGAGGGAATGAATGAACAAGCTGCCAAGAACCAGGAGATACGCGATGCTCGCATAATAACCGAGTTCTTCCGTTCCGATTGCATGTCCGACGAACAGGCGGGGAATGTTGGCATTGAGAGCGATCAATAAGGCGACGAATCCGAGCGGGACTGCTTTAAAGAACAATTGCCGTCCCGTTTGATACCGTTCACTCATCTGCTGGTTTTCAAATCCGTGACCGACACGCCGGACGGTCGGTAAATCGTAAAGAATCAACATGATCAGGTTTCCGGCGACGAGTGCTAAGACGAAGCCGTGGATCGAATGGGTCGTAAAAAGAATCAAGGCCGCACCTGAGACGTTGACGAGACTGCGGAAAATCTTGGATAAGGCGACTTCCTTGAACGCCATATGTCCTTGGAGAAATCCGTAGGCGAGATCAGCGAATGATTCCATATACTTGTTCAGGTAAACGAGTAACGTCAGCCAGAGGATATCGGCTTCCCCAAAGAAATAATAGACACCGAGAAGGACGAATACTCCGACAGATAATAAGGAAAAGCGGGTCTTGATGAACAAATTGAAGTTTTTTAAGCCTGACCGTTCTGCCGTCAGGATCGTGCTGGCATTTAACCAGCAAAACATGACAATCGGAGCGGTTAAAGCGAGCGCGTAATTGAAGTAACCGATGTTGAGTGGTGTGCTCCATTTAATCAGCAGTGTCAAAATCATCCACTGATGGAGGGAATAGGCCGTATCTGCAATGAAAATCAGATTAAATCGTGACAGTTGCCGAACAGATTTCATCTCGTCTCCCCCTCATTCCCGGGCGATCCGAATCGCCGGTGGAATCGTCTCCGGCATCATGTCGGTCCGGTTCGTCGCTTCAAGTAGATACGTCCGTAACGCCTGTTCATCATCCAGCGTCAAGGCGATGTTCCGTAAATAAGGATCAATGGATCCGAACGGTCGTGTCTTCCCGACGAGAATCTTGTCAAAGACCCGTTCTTCATGTACTTCTTCCGTCGCGAGCAACTCTTCGTATAACTTTTCACCTTTTCGGATGCCGCTGTAGACGATTGGAATCTGTTGTTCGGTAAAGCCGCTTAAATGAATCAGGTTCCGGGCGAGCGTCGTGATGTTGACGGGTTCGCCCATGTCGAGGACGAAGACTTCTCCACCTTCTGCGAGGACGCTTGCTTGAATGACGAGCCGGCTCGCTTCTGGAATCGTCATGAAATACCGGGTCATTTTCGGGTCCGTCACGGTAATCGGACCGCCTTTCGCAATCTGGTCCTTAAAGAGCGGAATGACGGAACCCCTGCTCCCTAACACGTTGCCGAACCGGACGACAGCGAATGTCGTCTCACTGTTGCGGGCAATCTGCTGGATGGCCATCTCCGCGATTCGTTTCGTCGCTCCCATCACACTGCTCGGATTAACCGCCTTATCGGTCGAAATCATGACGAATCGCTTGACTCCGGCCGCTTCCGCGGCAAGCGCGACGTTCCGTGTCCCGTAAATGTTATTTTTGACCGCTTCACTCGGATTATCTTCCATTAACGGGACATGTTTATGCGCGGCCGCATGGTAGACGAGATCCGGTTTAAAACGTGCCATGACATCCATCATCCGGTCCGCATCCTGGACATCGGCGATAACGGAGTGGAGCGTGATTCCTTCCGTTACGGCTTCCAGTTCACGCCGAATCAGATAAATGCTGTTTTCTCCATGACCGAGTAAAATCAGATGGGCCGGTTTGAATTTAATCAGTTGCCGGCAAATCTCTGAACCGATGGATCCGCCGGCACCGGTTACAAGGACCGTTGCTTGACTGACACTTTTTTCAATCTCCGTGATATCGAGTTCCACCGGTTCCCGACCGAGCAGGTCAGCAATCGATACTTCGCGCATCTGATTGACGGAGACCTTGCCGGAAGCCAGTTCGACAAGCATCGGTAATGTATGGGCTTCGACTTTCGTCTGTTTGATCCGGTTCAGTAAGGCAACCCGGTCCGGATAGGCAAGTGACGGAATCGCCAGGACGACGGCTTCAATTTTATGTTCTTCAATGATGCATTCGAGCTGGTCAATCGTTCCGATAACCGGGACACCGTGAATCATCATCCCTTTCAGCTCCGTAAAATCGTCGAGTAATCCAACGACATTAAGGATGTGGGCTTTTTTCTGTTTCAGCTCTTTCGTGATCATCTGCCCCGATGCACCGGCACCGATGATCAACGTCCGTTTCCCGAGCGACCGATTTTCACGTTTCAGTTCGAGACTCCGTCCACGGATCAGCAGACGGACGAACAAGATTCCGTTCAGAACCAGTCCGGTTTGGAGGAAAACGGCGCGTTCGACGGCAAAATCGAACAACGCGTACTCAAGTCCGAGAAGGACGAAGCTGCTCGCAACAACGACGACGAGCAGCACACCCAAATCTCGGAGGCTGGCATACCGCCAAATGATTTGATAAAAACGCATCCAGTGGGCGACCAGCGTCAAGGCGACCCATTGAATCAGGGCGATTTCGATAGCATCCATCAGTTCAAAGTTGGCCGTGAGGTTCAGCGGATTAAAGAAGTAAAAGGTCACGACCGTCGCAGCAATGATGATTGAGGCATCGATCAGCCGCAGTAGACCGATTTTCATATGCCGGCGATATTGCTGAAATGGCGGGGCTTGCATGATCGGCTCCTCCTTTCTTCAATCAAGAACGGCTGGGATGACTGACAGCTTGCGGGTAAGACGTCTCTTTTGTTTCTTCAACGACTGACTTTTTTCCGAGCGCCCGGGAATAGACGATCAATAATCCGAAGAGGAGTCCGAGAATCCCGCCGATTGCGGTATTCATCAGAATGTTCGGCGAGACCGGTTTCGTTGGAATCCGGGCTGTCGAGAAGACTTCCGTGCTGCTTGTTTTGATCAGTTGCGGCACATAATCCTGGAAGACTTCCGTCATCGTATTCGCCTGGATTGCGGCTTGTTCTGCCGATCGATCCGTGACCGATAAGGCGATGACTTGGGAGTCCAGGTTACTGGCAACGGTCAGACGATCCGTCAAATCAAAGATCCGTTTATCCGTGACGTCCATCTTTTGAGCGACCTGATCAATGACTTCAGGGCTTCTTAAAATATCTTGGTAGGTACTGACAAGCGTCGTCGTCGATGTCGCTTCCGCATCCTGTTGCGGGACGACAAGGATATAGGCAGTCGCTTCATACGTCGGTGGAATGACATAGGTGCTGACGGCATATCCGGCACCCGCTAAGAGAAGAGTCAGTAAGCAGAGTACCCACCACCCTTTCTTTAATGTCATCACATGGTCACCGAATGTCTTTTTTTGATGGATGGAATTCACATGGTTCACCTCTTTCTCACTACCTGACATGTTGGATGGACACTGGTTATGGTTACACCTTATTTCCAAACGACTGCCAAAACAATTAGAGCTTGGTGGAAATGATTATATTTTTTTGAGGAGTCATCATGCTTCGGTATCGTTAGTTCATCGAAAAAGATTGATTCACAAAAAAAAGACGATTCACAAAAAAATGATCGCCATTTTTTCAAAATCATCCGTGAAAACTGCATGAATTTTAGTAAATGAAGGGTAAATACCAATTTGATGATTAAAATACTGAAAATTCGGTAATAAGTCCTATATGAAGGGTGGATAGATACTAGTAATGATGTTAAAATCATACAATATACCTGAATCGATTGGCTTATTCCTCCTGGCTCTTTGGGTCCTGATCGATTTATGGACACGTCCTCTCTCCTTCACGGACGAAGTCCTGCCGAGTCATTGGAACATCTGGATCGCTCTTATCTATCTGATTCTGTTTACTGGCCTTTATCTTGTTACCCGTCCCTTGTATTTTCCGCCACGCGCCTTGACCCAACGACTTGTCACTTCGTTTTTACTTTATCTCACGTTTCACGCTATCATTTTCTTTTTTCGTCCAGCTGTCGATTCTTCGCTTGCCCTACTCCATCTGTTTACGACATGGCTTTTCGTCATCATCGTTCTATCACTGACGCTTCAACCTTTCATCCGTTGGTTTCAGCTGTTGAACCTCATCCTTCTCTATCAGGCCTTCTTTCTCGCTGTTTATGCACTCATCGTCTCATTCGGAAAACAATACGTTCCGATCGAGAACATTCAGTCGTTGCAACTTGGTCCCGTTTCCTTATCCCAACTTTATGTCGGTGAGCAAGGCAGTTTTCTCCGGTCAGCCAGTCTGACCAACAATCCGAATACGTTGGCAGCATGGCTCGTTCCTGGCGGTCTCATGGCCTGGATGTCTGTCCTGCAGTCGATTGCTCGCCGAAATCTCCGGTCATTCGTTCTGTTCGGGATTATCCTGATTGTGATTTTCATTGGTCTGATCCTTAGTGCTTCGCAGACTGGTCTCTATTCATTTTGTCTGCTTGCGCTGTTGACGACGATCTTATTGATTCCGGCCCATCGGTTGCGTTATCAGGTGACGGGGCTTTATCTGATTGGTGCCGCGATTCTCATCGGCTCACTGTCCCTCAACCACTCGTTATTCGCCAAGTTGATCAGCCTCAACGGAAGGAGTGAGTTATGGCAAGCCGGTCTGACCGCTTCACTCGACCGGTTTTGGTTCGGACACGGACTCGGCTCTGCTGTGATCGGGCTTGAACAACAGCTCGGACCGAGTACACTGTATACGTTCCACAGCACGCCTATTGTCTATCTGTATGAACTCGGATTTTTCGGACTGTTGCTGTATTCCGCGTCATTTCTGTTGATACTCGTCCGGTTCATTCAGGATTACCGCTACGACGATTCGTTAGCGATCAGTTTGTTGTTACTCAGTATCTGGTTGCTTTTGCTTCAGTTCACAGAAAGTGTCTTGATCCGGCCCAGTGGATTTTATTTCATTTGGCTCAGTTTTCTGATTTATGCGACACGCCGTCGCACGACCTCACAAGAAAGTACCCACACCTAGACGAACACCTACACGAAAGGGGTATGACATCATGAAGAAATGGACAGAACAACAAGTAATCGACAGCTTAATCGAGGCGAGTATTGCTTATCCTGCCTTGGACGCCAAGACGTATGCCCGCTGGTCGACCGGAAAAGAAATCCCGTCGATCACGACGATTATCAACGTGTTCGGATCATGGCGTGAAGCGTTGCATGCTGCTGGGTTATCATCCATTCGGCCATACTATTCCGATCAGGAGATCCTCGCTTTCATCAAAGAAGCTTCAGAACGTTTGCATCCGTTTCATAGCAACAGTTACCGCGAATGGGCCAAAGCCAAACACGGTCCTTCCTTGACGTTGATTAACCTTCGTTTCGGGTCATGGTCACGGGCCCTTGAGGAAGCACACATCGAGATGACACGTTCAATCTGTATGACAGAAGAACGCATTATCAACGCGCTCCTCGAAGCATCGGACGTTCTTCCGCGCCTGACGACCCAGACCTACTCGATTTGGGCGCAGGAAAACGGACATCCGACGGTCGCGACGATTGCCCGAAAATACGGTTCATGGGTTGATGCCCTCACTTGTCTCGACATCGCTCCCCCACGGCGGAAGTGGGTCGAAGAAGATGTCCTTGATGCGTTGAGACAGGCACAACGCGAGCTCCCATCGCTCAGCATCATCCACTACCGGAAATGGGCGGAAGGACGATCCGTCCCGAGTACGTCGACGATCAACGCCTTATTCGGGAGCTGGACGTCTGCTGTACAGTGCCTCAAACGATCTCGTGTTTCGATTTCTTGACGAATGTCATCTGTAATAAAAATGCCGACCGGATTTCTACACGAAACCCAATCGGCATTTTTTGCATTCATCGCTTGATTTGTTGCAGTTCAGCAGCAGAAACCAAGGTGACCGTGTCATGCTTTAGCATGTAGACATCACTCATGTACTGTCCGATTTGAGGGACGTTGACTTGTTGCATGAGATTCCGGTAAAGTTGCGCCGGAAAATTAATGCCACACTCGTAGGCGTGGGGATAGCCCCCACCAAAACGCGGATTAATTTCCGAAAGATACAATGTACCTGCGACATCAAACAAATCAAAATCGAGCGGACCCGTCAAGCCTGATTCTTCCAGGACGTGTTCAATTAATTCAAAAACGTCTTCCCGGACGACGGAACGACTTTTATCCGTCTCCCCTGCCCGCATCGTTAATTTCTCCTTGATGAAGATAGAGGTCACTTTTCCAGAAATCAAATCGACATACGCATCGACGCCGAGCTCTTGACCGACTAACAACTCTTGAACGATCAGATCGCGATTCTTCGTGAATAACCGTTCGACCTCTTCGAAGGTTTCCACCTGGCGGACTTCCGTACTGGCACTCCCGCTACGTGGTTTGACAAACACAGGCAGGCTCACTTCTCCTATGGAAAAAGCTTCTTGAAACGATTCCATCGAGGGATACGTCCGCGCATGGGCGATACCTTGACGCAGACAGTGCTCATACATCGTATATTTATCGAAACAAAGTTGGCAGGCGGCATACGGTGAAACGACGACTGTCACCCCCACGGCTTGAAATCGTTCAGCTGATCGAGCCAGCAAACTGAGTTCCGGATCAATCAGTGTCAGGATGGCCGTCACTCCCGCCTCTTGACAAAGCTTCAGTAAATGATCGATGTAATCGACCTCATCTATCTTCGGAACGATGTAATGGTCCTCCGTCATATATAAGGCGGATGCCAATGGACTACAGTCTGCCGTACTGACACGTCCCGTCTTGAACTCTTTGACAAAATACTCGACGAGCTTTGCCCGGCGACCGGCGCTCGTAATCAATAGATGAGGATGCTGCATCCGATTTCACTCCTTTTAGTTAATGAGATTAATCTTTTTTTCGACTTCCATCATCAAAACCCTGCTTTTTCTCTAAAAAAACTAGGACAGAAGACTCACGGGCGCATCCATTGTTCACTTGGTCTTTTCTTCCAAAATAATCGATACAATAGAATCCCGATCAAAGCACCCGTGCCGTCCAGTAAGACATCCTGAATCAATCCGGTCCGTCCGCCCGTCAATATTTGATGAAACTCATCAAAGACGGCAATTGTAATTGCGACTGTATACGCAAACAAACCTGCCAACGCATACGGACGGATCATTCGATACGTTAAATCCACCAAGGCGATGCCGAGAACGATGAAGATGGACAGATGGGCTGCCTTTCGAATGAAAAACTCAACAAATCCAGAAGCACCAAGCGCTTCCACGCTGACTTCCCCATGGTAGTCAAACGAAATGAACCGAAGCTGTTCGACGAAACCTAAATCAAAGTACCTCGACAACCCAGGCTTTAACGACTGCTCTTCATATGGCATCGAACTCGAGATAAACAAGATGGTTACAATCAACAGGGTCACATAACCGGACCATGGAATTTTTTTTAACATATATGCCCTCCTTTTCTCGCTAACTATTAGAATAGCATGTTCTCTTTTAGAGAACTTCCCAATATTTTCAAATAACAATGATACCGTGAATTTTAAACCCATTAAATACATAATCATGTAATTATTTTTTATTAAAAACTTTTTTTTACATTTCAAAGGTTTGCGCTATAATGAAAGTGGTTATTTAGTACTAGTAAGCTTATCGGCAAGAATAGGAGGTGAGGCCCGTGGAACGTGCTCTCGGAAAAAAAATCATGAAATTGCGTAAACAACATCAGTTCACCCAAAAACACTTGGCTGAGCGATGCGGAGAAACGGTCACTTCGATTTCCGCTTACGAGCGTGGTCAACGAATGCCAAATACGCAAACATTAGAACGGCTTGCTCTTGCTTTGAATACGACTGTGATTGATTTGATTGATCCCCAATATGTCCAACATCCTTCATTACAAGAATTTATGGCTCAATCCCTCGAACCGACGCAACCGCTCGATTTCAAGCTCGTCCTGGAAGATGTTCTCGTCCACTTGACGCTCTCACCGGAAGTCTACTTCAATGGTCGTCTGCTGACACAAGAGGTCCGTGATCATATGGCGACAACCATTAATCAAGCACTCCAACAAGGTTTGCAATCGATTAAGATTTGACTTAAAAACACGATGAGAAGCGGACAGGATGTTTCCTGTACACATCTCATCGTGTTTTTACTTGCGGTTTCAATCAGATTTTAAGACGTGGTGAATGTAAAGTTGACCGTCTTCATATGTCGCTTCCATCATCCGGCTGAAAAATGGAGACTCCGGCGTCTTTTCAGCTAAGAAAACACGTTCGAAACGACTATGTGCTTGATCGACAAAACTGAGTTTGAGTTCCCGTGCAGCGGATTTGAATATCAAATGTGTTCCGCTCTTACCAAAGGCATCGGGAAGAATAACATAATCCACAAACTCAAAACGCTCTTCCGGAAATAACGTTTCGATAAAAAATAAACAACTGGCTTTCAGTTTTGCTACCTTCTCATCCATAACGTTTACCTATCCTCCGATTGTCTGATGGCATCATGAAATTGATTAATAAGGACTGCTTTTGTTTATTACCCCACCTTTAGACCTAGTTAAACTAGTATTTAAAATATTTTTATCCAATTTAAGGAACTAATCATCTTCAAAAAGGCTGACTTCTTTAATTTTTTTCTTCGTAACAACGATTTAAAGCACGCGATTTTTTTATGATACCAAAAAGGGACAGATCATAAAAAAATCTGCCCCTTTTGATAGTATAAGATAGATTGTAAAATCAACCGATTTTATCAAACTCTAAAATACTGATGCTTTTCCCGGCGTACAATGTCCGTCCCCGATACCTGGACAGTTTAGCAAATTCAAACAACGTATCTGTTTCGTACAGATGTTCCACTACATAACCAACCTTCTCATCAGAAGCCGATTTCAGATACGTATTAAAAATCAACCGGTCGCGATCGACCTTTTGACCGTAAAACAAGGTACAGTCCTCAATACGTCGCGAGGCAATCGGTTGGACATTTTGTCTTAAATAATCCGCTTTATGGATACTGATCAGTAATTGACCGTCCGTTGCCAATAAGTGACGGATATTCCGGAAGAACAACAACAGTTCCCCCCGTGAATATCGTGCAATTGTTGTACCCGGTAAAACGATTTTATCGAATACTCCATTCCCCATCACATCAATCAACTCATTGCTGAGACCATAGACCCGATTCAGGTATTGTTCAGAGATACCCGTAATCCGATTCAGTTCCGGTTCAACGAGATGCAAATCATATCCTTCTTCACATAGCAGATTGAAGAGATGCGGGGAAAAGTTCCCGTGCAGCAAGACACGGTCGTCTTTCTGCAGATACCGGCGATATAACATCAACTCATCAACTTCAGGCAAGGTGGACGTTTCTTGATAAAGTGCCATGAATCGGTCGTCTGCAAACAGATGATCGAGAACTTGAACACGTGAATAACTCCCTTTTCGCGCAAATGGACCGAATAATGGTCTGTCATCCATGATAGATCAACTCCTTATACGTCTGAATGGCCGATTCATAGTCTGTACCAAGCCGCTCTGGCAAAACATCAAACCGTTCCTTTTGATCAGCTTCGAGAATGGCGATGAATGTCTCATCCGTCTCAAACAACTGATTCGTCACCAGTTCGAAGGCGAAACATCCCTCGTTATTCTGAATCCCAATCATCGTCAGCGGACCAATCTTTCCGTCGGTCCGCGGCAGTTCAAATGCGCTGTAAGGCGTCACGAACTGACTGGTCCCTTGAAACGCTGAAGCGAGTTGAAACAGAACCGGATATAAGGCGAGCTGAGTAATCGGAGCGAGCGCTTCCCATCTCGCCAACTGATTTTGACGTAACTGACAAATATTTAAGTCGAACGCCGCACTAAGCAATAGCCGTTTTCCATAATCCGCGTAGATCCCGTCACTGTGAATGAACAGACGATGGGAGGACGGCATACCGGTGAGCGTCGCATAATCAAGAATCCCGATCCGCTGTTCCGGATTAGAGACGACACTTGTCTCATGCCACTGTTTGATAGCAGCATCCAACTCCTGGCGGTCAAACGTCGCCAATCGTTCTCTGACATTAAAGGATAACGTATCGGAAAAGGCTAACAAGACCGGCGTCCGGCTCATCAGTTCAATGACCGGCAAGTCATGACGCGTCGACTGATCAATGTACAACAAACTGTTAATCGTCATCTGATCAAACAGGGTGGGTACAATCGAGTCGAGTAACTCTGTTGTTTCGACATAGACGTGACGCAACGGTTGCGGCTCCCGAGAAGCCGTATCCGGATAGACACCGGTGAATAAAGACATCAACGCATCTTGTAATTCAATCGGTTGCGTATG
>CAACXB010000240.1_pt1 | contig 11457 bp, 9 predicted proteins | sample 2275821 | NCBI WGS metagenome assembly CAACXB01 (sample SAMEA5312479, study PRJEB27640) | indoor metagenome | biome: indoor environment; feature: uncontrolled; material: tiles wood | place: Germany | collected 2014-07-07
TGAATATCTTCGATCGACAACAAACGGGCCTCCATAAAGCGGAGGCCCGTTTGACTGATGAGTTCAAAAAAGAGACGATACGTTGGATGATTGATTTGACGAATCGTTTGGATTGTTTCTTCAAGCGGATGATGATCACGTTGCTGAATGTGTTGATGAATGATTGGACGGACTTGTTTCATTGGATTTGCCTTAAGCCGTTTCACCCGAACCAGTTCATTTCCGAGTGCCATCAACGCATGATACCGACGCATCGCTGTTGCTGGTTTATACTGTTGAATCAACTGATCAAAATACATTTGAAGGGACTTCACCGACCACTCGACATGACTCATCTTCATCTGCCGCAGGTCGCTGCGATAAGCTTTTACCGTGTGTTTACTGTAAGTGATATGCGTGAGCAGATAATGATCCAGATAGTCAATGTGAGTCATGGGGAAAACCTCCTGTTGAAAGTATGTCTTCTCCATTCCCGTTTCATTTTCGACTCAATCTTCAATCGATGTCTTTTAGTAAAAGTATCTTTTGTGGAGTCTGAGTTGCTTACCAAAAGTGACTATCTTGTATCTGTTAGTAGTGAAAAATACTCTTTATCGCCTTTTAAAATTTTCAGTTCGTTTTTTAGAGATCCTCTCTTGTAATGCTTATTGGGAAAGTACCGGATTCGATAACGTTATGGATTTTATAGAATCAATGCTGTCCACCATTAATTTGATGCCGTTCATTTTACTGACATTCAGCTTAATGTGAACCGGATCCTCATCGTAATTCAATTCGTACTCAGCGAGGACTTTGTTCGTTTTTGTATCAACGATTTTGAAAAATGTTCCTACTCCGTTATCACCATACAAGTCAAGTTCCTTTGCAACCGAAGTCGGCGTAACCAGTACATCCGTTTCGAATGTAGTAAAACGTTCATTTAAATAGTACAGTGCTGCAGATTCCATCTCTGTCGAGTCAAAGATGATATTACTCACGCTTGTCTGTCCTTTTACCATCATCGTTTTGTTATACAGCACCTTGTCAAAAGTTGATTTCTCATACTTCAATGCCGACAAGCTGATCCCCTCTTTCGGAACACCTAGATCAAACGACTTCGTAGTGGATTTCAGCGGGAGATTGTTTAAGCTTGCCACTAAATCGAGCGGGATATAAGGTATGTTTTTCAGAAGAAGCAATGATGGAGTGGACTTATACGTCTTGTTCACGACGTTCCCGTTCCAGATTAACTGTTTTGTTGTTTCGAGCAGTTGGTATCCTTGTGATAAGTTTTTGACCTTATCCTTTAACAGCTTGTTCTCTTTTAGTGTGACCTGATGCGTTTTTTCGAGCTTCGAGTACTTGCTCTTTAAGCTTTTGTGGCTAGAATAGAGCGCAGCATTCTGCTTTTTCAATGTGCTGACTTCTTTTTGTAAAGCTACTTTCTCTTTTTTCAGCTTATTGATTTGATCTTTGCTTGAAGCAGCATCAACCGGGTGTAAAATTGTCGCCGCACCAATTACTCCAGCTAATGTACCAATCATGATTTTATTTTTCATCATTTCGTTCCCCTATCTGTACTTTAATTAGTTGTTCACTCATCAAATCATTTACTTTTAATAGTTATTGCATTCAACCCAGCTTAGTTTTTAATATGATCATAACTACATCTTCCAGTTTTGACATTTCTAAAAATCCAGTTTCATTTAGCCTTGGCACTGCATTATATTCAAGGTATTTCCAATCTTCACGGATAGTTTGAATATCATTAGCATTAGCGATTTCCTTACTGGTGGAACGCATTAGAATGCGATAGGAGTAAGGCCAAATGCCTGTTTTATGTTGTTGCATGATGAAGTATTCGTTTTGATCGATGTTCTTCCAAAAATTCAATCCACCTAACGTGGATACAGGTTTTCTAAATGGCATTTCATCGTCTCCTTCATGATTTAACCTAGAAACATTTTTTTAAATTTGAAGATATGTCTCAACATTCCTATGGCTTGAATACACTCATCTACAAAAGGAAGACCTTCTGGAATGGCAAAATTAATTCCAAAAGCCAGCACCTTTCCAACAAAAGGTAAATACCACGTGATGAATGCCAGTAGAATAAGAAATCCATAATAAATTGGTATTAACATAAACATACTTGCTCGTTCCTACCTTCTGATCTGATCTTAATCGTTCGTCTCAAACACTATGCTTTCACAGTCATGAAGTCAGATTGGCGAATTTCTCAATCATATTTTTTTGAATTTTCAACAAGTGTTTGCGTTCCGGACTCTTGGAATCCGTTAACTGAGATATCCCTTCTACAAGGGCAGGACTGATTTCAGCAAGTTGCCCGAGTTGCGCTGTGACAACCCGATTCTGTTGGTCGTTTTGCAGTTGGACGGCTTGACTCAGCTTTTCTACTTCCTCGAACAGTTGAACGATTTTGTTAAATTGTTCTTTCGTAAATTCATTAATTTCCTTTGTGTGAGAAAGGAATTTATCTGTTTGACTGGTAATGACTTGTGCCGATGCTTCCATTCCGGAGGTGATCGTACGATCGACATTTTTTTCCATATTACCTGCTTGCTCTGTCTGTTTTTCTAGTTGCTGGTCTACTCCTTCAAAGCTGCCTCGTAGTTCTTCAGCTAAATCATCTTGTTGTTTAGTCAATGTATCCTCTAACGTATTTAATCCATCCGTCACTTCATCCGTCGCTGATTGGACAGCTTCCATCATTTTTTCAACCATTAATTGTCCGAGAGTACTCATCATGACTTGACCATCTTCTAACTTTTCTTCAATCTCCATCAATTGCGTCGATACATGCGCTTGCCCCATTTTAGTCGTTTCATGCATTTCTTCGAGGACACTTTGGATTTTGGATAAGGTATTCTCTAACTCTAATCGGGAAGTTTTTTCTTCTTCCATGACTTGTTGATTGGAGGACACGACTGTTCCTAATTCCTGATGGAGCGTTTCCTGCCATTGTTGAGTTCGCGTTACATTAGATTGAGTAATGGATCGAAGTCCTAAGATACCGGCAATTATACTTGTGACGACTAAACCGTAAGCAACACCGGTTACGTCAGCTAATGGGGAAACAAGCAACCCAAGTAAACCAACTGCAATCGGCAGGGCATAGATATGTACATTTTTCATGAATGAGTTCCACCTTACTTAATCCACTGATTATATTTTTTAAGTACGCCAACGGTACTGTCGCTGATTTTTTCTTCTTTTAATAAGAGTGATAATTGATGTTTACGCTTGATGACATCTTGATTTTCAAGTACGGTCAACATCTCGCCAAGAAATGCCGTCTTTTCGAAAACAGAAAGAGCATCCATTTGTTGAAGCACGTGTTTTAATTCTTCTACATAGTGAGGATATTCACTTGCCACTTGACGGAGTAATAGATGACTCAGCATAAGATAGTGATTTTCAACTTCAATCAATTCGCTTGTCACGTAATCCCCACACTTTCAATTGTTCTAATGTATGTATTCTTGAACCTTGGTTCTCCTTTAGTAACAAGAACTGTTGGATTTCCCTTAATAAGATCGGCATCCATTCTGGAAAAGGTGGATGATTCTGAAGCCAATACGTGTTCAGCATCTCTGCAGCCGCTTCATCCAGCTCGTGACTTAAACTCGAATTTCTCTGAGGTTGAGAAAATTTTAATAGAAAGCGTTTAGGGACTTCCGGAAATAATTGATGATCCGGTCTTTCAATCACTTTATCTAATAAAATCATCGTATCGTCTAACAAGTCGTTGTATGAAAATTGTCTGATATTCGTTTGACGGACATTCGAAAAGCGATGGAGTGCTAAAATTTCCTGTTCACTCACGACCTGACTAATTCGTCCGTTCAAAAAATAAGGGCGTGACCAGAATGGAAGCTTTGTCGTCGTGAACAAAGTGATGCTCGCTCCTTCAGGTAACTTTTCGAGTTCGTGGGCAGGACAATACGTAATACTCATCCAGTCCAATGCTGGATGAGTATGCTGCTCTTTCGTGAATACATGAAGCTTTTTTTCGTCAGGCAATGAATCGAACAGATCCGTCATCGAATAAATGACTTCCGGTTCGCCCGTAAGATACACATGTCGCTTCTTGTCGACACTAGTTGAGGCATCCGGGAAATCCGTCTCCCGAATCGCCTTCCACATCGAAGGAGTACCTGTAGGATTTTCTTGCTGATCAAGCTGATGCGCCAACCAAACTAGTTCAGACTGATACAACATGAGATCCACCAGAAAGGATTACATCAATCACATTCAAATGTTGCTTCAGCATGGAGATTTCTTGATCCAACTTATCGGTCCCCTCTTTTTTTAACGCTTCGACCTGTTCGATTTGCTCTTCCCAATGCACTAGTTCCTGATGCAATTGTTTTGGCAACATGTGATCGAGTACATGTAACACTTGTCCGAACTCTGTCTTGAACCATGCTGTTAATTGACGTTCTTCTTCTTGTAACAATTGTTTCAGCTGTTGCTCGATTTCTGAATCAAGATGAGCTTGTTCTGCCTGCTGTTTTCTATTTTCGTAATCCGTTTCAAGTTGTCCCATTTTCTGTTCTACCGTTTTTTCGACTTGAATACGGCGTTGCTCCAACTCTTGGCGAAGACGCAGATTCGATTTTGCTTTTTCTTCCATCGACTTCAACTGTCTCATTTTTTCGTCACGTTCTGATTCGAGTTCGTATTTGCGGGCATAAAATTCCTTCCGGTGGTTCAAATCTTCTCGCTTCGGCTGTTGACGGGTGCTATCAATATTCTCGCCAATTTTTTTAGCAATCGATTGGACCGGACTCGTGAACTGGTCGAGCGCTTTTGCTGCTGTCAGCATGCTATTACTGTTGGTTCCAGTGGTCTCTTTGTTCGCTTCAGTCATGGTCTGAATTCCGGTGACTACTGCTTTTTCCGCCACTTCAAGTGCTACTTTTTTCGCCGCTACTTTCATCGCTTCTTTGGCTGCTGCTTTCGCAGCGACTTTCCCACCGACTTGGACTGCTGCTGATCCACCTGCCGTCGCGACCGCAAGACCAACTGTTAATGCCATATCACCGACAAACCCGATTGCTGAGGCGATTTTAGTCGCTTGATTAGCATCAAACGATTCATCCAAGACGTATTGCGGAACAAATTGTTCGACCGTTCGTTCTGTCAGTAATTCGACGTCTTCCTTCAGACGTGCCCGTTCGAAATCATGTTCATCATCTTCCGGTAACTCTTCTAGCTTGCGTGCCGCGACTTCGATTTTAGTGAGTTGCTTCTGGCGTTCTTCTTCGTATTGCAGTTGCAGTTGTGCCAAGTCCGGTTGTTTGATTTGTAACTGAACTCCCGTCTGCTCGATCGGTTGAATGGTAATCTCAATTTCTTGACCTATGATGCCTTGTACCTGTCGTTCGATATGTCCAAAGACTTCATTTCGTGTCGAGACGATTGCTGACTCGACCTGTACCGTTAAGACATCAAGAGACTGTCCTGTTGATGCCAGTTGCTTAAGTCGCGTCTCCAACGTCCGATATTGTGTGCGGACATACTCACTCAGTTCCGCTTCGAGCTTGTTTACTTTATCGTGCAGACCTTCCAGCTTCTGTTCAACTTGAATTTGAGCTTGTTCAAATTGAAGTTGGATATCTCGTTTTTGAGCGTCGACTTCTGTCGTATCATCATTCGTCGCCTGCTCAAACAACTGAATCTGTTGAAGAATCCGTTCTTGCTCGCGGTTCAAGAGTTGTTCGAGTGCATGCTGAAAACGAGTCGCTTTGACTTGCTTGATCCGCTGTTTAAGCGGTTGTAAAAAATCAACTTGCAGACGTTCGATCTGATAACCGGTACGGGCACTGACCGCATAAACCGGATACATTTTACCGAGTTGTCCTTCTAGGTCTTCTTGCACGCGTTGTGTCATTTCTTCAATGGTGACACCTTGCGCCTCATCAATGTGATCAACCTTATTGATGACGAAATACAAGTTTGGCTGATAACGTAAGATATGTTTGATGTAGACGACATCTTCTAACGTCAACCCTTGCCATGACATGACGTACAAGACAGCATCCGAAGTAATGAGTGCTTCTTCCGATGCCTCGATGTGGGCTTGAAACTTTGTATTACGTCCCGGTGTATCAATCAATGTAATGTCTTTCAGCCAGTCGGGTTGTGACTTCCGAATGATCACACGTTCAATTGCTTGGACGTCTCCGCCTGCCTTCAAAGTCCGCATCTGTGCTACATCGATTGGTTCGCACGTACCATCAAACTTTAGGATTTCGACGCTGTCTGCTTCCCCGTAAAGGATATGTGTCGGAAGAGCTGTCGTTTCATTCGTATGGGTCGGTAGGAACTCGGGTTGTCCGAGCAATGCATTAATCAATGCTGACTTCCCGACACTGAAGGAACCGAAAACACCTAACGTCATCGCTTGTTCTTTAGCCTGTTGTTCAATCAGTTGTAAAAACCGCTGATCTTCCTCGCGTAGTGGCAGTTGTTTGACTTGAGTTAACATTTCATTCCCTCCTAGATTCTTGTCATCATGAGTGACATTTTTTCTTCTTCGACTTTTTCTTTTAGCACACTGATTTCCTGCGCCAGACGTTGGCGCTTTTCTTGCGAACTCGATAGTTGTTCCGACAACTGCGCTTCGCGTTGCGTTGCAGAAGCAAGCAGTTCATCTTGAGCATTGATATACGCTTCGATTTGGGACTCAGCGAGCTTCAACGCATCGAGCGAATTCAAGAAATCCTTGTACTCACGACGGGTTTGTCTGACCATCCCATCCAGGCTCCGGGTGACGTTTCGTTTTTCTTTTTTCAGCTGGCGCTCTGCATCTTTAAATTGTGAATTCATCTGTTCCATCAACATACGATTACGCTGTTCACGCAACTCACGTTTTTCGTCCCGATATTCTTCCATATCCGTAAAGGCTGTCTCTTGTTTCGATAATTCAATTTCAAGAGCATCTCGTTTTTGTTTTTGTTCTTCACTCAAACGATTTTGTTCTTTTACCAACTCATTTTTTTGATTGACTAATTGGTCATACTTCACGTTATCCTTTTCAACCATACCGGTCTTATCCCACCAGAATCGACGTTTTTTGATTGTGCCGTACTTTTCGATTGTTTGAGGTGTTCCTTGAATGAGTTGATCTTGAAAACGACGTTCTTCTTGAAAACGACGTTCTTGCTCCTCTTTGTCTTCTCGTTTTAAACGAAGTTCCGTCTCAATCTGAATCCGCTTGCGTAATGCATCTTTTTCCTTTGAAAGCTCCGATTCTTTCTCTGTGAACTGATGCGAAACTTCTTCGTACACTTCTTGATACGTTCTCTGTTTTACACTCTTTTTTCTGACTTCGAGCTGAATGCCTTTTGTATCTGCAGTCGTCTCCATGTTTACTTCAAAGTCATTTAGCTCTTTACGCATGACATTGTTGAGTTCTCCGGCCAACTCTTTGATTTGTAATTCAAATAATCCCTGATATCCTGTGTTGAACCGTTCCAGTTCATCATTCACCTCGTCGGCCAAACGATTTAAATCATGAATATCTTCAATCGTCTCTTTCACTTCACCAATCAGACCTTCGAATTCAATTGAAAACTGTTTTTCATTTTCTCGAATCGTAGACGAGAACAAGTTTTTTAGACGGATGACTTCTTTTTTTAATTGTAGATTTCGAAGTTGCGCCTCTTCGCGTGCTAACTGATGCATCTTCTCCAAGCTATCCAGATCTTCCTCGCTTTCAAGCGTCGCCTGATATCGTTCGAGTTCTTCTACTAAATGATCATAAAAATGTTCAATCGCCGCATACGGAACATCTAAGAAATCTTTTGTTTTTTCTCCATCGAATAAGTATGTTTCGAGTCGTTGCTCAAACTCTGAGAATCGGGAATCGTTCAACAACTGAACAGCTTCAGTAGCTTCCCAATGCTTCGTCGTAACGGAGGCATCACGGGACTTCAAAGCCTGTAAGGCACTGACCGGGTAAACGATTGCTTTTGCTTGCTCGATTTGTTGATAATCATTCGAACGCAGGGCGTGCTCGAGTTGATCTTTTACTTCTTGAACTTGATCCGTCGGTACACCGTCCAGACGGTTGGCGACAAAGAAGATCCGGTCAATCGAGTCTGATAAATCACGTAAAAATTTAATTTCCGTCAACTTGCCGGGTTGCTCCATGTTAAATAACAAAATACTGGCATTCGATTTTTTAATTTGTGTTTTCGTGATTTTTTCATGCTCAGGATTCAATGCCTGCAAGCCCGGTGTATCTACAAGAACGACACCGTTTTCGAGGTACGGTGATTCAACGTAGAGATCGACATGGTGGATCTGTTCGCTGACCTTGATCTTCTCACTCATCTCTGTGACATAGTCCGTTAATTCCAGGTAGGGCACATCAATCTCTTTTCCGTCCTTAAAGACGACCTTCGCAATCGGCTCCCCTGTATGATTCGGTAGTTCCTGTAAATGGCGGATAAAGTTGACCGTCGCTGTCGTCGGTGTAACTTTTGACGGCAGAATTTCCCGTTGAAGCAAGGCATTGATGAAGGTCGACTTTCCTGTCGAAAACTCGCCGACGACGACAATCTCAAACCGTTCGTCCTCCCAGTTCGTTTGGAGCGTCTGTAGATTATCCATCAGTTGCCCTACCGGTAAGACTTCCTGATAGGCGGATTCAATTTTCTTCCCGATTGCATAAGCATCTGCAAAACGGCTCTGCAATTCGATTTTTTTCTCCATGAATTGTTGCCGAACCATAGTAACACTCCTTAAAGTACCTTGATTTTTTGAATTGCCATCTCTTTTGATTCGCGGACAAATTGTCTGAACGCTTCTTCGATTCGCTGCGTATGCTCGTCGAATCGTTCATGTTGGAAGTCGAGCAGTTCATCCCACTCGCTTTGCATCTCTTTGATCTTACGGCTGTGTCCTTCTTTGACGATGTTTGATTGATTGAGTACAGTGTCATACAGGGCCATCATCAATTCCTGAGCATGTGCCTGCTTCATGTCTTCGAGTACTTCATATTCCTCTTCTAATGCCTGCTTATCATGCTCGAATTCTCCAAACTTTCCTTTGAATTCTTCCTCGACATGCTGCTTCTTTTTTTGGTAAGTGTCATGAATCGCCTGGAATTTATCATCCCACCGTTCTTGGTTTGAATAATCGTATCCGATGAACTCTTTCTTTTTCCAAAATAAGATGCCTTTTTCACGGTAACGTTCACGCGGTTCCGGCTTTACACCCAGCTCTTGTTCTTTTGTTTTCTTCTGGCTGTCGACTTCTTGTTTCGCTGCCTTTCGTTGAAGCTGTAGTTCTTGTTCGGCGTGTCGAAGGTCCATTTTTTTTTGCTCAACTTCTTTTTCAAAAGAGACGTAGTCTGCATTTTCACTCTTATACTCTTCAAATACTTCAAATGCTTTATCCACACGATAGGGCGTCAAAGACATCCCTTTGATGATTCTCTCAAAGTCATCCCACTGAATATCCACATTCGTCCCGAGTTGCTGAAGCGATTCAAAGAACGACTGATCGCCTTGCCGGACATTTTTCTCAAAGGACACGATGAATCGTCCCGCAAGCCTTTCCATGTCTTGATGCCACAGGTGATACGATTGTTCGACATCGTTCAAGTGTCGAACATACCGTTCTTTTAAGCTGTCAATCTGCGTATAACTGGCTGACATGCTTTCTTTTAATGCTTCTGCAAACGTCATATATTTTTGCTGAACGGTCTTCAGTACAACTGCACCATCTTGTTTCCATTCATTTTCATAAGTAATGCCGAGCGGCTTCAAGTCATGTTTCCGCCCTTTAATCAATACAAGTCCTTCTTGCTCGACCTTGTCATAATCCAGTTCCGTCAAAACAATTAATCGTTCCAGTCGTCGCTGTCGTTCTTGTATTTTCACCTGCTCATTAGATTTTTCTTCCGTTTCCTGCGCTTCAATTTCGTCTACAATCTGTAAGTAGTCATGTTCAACGGAACGAAGTTCAGCCTGTTCGTATTCCTTATTCTTCATATAGTTATGTAGCATCGCTTCAAGACTCGAAATATTCGAAGACGTGACTAGACTCGTATCACCCTGCTGTTTACCGCGTAACGCATCTTTGGAGGACACACCGATGATATCAATCACTTCGCCTTGACGAAGCGGATCTAACTTCGCCTGTACATCGCTGACGACTTCTTGCCACTGGTCCGTCGTCACTTGATCGATGTGCGTTCCGACCAGAAAGACTTTTTTCCGTTGCCGGATGAACTCCTGAATGAGCGGATAATCCGCCGCATCGAGTCCCTTCGTTCCTAAAAAGAGATAGATGATCGCGGACGACGTTTTCAACTGCTCCCGCGTTGTTTGGAATGCACTGGCCGTTAAAGAATTGGCCCCTGGTGTATCGACAAGGACAAGGTCCTGATTAAGAAATTGAACTGGCCAGTAGAGATCGACGTACTGGAGTTCGTTCGTGATATCTTCTCCTTGAAACGTCGTATACTTTTGTAAATCATCGATATGGGCCATCTTGATCGTTTCTTGTGAGCCGTCATGTTTAGTTAATCGAATTTTTGCTTCCTCTTGAGTCGCACAGTGACGAATTCGCGTTAACACCTTTGTTGACTCGACGACACGATTCGATAAAATCTCTTCCCCGAGTAAGGCATTCAGTAAGCCCGATTTTCCGACTGAGAATTGACCGACGACGGCGATGCTGCTTTCGATTGCCAACAGACGGGATTGAATCAACGCCAGATCATCACCCCAAAAAAGATCGTCACCGTAACGGGTAAGGGATTGATTGACTTCAAGGAGTAACTGAGATTTTTCGAGTACCGGTTGTTCTTGTTTCACACCATCGCATCCTTTTACGTTCTTCTTTTTGTTTAAAGGTTTCTTCACTCTTAACATAGTTATTAACTGTTTGTTTAAATAAGAACGCCTCGATTTATCAAAAAAAATCCATATATAAACAAAGTAAAAATAAAGAAATCCATTTTTTTTCATTATAATCCATTATTAAATCGTTTTTGTTATATTCAGATACAAAAGGGTGATGGTTTTTTCGTTAAAAGCAACTTAAGTTAGAATTAAAGGTGATTTTTACGATTTTACTCGTAGGTAGGCAAATTTTAGTTATGGTTACTATTTATTTAGTTAAAACAGTTGACTCATTAAACCAAAAATAACTGTTACTTTTACAGTTTTTAAACTAAATGATCCAATGATTTATCGTTCTCAAGCACAAAAAAGCAGATTATTTGAATCTGTAAGATTCGAATAATCTACTTTGCTACTTCATTTTTAATTTAATCACTTACAAATAGTTGAAATCATACACTAACATTGATTTGTGTGTTAGTAAGTATAAATCAATCATATTTAGATTAATCTAGAAAATTCATGATACTTCCGTAATAATTAACTGAATCTTATTATTTAATTCATTTGACTTATTCACAATGAATTAAAATCG